>LLBY010020574.1_pt3 | contig 10746 bp, 13 predicted proteins | sample 1489401 | NCBI WGS metagenome assembly LLBY01 (sample SAMN04092656, study PRJNA295927) | soil metagenome | biome: Soil prokaryotic community; feature: Bulk soil; isolation source: soil from tomato rhizosphere | host: tomato cultivar Hawaii 7996 | place: South Korea | collected 2011-11-01 | reverse complement strand
GCCGGGGTGAAGACGTCTTTCCCGTTGGGTGACTCCGGCTCGGTCAGGTCGGTGATGAGGCTCACCGGCTCACCATAGGGAGATGACATCTCAGCGCCCGGCGAGGTCGGACCAGACGAACTCGACGATGGCGTTGACCTCCTCGGGAGAGAGTCGGGTCTCGAAACCCGGCATCCGGCCCGGAACACCGGTGGAGACGAAGGTGACCACTTGATCGATCGAGTCGAACCGGCTCAGACCGCCGGCCAGGGGCGGGCCCACGCCACCCTCCCCGGCCGGACCGTGACAGCCCGAACAGTTAGCCGCGAACAGCCCCGCCCCCGCTTCGAGGTCGGGGGCCTCCGATCCCGCCACCGTCGGCTGGACGGTGAAGAGAAGCACCACCGTGACCACCACCGCGACAGCGGCCACAGCTTGAACCACGACGACGACACGGTGGAGCATCAGAGCGCCGGGAACCCGATGGTGGTGAAGAACCAGAGCGAGGTGCTGAGCCAGATCGCCACCAGGGTGGTGAAGACCACGCCGCCGACCACCGGCAATGACCAGGAGGGGCTGGCCTTCGATCGGACCAGTGTCACCTTGGCGGCGAACGCCCCGTAGAAGAGACAGCCCAGGGTCGAGTGGGCGAACCGCCGCAGCTCGCTGACGTCGGTCTCGAACCCGAGCGCCCAGAGGCAATGGAACGCGACCGGGAGGCTGAAGGCGAAAGCCAGAGTCCCCGACAGTCGATGGAGGTCCCCCCACCACGACGGCATCTCCCGAGGCCACTTCACCTTCCCCCACATCCGGAGCGCCGAGTAGAGCTGTCCGAGGGCGAGGAGCACGATGAGTGTCGTGGTCCAAGCCTTGAAGCTCAGGGTGTTGGAGAAGAAGAGGGAGATCGTCTGTTGACCCGCCGGGTCATGGACAGACCCGTACACACCTACCGCAATCGCCACCGCACCACCGAGAATGAGGGCCCACCAGAGGACGCGGGGCGCCCGTGTCGCCACTGTCGCCATGCTCGGAAGCTACAGACTCCGCCGGAGCCGATACCGACCGGAGGTGACCAACGGCCCTAGCCGGGGTATGCAGCCACCCGGGAACATCGAGCTGTCGAGACGTCTGAATGGAGGTACGCGATGACTGAGTACGACTACAGCGGCAAAGTGACGCTGGTGACGGGTGCGGGGTCCGGGATCGGTGAGGCCTGCGCGATGAGATTCGCTCGCTCCGGCGCCAAAGTGGTGGTCGCCGACTACGACGAGCAAGGTGGCAACAAGGTCGTCGATGCCATCACCGGAGAGGGGGCGGAGGCCATCTTCGTCAGGGTCGACGTCTCCAAACCGGAACAGAACGAGGCCATGGTCCAGGCGGCGATCGATGCTTACGGTGCACTCCACGTAGCGGTGAACAACGCCGGTATCGGCGGGGCCCAGGCACCGACCGGGGAGCACCCGATCGACGGATGGCAGCAGGTGATAGGGGTCAATCTGAGCGGGGTCTTCTACGGGATGCGCTACGAGATCCCGGCGATGCTCGAAGCCGGTGGTGGCTCGATAGTCAACATGGCGTCGATCCTCGGCAGTGTCGGTTTCGCCCAGTCGGTCGGATACGTCGCCGCCAAGCATGGGGTGGTGGGCCTGACCAAGACTGCTGCACTCGAGTACTCCTCCCAGGGAATTCGGATCAACTCGGTGGGCCCAGCCTTCATCAACACCCCGCTTCTGGAGAAGAACCTGGATCAGGCGATGCTCGATGCCCTCGCCGGGATGCACCCGATCGGGAGACTCGGCGTCGCCGACGAAGTCGCCAACCTGGTGGCCTTCCTCGGATCGGACGATGCCTCCTTCTGCACCGGCGGCTACTACCTGGTCGACGGGGGTTACACCGCCCAGTGAAAATCTGGTCGGGCGTCGTTTAGCGACGCGAGGGCGCGGGTAACTGTCTCCAATCGAAAGCGGCTATTGCCGACAACGGTCGCAATTTGTCGCATGTCCTTGGAGGCACGAATGAGAAAACAATGGATGCGCAAACCCGCTGCCCTGGCGTCCGCGGTCGCCCTGGTTCTCGCAGTGAGCGCTTGCACAGACGATGACCCGAGCGACACCACTTCCGGTCTGACCGACACGACCGGAGGGGTGACCGACACCACCGTGGGAGCGACCACGACGATCGCTGAGGAAATGACGACCACGACGGCCGCCGGTTGACGCCACCGGTGGACATGACGGGGGGCGCCATCCCGGTGGCGCCCCTCCGTCGCGTCTATAGCTCGTAGACGCCGTCGACCCAACCGGTGATGCTGGCGAGATGCCCGTCCGGATCCCGGAAATGGGTGGCGAGCAGTGTTCGATCCCCATCGGTGGTGACCGGGCGTGGCTCGACCTCGAATCGGACCCCGCGCTCCCTCATCTCCTCGTAGGCCGTGTAGAGGTCGTCGACCTCGATCACGATCTCGGTGTCCGAGGCCTGCGACTCGAACTCCGCAAGCCGGTTGAGAGCGAGTTGCACCTCGCCAAGGGCGAGGAAGGCGAACTCCGGATTGGCGAACACCACGTCGAGACCGACCTTCTGCTCCCAGAACTCGAGCGCTGCGCCCATGTCCGACACCCTCAGAATGACGTTGCTCAGCCTCATCCCGACACCACCTGTGACGACCGGCTCAGGTGAGGTCGTCCCAGAGGATGGCAACGATCGAGTAGCCACCCACCAGCAACATCACCAACCCTGCCAACGTGGCCACGAGATCCATCAGGAAGTCCATACCTGTCATGATGCATTTCGGCTGTGACACATTTCACAGGACACCCTCCCCGGCGATGGCGATCCCCGTGGAGAGGACGAACGCAGCCGCGGCGGCGAAGAGCAGCATCCAGATGGTCCCGATCCGCATCGCACCGTCCCCCTTTCTGCGACTGGGGACGTGGAGCCGGGTCTGAGGGCTGGTGGCGACGAGGAGCCGAATCCCGACCAGGGAGCCGGCGACCAGGAAAGAGCGAGGGTCCAGCCAATCCGGCCTGGCGACGCTGAGCGTCATCAACGACGCGATGAGGACGATCAGCGAGACGTTGACCCCGAGACTGGCCTGTCGAATGGTGTTCCTCCCGTACCACCAGGCGATCAGCCCGCCGCCGACCACGCCCGCCAGCATGGCCATCCAATCGACCGTGAGTCCCCCGGTGAGGACGCCCACGGCCACCACGGCGGCTGCAGTCATCACCAGCCGGGCAACCTGGACGACCGAAGAGCTGCGGCGATGACGAAGGGAGAGGAACACCACGAAAGCGAGGCAACCGAAGCTGAGAGCCGCCAGGCCGAAGAAGAGGTAGGGAAGAAGCGAAACCAGCAAGTCCTCGACGGTCACCCATCACAGGCTACGTCGGGATGCTCAGCGATAGCGCCAAACGATTCGACCCCGCGTCGGGTCGTAGGTCGAGACCTCGACGTCGACCGTGTCCCCGGGGAGCACCCTGATCCCACGCCCCCGCCGCATGCGACCGGACGGCTTGGCCAGGAGCTCGAATCCGCTGTCCAGCTTCACCTCGAATGTGGAGTCGGGCAGCATCTTGAGCACAGTGCCCCGCATCCGTATGTATTCGTCTTCGTCTTTTGCCATGGCTTCCTTGGGGAAGGCGTCATTGTAGGAGGACGTGGCGCCCTGTCCGCAACGGAGGTCAGAGACCTGAGGAGATCAGTGCTTCTACCGAGTCGTTGATCAGCGCACGGGCCTCTTCGAGGAGGCTCTCTGCTTCGTCCACCCAGCGCTGGTACTCGGCGAGGTCCCCGGCGGTCAGAGCCTCATCCGCCCTGACGAAGGCGGCGGCGGCCTGATCGAGCAGCTCTTCGACCGTCCCTCCGGTCGGATCCTCCGGTGTCTCCTCGCCGTCACCTGCCGCACCGTCTCCGAATACACGGCTCAGCGCCCCGTCGAGGGTCTGCGCCCACTCCACCTGATCGCCGTAGACCACGATCACCCTACGGAACTCGGGGATGCCCCCGCCCTCGGCGGCGAGGAAGATCGGCTGGATGTACATCAGCGAGTCCTCGATGGGCACGATCAGGAGATCACCCTTGATCACGGTCGACCCCTGGTTGTCCCACAACGTGAATTGCTCCGAGATCTCGGCGTCCTGGTCGATCCGCTGCCCCACCTGCTCGGTTCCGTCGACGAAGTCTCCTTGTGGCATCCGGAAGTCGATGAGACGGCCGTATCTCCCCGGTGTCGAGTCGGAGACCAGGAAGCTCGACATGTTGCGGCGGTCGCCGGGGGTGAATGGCTGAAGCAGCAGGTAGGAGAGATCGCTCTCCCCCGGCAGCTTGGTCAACAGGTAATAGGGGAGTATCTGTGCCCGATATCGGATGGTATTGGTCGTGATGTCGCGCACATCGCCCTTCAGCAGCTCCGACCCGGGAGTGACCCCACGGTCGATGGTGGCGGGGTCGCCAGGAAGGGACCAGGCGTCGGTGCCGCTGAACAGCTCGGTGGCCTCGGTCACGTGGTACTCGAGATAGAGCTGGCCTTGTGCCCGGAACAGGTCCTGGGGATATCGGAGATGGCTGTCCAGCCCCTCCGGCATCTCGGACACCGGCGTGAACAGACCCGGGAAAGCCTGGGACCAGGAGCGAGCCAACGGGTCGTCGGGGTCGGTCAGGTAGAGGGTGACGTCGCCATCGTTGGCGTCGACCACGGCCTTGACCGAGTTCCTTATGTAGTTGATCCCCTCGTGCAGCTGGGAGGACTCGGCGAGCCGGCCGGTGGCTTCGCGGGTCAGTGGCTGGGCGTACGGATACCAGGAGCTGGTGGTGTACAGGTCGACGACCCAGAGGATCTCGCCGTCGAGGATCACCGGGTAGGGATCGGTGTCGAGGGTGAGGAATGGGGCCACCTGCTCCAGGATGTGCCCCACGTTCCGCTCCACCAGGACCCGGCTGTCGGACCGGATCTCGCCCGAGATCAGCAGGTTGAGATCGCGATAGCGGAAGGCGAAGGCGATCCGCTTCCAGAAGTTGTCCAGGACCACACCGGCCGACCCGTCGTATTCGTTGTACGCGGTTCCCTCGTCGGCGAGCGGGAAGTCGATCTCCTGGGGTGCGTCGCCCGTCTTGACGATCTTGGGCCGGCCCTCCTCGTAGGTCTCGCCGAAGTAGACCCTGGGCTCGGTCAGCTCGAAGTCCTCGACCACCGCCCGCGGGGGGACGTCACTGAGGAGAAAACGGGGTTGTCCCTGGTCGGCCACCACATTGGCCTCGTTGACCACCGCGCCGAAGCCGTGGGTGTAGAGGAGACGCTGGTTGAGCCAGTCATCCCGGGGCAGGTTCACCTCCTCGAGCTCGCGGACCGCGAGCATCACCTGTGTCGGTGTCCCCTCACTCGAGTATCGATCGGTGTCGACCACTCCCAACGTGTAGTAATTGCGCAGCTCCTGGAAGTTCTGATAGGTCCGGGGCAGGACCGAGAGATCCCAGATCCTGAGATTGTCGATGGTGAGCCGGTTGGCCTCGATGTCGGCGGCCTCCAGGTCCTCGGAGGCCGAGAACTGGCGCACCTCCACCTGGTCCAGGCCCCATGCCGCCCTGGTGAACTCGAGGTTGTGCTCGATGTAGGGCGCCTCCCGCTCGAAGGGTCTGGGGGTCACCTGGAACCGCTGGACGATGGCGGGATAGATCGCCGCCGCCGCCACCGCCACCACCAGCCAGGAGACCACCGCCACCAGCGCCAGGTTCCACCCGGGCCGGAAGATGTTCACGATGAAGAGGACGGCGGCCAGGATCGCGACCAGCATCAACAGGCGGTAGGCGGGGAGTCGGGCGGTCAGATCGGCGTATCCGGGCCCGAAGAACTGGGCCACCCGGTCGGAGAACAGCAGCTCGTACATGTCGAGGCGATAGACGACCGCCCGGACCAGGGCGATGAGGGCGAGCATGATCGAGATGTGGGTCTTCGCCGGGCGGGTCGCCACCAACCGGCGCCCGGTGATCCGAATCCCGCCGTTGAAGTAGTGGGCAACGGTGACGACCGCGGTGGCGAGCACGAGGAGGTTGAACACCCAGTCCACCGCAGTTCCCAGCAATGGGAGACGGAACATGTAGAAGCCGATGTCCATCCCGAAGATCGGGTCCGCGGTGCCGAACTCCTGGTAGTTGACGAACAAGAAGACGTCGTCGCGCCAGGTGGCGACACTGAGACCGAGGAGGATGGCGAGACCGCCGGTGAGCCAGAAGCGGACCTGTCTGACCCGGGGCTCCACCCACTCCCGGAATCGCTCGATCAGCTCCTCCTCCTCCGTCAGGTCGAAGGGCGCCCAGCGCGGGGAGGTGCGGTCGACGAGCTGGAGGCTGACCCAGAAGACGATGAAGGCGACCCCGACGCCGATGGCCCCGAGCAGGAGGGACATGCCCCAACGTCGCTGCCACACCGAGTCGAAACCGATCGACTCGAACCACAGATAGTCGGTCCAGAGTGTCCCCAGCGCCGTCAGCACCAGATAGACCGTCACGACGACGATGAGGATCAGAGTCAGCGGTCGTCGACGATCACTCTTGTAGTCCGACGGAACACGGGTGAACATCGGCGGTGAGAGTAACGAGTTTCCCGAATTCGGCTTCGGGCGCCGGAGAGACGAGGTTCAGGCCAAGACGACAGTGCACTCGCACCCGGTGTGCACCGGCGGCAGGTTCGAACCAGGGTTGGCTGCCGCAGATCGGCATGCGCTGCATGGTGTGCCGCTCGCCACCCACTCCAACCCGCCGACGTCGGCGACCGACTCGGCCACCCCCCGGTGATACCCGGAGAGGGCGAGCTCGCGGACTCGGCGCTCGGCCTCGTCGGTGCGCCATCCCCGGAACACGCGTGAGGCCGCCGATTGCCTCTCCCGCTGACCGTCGCCGGCCTGGATCAGTGCGCTGGAGACGGCCTCGGCGAGATCGGCCCCGAAGTTGTCGGCGGCAGTGGAGGGCGGGGTCTCGGGCCGTCGCAGCTTCTCACCCGTCATGTCTTCGGCCGTGGCGTGCCCCGCCGAGTAGCTCTCCGCCCAGAGACCGATCAGATCGGCACGCATCATCTCGGCCAACGTCGGGCCCTCCGGGAACCAGCCGTCGTCGGTGCGCAGACTGTCCAGGGCGAGGTTCTGGGCATCGGTCACTGCCTTCTTCACCCCACGTAATGCCCGGTTGGTGATCGGAAGCAGACGGGCATCCCTCTCCTCGATCATCTCATGGTGTGGAGAGAGTCGCAGCGGGGATGTCGTGTCCACTCCAGAGGGCTCGGCTTCTGTCGCCGGTGGCGGCCGTTTCGGCTCCGACCGTGTTGGCGGCTGTCCACGGAGGGAGGCGAACAAGTCGCCCACCGGGTCCGCTTCCGGTTTCGGTTGCGGGGCGCGCTCCCGGGGCGCGGCGGACGGCGCCTCGGGCTCGGGCCCCGGGATCGGCTCCGGCTCAGGCTCCGGGACGGGGACGGGGACCGGCTCCGGCTCCGGCTCCGGGACGGGAGCCGGCTCGGGCTCAGGCTCAGGCTCGGGCTCGGGGACCGGTCCCGAATCCCGCCTCGGGAACAGATCCTCTGGTTCCGGGGGCAGAGGTCTCGATCCGGCGGGAGGGATGACCCGCACCGTTTCCCCGATGGCCCAATCGATCTCATCGGGATCGGTCTTCGGAGCCGGTACCACCCGCACCGAGGTCGACTCGGCCGGCGACTCGAGTGACTCCCGCTTCTCCTCGAGAGTGCCCTCGAGACGGCTCAAGGCGGCTCGCACCGTCTCCAACTCCTCCATCAACTCCTCGCGACGCTCCTCGAGTGCCCTGGTTCGCTCCTGCGCCGCCTCGGCCTGGCGGTGGGCCATCTCGATGATCTCGTCGTGCCGCTTCTTCGCCTCCGAGGCGGTCTTCTCGGCGTCCATCGTCGACGAGCGGAGGACGTCCTCTGCCTCACGCCGGGCCGTGGAGGTGAGCCGATGCGCCTCCCGCTCGGCTTCGCCCATGACCGACAACACGTCGCGCTCGGCTTCGGCTCTGATGCGTCTCGCTTCGGATGCCGCCTGGCTGAGCAGCTCGCTACCGGTGGTCCAGGCGTCACCACGAAGCGATTCGGCGTCGGTGCGCGCCTGTTTGCGCATCGCCTCGACCTCGGCTGCGGCCTCGGATCGCCATCGGGCGGCATCGGCGGTGGCTCGGTCTCGCATCGACTCCGCCGCCTCGCGCGCCGCTTGGAGCACGGCAGCCACTTCCCGCCCCAGGTTGTCGAACTCAGACTCGAGATCCCGGTCCGCAAAGTCCCCGATCTGGGTCTTCAGCCGCTCCTGCTCCTCGGTGAGGGCTGCGACCCGATCGGCGACCCTGTCGAGGAATTCGGACACCTCCGTCGGGTCGAGCCCGCGTCTGACGGTGCGGAAGCTGGCCAGGCGAATCTCCTCGGGGGTGACATCGGGAGCCATTGCGCCTAGAAGATACTGACAGTTCCCCGGTCCAACCGGGTTTGGGCCCGGGTGGAGGGCTCGGAATCAGACCTCTTGGAGACCGGCGAGGAAGTCGATCGCCTCCTCGAGCGTGGCGACGGGGACGATCTCGATCGACTGCCGCTCGGCGGTGAGGGCGGCTTCGTAGTTGTCCTGCGGAACCAGGATGTACTCGGCTCCGGCAGCCTCAGCGCCCACCACCTTCTGTCGGATGCCGCCGATCCCGCCCACCGTCCCGTCGTAGTTGATGGTCCCGGTGCCGGCCACCACGTGGCCTTTGGTCATCTCCCCGGGGGTCAATGTATCGATGATGGCCAGGGAGTGCATCATGCCCGCCGAGGGGCCCCCGACGTTGCCGGCCTGGATCGAGATCGGGAAGGGAGGCTCCGTCAGCTCGCCGACCACGATGCCGATCATCGGCTGGCCCTTGGCGTCGTCGCGTTCGGTGAGCTCGACCTGAACCGTCTGCTCGGTGCCCTCCCGGGCCACCTCGAGCTCGACGACATCGCCCGGCGTGTAACTGTCGAGCGCATCGGTGAGATCGGTGCTCCGCACGATCTCGGTGCCGTCCAGGGAGATCACGGAGTCGCCGATCTCCAGCACCTCGGCAGCCGGGCGATCCGGTACCAGGTCGGTGATGAGGACGTCGGTGGGCACCATCTCATACCCGAGATGGGTGAGGGCGACGGTGATGGCCCGAGTCTGCGAGTCGTCCATCTGGGCCAGGACCCGCTTGCGGTAGTCCTCGTCGCTCTCCTCCGGACGTCGGTATGCCTCCTTGGGGATCAGGTCGATGGTGGGATCGACCCCCGCGATCACCGCCTCGAACAGGTTCACGTCCTGGCTGACCACCGTCAGCATCAGCAGCTCTCCCTGTGGCGGGTAGGTGTCGACTTCGCTGGCGACGATCGCATCGGCGGCATCCGACACCGGGCCCGAGGAGAAGGCGAGATAGGGCAATTCCAGGTTCCAGGCGCCGATCACGAGGACGCCGAGCAGGAACAGGCCGCCCACCAGATAGAGGGGCCACGATGACACCCGCTTCTGTTCTTCCACGTTCAAAAGAGTAACGACGACCTCCGAGGACGAGTCATTAGACGTAAGGTCTCATCTTCATGGTTTCGAGGAGCTAAAGACATGACAGCTGCGGTGATCTCAGAGCGCGTCCTCCCCCGGTCGAGGGTCACCTCGGCCCTGTTGGTCATCGGCGCCGCGGCGCTCACCGCACTCGCCGCCCAATGGGAGATCCACCTCCCCTTCACCCCGGTGCCCATCACCGGTCAGACGTTCGCGGTCCTCCTCACCGGCGCCGCCCTCGGCTCGGCTCTGGGTGCCTCGGGCCAGGTTCTCTACGTTGCGGCCGGGGCGGTGGGCCTACCGGTGTATTCCGGCGGCGCCGCAGGTTGGGAGGAGGCGCGAGCCGCGGGGACCACCGGCTATCTGATCGGGTTCATTCTCGCCGCGGCTCTGGTCGGGTACATGGCGGAGAGACGTCAGGACCGGACCTTCCCCACGATGTTCACCGCTTTCGTAGCAGGGTCGTTCGTGATCTATGTGTGCGGGGTGATCGGCCTGATGCTGATCTTCGACATGTCGACCAGCGAGGCGATCGCGGCCGGAGTCGTCCCCTTCCTCCTCGGCGACCTGATCAAGGCCGCAGCCGCCGGCCTCCTCCTCCCCGCCACCTGGCGCTTGGTCGGGGAGCACCCAAGACCCTGAAGCCGGATTCCTGATGTAGGGCGTCACGTATCCGTGACGTAGTGCATAAAGAAAGTCGGGAGCGGAGATGCGGGCGCGAAACGTAATGCAGGGCGTCACGTATCCGTGACGTGGAGCATTAGGAAGCGGATCAGACCGTCTCCACCTCTTCACCGAGGTAGGCCTTGACCACGTTGGGGTTGGTTTGGACCTCGGAGGGGGTGCCGAGGGCGATCGGTTTGCCGAAGTCCACCACCAGGACCCGATCGGCGATGTCCATCACCAGCCCCATGTCGTGCTCCACGAGGAGGATGGCGATGCCCAGCTCGTCCTGGACATCGAGGATGAACCGGGCCATGTCCTCGGTCTCCTCCAGGTTCATCCCGGCCACCGGCTCGTCCAGCATCAACAACTCCGGGTCCATGGCCAGGGCCCGGCCCAGCTCCACGCGCTTTTGGATCCCGTAGGGCAACAGACCGACCGGGTACTTGCGCCACTGCTCGATCTCCAGGAAGTCGATGATGTCCTCCACGATCTCCCGGTTCTCGATCTCCTCCCTCTTCGCCTTCCCCATCCAGACCGAGCCTGCCAGCCACGAGGTGCTCATCCGGAT
>LLBY010011681.1_pt4 | contig 10753 bp, 9 predicted proteins | sample 1489401 | NCBI WGS metagenome assembly LLBY01 (sample SAMN04092656, study PRJNA295927) | soil metagenome | biome: Soil prokaryotic community; feature: Bulk soil; isolation source: soil from tomato rhizosphere | host: tomato cultivar Hawaii 7996 | place: South Korea | collected 2011-11-01 | reverse complement strand
GGGTCTGGCCGCTGTTTGTTGATTCGCCCGCGCTAATCAATCCCACCGGCTTCTCACCCGTGAAATTCGCCCTTCGGCGAGATGAAGGGCACGCGATAAGTTGAAAAATCCCGGTGATCGGTCGTCACCACCACCGCTCCTTTGTGAGCCTTCGCCAAAAGCACGGCGCATCCATCGGCATAGTCCATCACCGGGGCGTATCGCTCCATGAGCGTCAGCACGGAGTCCACGGATGGCTCCTCGATCCGCAGGGCGTTTACCATGCGGCGCAATGCGCCCAAGGCCCGGGCATCGTTGCCGAAATCCTCCGAAAGCACCGCCGCACACGTGATCCAGGGCGGCGGCAAGGGGCGCACGGATTGCACCGCCCACCCATGATGCTGATCGGCGGCATCGATGAGCGCGATAAGCGGGCCGGCATCAGCGATGATTGTCGGCATGGACGCGTGCTCTCAAGACTCGACGGCGGCTGGCTTTGTCCGACGGTGCGCCAATGCTCACCGCGCCGATGACATCGTCCAAACCGTAAAGGGCGCTCGCGGGCGTGAGTGCGGGCAGATCGGCGCGAATGGCCCTGCGGACACGCTTGGTGGCACTACCCGCAGTCTTGCGTGGAGCAGCCTTCTTTACGCGGGCTTTGGTCAAAGTGCTCATAGTCGGAAAGGAAGGACGCAGGTGTGTTTTGGCAAGAACAGGGCTTCAACAAAGGCTATTCAAGGCGGCGATGACCGCCGCCACCGCCGCGTGCACCTCGGCGACCGCCGTCTCGAGCCCCGGCGAAAACCGGATCGTCCGCCGCACGTCCGCGCTCTGCGCCTTCATCGCGCGGATGACATGAAGGCTCGTCTGAACCCGCCGGGCAAGCCCGCCCGCCGGCCCGGGGGTGTCGGCAGATCGCACACGGCCGGTCGGCTATGAGAATACCCCCGGGGGCGCGGATCGCGTAGGATGGGCGGTTCCCATGTCCGCCCCCGTTTCCCCCGCGCGCACGCTCGCGCTCGTGTTTGCCCTCGCGGCTTTTTCCGCCGCCACGCGCGCGGCCGCGGATGCGCCCGCCTCCGACGCTTCCGCCACCTCCGCCTCCGCGCTCGAGTCCGCCTGGCGCGACGCCTCGCTCGGTCTCTTCAAGGACGCGCTCTCCGCGTTCCAGGACGCCTCGGGCCCGGAGGCGCGCTACGGCGAGGCGCTCGCGTTGCTCCTCCGCCAGCCCAAGACCGCCGGCAACATCGACCGCGCCGCCGCCCTGCTCGCCGAACTCGCCGCCGCCGCGCCCGACACCGAGGTCGGCGTTGCCGCGCGCTACCAGCTCGGGCGCGTCGAGCAGGTCCACCGCGTCACGCCCGATCCGGTCGCGGCCCGGCGGATCTTTTCGGAGCTCGTCGCCGCGCATCCGGACCATCCGCTGGCCCAGCGGGCGGTGGTCAAGCTCGCGCTGCTCGATCTCTACGAACGCGTGCCCGAGACGGTGCGTCGCGAGCGGTTCGACGCCTACGCCGCCCGCTCCGCCGAGCTCGGCGACCGCGGCGCGCGCCGCGATCTTTGCCTCCTGCTCGCCGACACCGCGCAGCGTTTCGCCTACCCGCCCGGGCTCGTGCTCGACCTGCTCCTGCGCGCCGACGAGGCCGGCGTCGCGCGTCGCGCCGAGCAGGCCAGCCTGTGCGTGCGCATCGGCCGGCTCGCCGCCGACGCGGGCCGTCCCGAGATCGCCCGCCGTTATCTGGAACGGTTTCTCGCCGCCTACCAGCGCGACAGCCGCCGGCTCATGATCGAGCAACAGCTCGCGGCCCTGCCCGCCCCCGTCGTCGCAATAGCGGAGGCCGCCCGATGAATCGCGAAAACCTCTCCCAATTCGTCGGTCTCGGCCTCTTGCTCGTGTGCTTCGCGCTGGCCCTGGTCCGCGTCGCCACCCGCCCCGGCGCGAGCGCGCCCGAGGGCGGCGAACGCATCCGCTTCGCGCACTGGCAGCTCGAGGGCGGCCTGCGCGACGCCTTTGACCAGCTCGCCCGCGACTACGAGGCGCTCCATCCCGGCGTCACCGTCGAGCAGGTCGCCATTCCCGAGCGCACCTACGCGCAGTGGGTCCGCACCCAGCTCGTCGGCGAGACGATCACCGAGATCGTTCAACTCGGCAAAGGCACCGACGACGAGGTGCTCGCGCGCTTTTTCACCCCGCTGACCGATTACGCCGAGGAGCCCAATCCCTACAACCAGGGCACCGCGCTCGCCGGCCGTCCGCTGCGCGAGACCATCCTCGACGGCATGCAGGGCATCTACTGCTACCGGCCCAACCTGCTCGATTACTACGGCGTCCCGGTGTCGATGTTCACCGTGCGCATGTTCTACAACCGCACGCTTTGGAAAAACCTTTTCGGCGACCGCCCGCCGCCCGCCGACTACGACGAGTTTCTCGCCCTCTGCGCCGACGTGCGCGAGATCGGCCGGACCACCGGGCGCTCCCTCATCCCCATCGCGGGCTCGAAGGACAACGCCCCGCCGCTCCTCAACCGCCTCTTCTCCAGCCAGACCCAGCGGCTGCACCTGTCGCTCGACACGTTCGGCAACCTCCGCCCCGGCCCCGCCGACATCGGGCTCGGCCTGCTGCGCGGCGACTGGAGCATCGACGATCCCGGCTATGCCTCCGGTCTCGCCATCATCCGCGAGACCGCCGCCAGTTTTCAGCCCGGCTACGCCCAGATCGGCCGCGACGACGCCTCGTTTTATTTCCTGCAAAGCCGCGCGCTCATGATCGCCACCGGCAGCTGGGATTCGCCCAGTTTCCGCGCCCAAGCCGACTTTGAAATCGGCGTCTTCAGCCTGCCGATCCCGTCCCCCGACCACCCGCGCTACGGGGCCGGCGTGCTCGGCCGCGGCTCCGAGGCCGAGACCGGCACGGGCCTGAGCTTCGGCATCCCCCGCGCCACGAAAAATCCCGGCCGCGCCATCGATTTTCTGCGCTTCCTGGCCTCGCATCCGGGCAACACCACCTTCTCGCGCGTCAGCGGCTGGCTGCCCGCCGTCGCCGGCGTGGAGACGCCCGACGAGGTAAAACCCTTCCTGCCCGTCACCGTCGGTTACGTGGACGGGTTCGAGCCCGGTTTCTACATGCCGGGGAGCAACACCTACCGCGTCCTGCTCAACCAGATGAACGTGCTCGTCGGCCCGGCCGGCTCGGTCGCCGCCTACCAGGACCGCGTGCGCGCGCCGCTTCGCGAGGCCGTCGCCGAGGATCTGCGCCGCGCCGTCGCCAACGCCCACCTCAACGTCAACCGCCAGGACGTCGTGCTCGCCGCCCTCGCCCGGCTCGGCCCCGGGGATTCGCACGCGTCCGACGCCAAACTCGACCAGCTCCTCGAGGCGCAAAACAAGATCGAGGCCTCCAACGCCTGGAGCCTTCACGAACTCGCCCGCCTCGCCGAGGCCCCCGCCGCTCCCTGAGCGTCGCGCTTCGTCTCCGCCCCCTTTTCTTTCCCATGCCTTCCGCCGTGTCCGCCTCCGCCGTTGCCTCCAACACCCCCGCGCCCGTCTCCTCGACCACGCTCGTCGATGTCGCCGGCCCGGTCTTCCCCTTCGATCGCTATTTCCAGCGCGGCGTCGGCTCCTGCCACGCCTACCTCACGTTGCGCGAGGACCTGCGCGAGCACGTCCGCCTCGCCCAGCGCGAGATCGGCTTCGGCGGCATCCGCTTCCACGGCATTTTTTCCGACCACGTCGGCGTCGTGCAGGGCGGCGAGGACCCGGACGGCGGCCCGCGCCTGAATTTTCAAAACGTCACCAAGATCTACGAGTTCTTCGTCGCCCAGGGCATGAAGCCCTTCGTCGAGCTCGGCTTCATGCCGGGTCGCCTGGCGAGCGGCGCGCAGACCATCTTCGACTACCGCGCCAACGTCACCCCGCCCGCCGACCACGCGCAGTGGGCCCGCCTGGTGCGGCGCTTCGTGACCCACCTCGTCGAGCGCTTCGGTATCCAGGAAGTCATGACGTGGCACTTCGAGGTCTGGAACGAGCCCGACTTGATCGGCGCCTTCTGGACCGGCGACCAGGCCGGCTACTTCCGCCTCTACGCCGAGGCCGCCCGCGCGGTGAAGTCGGTGGACGCGCGCCTGCGCGTCGGCGGCCCCGCCACCTCCAAGACCGCGTGGGTGCCCGCCCTGCTCGACTACTGCGCGGCGAACCGCGCGCCCCTCGATTTTATCTCCACCCACCACTACGCGGTGGACGCCGACCTCGTGCTCGGCCAGCCCGACGGCCCCATGTATTACCGGGGCCCGGCCGGTCTCGCCCGCGAGGTGGCCCGCGTGCGCGCCGAGATCGCCGCCTCCGCCTTTCCGCGCGCCGAGCTGCACTTCACCGAGTGGAACGTCTCGCCCGCGCACGAGGACGTGTTTGGCAAGGACACCGCCTTCACCGCCGCGCTCGCCCTCCAGGCCATCAAGGACATCTCCGGCCTCGCCGACTCCTACATGTGGTGGACCGTGAGCGACATCTTCGAGGAGAGCGGCATCACCCCGCGCCCCTTCTCCGGCAAATACGGGCTCGTGAACCTGCACGGCGTGAAAAAGCCCGTCTTCCACGCCTTTCGCTGGCTCGCCCGCATGCACGACGCCGAGCTGCCGCTCGCCCACCGCTCCGCCCGCGCCACCCGTTGCCCGCGCGGCGGCCTGCGCCTGCTCGCGTGGAACCTGCCCGAGGTCGCCGAGACCGCCCTCGGCGGCGGCGACTGGCGCACCACCGGCGCGGCGCGCGCCGACACCTTCGCCCTGAACGGCCTGCGCGCCGGCCGCTACCGCCTGCGCGTCCACACCGTGGACGACACGCTCGGCAACGCCCTCGCCGCCTGGCGTCGCCAGGGCTCGCCCGACTACCCGCACGGTTCCGCGCTCGCCGCCCTGCACGCCGCCGCCGAGCCCGTGCTCCTGCGCGACGAGACGCTCGATCTCGACGGCGATTTTTCCGTGACGCTCTCCCTCGCGCCCGCCGCCACCGTCCACGTCGAGCTAGCGCCGGTCTGAGACCCGGCGTTTCTTCGCCCGCCACGCGCGCGGCGACTCGCCCGCGTGTTCGCCGAACCAGTTGGAAAAATGCGGCGGCGAGCTGAAGCCCAGCTCGAAGGACACCTCCTTCACCGGCAGCGAGCTCTCGGCCAGCGCGTGCCGCGCCAGCTCCAGCCGCCGGCTCTCGTAGTATTGAAACGGCGACATGCCCTGCTCCTTCCGAAACAGGCGCCCGAGCTGGTTCACGCTCAGCCCGCAACGCCGCGCCAGCTCGGTCTCGGAAAACTTGTCCCGCATGCGGTGATCCTCGATGAGCTGCAGCGCCTTCGCCACGCGCGCGTCGCGCTCGCCCGGCGCGGCCGCCGGCTCGCCCTCCGCCAGCATCGTCTCCACGTAGGCGCCCAGCCACGCCATGAACGCCGCCTCGATGCGGAAGTTGTCCACCAGGCCCAGCCGCTCGCGCGCCACGAAAATCGTGCCCGGCGCGTCCACCCGCTCGAACTCCGTCACCAGCCGCCGCGCCACCGCCGTCAGCCCCGCCGCGCGCTCGCCGGCCAGCACGCGGTTTTTTGGACGCTCAAAAAGCGGCTTTCCGCCGCGAAACAAAAGCTGGAAACGCAACGACATCACCCGCGAGCCCGGCTCGAAGCGCTGATGCCCTTCCGCCGCGCGCAGGAAAATCCATTCGCCCGCGCCCGCCCGCGTCACCTCGCGCCCGTGGCTCACCTCGACCGCGCCCGCCTCGATGAACCACGCCACCGTCTCGCTCGTGCTGCTCAGCGCCAGCCCGTCCAGGAAACGCGGCTCCACCACGCGCGAGTTGGCCCACACCAGACGCAGCTGCAGGCTGTAAAAATCGAGTTTCAGCGTCGCGCGCTTGGTCAGGGACATGGGAGGATTCCGTATCTTTTTGTCCATACTCCGCAAGCCCCTTGGCTTCCGTGCGCATGACCAAGAACACACGCTGGGGGGGCTGCCACTCATCGAAACGATCCTTCCGGGTCGTGCTCGCTCACATTCTAGAACCCCAAGCCTCCTGTCCCGAATGAAAATCCTTTCCCTGATCATCCCCTGCGTTGCGTTTGCCACCGCCGCCCATGGCGCGCTGCTGCTCCAAGAAAATTTCGAAGGCTTAAATACCTCGCCAACAGACGACCAAAATAACCTCAATGGCCAGAACGGTTGGACCGCCGGCGCCGCCTTGGATGTCGCCGCCGGGGGCCTTTCCTACTCGAACGGATCTCTTTCCATTTCCGGCGGTTCCAATCACGCCACTTGGACCGGCGCTAATTCCCAGCCGCTCGGCTCGAAAACCTTCGCCACCCAGTCCGGCGACGTCTGGTTCAGTCTGACTTTCAGCGTCACGACCACCGACACCAGCAACCGCTTCTGGTTCTACGTAAGTGACGATGCCGATTTGGGCGACTCGGGCGTCGTGGGACAGATCAACAACAACAGCGGCGCCTTGCTCGGCGGCTCGCGCATCGGCTCCACGCAGACGGCCACCTCGACCGGCATTTCCCTCACCAACACGGCCAACCAAGGCGTCACTTTTTTCGTGGTCGGACGCTTTTCCCAATCCACGACCGGCGGCACGTCCACGGTGGGTGACTATGATCGCATGGATGTCTGGGTTAACCCCGATTCCACGGCCCTCGGCGGCGGCTTCGCCTCCATCAGCACCACGGGAGCGGGCATCACCTCGGGCATCGACACGTTCGCGATCAGCGCCCTTGGCACCGGCGCCTCCACCGTGCTTTGGGACAATCTGCGCGTAGGCACCACGCAGGCCGACGTATTGAACGTTTATGCCATCCCCGAGCCCTCAGCCGCCGCCGCGCTCGCCGGCCTCGGCGCCCTCGGCGTGGCCGCGCTACGCCGCCGCCGCGTCGCGCACTGAGCGTCGTCGGCTTTTCCCGCGTCGTTCGCGGCGCTCTTTTTTCACGCTCCGGCGTGCCGTCAAAACCGTCGTCTCTCGGGGCGGCGGTTTTTCTATGTCCACCGTCCGTGCCTCACTCGCCCGCCGCCGCGCGCGCCTGGCGTTGAAACTCGCCCGGCGGCACGCCGGTGAGGCGGCGGAAGGCCTTGCTGAAATGCGAGCGGTCCGAGAAGCCCGCGCGCTCCGCCGCGTCCTCGATCGTCAGGCGCGGATTCGCCAGCAGGCGCTTCGCCAGCTCCACCCGCGCCTGCAGCAGATACACGCTCAGGTCCGTGCCCATCGACTGCTTGAACTTCCGCCCGAGGAAATCCGGGTGACAGTGCAGGTGGTCCGCCAGGTCCTTCACGATGAAGGGCTCGTGCAGATGCGTCGCGATGTAGGCGATGGCCTGCCGCACCACGTGCGGCACGTCCTGCGGATCGTTGTAGGGGAAACGCAGCGCGCGCGTCTTGTAGAGCTCCGGGCGCACTCCGCTCGCGTCGAAGAAAAACCGCGCCAGCCGCGCCACCGTGCGCAGCGTCTCGTGATGGCGCGGCACGCTCTCCGCGTCGATGCGCGGCACCGCCCGGAGCGCCTCCAGATACGTCGCCGGGTCTAGCCTCATGCGCGCGCAGTAGCGGCGTATGCGAGCCTCGCTCGCCGCCTCCTCGCCGCGCACCACCACCGAGCCGTAATAAAACACGCCGAGCACGCGCCCGCGGATCACCAGCGGCTCGGCGATGTCGAGCAGCCCGAGGTGACACAGCCCGTGCAGGCCCTCGCGCCGCCGCGACACGAGGCGGTTGACCGCGACCTTGTTGCGCGTGCAGTCGCGCCCCCAGTCCGGCTGCTTCGCGAGCTGGCAGTAGGCGCACACGTGGAACTGGTGGCCCTCGTCCAGCCGCATCGCCGGCACGTCGGTGTGCGCGCCGTTAAACATGCCCGTGAGGTCGTCGAAGCTCATGCGCATGCCGCTGCCCGCCTCAAAGGCTTCCATCAAATCCTGCAAAAGCGGGCGCGGGGCGTCGGGCGCGAGAGGTTCCATGCTCGGGGTGTCGCCATGCAAAAACCCCTCGCCGTCCCACTCAAGCGACAAGCACGCCGCCGGCCCCCGCGTCGGCAGACGGCACAAGCCCGGTCGGAAACGAGATAACCCCTCCGCGTCGCGATGGCGTATGCTGCAAAACCCCCGATGAAGACGCACCTGCCGCAGCTCCGCCCGCTTCCGTTGGACGATTCCTGGGACGTCATCGTCGCCGGCGGCGGCCCGGCCGGCTGCACCGCCGCCATCGCCGCCGCCCGCGAGGGCGCGCGCACCCTGCTCATCGAGTCCACCGGCGCCCTCGGCGGCTCCGGCACCAGCGCGCTCGTGCCCGCGTGGTGCCCGTTTTCCGACAAGGAAAAAATCATCTACCGCGGCCTCGCCGAGAAGGTCTTCACCGCCGCCAAGGAGGGCGTCGCCCACGTCAAGCCCGCCGCCCTCGACTGGGTGCCCATCAACGCCGAGATACTGAAGCGCGTTTACGACTCCCTCGTCACCGGGGCCGGCGTCGTCGTGCGCTTCCAGACCCAGATCTGCGCGGTGGAAAAAACCGACGACGGCGAGGGCGTCTCCACCCTCCTCGTCGCCAACAAGGCCGGCCTCACCGCGCTGCGCGCCAAGGTCTATGTCGATTGCACCGGCGACGCCGATCTCTGCGCCTGGGCCGGCGCCGGGTTCCACCAGGGCGACGAGAACGGCGAGACCCAGGCGACCACCCACTGCTTCACCCTGGCCAACGTGGATTCCTACGCCTACGCCCACTCGCCCGACCTCGGCTGGTGGGATCCGCGCAGCCCCATCCACGCCATCATCGACTCGGGCCGGTATCCGGAAATCCCCGACAAGCACCTCTGCGCCAACCTCGTCGGCCCGGGCGCGGTGGGCTTCAACGCCGGCCACATCTGGAACGTGGACAACACCGACCCCGACTCCGTCTCCCGCGCCCTCGTCCAGGGCCGGCGCATGGCCGAGGCCTACCGCCGCGGCCTCGCCGAGTTCGCCCCTCGCGCCTTTGGCAACGCCTTCGTCGTCGCCACCGGCGCCGTGCTCGGCGTGCGCGAGACGCGCCGCGTCGTCGGCGACTACGTGCTCACCCTTGACGACTACCTCGAGCGCCGCTCCTTCCCCGACGAGATCTGCCGCAACAGCTACTTCATCGACCTCCACCAGACCCGCAAGGAGCACGAGAAACAGCTCGACGAGGTCGAGGCCGCCACGCGCTTCAAGCATTACGACAAGGGCGAGTCCCACGGCATCCCCTACCGCTGTCTCGTGCCCAAGGGGCTGCGCAACGTGCTCATGGCCGGCCGAGCCATCTCCTGCGAACGCATCGTGCAGGGCAGCGTGCGCGTCATGCCGGTGTGCCTCGCCATGGGCGAGGCCGCCGGCCTCGCCGCCGCGCTCGCCGCCCGCGCCCCCGGCCACGACGTGCACGCCGTGTCCGCCGACACCCTGCGCGAGCGCCTGCGCGAGCACGGCGCCCACCTGCCCGCGCTCCCCCATGAGGCCGTCCCGGTCGCCGCCGCGCCCTCCGCTTCCCTCGTCCCCTGACCCCCGCCCACCACCATGAGTTTTCGCCAGGATTTTGTCTGGGGAGCGGCCGCCGCCGCCTACCAAATCGAGGGAGCCGCCGAGGCCGACGGGAAAGGTCCGTCCGTCTGGGACATGCTCGTGCGCCAGCCGGGCAAGATCTGGGAGGGCCACACCGGCGACACCGCGTGCGACCACTACCACCGCCACGCCGAGGACGTCGCCATCATGCGCGACATCGGCCTCCGGGCCTACCGCCTCTCCGTCTCCTGGCCGCGCGTGCTGCCCTCCGGCCTGGGCGCGGTCAACGCCGCCGGCCTGGGCTTCTACGACCGGCTGGTGGACGATCTGCTCGCCGCCGGCATCACGCCGTGGGTGACGCTTTTCCACTGGGATTTTCCCCACGGGCTCTTCCTGCGCGGCGGCTGGCTGAATCCTGACAGCCCGAAGTGGTTTTCCGAATACACCGCCGTCGTGGTGGATCGCCTCTCCGACCGCGTGACGCACTGGATGACGCTCAACGAGCCCCAGTGCTTCATCGGGCTCGGCCACCTCAAGGGCGAGCACGCCCCGGGCCTGAAGCTGGGCATGACCGAGGTGCTGCTCGCCTCGCACCACGTGTTGCTCGCCCACGGCCTCGCCACCCAGACCATCCGCGCCCGCGCCAAACAGCCCGCGCAGGTCGGCTGGGCCCCGGTCGGCAGCGCCTACACGCCCGCGACCGACAGCGCCGAGGATCGCCGCGCCGCCGAGCTCGGCATGGCCGCCGTCTATCCCGACGGAGTCTGGAACAACACCTGGTGGGGCGATCCCGCCGTGCTCGGCCACTACCCCGAGGAGGGCCTGCGCGCCTACGGCAAGGCGGCCCCGCGCTTCACCTCCGCCGAGATGGCGACCATCCGCCAGCCGCTCGATTTCTACGGGGCCAACATCTACTCCGGCCCGGCGGTGAAGGCCGGGCCCGACGGACGCGAGACCGCCACCGTCACTCCGCCCGGCCACCCGCACACCCACTTCCAGTGGAACGTCACGCCCGACGCGCTCTACTGGGGGCCCAAGTTTCTGCACGAGCGCTACGGCCTGCCCGTCGTCGTCACCGAGAACGGTCTGTCGTTGCCCGACTGGGTGTCGCTCGACGGCGCGGCGCACGACCCGCTGCGCATCGATTTCCTGCACCGCTACCTGCTCGCCCTGCGCCGCGCCGCGGCCGACGGCGTGGACGTGCGCGGCTATTTCCAGTGGTCCATCCTCGACAACTTCGAGTGGGCCGAG
>LLBY010035511.1_pt1 | contig 10754 bp, 20 predicted proteins | sample 1489401 | NCBI WGS metagenome assembly LLBY01 (sample SAMN04092656, study PRJNA295927) | soil metagenome | biome: Soil prokaryotic community; feature: Bulk soil; isolation source: soil from tomato rhizosphere | host: tomato cultivar Hawaii 7996 | place: South Korea | collected 2011-11-01 | reverse complement strand
CGCCGCCCCCACCGCCGACCATTCCGCCGGTAATGTACCCGGCTTGTGCGGCCATTGCCGCCGCATCCTCGGGACTGCCGTACACGTATCCGGTTGCCGGATTGATTTCCGTGCTGGCACCTGCCGACGATGCGGCATTGCTGGCTTGTTTTCCCCGGTAGTACATGACTGCTACTAGTACAGCCAAGCCGCCGCCGACGATCAGCGCGGTTTTCTTTGGGACGCTGCCAATCGGCGTATCGATTGATCCTTCAAGTCCGGCCACTAGTACCACTCCACTTCCGGAGCATTGGACTCATCCCATGTCAATGGGGAAGCCAATGCCACCGTTGGCGGCGGAGCATATTCAGTGGGCACGTTCTGAAGAATCGCACCGTCAATGGAGAATGCCGCCCCCAAATCATCCCCGTGGAACGGCGAATCCACGCCTACCGCCGGACGTGCCGGACCGGGCATCGACTTCACCAGTGGCCGTCCGCCAGGGCGCATCCACATGTAGTTGCCGGGAATCGAGCCGGTTGCCCATCGACGATGCATGTGAGCCGTGTCGAAACCGTGCTCATTCTGCCGTGCCATTGACTGTGTACGGTCCCGCGTCCCCCACATGAACCCCGACGACAGAGCTTGCCGGGGAAGCTGTGTCAATTCGGTGTGTCCGGGGTTGTCTTGCTGGAAGGAATCCCACGTGTCATTTTGGGCATCCCCTAGTTGGGAATGCAGGTGTTTCATTCCCGCCCGCGTATTGATCTGGTGAATCAGATACGACTGGCGGAGTTGCTCCGCAATGAACGTGGGACCATCGCCGGGTACCGGTCCGGACGCGATCCCTTTCGGGAACGGTCCGGCACGGCGGGACGGCGTCTGATCCATGTACGGGTCTTCCCACCATCCGCCCGCCGGTTCGATGAACCATTGCTCATCTCCCAGTAGCTGATTCTCCGGCCCGTACGGCCCGTGTGCGCCCGTTTGGCCCGCCGCCGACATGTAGGGGTACGGCTTTGCCGTAGGCCCTTCTGCGTGCCTTGGGTTGGCCGATTGTCCCATCCGTTCCTCAGGCGTTGCCTGAGAATCGGCGTCAATCTGGACCTGATACCCGGCGAGTCCGGTCAGTCCTGTGAGTTTGGCCATCTTAGGCCCTACCCTTGCCGCCCGTTGTCACGTCGACGATGGAACCGGCAGTGAGACTGCGGATGCCGGATGCCGCCTTATAAAACCCTTCTGGGTTAGTGAAGACCAGGAATGCCGCACCAAGGCCGACGAGTCCCAGCATCCACTTCTGAATCAGTGTCATTTCAACCCCAATAGCTTGCTTGCGTTTTCGACGGGAGAAGGGGCATTGCCCATAGGCCGGATGAGTACGGCCAGCAATGCCAGGAATGCCAACCCTTTCCCTAGCGGTTCGGATATCTGTTCCAACCCCGCCAGGGTAAGGGCGGCAATCGCTGTTGCCGGAACAATGCGCCAGTTGAAGTCCACCCATAGCGGCTTGCCAGCCGCCGCCGGAGCAAAGATTGCCTCATTGGCAGCGACAATCCCCGCCGCCGTCAAAATCAGGCCGGTTGACGCTGCCATTGCCGCCGCCTTAGACCGTGGGGATTTTGTTCGCCAGAGGCACCGTGGAACGGATGCGCCCGGCGAGCATGAGCGTGACAACTGCCGTGACAATCACGGCGATGACAGTCTTCTTGTTCATTGCTCAGCTCTCCTTAACCTTGTCTTCCACGGGGTACACGGCGACGATCAGGTACACGTTGCCGTCTTTCTGCCAATGCCCATGGGCGGCATTGGTTCCGGCGGAACCGGGGAGGTCGGACTCTTTCACGCGGATGACGTCGCCGTTGGCCAACCACACGTAGAAGTGCGGGTCTTCCACGGGGACCATAACCGTCGCCGGAGCATCCTGCGTTGCCGTTTCCGGCACTTCCCGGATATCCGCCTTGGGCACCGCGCGGATGCTGCCATCGGGCAGGCGGACGAATTCGAAATCGTCCACATTGGAGCGCTCGGCGAGTTGATCTTGGGTCGGCCGGCCGGACAGTTGATCTTGAGATTCGGTCGTTGCCGGTTCGTTGCTGTCGTCGATGTTCGGCAGTGTCATGTCACGCACCGCTTCCGCTGATCAGGGCATAGCGGTTCTTGCTCGGTGTGGCAAGCCAGTTCGTCAGTGCGAACATGGTCAATGCCGCACCGTTGGAACCGGTGAGCCGGATGAGAGAGTTGACTTGCGTGTCGAGGTACCGGAACCTCAGTTCATCGCCGGGCTTTCCGGTCATGTCCTGAGTAAACCAGACCGGATACACGCCGGTTTCGCGGCCCTGCGCGGTGTCAACGCCGGGAACCGTTGCGCCCAATGAGGACAAGCCGTAGGCACGGCTCATTTTGCTGATCCAAAGGTTCTTGGATCTGGTGAAGTAATTCACGTTGCCGAGGAGCAGAGTCGCCGGATCTGGCCAGTTGCCGTCCGCCGTTGCGCGGGTGGAGTTGGCGGCATCCCGGGCGTAGTAGAAGACGTTTCGGATGGGGAAGCCGACGCCGTTGCTCAAGTCGAACTTGGCATTGCCCGCCGGAAGGGCCTGGTTTTCCGACTTCCAGTACTGGAGTGAGCCGGGAAGCGGCGGAGTCTGGGCAAACGGTCTGCCATTCGGAGCGGCCGCCGCCGGTTCGGTGTAGGAGTCCGGGAATCCACGGACCCTCATTGTGCCGGGGTTGGTGGGCGCAGTGGTGTAGGTCTGTGCCGTGGAATCCATCCACAGCTCAACCTTCCAGCCGGGCTTGGACTCGTTCTGGACGACGCCGAGCCCATCGCGGGCAACCGCTTCCAGCGGCAGGTACAGAAGGTGATGGAAGCTTCCGCCCGTTGCTCCAGCTCCCGCCGTCTGGGAGAAAGTGATGTCCGCGCGGGGGTCGCCCACCTCGAAGTAGCCGCCGAACTTGTTGGTAATCAGCCATTCGAAACCGAGCAGGGTGATTACCTGCTCTCCGCCGAGGTCGAAGAGCGTGACCTTTTGCACGCCACAGAATCCGCCCCCTGTGGGGTCGCCGTTGAAGACGACGTTCGCGGCATTGCCCGCCGTGGTCATGGTGAAATCGAACCACAGTCCACGGAGCCACCCCGTAGGGGAGACATTCCACAGAGGCATTTGCGTTGGCGTTGCCGCCATCGCCACGGAGTTGTCGTAGTCCTGTGTGCCGGACTCATACACCCCAACGGGGAACGGATACGGCCTAGGCGGAGCTTCATTCTTCTTGTTTGCAGGTGCACCATTGCCCCCTCTGGGCGGTGCCTGCATAGGAGCTGTCATTCTACGCCTCCCACGGCATTATCAGGTTTTGGAGCACTCCTCGCCCTTGTGCAAGGTGATCCTCCACAGTGGACCGTTTGATGACTTCCCTTCCCCCGTGTTTATCGTCGGGGTCGGTCAGTCTCAATCCGGCATCGTACAGATTTCTTGCCGTCGCCATAAACACCTCTGCCTCACACACGTTCATGCTCGGCGGGATGATTTTGACGAACGTATAAAGCTGCTCATTGTGGTGTTGGTGACGTACGGCATCCCGCTTGCTGTCATACAGCACACCATCACTGCTGCCATCAATGAGCCGGACGGCAATCCACTTGCCGACACTGTTGATTCCCGCCCCTATCTTGTGCAGGTTGTATTGGTCGCACAGACGCTTGGCGGGGTCTGTGTGGTTGACCAGTTTCATCCGGCACCATGGTTCGTGTTGGCTCATGGCTTTGCCTCCACAATGCACATCCACCCTTCGACTTTGTGGACGTACAGGAATTGGTAAGGCTCCAAGGTGGGAATCACCTTTTTGGCTATGTGGCCGTTCTCTCCCAGAATCTCGACGTATCGGCGGAGCATCCGCTCATCTCCACCCTTGGTGAAGAAGAGGTGCGTTGCCTGCTCATACCCCCATGTCGTTGTCCGGCCGGAGTCCGTCGGCTTTTGAACAAAAATCCACAGCCCAAGTTTCATTGCTCCCGCCATGGCAAGGATGGTGACCATTTCCTTGTCCAACCCCATGATTTTTGCCTTCACCATGGTGTCGTCCATGACCAGAACCCCGCCCTTGTTCTTGCGGGATGCTCCGGCGGTGTACCGGTCCATGAGCAATCTTCCGGTCACCTCCGCACACCGTTCCATGTCAGTGTGCAAGTCCCCGAACACTGGCCACACCACATAGCCGGGAGGTTTCCGCCCACCCATCATCTCTCCGATTTTGGGGGACGGCGGCCAGTCATCCACGAATCGGAATCCCAGCTCTCTACTGCGAGTCTCGGTCACGGGATCCTGTGGCTTGGACACGGCGAAGTAGGCGGGAAAGTCTTCTGTGGCAACCCATTCCAGCAAATCGAAAGCCAGGGTTGTCTTTCCACGGGTGGATGGTCCGCCGAACACACAATGCTGACCGGGAAGGTAGTGAAAGTAGTCACGACAGAAGGGTTTCCGTTGCATGACCGTAATTCCGTCATTCCGTTGGAATGACGGTAGATCACTGCGGAATACCGGCTGTGTCACGACTGTGCTTCCGCAGCCCCGCCGTATTCCGCCATCATTTTCGCGTATTCGGCGGCGGCATCGTTGGCGGCTTGGATGGCTTGCTGCTGTTGCTTCATCGCCTCGGCTTGCATCCTGGCCATTTCAGCCTTCATCTGAGCTTCCAAGACCTCCGGCGGAACCACGCCGTAGCCGAGCGCTGCACTCGCGTCGACAACCTTGTGGTTGGCAAGGATCTGGAATACCAAAGGCATTCCGGCGGCAATCAGCGCTCCGTACGGACCGATTTTGATGAGGAAGTCAATAGGCTTGGCAACGCCTTCATTGTCGTCGGCAATGTTGGCCACCTCGGCGATGACAGCGGGACCGAACTTGCCGATCGTTGCGGCATCGGCGAACTGTCCGGTCATCAGGCAGACGCCTTGCACTAGTTGAGACAGTCCCAGCATTCCCTCAACACGTTTCTGGTTGAGGGTTTGGACAGGTGCGGGTGCCTCAATGCCGATGGCGGCGGGGGCGGCTTTCTTGGCGGTAGCACGCTTTGGCGGCGGAGCCTTGGCGGCGGACATGTCAATCGGCATCGGCGTAAGCCCTTCCTAGAGCAATGGCGGCTATTGCCAGTGCGATGATTGCGGCGAAGCTAACCGCAACAGCAAGCACGGCAACGTTATTGGATACCCGGTTCAATTGACCGGGGATTTCCTTGACCTCATTGAGGCTGTCTTTAAACCCCATGGCGTTTACTCTTTCCTTTGAGGGAGCGTGAAACTATCGAGCGAAAGCCCGCCGAACAATCCCACCGCCAGGGATTGGCCATCATCGGCGGGGAAATTCCCGACCATTCCACGCTCCCGGTATCCAGTACGGCTGTACGGTGACGCTCGGCGGTAACAGTACGATCGTACCACAAACAGGCGTTCACCAGGGCATACTCACAGTACGCCTGTAATGCTAGGGAACAGTACGCCTGTAATGCTAGGGAACAGTACGCCTGTAATGTTTGGCCATTGCCGGGAAATAAACTAGGAATTGACTAGCATTTTGTATTTGATAGACTTTAGACAGTCCCCGATGCGCATCGGGAAATGGCTTCGATGAAAGGAAAATGCCATGGCAAAGCCGAAGACCCAAACCGTCATCAACCCCGAAGAGCTGAATGACGAGGTGACGCCGGACACCGATCTCATCTCCACCGCTCCGGAAGACTGGCAGTTTGAAACGGTCGTCGAGGAATCCCCCACACACGTTGTCTTCGACACCGTGGGGGACGTGTTCATCGGCCAGTACGTCGACCGAATCACCATCACCCCGGAAACCGCCGGGAAAGACCCCTTCGACCTCTTCACCTTCCGGGGACGCGACGGTGAGCTGTACGCGGTCAACCCGTCCGGCAAACTGGACAAGGGAATGGACGTGGTCAAGCCCGGCGATTGGGTCCGGCTCACGCTCACCAAGTTCATCCCTTCCAACAAGGGCAACGACTTCAAAGACTTCCGCGTCGAAGTCCGCAAGAACTAATGCAACTCCGCCGTCCGGCGACCCCCGGGAATGCGCCACATTCCCGGGGGTCCGCCCATGGCAACAGACCGGTTGGCTTTCCCGACTGGTTTAAAGAGTGGCTAGAAGACAAAGGTAGATGGGTTCTGCTGAAATGCGGTCACAAAGCCGACCTCAATGAGCGAGGACAGCTTTATCTCCAGGGTGCAAAGCGCGGAGATATCCTCGTGATCTGTGAGAAGTGCTGGCAGATACCGGCCATAGAACGCCATCTCACGTATGCCGAATATCGAGGAATACCTACCGCCGTCATCCCTGAGGAACCACTGTTTTAGGGCGGCAAAATGGCACGCAAAGGCTGGAATTCTCTTACTCCCGCCTATCGAGCACGTATCGAAAAAGCAGGACTTACACGGGCAGACTATGAAGCGGGAACGTCACTCACCAAAGCCAGAGGGCATGCCAACACCCCTGAACGTCCCAGCTCATACGACCCCAACAAATACCAGAAATACAACACCGAACGAAACCGGCTGTACGCCAAAGTAGAGCAACGTAAACAAGAATTGTTCGGTGATAGACCGCGATGGGACAGAGGTCGCTCTGACCGCACCATCCGGGAAAAGCCGCCAAGCCTGGCGCTCATGAGATGGGCACTAGAAGCCAGTGAGGAAGAAATCATAGATGCGATTCGTGAAGACCCCGAAACATTCCGCTTCCTCTGTTACCACTAGAGGATGGTCGGGCCGTTCGCATCACCCCCGTAAATCATCAACACCCGTTCAGTTCGTCGGGGTCGATGGGGAGGGAATGACAGTCAATGGTGAGCATAGATATGTTCTATTCGGAGTGGGCGAACACCAGATCTCTGATCCTAGCGGGCTTAGATGGTCAGACTGTTTCGAACATCTATATAGCCATCAACGACCGGGAAGTGCTTTCGTGGGATTTTTCCTCGGATACGACTTTACCCAAATGTTTCGAACACTTCCGGAAGACCGAGCTTGGATGCTGCTTACTACAGAGGGGAATGCCCTTAGGAAGCATCGGGTGGAGGGGAAAGCTCCGCATCCGGTTGAGTGCGACGGATGGCAATTCGACATACTGGGAATGAAGCGGCTACGCATCCGGCCCAAACGCTGTGACTGTCCCGTGCCCACCTGTAAATGCAAGCACTCGCCGTGGATGTACGTGTGTGATGTGGGCTCATTCTTCCAAACAAGCTTCCTCAAAGTGATTGACCCCAAAGGATGGGCTGACGGCACAGCGGTAGTCACACCCGAGGAGTATGAGCTGATTGCCGCCGGAAAAGCCCTTCGCAGTACAGCCGTACTGGACGACAGTATGAGAATGTACAACCAGCTAGAGAACACAGTCCTAGCCCGCGTAATGCACACCTTGGATGTGGGATTCCACAGCATCGGCGTACACCTGTCACCTAGCAAGTGGTTCGGCCCCGGACAAGCCGCGCAAGCATGGCTGACCAATGAAAAGGTGCCGAACCGTAAACAGATCATATCTGTTACCCCGCAATGGTTTCTGGAAGCCGCCCGCATGTCCTACTTCGGCGGATGGTTTGAACTTTTCGTTCATGGCATCGTGCCGGGAATGAGTCACGAATATGATATCAACTCCGCCTACCCTTCCGTCATTGCCAAGCTGCCCTGTCTACTGCACGGGAAATACACACGTGGAACGGGGATGCCAGTTACAAAAGAGGGAGACCTTTGTCTCGTCTACGGGAAAGTCTGGTCTCCCACGATGCCCAGCGGAAGCGCAGGGCAGTACATTGGCTCCATGCTCCATAGGGATTCGGCGGGACGCATCCTTAGGCCTATGGCCACGGAAGGGTGGTTTTGGTGGGATGAGCTCAAAGCCGCCCAACGGGCCGGACTTGTCAAGCGGCTTGACAACAAGGGACGACAGCAGATCACGCAATGGGTGAACTATGAACCGTGTGACTGTCCGCCGCCGATGGCCAATGTGGAAGGCCTGTATGACAAGAGATTGGAAGTCGGAAAGACTTCGCCATTGGGTAAAGCGGCAAAGCTTGTATACAACTCCGATTATGGCAAGTTCGCTCAGTCAATCGGTGATCCTCTGTACGGAAACCCCATCTACGCATCCCGAATCACCTCCGGATGCCGGACCATCATCCTGAACGCCATAGCCACCCATCCGCAAGGAATGGCATCTGTGGCAATGGTGGCAACCGACGCCGTCTACTTCATGAGCCCCCACCCCGGACTCACCGTAAGCGAACGGCTAGGCGAATGGGACTACAAAGCCAAGCGTAATCTCACACTGTTCAAGCCTGGCGTATATTGGGACGACACCACCCGAGAGCAGATAGCCGCCGAACTAAGCCCGGTATTCAAAGCACGAGGATTCCAAGCCGCCGACTTCACCACTAGCATTAGCCGCATCGACAGCGAATACCGACTATGGGACAGTCAAATGAGCGGGCAATGGCAATGGCCGTCCGTCAAGTTCACCCCGTCATTCAGCATGACCACCGCGCTACAGGCGTTGAGGCGAAAGAACTGGAGTGATGCCGGAGTAGTAGCCGCCGCCCCAAAAGCTGTAGAGCAAGATTCCAACCCCAGTGCCAAACGAGATGGGCTGTACCGAGACACCTACGAAGGACGCACCATCTACCGCAGCAACCCCCACAGGGGAATGGTGTACGCCAACGGGACACAAGAATGGGTGCCATCCCATCCCTACGAAAAGAGATTCGGCATGGACGATCCCTGGTCTCTCGAATCGCGGGAACACTTCGGGATTACCCCGGACGGAACCGTTGTCGACCTATTGGCCTGGATACTAACCGGAGAATGAAATGAAACTCACCAAGAAAACCGCCGACACTGAACACACATTGTTCATTGACACCACCAACTATCAGACTTCATTCACACCATTCGGGGATATGGTGCTGGATTTCACTTCACCGGACTCCGGCGGCTACACATGGTTTCGAGTGACCGATCTCGAATCCGTAAACACCATCCTGGGAGTCATAAGCAACGCTGAGAAGGACTTACTAATGACCCGAACCCCGCAACGCATATGGATACGAGGTGATGAAACAACAATAGGAAAAGCCGGAATATCCTACACGCGAGTCAACGTCAAGGAATGGAGATACCCGTCATGAGAACCGCCATCGCTCTCGCCATAGCCGCCGGGCTATTGGTCATCAGTACGTGCTCCTACAGTGGAGGAAATCCCACTCCGCCGCCGCCGACGATGCCAGCACCAACCGACATCACAGTCAGGTGGTGTACGCCGGTAGCCGTCCCGCTCTACACCAACGGAACGGACTGTCAATGAAACTCATAGTGACGGTCGGCAACTTTGCCGGGCAAACCGAGGAATTGGTATTCGACCTCCCGGACCCCATCACTTGGCTTGGCGTGGAAGTCGAAACGCCAGAAGGACTGGAGGCAATCTCTAAAACGGGACGAACCACGATCGTACGGATTCCCTTTACCAACCACGAAACCGGCATACACACCATGTGCCAGCTCAACGGCGAAGTAATGGAGGTGCCCTTCCAATGAAAACCTCAGCGTTCAAGATGGAAATACAGCTCACCATCCGGCGTGTCGACATGGAGGACGGACGAGAGATCGGCGGCGGGTACAACGATCGCCTGTCTTTGAACGACACCATCGACCTCGGGCCGAAATCTCTGATTGAGGTTCTAGACTTGATGGGCAGAATGCATGCCGTTATCAATCACCAGGCAACGACAGGCAAAAGCCAATGAGTCTGGGAAGAATCCTTGACATATTCACAGATGCACGACGTGACCGGCGGCTATACATGCGCAATGACTGTGATGGCTCACAGTATTGTGTTGTAGAGTTGCACATCGAAGACACCAAACTTCCTCACATGCATCACATGGAGGTTCATTTGACTCCAAATGAGGTCGGACAACTACGTGATGCCCTGGATAATGCCTTAAAAGCCTACGAAGAAAGGAATGGGGCATAGGTTCCCGGCGGAAACGGTCGGGCTAAGGGGGGATTTAGAGGGAAGGGCCGTGACAGATAGTCCGGCCCTTTCCGTATGCCCAAAACAAATTTGTATTTCCTTTCGAATTGACTTGCAATTGGCGGAGCAATGACTCTAGAATGGTAGATAGAAAGAACGGGGATTGAAAACTAAACAGAGGAGTCCCACACAGGAGAAACCACAGGGGCCGGAGAGACCTCCGGCAAGCCGGAACCGGGTACGGGGACACAGCAACAAAACAAACCGCCAACCATCCCGAAAGGAAACCGCCATGAACACTGCAAAGCTCATCACCAAAGCCTACTTCGCCGCCGCCCTCACAATCAGCTTCACACACATCATCACCTCCGCCGAAAAAATGGGAGGCGAAGGATACGAACCCTACGCCGCACCATTCCTAGTCGACGGATTCGCCATCCTCGGAATGCACATGCGAAACGAGAAATACGACGACCGAACAAACAAAATCGGGCTATGGGCACAATGCACCGCCGGACTCCTGTCACTCGGAATGAACATCCATGCCGCACACAGCCTCTTTGGATTGCTGCTCGGTATCGCGGTAGTCATGCTATTCCTCGCCACTGAATGGATGGCCGGAAACATCAGACTCCGCAAAGACAGTGAAGCCGACAAAGCCGCCGCCGAGGCACAAGCAATCGTGAACGCCGCTAGTGCATTCCTCGCCAAGTGTGATCACCGAACGTCATGCAAGAGCGAAGCACA
>LLBY010099133.1_pt1 | contig 10761 bp, 12 predicted proteins | sample 1489401 | NCBI WGS metagenome assembly LLBY01 (sample SAMN04092656, study PRJNA295927) | soil metagenome | biome: Soil prokaryotic community; feature: Bulk soil; isolation source: soil from tomato rhizosphere | host: tomato cultivar Hawaii 7996 | place: South Korea | collected 2011-11-01 | reverse complement strand
AGCCCATGCGCGGCAGGCCCTCATGAGAAATGCCGGGTCCGTCATCGAGCACAGCGTTCGAGACGTCAAAGCCGAATGTCTCGATTCGAGGCAACTTCACCAGGTTATGCAATACCCATAATGACAGTGCTCTGAAAGCTAACGTTGATTATCCTGTGGGCAGTAACCCAAGTATTTTTTGCGGACGCCTGCCAGGAAAACTGGTGCCGCGCAAAATACGAACGCAAAACCGGAGCATGATCCTGTTGCGTTGAAAAACAAAAATTGCGAGAACCTTCTACCCAGAGTGCTACCCAACGTGCCATTTTTATCCGCAAAAACTTTTCGCCCTGTCCTTGCCGCCCTGCTGCTCGGCAGCATCGCCGCCAAGCTGTGCGAATGGCTCAATACGCCTTTGCCGTGGATGATCGGACCGTTGTTTTTCACGGCCGGCGCATGCATGGCCGGTGCCAATCTGCGCTGCCCGGTACAGATTCGACAGGCCGGACAATGGGCCATCGGGACTGCGCTCGGCCTGTACTTCACGCCGGCTGTACTGCTGATCCTGCTGCCCTACGCCGGCTTCATTGTGCTGAGCGTCGGCTTCGCGCTGGTGCTGGGCATTGTTTGCGGGTGGCTGTTGCACAAGCTATCCGGCGTTGACAGAGTCACGGCATTTTTTGCGATGGCGGTTGGCGGCGCGTCTGAAATGGCGGCGCAGGGCGAACGCCATGGTGCGATGGTAGATCGCGTTGCCGCCGCGCATAGCTTGCGCCTCATGATGGTGGTGGCGATTATCCCGTTCGCCCTCAAGTTCTGGGGCGTGCATGGACTTGATGTCTATGTGCCGGGCGCGCGCACCGTGGACACCACCGGACTGCTGCAGCTGATACTATTGACCAGCGTATGCGCACTGGCGCTCAGACATCTGGGATGGCCGAACGCATGGGTAATCGGGCCGCTGATCGTAACGATGGGTTTGACTGGAAGCGGATTGAATTTGTCGGCACTGCCGGAATGGATGGTGCATTTCGGACAGCTATTCATCGGCGTGTCGCTCGGTACGCGCTTTACGCCGGTGTTCCTGCATACCGCGCCCCGCTATCTCGCCAGCGTCGCGACATGTGGCGCAGTGGCGTTACTGCTGGCGGCAGGATACGGATGCGTGCTAGCGTGGCTGAGCGGCATCGCCCCTGCTACCGCGATTCTAGCGACATCGCCGGGAGGCATTGCGGAAATGAGTCTGACCGCGAAAACACTGCAACTCGGCGTCCCCATCGTGACGGCCTTCCACGCCACGCGCATGGCGGTACTGGTGATGCTGATCGGACCGCTCTTTCGGGTGACAAAACGCCACGTTTTCAAATCATCACACCCCTGATCTCATACCTCCGATGCCGGTACGTTCCTGCGGATGTGTCATGCATCGGTGCGATAAGAAATTACGCTACGGATCTCCCTGAATTCATTTTCCAGAACCGTTTTCTTGATGACGATTTTTCGCATCCGTGCCCGTTGCGACAAAATCCTTGACCCGCTTGGCTACCATCGCTGGATAATCAGAATTGGCACTGAATCCGTGTCCCTCGCCCTCAAGCAGTACAAGTTCGCATTTCACGCCAGGCTGCAAGATGTCCACCGGCAGATCCGCCGATAGCAACGATGCGATCAGGGTTGATCTTCAATGCAGCAGCATTTTCACGAATTCACCACACTGCCTGATCCACGTCTTGCGCCTGCGCCGGCCATTTTACGCCGCTTGTGGAGAGCCGGTAGTCAATGGCAATCGGTACCGAACCCTGCTTTAACGGAGCACGGACCAACCGATGTTCATGTTCATCAGTGTCAATACCACATAAGGAAACGCGACCGTTGGTCGCAGCATGCTCTTCGCATGCGCAAGAATGTAACTCAGCACGCCCTTAACCCCACTAAAGCAGCAATCAACGCAGTTGTCGCACAGCCCTTTTCCTATTCGTTGAGCCAGTTCTCGATTCTTAACCTTGGATAGGCGATGAAATCGCGCTCATTGTTTGTGACGAGAGTGACGCCGAGCGCTACGGCGTGGGCAGCAATCAGTTTGTCAAGCTGATCCTTCTTCCGATCGCGAGTCGCCTCCCTGATCGGCCCATAGGCAGCCGCCGCGGACGCATCGAAAGGAGCAACCGGGATATCTTCGACAAGTGCGACAAGATTCCGCCGTTCACGCGCGCTGTTCTCAGATACAGCAATGCCGTACTCCAGTTCAGCGAACGTAATTGCCGACATCACTACGTCGCCGACATAGCATTGTGCAAACCGCTTGGCGACCGGCTCAGGCTGATTTTTCATCAGGTAAATGCACATGTTAGTGTCGAGCATAAACAGCGGCATTACAGCGCATCCCGATCGGCTTGCTCCTGATCACCGCGCCCCTCGGCCATGAAATCTGGCCCGAACCTGGCGAATTTCTTGAGCACGCCAGCAAGCGGTCGACGCGCCGGGCGAATGCGAATTTCTTCCCCGACACGCTCGATCTCTAATTCGATATCGGTACGCTCATAGGCAAGGTCGGAAGGAATGCGGATTGCCTGTGAATTGCCGTTTTTGAAAACTTTGGTCGTTTGCATTGCGCTTCCTTAATATGGTGGGTACATAAATGTACTTTAGCCCATATCTCAACACATGTAAATACATGTGTGTACATAGGATGAGAGACCATCACAGTCAGCGGGGGAGGCATAGCACCGCAAGGCAAATAGCAATTTCAGTCATAATCATTTTCCTTTAACCGGCCTGTCCGTTTTTGTAGGCATCTTCGAGCTTGCGAGCTTGGCGGTGGAGTGAGTTTGTGCGAAAGCTGGACCGGCCCTTATCGGTGTAGGGCGGTTGCGCAATCAGCCGCGACTCTCTAAACGCCTCTGGCGCACAGATTAAAACGTCATGCCGTGGACCCGCGGCATAGTTGTGGCACCGGTGTGCCGACCACGATCTGTTTTATTTTTAAACATCCCTATCCTGCTATGGGATTGTCTTTCGTAATCAAGCCGTTTTGCGGATAAATCAGTACTTTGATGCTTCCGCACTGCACTGATGCTTTCGGTTTTCCATTGATCTCGATAATGCGCCGCTCATTGGGTTGTGCGGGTGCTTGTCGGTTCTGATTAATAAGAGCGAAATCATAAGCATCTTTGAACGCCGCGTTTGTTGTAATCCATTTATGTGGTGATAAATCCTCGAAGACTTGTGCAATGTTGATGGTGTTCTTACTTATCACACTGACTCGCTTCGCATCCCAATACTCCGCTATTCCATTGCGCAATGCATGTTTGCTTATCGCTTCATCGATACATGCAATGTCAGGAGGATAGAAATCTGCCTTGATGTCCTGATCATCTTTCATTGCCATTCGTCCCAATGCAAAAACGACAATGGCAGAACCACATAAAAGCGATAGTGAAACCATTTTCGCTTGTGTCTCGTTGAAAATCTTGAAAGCCAGTGCCGGGCCAAACAGGATGGGCAGGAAACACAGAGGAATAAAATATCTGCCGTTAAGCGTCATCTTGTTGAACAGCACGACCGTCACCAAGCCAATAGCGGCACACAGACTGAATACGACGATAAACAGGACTTCGTTGCCGAGCTTGTACTGTGTCTTGTCCATCCGCAGATGAAACAGAAACCATCCTGCGGCCACCAGATGGAACAGCGCGATGATCGCAAACGCCACTACGCTACCTTCAAGGCCATGCTTGGCCAGCGTGAGTAGTTGGTGTGCATTCGCCGACAGATTCTCCAGCCCGAATTCCGCAGGCGTGGTGAGTGCGTTTGGAACCACCACCGTATATAACAACGCCCCCAGCACGGAACCGGAGGAGATGCTTAACAGGAACGCAATGACGGTTTTTCTATCCGCCATGGATTTGACGCTCATGTACAGCAATGCTGCGATTGCCGGCAGCGAAAACTGAACAACGAATAACTTGTCCGAAAGCGAGGCCAGCATCGTCACCAGGAAAACGGCAAAGACATATTTCCCGGCGCCGGCCAATGTTCTTTCTTGAATTCCGCGGATTACCAGGAATACCGAAAGCAGCAGCATCAAAAAAGCGCCGTAATGGTATGCACTAACGAGCATGAAAGAAAACGGTACGACACGCTCGGCCGCGATCAGACAACAGAACAATATCGAAAATGCGGCAGCAACGAGCGCATTTTTCTTGTCCAGCAATCGTTTGTTAATCGCGTTCAGCAATACAAACGCAAGAACGATTTGCATCACAAAGAATGCAGCAACTGCCTGGTATGGCTGACCGAATATGCGCGCGGCGAGAAAATACATCGGCCAATCGGGAACGACATAAGGTGCCGGCGTCAGAAACCAGTCCTTCAGGCTGCCGTGGTCCCTGAACAGATCGAGATACAACGCAGGCAGATAAAGTGCATCCGAGTTGAAGAAAAAATGCAATTCCAGCTTGTGCTGCAGGTAAATCACAACAAGAGCAAAGATGCCTGTTACAAGAGCGGCAATGCTGAAGATCGATTTGACATCCTCGATCGATCGCATGCTTCTCATAAGCTGGCTCGCTTGAAGATTGCCTCCGGAATCGTACGGATGATCGTCATGATGAATCGCCAGAACGATGGCAGATAAATCTCGTTACGCTTGCCGTCAATGCCTTTCAAGATACCTGCTGCAATAGTGTCCGGTTGCGCCCATAGCAATCCTTTCTTGAACGATGCGGTCATTGGCGTATCGACGAATCCCGGCTTGATGGTCAATACATGCACACCGCTCTTGCAAAGGCGATTTCGCAAACCTTGCAGGAATATTGATATCGCGCCTTTCGCGGTGCCATACACATAGTTCGACTGCCGACCGCGATCACCGGCCACCGAACTGATGACGGCGATCGTTCCGTGACGCTGCGACTCAAATCGATTTGCCAGGTGCGTCAGCAGGGGTATCACGCTGATTGCATTGGTCTGCAATTCGCGCAGCGTCGCATCAAAGCTTACTTCACATGCCTTCTGGTCACCGAGCGTGCCATGCGCAATGAGTGCGACATCGATGCCACCCATGGCGGCAATGGCGTCGTCAATGATGGCTTCGTGCCGATCAAAATCGTTTGCATCGAATGCTGCGTATGACACACCGGCAGCACCGCGAATCGTCAAATCGTTCTTCAGTCCGGCCAGACGTTCCGTATTGCGAGCAAGTAAATGCAAACATGCGTGTCGTTGTGCGAATTGCCTCGCAGCGGCCTCGGCAATCGCCGATGTTGCGCCGATGATCAATACTTTCTGCATTTATTCCAGTCCCAAGCGTTGTGATTGATTTGATGCGAATTTACCGAGCGCGCCATATTGCGCCCTGATGTGTTGAAATGCCTCCCAGCGTGGATAGCCGCGCTTGAAAGTCTGTTCATTCATGCGGGCATCCTTCGCAAGATAAATACGTCCGCCATGATCGAGCACCATCGCATCCAGTTCTTCCAGCAGGCGGAACAGGCCATCTTCCAGCTTGAAGTCCAACGCCAGTGTGTAGCCGGCTTTTGGAAAGGAAAGGAGATTCGCATTCTCCGCGCCGAACGACTTCAGTACAGCCAGAAAGGAGCCGCGCCCCGAAGCGGTAATGGCTTTCATGATTGCGTGCATGCCGATCGATCCGGCCTCCTTCGGCAATACAAATTGATACTGAATAAATCCACGCTTGCCGTAGAGGCGGTTCCAGTGATGAATGCGGTCCAGCGGGTAAAAGAACGGCTCGTAATGGACTTGCCGGGTGGAGCGTGGCGATCGGATGCGGTGGTAATACAGGGCGTTGAATGCCTTGATGGTAAATCGATTCAGCATCCGGGCCGGCATATCGACCGGCACTGTCATGGGCCGCGCCGATTGCATTTCCAACCCGCCGGCCTCGGCATGCTCGCCAAGCATGATCAGCGAGCGTCCCATCTTTTGTCCTTGCGTCAGGCAATCAATCCAGGCGACAGAGTACGTGGCGGAATGGTGCGACTCAAATAGAGAAAGTGCCTCTTCAAGATTTTGTGCCTTGAAGGTTGTTTGGTCGATCAAGCTGCTGCGCACCGGCTTCAGCTTCAACGTCGCCTCAAGAATGATGCCGGTAAGTCCCATGCCGCCGCAGGTGGCTTGGAACAAATCCGGGTGCAGGCTTCGAGAGCAATTGACAACCTCGCCCGACGCCAGCAACAGGTCGATACTGTCGACAAATTCGCTGAAGCAGCCGTCCACATGATGATTCTTGCCGTGGACGTCGCTGGCAATGGCGCCGCCTACCGAGACAAACTTGGTGCCGGGCGTCACCGGCAGGAACCAGCCGCGCGGCACAAAGACATCAAGCACCTCCGCCAGGCTCACGCCGGCCGCACACCGCACGACACCGTGTTGTTCGTCAAAGTCCGACAGAAGATTCAAATGCGTGGTGCCGATGATGCGGCTGGCAAGCGCGCTGTCGCCGTAGCTGCGCCCCATTCCGCGAGCGATCAATGCATTTGTCGATGCCGCCGACAAGGCGGCAGACATGGCCGAGCGCGTCGAAGGGGTTTGCACGTCGGCATCGACAACGGGGTAACGTCCCCAACCATGTATCAACATCAAGACTCGCTGGTACGGAATACGAAGCGCTTATCGAGCTTGTACTTCATCGCATAACCGAGAGCCAAACCGATTGCACCGCCCAGCAAGCGAAGCGCGTCCGTTTGAAACACATGATGAAACCAGAATTCGAAGCCCCAGAAAATGGCCGTCGTCAGTAATCCCATGACGGTGTAAAGCACGAACGTCTTGCCATCATGTGCCGCGCTTTGCGCCTGAAACCGGAAGATGTAGCGTTTGTCGAGAACATACTTGATCACCAGGCCGATTGCAGTTCCGACAAACACGGACAACACGACACCGTACGAACCGGCATAAATGGAAATCGCAACAGCTTGGCTACCGATGTTTGCCGCTGTCGCGATTAATGCGAGAATTGCATATAAGACTGCTAATTTCATTAAAAATAATTGAACTGATCTGGAATTTATTGAATGAATGATATCGCAGTAAGACGTACATCTCTATATCGGATCAAGGGATTTCTGAGCTTGATGCGTCCGAAGCAGTGGGTGAAAAACGCGTTTGTGCTGGCGCCATTGATCTTTTCCGGTGAATTCCTGAATGCCGTGTCGCTCAATGCCACCATGATCGCGATCCTGCTGTTTTGCGTGGCGTCGGCGGCGACCTATGTGTTGAATGATCTCACGGACATCCAGCATGACCGACTGCATCCAAAAAAATCCAGGACCCGACCGCTAGCTGCCGGCATCATTGCGGTTCCTGCAGCATTGCTTCTATTGGCGCTCCTGTATTGCATTCTGATCTTCGGATGGTTTATTTCACCGAAAGTCATGATCGTCATCGCCGGCTACCTGGTGCTTAATGTCGCCTACACCTTTGTGCTCAAGCATCAACCGGTAGTCGACATATTCACGATTGCTTTCGGCTTTGTGTTGCGCGTCTACGCCGGCGCAGTGGCGTTATCGGTTCCTGTGTCTTCATGGATGTTTGTGACGACACTGTGCCTTGCCCTTTATCTTGCTGCAATCAAGCGGCGCCAGGAACTCCTTCATAGCGGCCAGGACGGACGCAAAGTCCTCGCGAAATATTCGGTTTCGCTGGTCGAGCGTTTTGCAGAAATGTCCGCTACCGGGGCGCTGATGTTTTACAGCCTGTTTGTCGTGTCGGCCCGTCCCGACATGGTGGTGACGATTCCGCTGGTACTGTTTGGGCTGTTTCGTTATTGGTATGTCATTGAAGAATTGGATGGCGGCGAATCGCCAACCGATGCGCTGCTGTCCGACTGGCAGCTTCTACTGACCGTGTTCGCATGGATTGCCGTGTGCGCATGGGTACTCTGGCCGGTCAAGGGGTGATCAATGGATTTGTCTTATGCATGCACGCCGTTTATCGCCTGGCTGGTCGCGGGTGTGCTGAAGTTTGCAATCAACAGTATCCGAGCCAGGCAACTGGCCTTCGGCTTGATCGGATACGGCGGACTGCCCAGCAACCATAGCGCCATTGTCAGCAGCATGGCAGCATTGATCGCGTTGAAGGAAGGGTTTTCGCATCCGGCGTTCGGCGTCGCCCTTACCGTCGCCTTTATCGTCATCCTTGACGCCAGCAGTTTGCGGCGCCAGATTGGAAAGCATGCGATCGCGATCAATCGCATCGCTGTTGCAGACACATCGCATCGCACACTGCGCGAACGCATGGGCCATACGCCGCTGGAAATTGCTGCCGGCATCCTGGTCGGCGTCACTGTCGCCGTTGGAGCAGCCAATCTATTCTGATTGCCAGGTTGCCTGTTTTTTCTTTAAAAGACCAAACTGATAACCTGGCATCTACTCAACATATTGATGTATTTCAAACATCTGGCTGAATCTGAAATTTTTATCGCCCCCCCTTTGTGAGCTCATCCCACTGCATTGACGGCTCCGCATCAATCCGTGTTTTCAGCGTCATACGGAACTCCTTGAATGGCAACCTGTCAACGACAAGCCTATTATTTTTGTCAGGTCGTGATTACATAATGACTCAGAAGAAAGCTCTATCGAATTACAATCCCGCCGCGTTACTCGATTCACTCATGCAACGCCTGCACCTCAATAGCGATCATGCGCTATCGCGCAAATTGAAGGTCACCAAGAAAATCATCCTGAATATTCGCCATGGCTCATTGCCGATCGGCGCCTCCATGCTGCTTTGGATGCATGAAGCTTCCGGCATCAGTGTGGACGAGCTACGCAGAATGATGGGTGACAGGCGCGCAAAATGCCGACTGCAAACCCTGCGACGAGTGCGTGTGTCGTCGCTGCATCGCAGCAGCACATTGACCGGCCAATAGCCAGGCCGTGTACATGATGAACATATTGTGTCGCAAGCACTGAACTTCACAGATTCGGGAAAGCTCAATTTTCTGACGGCGTTGCGACGGACAATAGCGCCGCATGACATTTTCTGCGCAACTCCCCACTGGAAAAAGGTGATGACCATGCCAATGCCAAGTTCAATGCCGGATCAAAATCCAGCCCACTCCCCGCCCGAAATTCCAATCAACCCTGACCCGGAACCGGAAATCGTTCCAACGCCGAGCCCCGAACCCGAGATTCAGGAGCCGGCCCAGGATCCCGGCACGCCGTTCGATCCGGGCGAACCGGACATCACACCGGGATCGACGCCGCCGGAAATATCGCCGCCGACATACGGTTAAAGAAGCAGAATGCTTTAAGGTGATTTCCAGCTCGATCCATTGCCGGACTGGCGACGGGACAATCATCAATGGTGTTACGCATTATTAATAAATATCGCGAAGCGTTATGACCGGAGGATGACAACGTTTTTGCAGAAGCACTATTTGCTTTGGGGCCGCATGGCGGCGCAATAGTGCAATATCAATCCAATTCGTGTGCATGACGCCTTTATGGCAATTTCATACGGTTGTCATATGGCAATTGGACAATTCACACATTTGCAACCCAACCTGCCTGCCGGAAAAATACCAGTCCAAATGATTCGTTATCTTTCGAAAGCCGCCGCGATTGCGGTCATGTTTTGCGCAACGACCGTCCATGCCACCGGCAATGCGATCGTCATCGGCCAGTCGATCGACCTGTCCGGTCCGAACGAGAGTATCGGTCGCGATTATGTCGCCGGCATCAAGACCTATTTCGACATGGTCAATTCGGCCGGCGGCATCAACGGACGGCGCATCCATTACCTGACCAGGGATGACCGTGGCCAACCGGATCTGGCGCTCAAACTGAGCACCGAGTTGATCGAGAGTGATCGGGCAGACTATCTGATGGGTGGCGTTGGCGACACCGCGGTCGCCGCTGTTACTGGTTCTGCCGCGTTTCGCAAAAGCGGTCACATTCTGTTTGCGCCACTGGCATCCGCCGAACAGGAAAAATCCGGACGCATCCTGTTCTGGCGTCCTGACTACAAACAGGAAATCCGCTACATCTTCGATCATTTCCGCAAGCTGGGCGTCAAGAGTGTCGCCATCGCGTACCAGGAATCGGCGTTAAGCGCCCAAGCCTACCGTGGCGCCACGGCCGAACTCGCGGTCGGTCAATTGAAACTGGGCGGCAGCGTACGTCTCGATGGCGACAATGCGAATATTGCTCAGGAGGCAGCACAGCTGGCCTCCACGCGGCCTGGCATGGTGTTGGTGATTGCCGATACCATCGGAACGGCATTGTTTTTAAAGGAATATCGCAAGCACGATGCGCAGACATTTGTTGCCGGTACATCACTGACCAATCTGTCGACACTGCACCAAATCGCCGGTGCACGGGCAACCGAATGGACCGTATTTTCTCAAGTCGTCCCGAACCCGAATGCCGCGACATCGTTGCTGCAAATGGAACACTTGAACATGATGCGCCGATACCGCGATGAAGCGGTGTCGGCATTGACGCTTGAGGGATTTGCTGCCGCCAAGGTATTGGTCAAGGCAATTCAGCAGGAAAAGATGACGAGGCGCGCATTGCATGAGCTCGTCGCGAGGAATGGGCAGATCGAGCTGGGCGGATTGGTGGCGATCTTTTCGGGCAAACGCAACTACCTGTCCAGCTATATCGATATCGCCCTGTTCAACAAGGGTGGCAGCCTGAAGTTTTAAGCAGTAGAAAATAGTTTTTTTTGACATATTCGCAGGTGGGAAGGAGCGTGAATGTTATCGCCCCCCTTCCTGTCATTCCCGCGCAAGCACTACGGTATGCACAGATCTTTGCA
>LLBY010000601.1_pt2 | contig 10765 bp, 8 predicted proteins | sample 1489401 | NCBI WGS metagenome assembly LLBY01 (sample SAMN04092656, study PRJNA295927) | soil metagenome | biome: Soil prokaryotic community; feature: Bulk soil; isolation source: soil from tomato rhizosphere | host: tomato cultivar Hawaii 7996 | place: South Korea | collected 2011-11-01 | reverse complement strand
CGCCCGTCGATCTCGGTCTTCAGCTCGACCCCGCGCGCGGCGAACCAGGCAATCGTCTCGCGCGGGCCGAAGCGCGTGAAGGGCCCGAGCAGCTCGCGACCGCCGCGCGGGTAGCGTTTGACCAGCTCGCGCGGCTCGGGGCACGCGTGGGTGACGTTGCAACGCCCGCCGCCGGAGACGCGCACCTTGGCGAGCGGGTGCGCGGTCGCCTCGTAGAGGCACACGCGGGCGGCCGGATTGGCCTCGGCGGCATGGATGGCGGCGAAAAAACCGGCGGCACCACCGCCGACGACAAGGATGCGAAAAGACTCGGACACGCCCGCAGGCTGGCGACCGCCGCGCCGGGTAGAAGCGCAAAGATGGGCGAGGGCGATGCGGGCGCGTGAGGTGCAGCCGCACGATAGCGGGCGCAGACGCGGACGTGACGCGGATTTGCGTTTCAAGGGCCGTCCCTTCGCCGACGGGGGCGCCGGCGACACCTTGGCAAAATATGAGGAGGCCGGCGGGGCGCGTTGTGCTAAGTTGCGGGCATGGACTGGCTATCGAACCTGTTTCTCACCGAATCCGTCGCGCGCACGGTCATCCTGCTCGCGGTCGCGGGCGCGGCGGGCTCCGCGCTGGGCAAGATCCAGGTGCGCGGCGTGGGCCTCGGCGTGGCGGGCGTGTTGTTCGCCGGGCTCGTGCTCGGCCACCTCAAGCTGGCGCCGGACCACCACGTTCTGGAGTTCGTGCGCGAGTTCGGGCTCATCCTTTTCGTTTACACCCTCGGCCTGCAGATCGGCCCGGGCTTCTTCGCGTCGCTGCGCGCGCGCGGCTGGACGCTGAACGGTTTTGCCGCCGGCATCGTGCTGCTCGGCACCGCCATCGCGGGCGGCCTCATCCTCGCCGGCAAGGTGGCGCTGCCCACCGGCGCGGGACTGCTCTCGGGCGCGACGACCAACACGCCCTCGCTGGCGGCCGCCGGCGAGGCTCTGCGCCAGGTCGGCGCGGCCCCCGACGCCACCGCCATCCAGGGCCTGGCCTACGCGGTGGCCTACCCCTTCGGCATCCTCGGCATCATCTTCACCATGCTGATGGTGCGCACCCTGTTTCGCGTGGACGTGGCGGCCGAGGTGCGCGCGGCGGAGCGCACGCTCAAGCCCGAGGTCGCGCCGCCAACGGGCAAAAACCTCGAGGTGCGCAACACCAACCTCATCGGCCTGCGCATCTCCGCCATCCCGGGCCTGGCGGGCTCGGGCGTGGTGGTGTCGCGTTTCTCGCGCGGCGGCGTGGTCGCGGTGGCGCGGCCCGAGACCGTGCTCGCGCTCGGGGACGTGTTGCACGCGGTCGGTCCGGAGAGCGGGCTGGACTCGCTGCGCGTGGTGGTGGGCGCGGAGGCGGGAGTTGACCTGAAGTCCCTGCCGGGAAACGTGATAAACCGCCGTCTGCTCGTCTCGCAGGGCGCGGTGCTGGGCAAGCCGCTCGGCGATCTCTCGGTGCTCGCGCAGCACGGCGTCATCGTCACGCGCGTCACGCGCCAGGGGCTCGAGTTCACCCCGACGGCGGGTTTTCGCATCCAGTTCGGCGACTTGTTGATGGCGGTCGGCGAGGAGCCGGGCATCGAGGCGGTGGCGCGCGTGGTGGGCAACTCGCCCAAGGCGCTGGAGCACCCGCACCCCATCCCGTTTTTCATCGGCATCGCGCTCGGCGTGGTGGTGGGGTCGATACCGCTGCTCATCCCCGGCCTGCCGGCGGCGGTGAAGCTCGGCCTCGCGGGCGGCCCGCTCGTGGTCGCCATCCTGCTCTCGCGTCTGGCCAACACCGGCCCGCTGGTCTGGCACCTGCCGCCCAGCTCGAACCTGGCGCTGCGCGAGATCGGCATCACGCTCTTCCTCGCCGCCGTGGGCATGAAATCGGGCGAGAAATTCGTGGGCATCCTGCTCGATGGCGACGGCCTGGCCTGGCTCGGCTACGGCGCGCTCATCACCGCCGTGCCGCTGCTCGTCATCGGGCTGCTCGCGCGCGCCTGGAAAAAACTCAACTACGCCGAGCTCTGCGGCCTGCTCGCCGGCTCGATGACCGATCCGCCCGCGCTCGCGTTCGCCCAGCAGACGACCCAGAGCGACGCGCCCGCCGTGGCCTACGCGGCGGTGTATCCCTTCGTCATGCTGCTGCGCGTGTTCTGCGCCCAGCTGCTGGTCTTCCTGCTCTGGCGCGCGAGCACAGGCGGATGACTCTCCGCGCCACCAGGCTCAGGGCCCGGTGACGTAGGGCGCCGCCACCTCGAACGTGGCCGAGGCGTCGATGGGGGCCACCGGCGCGAAAAACGCGTTTGCCGCGCCGGCCTCGGGCAACACGAGCGGATCGGCGGCTACGAATTCGGCGCCGACCTCAAACGCCGGCTGATCGTAAACGGCGGCCCGCGGCGGAATCTCCAGATAGGTGTTCGCCGGGATGTCCGGCTCGTCGAAATTCAAAAGCGACCAACCGATGGCCAAACCACCGACCGAGGCGACCATCCACGGGCGAAACCGGCGCGCCAGCCACTCGACTGGACCGGCTTGGAAGGAGGCGCGCATGGGATTGAGGACGGGGCTCGGGCGACACGGGTTACGCGGCACGGGTTTCGAACCTTGTCGGTAAACAAGACGCTAGTTGAATCGGCGACATGGAGGCAAGACCCGTGGTTCATGTCGTGTGCGCGCTGATCGAGGACGCGGAAGGCCGCCTGCTGCTCGCGCAGCGCCCGGCCCACAAGCACTTGGGCGGTTTCTGGGAGTTCCCCGGCGGCAAGATCGAGCCGGGGGAAACTACGGAGGACGCCCTGCGGCGCGAGATCACGGAAGAGCTCGGCTGCGCCATCGTGGTCGGCGAGGCCCTCGGCGCGGTCACGCACGCCTACCCCGCGATCACGGTTTGCCTGTGGCCCTTTCTCGCCCGGCTCGCCGCCGACGGCCCCGCGCCCGAAGCCCGCGAACACGCCGCGCTGCGCTGGGTCGCGGCCGACGAGCTCGACACGCTCGCGCTGCCCGAGGCCGACGCGCCGATCTTGGCCGAGTGGCGCAACAGGAAGTGATGCAGGTTTCCGACCCCGTTTATCCCGACAGTTTGTCGAGGTAAACTGGACCATCGGCCCGATCCAACCGGCCCCTGCCGAAGCCATACATCCAACGACTTTGTCTCTTTGCGCCCCTTTGCGTTCTTTGCGTCAAAAATCCAAATGCGGAGGGTGTGTTGGCGGGCGCGACGCGCGGCTTGCTAATCGCGCGAAGGTGGGCGAAGGTTGCCCTTCGTTCTTTCAGATCACCGGCACGATGCGGCGCAGGCCGTGTCCCGGAAGATCACCGAAAGCTTTAAACCTTTTGGGGGTGTTCTGGATTCGACCCTTGGTTGGAGTGTTTGGCCGCCCTTCGCGAGTGAAGGCCTCGCGTAATAAATTCCTTCAAACAAAAATAAACGGCACCTACGAAGAAATGCCCCTCGCCGCCTAAGTGCGGTGACGATCGACCAGTGATGTTCGCTAGCTGGAAGATCGACGACAGCGAACATAACGCCCAGAGCCACCCGCGGTGTGGGCGTCGTATCTTCGATCCGGGGGTTAGTTGACGACATTGCGCGTGCAGTCGCGGGTCGGAGACGAATTTAAAACGGCACTATAAGGGTAGACGCCTCACGCGAAGGCCAGGGGCACGCGGGTTCAACTCCCGCCACCTCCACCATTCTGAACGACAGGGAGCCCGCGGACGCCAAAAGCGTTCGCGGGTTTTTTGTGCCCGCGCGAGCGGGACTTCAGCCGCGTGCCCGCGCTTCGCGCTTCATCGCGGGTGTCGGGCAAGCGGCTGCGCCGCAAAACAACTCCCGCCACCTCCACCATTCATGAAAGGCGCATGAATAAACAAACAACGGATCGCCCCCATCAGATCGCCCTTCGGGGGACAGCATACGCGAAAGCAGTCGGCTCCAATCGATCCTCCGCAATTTCCCAAGGTGAAATAGCTTCGAGAACGCCACCGCTTGCCTCAGGAACGTCCCCTTTCTTGAGCTTAATCGAGTGAACGACGATCAACATGTTCCTCGGCCAAGCCCTCTTCTGGTGCTCGACCTCGCTTGCCGTCAGAAGGATCGTATCTCCTAAACCGGTAGTTCCCTTCACCTCCACACTGACCACTTCCTTTCCTCGCGTTGCCTGATAGTCAAAGGAATGAGTTCGGCTAAGATCCTCATAATCAAATTCTTCTTCGGATAGATACGCCTCCGCCAGCTCCATTGCTCGGAGTTCAACGCATTTCCGTTCTTTCGCAGTTAATCCATAGCCTTGGCGTGCCTTTTGCGGATTTACGCATGCTTCGATTTCGATCTTGGGTCGCTCCGCATTCAGCTTCTTTTTCTGAACTTCATATGCCGCCCAAACCTCTGGATCTAGACGGATTACGGAACGATGCTCCCTCTCCCTGTTCCCAAGCTGGAGTTCGCTAAAAGGAATCGGCCTCAGCAACCGCTCGTAGCTCTCCAAACGAAACGCGAAGTTCGATTCGGAGGGCGCATCCTCCCCGAGCGTGTGGGTAATTGTAGCCGTGGCCTCCCCGAACACCTCCTGACGCCAAGACAACAAAAGCCGGCGGCGGGTGCTCGACTCCTTATATGGCTGAGGCGCAGTCCAATGCCAAAGCAGCGGTCCTCCTTTCCCCGGCCAGTCCGTGTCCAACTCTTCCATCGGGGTTTTCGGAGCTTTGGGATCTTTGCCGTTATAAACCGCCTTGGAATGAACAAGAATCCAGCCCAACGCTGCTTTTTCAGGGGAGGGTATCGCGATACCATTCAGAAAACTCCCGTGCTTATCCGCGTCGTAGAGTTCATACCGATGTTCGCCGTGATCGAAGAGGAATTTCTTTTGTCCGGGGTGGTGTTGATACGCAAGTGGGTGGTTCACGCGCCCCCCGTATAGATGATCACGCAGAGTGCCCGGCTTCCATCGCTTCGAATAGCGCTTATCAATCCAGCTCTCCACCTCTTGCTTGGTTCTAATGCCGCCAAGCCGGTTGAAGCATTCGTGTAGCGCCTCCGACATTGTTGAAGCCATACGGCTGAAAGAGTCAGATCGGCAGAAGGAATCGAGTCCTCAAGCGGAACGATCTCAAATTTTTAACAACCGTTCCCTCTCAGCCTGTGCACTAGGTGCTAGACTGCGCCAGATGTCGGCGATCAACCGGTGGATCTCGTCGTAAAGCCGACCGGCCAAGGCCTCGCTCTCCTCCCGCTAAAAATCGAGCGCCTCGGCAAGGTCGTCCTCCGCGCCCTCCTCTATGCGCCAAGGTTTCATCGGCCGATGCGCTGATGCATCCGCGCCAAGGCATCTTCGCCGGGGTGCGTGCGCGAGCGGCCTTCGTCCACGGCCGTAAGCCGATCCAGGGCGACGCGGTTCCACGCCTCGGCGACCTCGCGCGGGGCCTCGCCGTGCATCGCCTCGCCCAGGCGGTCGAGCAGCTCGGCGCGCAGGTCGAGCGGGAGCTGGCGGGCTTCGGAGACGAGTTGGTCAACGGTCACGCTCATGCCTCCGACGATGCCGCCCGCGCCGCGTCTGGCAACCTTCCCGTCGGGCGGCACCATGCGTGCACTTCGAGAAGCCGGCGAATGGTCACCACGGTAGGACAAAATTTTGAGGCGGTGAATAGGCCCTCCTCTACACGCCACCAAGCCCGGGCGTCGCAAGCGGCGCCCCTACCACGGAGGGGCAGGGATTGGTCCGGTTCGTATTCGCGTAACTTCGCGTAATTCGCGGTCAAACTTCCGATTCCTTGCCCCTCTCAGCCCCCCTGCCCCACCGCCAACCGCAGCCGGCCGGCGGGCAGGCTCAGACAGCGCGGCGGAGGCGGGTGACGCGGGCGGAGAAATCGCTCGCGAGGGCGACGACGAGGCGGCCCTCGCGCACGGTCGCGGGCGCGGCGGACGTCTCGGCAAACTCCTCCGCGACTTGCCAGTCGCCCGCCGGCAGCGGCGCGGCGACCTCGGCGGGGGCGGCGGCGAAGGCGTGCGTGACGACGAGCGCCTCGCGGCCGTCGTCGGCCACGCGTACCATCGCCTGCCAGCCGCGCGGATGCCGCCAGCTTTCGCCAAGCTCGCGATGCAGGCGGCTGACGCCGTGCTTGATGACCGGCGCCACGCGGCTGTAGAGCGCCTGCGCGGCGAGCGCGATGCGCCATTGCGCGGGCGAGAGCCCGGCGACGTCGCCGGAGAGGCACATGCGGCCGAGAAAGGTGGCCGCGAGCGAATACACCAGGCGGCGCTCGTCGTCGGTGGGTTTTAGCACCGCCCAGATCTGGCTCTGGCGCGGGAGCATGAGGCGGTGGAGATTCGCGGCGATGATCGGGATCTCGACCAGCTCGTGCGCGTCGGAGAAAGACGACATCGCGGTGCGCGCGAGCATCGAGGGCTCCAGGCGGTGGCCGCCGGAGGAGCAGTTCTCGATCACGAGGTGCGGCAGGCGCTCGCGCAGGCGATCAAGGAAACGGTAGGTCGCGAGCACCTGGCGGCGCAGGCCCTCGCCGAGCGAGGCCCCGTCGGGCGTCTCGTTGCCCAGGCCGAGGGTCTCGTTGTAGTCGATTTTCAGATACCCGAAGCCGCCGCGCTCGAGCCGGTCGATGACGTGTTTCTCCAGGTAGGCGAAGGCCCACGGATCGCAGAGGTCCCAGAAGCGGCGGTGGCGCACGGTGACGGGCAGGCCGTCGCGCTTGAGCATGTGGTCGGCGAGGGAAAACGCGGTGGAGGTGTCGCCGACGGTCTCCATCTCGAACCAGAGGCCGGGGACGAGACCGCGCTCGCGGATGGCGGCGGCGGTGGCCTCGATGCCCTGCGGGAAAAGCTTGGTGCTCGGCGCCCAGTCGCCGTGGCCGCGGCCCCAGTCGGTGGTCTCGGTCTTGTACCAGCCGGCGTCGATGACGAGGGTGCGCACGGGCGAGCCGCGCAGGCGGTCGGCGAGGGCGGAGACCTTGGCGTGGGACGGATCGCCCCAGGTGGTGCACCACTCGTTGAAGATCACGGGCAGGTCGCGCTCGATCTCCGGGTGGGTGTCGGCGGCGCGGTGCTGCAAGGCGGTGAGGCGGTCGCAGGCGGCGTCGAGATCGCCGGCGACGCAGGCGAGATGCGCGGGCGGGGCGTCGAGGCGCTCGCCCGGCGCGACGGTGGCCGTCCAGTGGCCGAACTCGCGGTCGGCGAGGCCGCCGGAGAGGCAGGCGTCGTCGTTCTGGCGCGCGACCTCAAGCTGCCACGAGCCCGCCCAGGCGAGCTGCGCGGCCCAGGTGACGCCGGCCTCGGTGTCCTCGAGCGCGACAAAGGGAAACCAGCGCCGCACCGGCATGGTGCCGACCTGGCCGAAGCGTTCGCTGAAAAGGCCCGCGCCGGACCAGGAGCGTTCGAGGTGCAACTCCTCGAGGGTGCGCGTCTCGAGCCGGCCCTCGGCGCTCCAGGCGGAGCGGAAGCGGTGCACGCGCATGCGGCCGGGCTCGTCGGCGCGGGCGAAGGGCGTGAGGCCGCCGAGGGAGAAACTGGTGAGCAGCTCCAGCGTCACGGGCGCGGCGGAGTCGTTGATGAAACTCGTCTCGATGACGACGGCCGCGTCGCCCTCGTGCCAGGAGAGCCGGTGCTCGATCCGGTGGCCGGCGGCGTCGTCGGCCAGCGTGGTGAGCACGGTGTGTCGGTCGCCGGTCTGCTCGTGGTCCTGACGGCGGATGCGGAACGCGGCGTTGGCGGGCGCGGAGCGCAAGGTGTGGCCCTGGGCGAAGGCGCCCGGGTAGCTGTCGCCCACGCGTTTCACGTGCGCGAGCGGATCGGGCACGGTGGCGGGCGGCGGCACGGCCTCGGGGCCGGAGTCGATGTAGAACTCGCCCGCGAGCGTGGCCCGGCGCTCGGCGAGGGCGCCGAGGCGCGCGGCCGGCACGAGTTGCAGGGTCACCGCGCCGGAGGCGGCGTCGTGCAGGTAGCGGACCATCGTGTCGCCGACGGCCCAGGAAGAGAGAACGACCAGGGACATTTTTTGTTAGCTAGAAGACTGGGTGGCCGGGGCGGCGTCGGCCACGTTTTCCACCCCCGCGCCCGTCTCAGCGACCACGACCGGCGCGCGACGGCGCGCGAGGAAGAGCCCGATGGCGGCGATGGCCCCGCCGCCGAGCAGGAAGCACAGGCGACCGCCGACGGAATTCGGGATGAGCGCGAAGAGCATGATGAACCCGCCGTAGATGAGGCTCAGTCGCCCGATGGTGACGATGAAGCCGCGGTTCTCCTTCACCGTCTCGCCGGTGAAGCCGCCGTAGGGCGTGTGCAGGCGACCGAAGAACTCCTCGACCGAGGCCTGGTAGGCCGCGCTGCTGCGGGCATAGAACAGGGAGGTGAAGAAGAACCAGCCGATGCCGACGGCGGAGACGCCGATGACGGTGGCGAAGATGTAGAAACTCGTCAGCTCCTCGGGTTTGAAGGGGCCCTCCATGCCGGGCAGGAACGAGAGCATGTCGGGCGTGAGGCGGAACTTCACCAGCCACGAGACGGAGAGGCCGAGCAACGCGGTGGTCCAGGTGGACCAGCTCGGCGTGCGCTTGAAAAACAGGCCGAGGCAAAGCGGGATCGCCATGGGCAGCATGAGGCTGATCGCGGCCTGGGTGATGAGATCGAAGAGGCCGCCCGCGCGGCCGGTGGCGCGCAGCCAGGCGACCACGAGGGCGAAGCCGACGGTCAGCGCGCCCATGCCGGCGGTGGCTAATTTGCTCACGATGAGGAGGCGTTTCTCCGGAGCGTCCGGGTGAATGATCGGCAGATAAAAATTCCGCACGAAGATGCCCGCGCTCTGGTTGAGCGAGGCGTCCATGCTGGTGAGCGTGGCGGCGAAGATGCCGCAGATGAGCAGGCCCAGCATGCCGCGCGGCAGCACGGCCTCGGAGGTGGCGAGGAAGGCGGCCTCCTGCGGGTAGGGCAGGTTGGGGAAAAGCGCGCCGAGGTCGGGGTGCGTGATGGCGGCGCTCATCGACGGGATGAACCAGATGACGGGCCCGAGCACCGCGCCGAGGAAGGGGATGAGCAGCATCTTGCGCGCGTCGCGGTCGCTGGAGAGCATCAGGTATTTGGCCGAGCCCTCGATGTTGTTGCTCGCGAGCAGATTGTTGAACGACAGGGCGAGGAACCACATGATGACGAAGCTCGGGCGCGTGAACTCCGACCACTCGAAGTGGCGCGTCGGCACCTTCTCCACCAGCCCACCGAGTCCGCCGACCGCGGGCTGCGCGAGGGCGAGCAACGAGATGATGACCGCGACCGTGACGACCACGAGCATCTGCACGAAGTCGCTCGCCGCCACGCCGAAGGAGCCGCCGAGCAACGACACGGCGGTGACGATGATGCCGAGGAAGATGAGCGTGGTGACCAGGTCCATGCCAAAGACGGCCGACATAAAGACGCCGATGGCGTTTAGCCCGAGGCCGCCGAAGATGACCATGATGGGCAGGCGCATCCAAGTGTAGAACTGCTGGGCGCCGGGGCCGAAGCGCAGCCGCACCGCCTCCAGCGGGGTGACCACGCGCATGCGGCGGAAGCGCCGCGCGGTGAGCCAGAACAGCAGCGCAAAGGGCAGGATGTTGGCGTAGTAGAGGATCAGCGGATACAGCCCGGTGTCGTAGATCTTGCCCGCCGCGCCGGTGAAGGTCCACGCGCTGAAGCCGGCCATCCAGGCCGAGGCGCCGGTGACCCACCACGGCAGCACGCCGCCGCCGCGGAAGTAGTCGGACGTGTCCTTGCTCTTGCGCGAGAAATACACGCCCACGCCGATGATGAAGACGAAGTAGAAGACGATGTTGGCGTAGTCGTAGAAGGTAAGCATGGGGGCGGGCGGGCGAAAATAGCGTCGCGGGCACATCACGCGACGCGTTCGTCGCTTACCGTGGTAAGCAAAGTGCGGCCACGAGCCATAAACGCGCCGGAAAACGCCGGAAAGTGGCGAGGTGCAGCCGATTTAGCCTACCGGCTTAACCTTTGGCCCGTGCCCCAGGACCCGGGGGGGGGCGAAACCATCGCCATGCTCAAAACAGCACGTTCTCCACGAAACGGGTCACATGCGCCGGCTGCTCGCGCTTAGCGCGGACGACGACCACGAGCTTGCGCACGAAGCGGTCGGGCCAGGGCAGGCGCTTGAGCGCGCGCTTGCGACCGTAGAGCGCAAGCGCGCGGATGGGCACGAAACCCACGCCCATGCCGAGGGCCACGAGATTGATGACGAGGTCGAAACCATCGAGCCGCAGAGTCGGCTCCACCTTGCAGCCATTCGCCGCCATCCACGCGCCGAGGCGGCGCCCGGTCTGGGATTTCCCGTCCAGCGCGAGCCAGTTCTGCCTCTCCGCCCACGCCTGGAGGTCGGCGCGATGCCGGCGCTTCGGAAAGGTCGCCGCCGCCCCGGTCGAGGCGATCAGGGTGAACGCGTCGTCGAAACGGTGCGTCACCCGCAGGGTCGCCGGCACGCGCGCGGGCGGACAAATCACCCCGACGTCGAGCGTGTTCGCCTCCAGCGCGGCCACGATGTCGCCGCCGCTTTCGTGCCGCACGCGATAGCCGACCGCCGGGGCGCGACGCAGGTTGGCGTGGAAAAAGCCCGGCAGATACGCGAGGCCGATGGAACGCGACACGCCGACCTGCACGAGCTTCTTCGCGCCGGAAAACTCCTCGCGCATGCGGCGCAACACGTCGTCCACGTCGCCGAGCAGACGTTGCGATTCACGCAACAACCACGCGCCCGCCGCGGTCGGCACGACGC
>LLBY010034972.1_pt1 | contig 10766 bp, 8 predicted proteins | sample 1489401 | NCBI WGS metagenome assembly LLBY01 (sample SAMN04092656, study PRJNA295927) | soil metagenome | biome: Soil prokaryotic community; feature: Bulk soil; isolation source: soil from tomato rhizosphere | host: tomato cultivar Hawaii 7996 | place: South Korea | collected 2011-11-01 | reverse complement strand
CTATATGAAGTTGGTGACAAACGTCGTGATTCTGGATTTACACTATTTTATATGGGGATAAATCTTGGTTCTTTCTTAGCAACAATAGTTTGTGTTTGGCTAGGTGAGTCATACGGATGGAGTTATGGTTTTGGTGCTGCAGGAATTGGAATGTTCTTTGGATTACTAACATTCATTTCAGGTAAAAAATTACTTATGGGTAAAGGAGAATCTAATAATCAATCCTTTTTAAACAAAGCTACTTTTGGAATTAAAAATGAATGGTTAATTTACTTAGGAAGTATTTTATCAACATTGATTTTTTGGCAAATGGTTCAAAATCACGATGCTGTATCTTTAGCATTACAAGTTGCTGGAGCTGCATCATTTATTTATATTGTTTATTATGCAATTACTCAATTAGACAAAAAAGCTAGAGAACAATTAATCGCACTTACTATTCTAATCATATTCACTATTGTGTTTTGGGCGTTATTTGAACAAGCCTATACATCTATGAATTTATTTGCAGATAGAATTTTAGACAGACACATTTTAGGCTTTGAATTATCAGCGGGACAGTTTTTGAGCTTTAATGCATTATTTATCATATTATTAGCACCTATTTTTGCTTGGTTATGGGTAAAATTAGGAAAATATAATCCAAATACTGCTGTAAAATTCTCTTTAGCCCTAATACTTGTAGGATTAGGTTTTGGTGCATTAGTAATGGGGATTAACATCTCGGGGGCTGGTAAAGTTGCTGCAATATGGTTAATATTAGCTTACTTATTACATACATGCGGTGAATTAAGCTTATCGCCTGTTGGTCTTTCTGCGGTTACAAAATTATCTCCTGTGAAAATTGTTGGTTTTATGATGGGAGTTTGGTTTTTAGCAACAGCAAGTTCGGAGTTTATTGCTTCCGTATTAGCTAATATAGCTTCTGTTGACACATCAAATGGCTTAGCACCAGATTTAAATATTGCTAAACAAAGTTATTTGAAATTGTTTGAGTACCTATTTTATACTGGAATTGCATTTGGAGCTTTACTTTTAATTATATCTCCTATCATTAAAAAACTAATGCATGGTGTAGATAAAGAATTAAATAACTAAAAAATAAGAAACTAACTTACAATTATAAACTATGAGTCAAAATTCAACCGATCAATTTTTTAAAGACACCGTTTTGGGTCATCCAGCGGGATTATTTGTGTTATTTTTTACTGAAATGTGGGAGCGTTTTTCATTTTATGGGATGCGTTCGTTACTAGTTTTATTTTTTATGGCTTCATTTTCTGATGGTGGATGGGGTTGGGATCAAGCTACAGCCTCTTCATTATTTGGGTCATATGTAGGATTAGTATATCTTTCCACAATGTTAGGAGGTTATTTTGCTGATAAAATAATAGGTTATCGATGGGCTGTTGTAGTTGGTGCTTTATTAATGACTTTAGGGCATTTCTCAATGGCTTTTGAAACCCAATTTACCATATATTTAGGTCTTGTCCTATTAGTTTTTGGTAATGGATTTTTCAAACCAAATATGACCTCTATTGTTTCAGAAATGTACAAAGATCGTCCAGAAAAAAAAGATGGAGCTTACACTATCTTTTATATGGGTGTTAATGCGGGTGCTTTTTTTGGAATTCTATTATGTGGCTATTTAGGTGAAAAAGTAGGTTGGGGATATGGCTTTGGATTAGCAGGTATTTTTATGTTTTTAGGATTAGTCCAATTTTGGTTATCCCAAAATATATTTGGAAACATTGGATTAAAACCAGTAAAAAAAGATGCTATAGAAGAGCAAAAAGAAGATAATGATAAAAGAGTGCCTTTTGCAAAATGGCAATTAGGATTAATTGGACTTTCCACTTTATTAGGATTGTTATGGATTATTAATGCTCCTGTAACAAAAATATCCAAAGGAACGATTAATGTTTTTGGCTTTTTAGGTGAAAAAGGAAATGGTATCGCAATAGTGACAGCTTTATTATTGTTTATAATCTTATTAATATATAGATTAATACAATATTCAAAAACAACAAGAGAAAAATTAATCGCAGTAACATTTTTTGCTTTTATTACTATTTTCTTTTGGGCAATATTTGAACAATCTCCTAATAGTTTAACTGTTTTTGCTGAAAAATATACAAATCGTATTTTGACTGGTAATTCTAGTGTCATATTTTTAATTGTAAACTCACTTATGACAGTTGTGCCTTTGTTAATTATTAACTGGGTAATGTATTTATTATTCAAGAAAACATTTGCTAAATATGCAGTTGCTAATATTGTCTTAAGCTTTAGTTTTGTGATAGTTTGGCTTATTGCTTTGTGGATGCTTGCAAAAGATTACTATACTGCTGGATATTTAGATTTATCAGATGCTACTCTAGAATTTTTAAGAATTGCTAAAACTAATGAGCCGCTAACCGAAGTTCCTGCAACATGGTTCTCCACTCTGAATTCATTGTTTATTATAACTCTAGCACCCTTATTTTCCAAAGTATGGGAAAGTAAATACAATCCAAATGCAAATTTAAAATATGGAATTGGAATGTTTTTATTAGGATTAGGTATGGTTGCAGTAGCGTTTGGAGCAAACGGTATAGAACCAGGAGCGGAAACTGCTAGTGTGAGTATGATATGGTTAATATTAGTTTTCTTATTTCATACAATGGGTGAATTATGTATCTCGCCAGTTGGGTTATCTTATGTAAGCAAGTTAGTACCTGCAAGAATGATTGCATTTATGTTTGGAGTTTGGTATTTAGCAGTAGCTATCGGAATGAAAGGTGCAGGTATGTTTGGAGAATCCGTGGAGGCAATTGCTAACGAAAAAGGAATTAGTTATTTCTTTTGGATGCTAGCTATTGTATCTTTTATCTTAGCTGCTTTTTCTATAATAATGTCTCCATTTATTAAAAAACTAATGCATGGTGTAAGATAACAAACAAAAATTGGCATCTTTTTTGCCTAATTTTGTAAAAAATTAAAGAATATGAAAAAACTATTTTTATTTATAACAATCATCACATTTAGCCTAACAAGTAATGCTCAGGAATTAACTTGGCATACCGACATGGCTAAAGCATCTGAATTATCTATCAAAGAAAAAAAGCCTCTGCTATTATTTTTTACTGGTTCTGATTGGTGTGGTTGGTGTATTCGTCTTCAAAAAGAAGTTTTGAAAACTCCTGAATTTGAAAAATGGGCTAAGGAAAATGTAATTTTAGTGGAACTTGATTTTCCTAGAAGAACTCCTCAAGATGAAACTATTAAAGCACAGAACTACCAATTGCAAAATATGTTCCAAGTGAGAGGTTATCCTACAGTTTGGTTTGCAAGTCCTGAAAAAACAGAAGAAGGTAAAATGAATTTAAAAGGTCTTGGAAGCACTGGTTATGTAGCTGGTGGTCCTGAAAAATGGCTTGACGGAGCTTCAAAAATTGTTGCCAATAAATAAAATTCTTATTTCAATCTATAAAATCCCTTTTCGGCAGTAGCATGAAAAGGGATTTTTTCTTGTTCACAAGTTGTTTTCCATTGGTTAACCAAATAAAAAGAATTACTGTTATCGGCAATAATTTGTTTTGGATGTAAGGTTTTGATAAGTCGCAGTAAATTCAATTTTGGACATTGAGAAAGTAAAACCAAGTCGGGTTTTTCATTTATAGCATAAACTGATGATGTATCAACAATTAAAATTCTTTTCCCATGAAAAGACAATACGTTTTGTAAAGGCATACATTTAGAACTATTACTATGCAATCCTCTGCTGTAGTCCAAGGCTATTTCATGATTATTTATTGAATCACTACTAAATAATTGAATTTGGTCTCCATTTTTGATGCCTATTAAAGTTTGCTTGTTGTTAAAAATGACCAATTCTTCCGTTCTATTTTTATCCCACTTTATATAAATTACTACTACTTGAAAAAGAATTAATGTAATCATAACATTTCGAAAAGCAAACCATTTCAATTTATAAATCCAATATATAAAACTTAACAAAACCAAATAAAACAAAATAGTCATACTACTAGTAAAAGAAATGTTTTGGATAATACCATCTTCTATTTTAGCAATTATGGTGATATAATGGTTCATCAAATCGATAATAAAAGAAAGAAATTTACCTACAAAGACAGCCAATGGCTTAAAAATAAAATTTAAAATTAAAGCAATACTGCCAAAAATTAAAACCATACTAGCAATTGGTATCACAACAATATTAGCCAATAAAAATAGTAAAGGCAATTGATGAAAATAATATAAACTTAATGGCAATACTCCTATTTGAGCTGCTAAAGAAACTAGAATTATATCTACAAAATAAACTCCTACTCTATTTTTGGTAAAATAAAATTTCTCATAATATGGCTGAAACAACAAAATGGAAATTACAGCAGCATAACTCAATTGAAAACCAACATCAAAAATAAAATTGGGATTAAAAATCAATAAAACCAAAGCTGAAACTGCAACTGCATTAAAAACATTAGTCTGTTGATTAAAGTAATTACCAAAACTTAGAAAACTAAATAAGGTAACTGCTCTTGTTACAGATGCAGGTAAACCCGTTATAAATGCAAAAAGCCATAATAAACTTAGAATTAAAATTAATCGAATTCCTTTTCCATATTTTAATTTATCTAACGGTTTTAAAACAAAAGCAAAAAACAGATACAAAATGCCTATATGCAATCCAGAAATAGCCAAAATATGAACTACTCCAGATTTTGAATAATTAGTTAGAGTATCTTTATCAATAAAATGTCGTTGACCTAATAGTAATGCGTCAATAATAGATTTTGTACTTGCTTGAAAATGATGATGTGTAAAACTATTACTCAATTTATCTCTTATAATTTGCAAGTAATAATTAAAATTTTTAGTAGTTCCAATAATCAAAATATCATTGTCTTTGCAAAATACTTGATGGTAAATATTTTGCTTTTGAAGATAATCCGAATAATCAAATTGATAAGGGTTTGTCGCTTTTAAAGTAGGAAGTATTGGTTTACAAAAAGCTATTTTCTGTCCGACCTTTAAAGTTTGGTTAGCATTGGATTGATATAACAAAATTTTACCAAAACTTGGTATTAAATTACATTGCGAAACTTCAAAAACATATTTTTTAAATTTATCGCTAGGCTTTAAAACTGAAGAAACACTTCCTATAATTATAGTTTCATCAGTCTCAATTACATTTGAATAATGATTTTTGTAATTTGTATCAATATGAAAATAATGAGATAATGACCCAAAACAAATCATTAGTAAATAAACCACAATTCCAAAAGTTGTGTCCTGAAACCATTTCTTTTTGGCTTTAAAAAACACTACAACAAATAGAATCAATAAAATTAAAAAAGCTAGATATAATAACGTTATATTAAGCTTTAAAAGCTGATTTATTATAACACCTATAGCATATGAAGCTGTTAAGGTAATTATTGGAAACTTAAAAAACTTCATATACTTCAATCAAATCATCAATACTTCAAAACTCTATTTATTTGAGCAAATGTTTTTCCATAATAAGCATCTGAAGTAGAAGATACTATAACGCCTTTTCTTGTAGAAGAATGGACAAACTTAATTTCATTTGGCATAACTTCTACAATTATACCTACATGATTAATTACTGTTTTTCCATTGGTTTTAAAGAAAATCAAATCTCCTGGTTGTGCTTCACTAGTACTAATCATCTCTCCATGTTTAGACATATCTATAGAAGTCCTTGGCAGGGAAACATCATAATTTGCATAACTACTAAAAACAAGTCCAGAACAATCCATTCCTGCCTTAGTTGTACCACCAATTCTATATTTTACTCCTAAATTTTCTAAAGCCAAATCAACAATTTGATTTGCCAATGCATTTTCACTTTTAGAAACTCTTGTATAATTATCATTATCATATTCATTTTCATCTTCTATATCAAAAGATTCATTTACAAGAACACTCTCATTCTGATTAGTATTCTTACTTTTGGAATAAGAATAAACTCCTTTTTCAACTGCTTCCTTTTTAGAGGTAATAATGTTAGATTGAGTTTTACAACTAATAATAGTTAGGGTAAGAATAAGTAAAATGGTAATTTTTTTCAAAATAAAGCTTTTTTTGCGAAAATAAAGATTATTTCCTTATTGATGAAACAATTAGTTGGGCTGTTTTTTCGCTAGCACCAACTCCTCCTAATTTTTTTTCTAAAATAGTATAATTTTCGATCATTTTTTCCCTTTCCACTCCATTTATAATTTTATTTAATTCTATTTTTAAATTTTTAGAATTGAATTTATCCTGAATAAGTTCAGTAACTACTTCACTATCCATAATTAAATTTACTAACGAAATATATTTTAAAGTAATAATTCGTTTTGCAATTTGGTATGAAACCCAACTTCCTTTATAGCAAACAACCTCAGGAACTTTAAACAAAGCCGTTTCCAAAGTAGCTGTGCCAGAAGTTACCAATGCTGCATGAGAAACACTTAGCAAATCATAAGTTTTATTAGAAATGAAATGCACATTTTTCTTTTTTAAAAAAGGTTCATAAAATGCAAAATCTTGACTAGGAGCTCCAGCAATTACAAATTGATAATCTGGAAAATCTTTCACTATAGATAACATTCCTGAAAGCATTTTTGTAATCTCTTGTTTTCTACTTCCAGGTAATAAAGCAATTATTGGCTGATTACTTAATTTATTTTCAGCTCTAAAAGTATCTGAATCTATTTGTTCTCTATTATGAATCGCGTCTATTAAAGGATGACCAACAAATTGAACAGGAAAATGATGCTTTTTTTCGTAAAAATCTTTCTCAAAAGGAAGAATAACATACATGAAATCGACATCTTTTTTAATTGCTTTTATTCTATTCTCTTTCCAAGCCCAAATTTGAGGTGAAATGTAATAATGAGTTGGTATATTTCTTTCTTTTGCCCAAGTAGCAATCCGCATATTAAATCCTGGATAATCTATAAAAATAATAACATCTGGTTTGAAGTTTTCAACATCAGCTTTACAAATCTTAATGTTATTTAAAATCGTTTTTAAATTTAAAATAACTTCTAAAAAGCCCATAAAAGCTAAATCACAATAATGCTTTACTAAAGTTCCTCCAGTATTTTGCATTAAATCTCCACCCCAAAAACGAATTGTTGCAGTAGGATCTTCCTTATAAATAGCTTTCATCAAATTTGAACCGTGTAAATCTCCTGAAGCTTCTCCCGCAATAATGTAATATTTCATAGTTTATTATATGAATTTAGTTTCTTTAAAAATTAAACAAACTACAATCAATCAAAGTTTCATTTGAAAAAGTCAAAATCCACAGTTTACTGTAAACATCTTCGCTTAATTGGTTGAATTTGTCTTCACCAATTAACTTATTAACTAATATGGGAGTTGTATTAGAATGTCCCACCACTACTATAGTTTTTCCTTGTTCTTTTTCTAGTAAATATTTTGCAAAATTTAAATCTTTAGGGTCATAATCTTCAACTTGGAGACTTTTACTTTTAGCTAAATCTGCCACAGTCATTTTCGTCCTGATGTAAGGAGAAGAAAATATTTTATCAATTTTTATATCTGAAAACAGGAATCTTAAACGTTCTGCTCTTCTCTTTCCTTCATCTGTTAGTATTGGATCTTTAGTTTTATCAAGTACTTTTTCAGCATGACGCAACAAAATAATTTTTGTTAGATTATTACCTGAAATTACATTTTTTTCAATAGTATTTTGAGCCATTAAAAAACTAACAAAAAACAAAAGAGCTAATAAAATTATATTCTTTTTCATTCTATAAAATTAAAGTAATAATAACTAATAAAAACATTGCTAAAACAACTCCTCTGGCCATAATATCTTTGTTTTTTTTTAACAATAAAAAAAACACAAGTAAATTTGGCACACAACCTAGAGTAATTACTTTACCAATCATTCCAGCATTTTTCATAATCTTAAAACCTTCAATAAAACCTTGCTTTGTAAAAATTTGCAATGCTATAAAAGTTCCTAAAAAAGCACCTATTAAACCTATAAGTAGTCCTATAAAAATATCCTTTTTCTGAATCATAATTCCCAAGAATTAAGTGTTTGTATTGCATGATGGGCTGTTAAATCAAACTGAACTGGGACAATAGATACATAATTATTTTTTAGAGCCCATTCATCTGTATCTTCTCCTTTATCTTGGTTTACAAATTCGCCTGTTAACCAAAAATACTCTTTTCCTTGAGGATTCGTTCTTTTATCAAACTCTTCCACCCACATTGCTTTTGCTTGTCTACAAATTTTAACACCTTGAATAGGTTTTTGATCTGTTTTTGGAAAATTAACATTTAAAACAACTCCATCTGGCAAACCATTTTTTAAAACAGCCTTTGTAATTTCTTTTACATAATTCTTAATTGGCTCAAAATTTATTTCCCATCCATAATCTAAATGAGAAAAACCAATTGCTGGAACTCCTTCTATACCTGCTTCTACGGCAGCACTCATGGTTCCAGAATAAATTACATTAATAGATGAATTTGAGCCATGATTAACTCCAGACACACATAAATCTGGTTTTCGCTTTAAAATTTCATGTATTGCCATTTTAACGCAATCAACTGGTGTTCCAGAGCAACTATATTCATGCTCTATTTCACTATCTAAATTAACTTTATCAATATGCAAAGTATTATTAATTGTAATCGCATGACCCATAGCACTTTGAGGACTATCTGGAGCTACAACAATTACTTCACCTATCTCTTTCATTACACTTATTAAAAATCGAATTCCTGGCGCAACAATACTATCGTCATTAGTTACCAAAATAAGTGGTTTCTTCATGTATTTTTTTTTGCTAATTTAAATAATTTAAATGGAAAGTTATATTTCCAAACTTAAAATTAAAATTTTTAGTAAAAGTGAAAAAAATGTCTTAAATTGCAATATAATGGCATGATTTTTTATGTACATTAGTAGAAATTTTTATTGATGACCCAAATTGTTGATTTTATGAAAAGAAATTATAAGGTTATTTTGTTGATAACTGCCTTATCTGCAGTTTTATGGAGTTTTATACCCACTAAAAAAACCGAAGACCCAGAGAAAGACAAATTGCTTCTGGAACTATTAACTTATGTGCTGGAGAAAGGACATTATAGTCCTGTTGAAATTAATGATACTTTTTCAAAAGAAGTATATGATAAGTATATTACTGGAATCGACCCTACTAAAAGATTCTTTTTATCTTCAGACATTAAAGAATTTGATCAATACAAACAAGTGATTGACGACATGATTAAAACAAAAGATTTGTCGTTCTTTTATTTAACTAATGCTCGATTATTAAAGAGAATTTCAGAATCAAAATCAATTTACAAATCTTTGTTAGCTAAACCATTTGAGTTTTCAAGTGATGAATTAATTGATACCAATTATGAAAAGCAATCTTATGCTAAAAATGAAAAAGATTTAAAAGAAAGATGGCGTAAGCAATTGAAACTTTCTTTATTATCTACCATTACTGATAAGCAGAAGTTAGAGCACAACAAAAAAGAAAAAGACCCTAATTACAAGGAAAAAAAGTTTGATGATATAGAAAAGGAAGCTCGTGAAAGCTCTTTAAAATCATTAAATGAATATTTTGATTTTATTGAAAATGAATTAGATAGCAATGATTGGTATTCTATTTTCATCAATTCGATTGTAGAACAATTTGACCCACATACTTTTTATTTCTCACCAGAAGAAAAAGACAAATTTGACATAAGTATGAGCGGGAAATTTGAAGGAATTGGTGCTCGATTACAAAAGAAAGAAAATGCAGTTGAAGTTTCTGAATTGATTTCTGGTGGACCAGCATGGAGAGCTAAGGAATTAGAGGCAGGAGATGTTATTCTTAAAGTTGCACAAGGAAATGGAGAACCTCTTGACATTGCAGGAATGAGACTAGATGATGTAGTCAAAAAAATTAAAGGAGCAAAAGGAACAGAAGTGCGTTTAACTGTTAAAAAAGTTGACGGATCAATATCTGTAATTTCTATTATTAGAGACGAAGTGGAAACTGAAGAAACTTTTGCAAAATCTTCAATTGTTGAAAAAGATGGCTCAAAATATGGAATTATTTATTTACCTAAATTCTATATTAGTTTTGACAATAAAGACAATAGAGATGCTTTCAAAGATGTTGCTATAGAGATAGAGCGTCTTAAAGAGCAAAATGTTCAAGGTATTGTAATGGATTTACGTGGAAATGGTGGAGGTTCTTTAGAAACTGTTGTGAATATGACAGGTTTATTTATTGAACAAGGACCTGTTGTACAAGTGAAATCTTCTGACCGAAAAAAAGATATTCTTTCTGACAAAGATCCTGGAGTACAATGGACAGGACCACTAGTAGTAATGGTGGATAATTTTTCTGCATCTGCATCTGAAATTTTTGCAGCTGCAATACAAGATTACAAAAGAGGAATTATTATAGGTAGTAAACATACTTACGGAAAAGGAACCGTTCAAAATATAATCGACCTTAATCAATTTGTAAGAAGTAACTCTTTTGGTGATTTGGGAGCTTTAAAAACAACTACTCAAAAATTCTATAGAATCAATGGAGGTTCAACTCAAAGAGAAGGTGTTTTAAGCGACATTGTAATGCCAGATAGATTTGCTTATTTAGATATGGGAGAACGTGATGAAAAAAACGCCTTAGTTTGGGATAAAATAGATGCAGCAGACTATAATCCAATTTTTTCTGGATTTGAATCCATTATTTCTA
>LLBY010010364.1_pt3 | contig 10767 bp, 10 predicted proteins | sample 1489401 | NCBI WGS metagenome assembly LLBY01 (sample SAMN04092656, study PRJNA295927) | soil metagenome | biome: Soil prokaryotic community; feature: Bulk soil; isolation source: soil from tomato rhizosphere | host: tomato cultivar Hawaii 7996 | place: South Korea | collected 2011-11-01 | reverse complement strand
TTTCCTTCTCCTGAAACGGTGATTTGAGGAACTGGTTTTGTTTCCTGACCATAAGATAAAGTCATTAACATCAAGGCTAAAAATACTATTGTTCTTTTCATGTTTATATTTTTTTAAATTTATAGAAAGCAACCAAAAGTTGTGCCATTAAAACTTCTTCATCTTTATTAAAATGAAAAGAAGTACTATCGGAATAGTTAACAAACTGACCATCAACGGATGTAATACTAACAAATCCGGATAAACTAATAAGGTAATTAAATAGCCGCCAATAGCTCCGCCAAAATGTGCCGTATGTCCTATACCGTCATTTTTGGCTTTCATTCCGTAAATGGAATACAACAAATACAAAATTCCAAAAACATAAGCCGGCATCGGAATTACAAAAAAGATTCCCAACATCATATCAGGACGCAACAAAATGGCCGAATATAAAACTCCTGTAACCGCCCCCGAAGCTCCGATTGCCCGGTAATTGTACTCGTTTTTATGAATAACCAAAGTAAGCAAACTTCCAAAAATTAAACTCGCAAAATAAATGATTACAAACATCAAATTCCCTAAATAAGAACTCACAACCGGAGCAAAAAAGAAAAGTGTAATCATATTAAAAGCCAAATGTCCCAAATCGGCATGAAGAAAACCGGAAGTGATCATTCGAATTTGTTCTCCGGAACGAATTCGCCCAATATGGAATTCGTATTTTCTAAAAAAAGAATAATCATTAAAACCTTTATAACTAAAAAGTATATTGGCAACAATTATTGCAATCAAAAAAGTATTCATAAGTCGTTATTATTTACGAGGGTAAATATAAGAATTCCTTTAGAGGCTTCAGGCATCTGAACACAGTTTATTATGATTGTCATTTTTGACTTATATTTGCTAAAAAAACTGCATGCAATTTTTAGCCTATATTATCGCTTATCCCCTGCTTTGGCTGATATCGATTTTACCTTTTCGAATATTTTACTGGATTTCTGACCTGGTCTATTTGGTGGTTTACTACATCATTGGCTATCGCAAAAAAACCGTAAAACACAATTTAAAAATTGCTTTGCCGGAACTGAGTGACGAAGAACGCCTACAAATTGAGAAAAAATTCTATCATCATTTTTGTGACTTATTTATGGAAATGGTTAAAACCATGTCTATTTCGGCCGAAGAAATGCAGGAAAGATTTAAAATTACCAATTTGGAATTACTCGAAGAATACGAAGCAAAAAACCGAAGTATTATGGTTTTAGCATCCCATTATGCCAGTTGGGAATGGTTAATAGCCATCAATCTTAAATCTTCTTATCAAGGAGTTGGTGTTTATAAAAAAATTGCCAACCGTTATTTTGACAAACTGGTCAAAGACATTCGTTCTGAATTCAAAACCGAATTAGTATCCACTGACAAAACGATTCCGTTAATGGCAAACAACCAACGAAAAGGAATTTTGTCCCTGTACGGACTGGTTAGTGACCAATCGCCAAAAACCAAACAAATAGCGCATTGGGAAAATTTTATGGGAATGGAAACTCCGGTTCATATTGGTCCGGAATTATTGTCTAAAAAATACAATCTGAATGTGGTTTTTGCCAAAGTAACCAAAGTAAAAAGAGGTTATTACGAAGCTACCTTAGTTCCAATAACCGATGATCCAAAATCGCTTCCGAATTATGAAATCATCCATCGCTACATCAAAGAAGTTGAAAAACAAATTTATGAAGCTCCTGAATATTATTTCTGGACACATAAAAGATGGAAACACCATAAAAACTAAACTAAAAAAGCTTAGCCAAAAATTAAGGCTAAGCTTTTTTATATCATTCAAATGACAGATTTGGGGCTTACAAATCAATTCCTAAAGAAAACATCCAAAGTCTGTTTTGGGCTTTCTGTTCGTTATATAAATCTCCTAATCCCAGATGGTATCTTACGCCAAGGCTAATTCCTGAATCGGTTTTAATACCCGCTCCAAAATTCATTCCCCAGTCAAAACTATCCGGATTGTATTCCTGAGTACTGCTAAATACTCCGTCATATACTTCTTTATGTGTTACGGCAACTCCTATTTGCGGTCCCGCTTCCAGAAAAAAGTTTCGGGAAGGATAAGCCTTAAACATCACCGGCAAGTTGATATAATTTAACTTTTGGGTAAATTTTCCGGAATTATTAGTCACTTCATAACCCTGTTGTGAAAACAACAACTCCGGCTGAATCGAAAAGGCTTCACTCAGGAAAGATTCTCCATAAATTCCCACATGAAAACCATGACGCTGATCGGTTTCTCCGTCACCATCAAAACTTACGGAAGCCAAATTATAACCTCCTTTAATTCCTACATGTGACTCATTACTATTTTGCGCTTTCATTCCTGCTGTTATTCCAAATAACAACAGTATAATCAATACTTTTTTCATAATTTATATTTTTTATTTCCCGCCGTTAGCCTGAAGATCGGCAATGCATTGCGCATCCAACTGCGGAATGTTTCCTCCAAAAAGATTAGTCCCTGATTCGGCTTCCCAATACATCAAACAACTGGACACATTACAATGTCTTTTATGATTTGCATCTTCATGATCTGATTGCATAACAGTTCCGGCATTCGTTAATCCTAAAATATGACCAAATTCATGACTCATAACCGTAGTTTCTAATACTGTTGTACTAGGTTTATTAAGACCGCCACTTAATTTTTTTACTGTATTTTCATAGATTACAAAAGAGGTATTCCTGTAAGCCGTCCCTAAAATAACCGAAGTATCAGTGTCTTTGGAAGATTTAGCATCTGCAAAAAAAGCCCAAACTGCAATTTGACTGCCGTCATTATAAAAAATTCTGTTTGCATTCTCAATTGCAATAATTTGTGCATCGGTATAACTTGCATTACCCGGAGACGGAATGGCTCTTTTTTCAATGGTAATCCCTCCTGATTTATTAATTCGGCTCGTTAAGAAATTTTTAAAATTAGTTATTGCTGTTGCCGAAGGTTCATAGCCTTCTACATAAACCACTTCAATAATCATACTGTCAAACTTGTCTTCAGACAATAAATCGTGAGCTGAAGTCCCTAATCCTTTTTGGTTAGCGGATTTACTATTCGTATCTGAATTAGAATCAGAACAAGAGGTTAAGAACAAACAACTTAAAGCAATAACAGCTAAAATTTTCTTCATTTATTTATATTTTAAAAACGACTTTCTTTTGCAAAATAGAAATTAAAAACAAATTATCTGCAAAAACGAACCTTAAACCTTTAAATTTGCTTCAAAACCAAAGTAATGGCGCTATTCGTTTTACTTTGCAAAGTAATCGCAGAACTTGTAAAACTACTTACTTTCCATTCGCTGTTAAACAAACTAAAATTAGTACTTCCTGTAAATCCAAATTCTAAATACACTTCCGTTTCAGATGTAACGGAATAGGTTCCCGATGCAATAGTGGTTAATGCATTCATGGATTTTACTTTCCAGTCATTAGCAAAATCAATTGTTGTATTCGCATAATTATTGGCCGAATCAACTCCTGCATTGATAAACGAATTTACTTTAAAAGTACCGTTTACTAAAATCGCTTCTAATTTGGCTTTATTTTCAGCGGCAACTTCCATCGAAGATTCGATAGCTAAAGCAGCATTAACACTGGATTTTAATTCTGAATCACTATTTACTTCCATCGTAGAATTATCAGCAAGGGTTACTGTAATTGGATATTTTATTGAATAATAACCAGTTGTACTTAAATTAGTCATATAGTTAAACAATTGTTGCTCTGTTAAAATCACCACACTTCCTGTTTGTTCTAAACTCGCATCATAAGTTAATATTGTGATTGGGAAACTAATATTTAAAGAAGAAATAGCATCTTTACCATCATCTTCCACTTCACTACAACTATTCACTATTGCATCATATTGGGACTGACTGCTAACAGTAACCTCAGTATAATCGCTCATTTTAATTGTTACAGGAAACTGAATTTCTACGGTATCACTATCATTATTGAATTCGCCAAGAATACTTATTGCAGATTCATAACTCAATTGACTAATAAAATTAACAGTCACTCCGTTTACTATAGCTTTAAAAGGAAATTTAATCGAAGAACAGGACGAACCATCAATAAAATCATCCGATGAACCATCATACATGGAAACTCTTTTCAGATTAGTAGTCGTGGTCGAATTAGCCGTATTCGTATTAGGATTGTCTCCCTGTACGTCATCTACTTCACTTTGGCATGATGTTAAACTAAAAATACTCATCAATGCAATTCCGGTAATCATTTTTAATGTTTTCATAACTTCAAATTTAATATTTTCTAATTGTTAATAATGACGATTTATTCGCATTTCTGATAGTAAGACAACTCAGGTGTTTTTTTCCCCACCCTAAAAATCAAAAAAAATCACACTAAATTTTAAACAATTAAAAACCAACAAATTACGCTCTTTAATTTTTTTAGTTCTATTTCAAGTTATACAGTTTTAAAAAAAATAAGCTACTTTTACATTAACCAAATTCCAAACCTACCAGAATGCCAGAGAAAAAAAATAGCCTTTGCGAAGAATCCTATTTTAGTGATTTTTACATCAAAAATATTCAATCGGCTACCAATTTTGCCTACTATAAATCAGGAGACAGCGATACGGCTTTGGATTTAGTTCAGGAAGCCTTTGCTAAAATTTGGGAAAATTGTTCTCAAATAGATTTTACCAAAGTCAAAACCTATTTATTTACCTCAATCAATAATCTTTTTCTAAATTCGGTAAAACATCAAAAAGTAGTTTTGGCTTTCGCCAAAGACACTCCGCCTCCAGACAAAACCAATCAGAGTCCGGAATATCTTTTAGAAGAAGAAGAATTTAAAATCAAACTGCAAAACGCCATCGCTTCCTTAAGCGAAGCACAAAGAGAAGTTTTTTTGATGAATCGCATTGACGGAAAAAAATACCGGGAAATAGCCGAAATTTTAGGAATCAGTCAAAAAGCAGTCGAAAAAAGAATGTCGGCAGCTTTAAAAATATTAAAAGAACAAATAGAAAATATTTAATTCACTGAAAGTAGGGTAAATAACGATACAGTTGTCTTACCACTATAGCGAGAACTAATGAAAAAGGAAAAAGAAATATTAAAATGGCTTAACGGAGAACTTTCGGACAGGGAAATCGAAGATTTAAAACAATCGGAAGATTTCCATACGCTGGAAAAAATTGCGCATTATTCCGCGCATTTGGATACTCCGAAAATTGATGCTCAGGAAGCTTTAGCCGCTTTCAAAAACAGAAATCTGACTAAAAAGAAACCTAAAGTTCGTCCGTTATATTTTAAAACTATTTTTAAAGTTGCGGCGATTTTTGTGGTTTTACTGGCTTCGGCTTATTTCTTATTTTCAAACAGTACTCAGTCTTTTGAAACCGGAATTGCACAAACCCAAACATTTAAATTACCCGATAATTCCGAAGTTTTGTTAAATGCTTCGTCTAAAATTACGTTTAACGAAAAAAACTGGGACCAACAGCGCGATTTAACTTTGGAAGGAGAAGCCTATTTTCAGGTGCAAAAAGGAAAAACCTTTAGCGTAAAAACCGCTGATGGAATTGTAAAAGTTTTAGGAACTCATTTTGACGTAAAACAAAGAGACAACTATTATGAAGTAAGCTGTTTTGAAGGTTTAGTAAGTGTGACTTATAAAAATACGACCGTCAAATTGCCTCCGGGAAAAAGTTTCAGAGTCATTAATAATCGTATTGAAAAAACAGACGATTTTGATGCCGAAACGCCTTCCTGGATGCAAAAAGAATCAAGTTTTAACCGAATTCCGCTGCATCAGGTTATTGCCGAATTGCAACGTCAATACGACATAAAAATTGAAACTGAGAAAATTGACACCACGCAATTATTCACCGGAAGTTTTACGCATACCAATCAAAAAACAGCTTTGGAATCGGTGACTATTCCGTTGCGATTAAGTTATAAAATAAAAGGAAAAACGATTATTTTTTACAAATATGAAGTTCAGTAAATGGATTTTTATTTTAGTTTTCTGCATCGGTAATTGGAGTTGGGCGCAAAAAACCACTACTCCGTTACCCCTGACTACTATTATCAAAAATATTGAACAACAGTATAAAGTAAAATTTTCCTATGCCGTAGCCGATATTGCCACTATCAGTATCGAAAAACCAGCTGCTACGCTCAGCCTTGAGGAAACTATTGCTTATTTGAATGCCAAAGTTCCGCTTAATTTTAAAGCGCTGGACGATCGATACATTACCATTTCGGCCTTAGACAAAACCATTACAATTAACGGAACGGTTCTCGATGAAAATTCCAATACCGCACTTCCGGGCGCTTCTGTCCGAACCAGTAACTCTAAATGGGCTGTTAGTGATAAAAACGGAAATTTCAGCTTAGAAAACATTCCTATCGAAGCCTTGGTAACTATTTCGTACATAGGTTACGGAACCAAAGAATTCAAAGCCAAAGACTTTTTTGCCGCCGAAAAAAAAGGTTTGTCAATTTCTTTAAAAGCAACAAAAGAAGAATTAAATCCGGTTTTAATTCCGGTATTTCTAACCGCCGGATTGCAAAAAAACACCGATGGAAGTACCGTTTTGAACACCAAAAAATTTGGCATACTTCCCGGACTAAGCGATCCTGATGTGTTGCAATCCATTCAAACTTTACCAGGTGTGGAAAGCAGTAACGAAAGCATTGCCAACATCAACATTCGCGGCGGTACGAACGATCAGAATTTAATGCTTTGGGATAATATCAAAATGTATCATTCGGGACATTTTTTTGGTTTGATTTCGGCTTACAATCCTAATTTGACTAATAAAGTTGTGGTGACTAAAAACGGTACCAGCGCCGAATTTAGCGACGGTGTTTCCGGAACGGTAAACATGAGTACCAACGACGAAATTAAAAATTCGGTTTCAGGCGGAGCCGGAATTAATCTGATTAGCGGAGATCTTTTTGTCGAAATTCCATTGGCAAAAAACTTGGAAATTGATCTTTCGGCGCGACATTCCATCACCGATTTTATCAATACGCCTACCTACTCTAATTATTACAAAAAAAGTTTTCAGGACACCGAAATCAATGCCGATAACACTGATAAAAACACGCAATCGAATTTTTATTTTTATGATTATACTGCTAAAATTTTATACGATTTAAACGAAAAACATCAGTTTAGAGCCAATTTTATTGGGATTACCAATGAATTGAATTATGCTGAAAATTATAATTCAGATGATACGAAATCCAAATCCAGTGTGCTTTCGCAAAAAAACATAGGACTTGGCGGAAACTGGAAAGCCCAATGGACTGACCAATTTTCCAGCCAACTGAGCAGCTATTATTCGAGATACAATATTGATTCCCGCGATTATCGCATTGCCAACGACCAGCTTTTAACCGAAGCCAATGAGGTTATTGAAACCGGAACCAAATTGAATTTGCATTATATTTTTAATGAAAATCTGCAACTTTTAAGCGGTTATCAAATTAACGAAACCGGCATGCTTAACCAAACCCGTGTCAACAATCCGTTTTACTCCAGTACGAAAAAGAGTGTGTTGCTCAATCACGCCTTGTTTAGCGAATCGACCTTTCATAAAAACAATACTTTTTTAAGACTGGGGGTGCGTTTAAATTATTTTCAAAAATTTCAAAAATTCCTTTTGGAACCCCGAATCAATTTCAGACAGGGACTTAGCAAACAATTGGCTTTGAAAGTAGAAGGCGAATTTAAAAATCAAACCACTACTCAAATCATCGATTTTGAAGATGATTTTCTGGGTGTTGAAAAAAGACGCTGGCAATTGGTCAACAACAACACGATTCCTATTGCTAAAAGCAAACAGGCTTCGGCAGGATTTGAATTTCAGCAAAACAACTGGAATATCGAACTTACCGCTTTTTACAAGCTGGTTGACGGAATTACCGCTTCCAATCAGGGATTTTACAACAATTTTCAATACAAAAATGCACACGGAAGTTATACCGACAAAGGAATCGAATTCCTAATTAACAAAACCACCCAAAAATACAGTACTTGGTTGAGTTACACCTTTAGCCAAAACAATTATTACTTTGAAAGTTTCTCCCCTTCCACTTTTCCGAATAATGTGGATATGCGACATGCGGTAACTTTTGGATTCAATTACAATATTCTGGAAAATTTTAAAATCTCCATTGGCGGAAATTACCACAACGGCATTCCTTACACCAAGCCGGTTGAAGGAAATGAAACCGTGCAAAACGGCAACAACTATTTTGTGAATTATGATGCCCCAAACAGTTTAAACCTGGATGATTTCCTTCGTTTGGACGCTTCTCTCAGTTATAATTTCAAATTCAGTTCGGCAGTAAAAGCGACAGTAAGAGCCGCGGTAATTAATATTTCCAATCAAAAAAACACGATTAACCGCTATTACAAAGTCGATCCAAATGATTCTTCAAAAGCCATACAAATAAACAATCAATCGTTAGGTTTGACTCCTAATGTGAGTTTCAGAGTGAATTTTTGATTAACAAACTTCCTTATAATAAATAATTATTCACAAATACAACTCGCTATAGTAATTTGTACTAATTTATCTATATATTTGAATAAGATAAAATCTGACTAAGATCAGACCTATCCACCCAAAATTGGAGTGATAAGTCTGATTTTATCAGACTTATAAAATAGCTATGGGGTATTAAAACCAACAAAAAAACAAAAATGTATAAAGAACTAAATCGAAAATTTGCTGGCGCTGTTTTTATGCTGGCAAAAAAAACTCCAACAAATGTAGAATTTATCGGGACTGGTTTTCTAGTCTCAAAGGAAGGACATGTAATGACTTGTTCCCATGTAATTAATCCAATAGACAATATAGTAGCAATTAAAGTTGGAGATGGTAAAACATTTAACCCCATGACGCTTGCTAGGGTCAATGCTTTCGATTTAACTTTAGTTCAAAATGATGCGCGACATGATGTAGCACTTCTTAAATTCAAAGACAACATTGGCTTTAATGTACCTGACAATGTTTTTGGAGATGCAGAACAAGTTGAGTGTGGCTCCAGTATCGCCTTAATTGGATTTCCATTTGGGGACAAAGGATTACATGTTCAAACAATTTCTCACGGAATATTAAGCTCTAAGGTTACCGATTCATCAAATGTAAAGTTGTTACAATTTGATTGTATGATTCACGAAGGTAATAGTGGTAGCCCTTTATTAGATTTACATTCCAATAAAATCATAGGCATTGTAACTAATAGGTTTAATCCACTAGCAGGTGGCGGAGGTATAATGATCGGTAATCGTCAACTAGGTGTCGACACAAACATTTCTTACGCAGCCTCAATAGAATACGGATTAGAATTACTTAAAAACGAAAAATAAAATCAATGCTAACATTCCAAGATACAGAGATTAAAGAATTTATTTTAGCTGAAATACCGAGCTATCAAAGAGATTTACTTTTAAAGGCTATTGAATCCAATTCAACATCAAATGATTTTTATGACAACATTGGACAAGAGTTGACAGGTGAAAATATTAATAAATCAATGTTGCTTAATACTGGTCCTGCAATAAACAAAGTAAGTTTCTGGGAAAAAGTTAAGGAGGAAGTCTATTTATTTATTTGTACCGATGACAAAAAATACAAGACAGAGCGAAACCTAATTGGTAAAAACTTTAAAGAAGTTGCAACTATTATTGCAACGGCAATTGCAGCAACTTTCTCTTTTGGGACAGGAGTTGTAATTGGTATTGTAACTAATATTCTTATCTCAATTGTAAAGATAAACCAGAATGCTTGGTGTGAACTTCAAAAAGAGAAGAAATAACCCCAGTTGGCGCGAGCGTTTTTCTTAAGGTTCGCTAGCGCGAGCGTCCCGCTCGTGCCCGTAACAATATATAAACTTATTTTAGGACAAAACACAAAAAATGGAATAGCAATATGGGTACGAGCGGGACGCTCGCACTAGCAAAGTAGAAAATCCCAGGCTAGCACTAGCGTCCCGCTCGTGCCCACAAAGTGGAACGACCCCAGCTGGCGCGAGCGTTTTTCTTAAGGTTCGCTAGCGCGAGCGTCTCGCTCGTACCCGTAACAATATATAAACTTATTTTAGCATTGGGCACGAGCGAGACGCTCGCGCTAGCGAAAAAAGCATTAATTTTAATGGCTGTGCATCCTCGTGTCCACAAAGTTGAACAACTTATTTTTATCTATTAAAAAAAACAATGAGCCGAAAATATAAATTTGGAGAAAAATCAGGAGCTTATTTCATAAGTTTTGCAACCGTAAACTGGATAGATGTGTTTACCAGAGATGCTTATTTTTGGTGTATAATAGAATCGTTAGATTTTTGCAGAAAGAATAAAGGAATGGAGCTCTATGGTTATTGCATCATGCCGAGCCATGTACATTTAATATTTCGTTCCGCATTAAATGATCCTTCGGGATTGATAAGAGATTTTAAAGGATTTACTTCAAAAAAAATGCTCCAACTCATAGAAGAAAATCCGCAAGAAAGCAGAAAAGAATGGATGCTTTGGATGTTTGAGAGAGCCGGAAAAAAGAATAGTAATGTTACCAATAGACAGTTTTGGCAACAAAATAATCAACCAATCGAGATTTGGTCATTGAAAGTATTTGAGCAAAAGTTAGAATATATTCACAATAATCCTGTGGAAACAGGATTTGTAACCGACCCTATAGATTGGAAATATAGTAGTGCTAGAAATTATGGTAATAATGACCAA
>LLBY010000546.1_pt2 | contig 10769 bp, 12 predicted proteins | sample 1489401 | NCBI WGS metagenome assembly LLBY01 (sample SAMN04092656, study PRJNA295927) | soil metagenome | biome: Soil prokaryotic community; feature: Bulk soil; isolation source: soil from tomato rhizosphere | host: tomato cultivar Hawaii 7996 | place: South Korea | collected 2011-11-01 | reverse complement strand
ATAATGTGTTAAGCTTACTAAAAAATTAGTAACGGCTACCTTCTGGGTTAGCTTGAACACTGTAACTCTTAATAGTGTAAGAGATACGACGACCTTCCATTTCAGTACGATCTAAGTAGAAACCTGGTTCGTTACTAGGACGGTTTACGATGAAAGACATAACACAACTTTCAGTACCGTAAGCAGCATTAAATGCGTTAACACGGATATAGCCAGTTGCGCATGATTTACGTGCTTCACGTAATTCAAACATTACTGTAGCAGGGTCTTTAACGTCAAATAATGGTAAACCCCATAATTCCCAGTAGCTGTTACGAGGATGAGGATCATCAGTCCATTCAACGTTCATCGCCCAACCTTTACCAATACAGTAAGCGATTTGTTTTTCAATTTGTTGATCAGTTAAATCTGGTAAGAATGAGAAGCAACCTTGTGTAAGTCTCACTATTCAAATACTCCTTTAATTTTTTAAAAGTAACTTATTATACGTTTGATGTAGCAGTTGTAGCGAAATCAGCTGTATCTGTAGACGTGTAGTCGAAGCTGATATCTTTCCATAAATCTAACGCTGTTTGTAAAGGACCGCAAGTTTTTGCTGCGTCACGTAAGATTTGAGGACCAACTTGTTGGTTGAAGTAATCAGCGCCTTCGTTACGAGCTAATACCATTGCTTCTAAAGCAACACGGTTAGCTGTAGCACCTGCTTGAATACCATCAGGGTGACCAATTGTACCACCACCGAATTGTAATACTACATCATCACCTAAGTAGTGGATTAATTGGTGCATTTGACCACAGTGGATACCACCAGAAGCAACTGGCATACATTTACGTAAACTAGCCCAAGTCATTTCGAAGAAAATACCACATGGTAAGTTAACTTCTAAGTTTGTAGCTAATAAACTATCGTAGAAACCTTTAATCATTAAAGGATCACCTTCTAATTTACCTACAACTGTACCAGCGTGGATGTGATCTACACCAGACATACGCATCCATTTACAGATAACACGGAAGTTAATACCGTGATTTTTTTGACGAGCGTATGTAGAGTTACCTGCACGGTGTAAGTGTAATAACATATCGTTTTCACGAGCCCAAAGAGCAATACTTTGAATTGCTGTGTAACCCATAACTAAATCGATCATTACAATTACAGAACCTACTGCTTTTGCGTACTCAGCACGTTTGTAAACTTCTTCCATTGTACCACCAGTGATGTTTAAGTAAGAACCTTTAACTTCACCTGTAGCAGCAGAAGCACGGTTAATACCTTCCATACAGTTTAAGAAACGCTCTCTCCAACGCATGAATGGTTGTGAGTTAATGTTTTCATCATCTTTTAAGAAGTCTAAACCACCTTTTAAACCTTCAAATACTACACGACCATAGTTTTTACCAGATAAACCTAATTTAGGTTTTACTGTAGCACCTAATAATGGACAACCATATTTGTTTAAACGCTCACGTTCTACAACAACACCAGTCGCAGGACCTTGGAATGTTTTTAAGTAAGAGTGAGGAATACGCATATCTTCTAAACGTAAAGCAGATACGGCTTTGAAACCGAATACGTTACCAATAATAGAAGCTGTTAAGTTAGCTAATGAACCTTCTTCAAATAAATCACATTCGTATGCGATAAATGCGAAGAATTGACCAGTTGTGTTTGGAACTGGATCTACACGGTAAGCTTTCGCACGGTAACGGTCACAAGCTGTTAATAAGTCAGTCCATACAACTGTCCATGTTGCAGTTGAAGACTCACCCGCTACAGCTGCAGCAGCTTCTACTGGATCTACACCTGGTTGTGGTGTAATACGGAATAAAGCAAGAACGTCAGTAGTTTTTACTGCATATGCAGCATCCCAGTAACCCATTTTAGCATATGGGATTACACCAGATTCGTAACGGTCACTTTTAATTCGAGTCCGTTCTGATACAGATTGAGACATTGATTTCTCCTTAGAATAAAAAGGCAATATATAATAGATATTTAACTAATTTATAATAAATTAGTTCTGTCGGTTGAATAGAATCTAACAACCTTATTTTTTATTATACTATGATTATGATCTATTCTAAAATAGTAATTTATTTAAATTTTTTATAACTTTTTAGAATATACTTTAGTAAAATCATTTGAAGCATTTATCTTAATGTTAGTGTTTTTTCTTATGATACAGTTTTGTATCTGATAAACTTTCAAAACAATCTAAGAATAAAATAATAGTTTTCTCTCTCTTTTGATATTAGAGTTAATCGAATTAAATTCATTTATTGATTAATTAGAGTATATATGGATTAAACAGTACAAAATACAAAAATTAATTTAAAAAAAAACTAGTGAAAATTAGAGCTACTTATATTACTGGCAATAATGTTATTTGAGTGACAATCTAGCCACAAAAATATATAAAAATTTTTCTGCTTATCTAGTTTAAGTTCAGTTATATCAGCGAACCAGGATAGATTTGTTTTTGGAGTAATATTTTCATTTGCTAATCGATCTTCATAATAATATTTTTTCATAATATTGTTTTGTCTGTTTTATTTTATTGCCATATTTTTTGTTTATACCTAAATTATTTTTTGATGCACTATAGAGTCTCGGAGAGGCCTATAGAAGCATTTTTGAAAGCAGTTCCTCTTAATTTCTTTCACTTTTAAAAATATAGTGAAGGAGTAAGCTTCTCTTCAGTGCCCAAATCAGTAGCCACCAAAATCATCGCTTTTCCAAGTAAAGACCCATCGTTTTTGATAATTATGTGCCATCACTTTTAGGTTCACGGTATTAAAAGAGATGCTGCTAAAACGTCTTTATGCTGTCTTTCAGGGTTTTTTAGTAGTGTTTTCTTATTGGTTCTATTATTCAAACTTTGAATAAAAATATTAAGAATAGTTCTGCAAGGTTTTGCTCCTTATATAATAAACTCTTGGATAGCTTGTTCAAATGTACTTACAGCAATTTGATGTTCTTTAAACGTAGGCATAAATCGCGCTGCTACTGCATTATCAGTAGGTCTATTTTCTCTAGACATACTTTGTAGAATGAATTTTTCAAAGTGTTTAATAAAATTGTTATAAGCTTAACTCGAGAATTGCGTATCTTGGTCGATATGTATAATAACTTTGTTTCTAGGTTCAGCTGAAAATCTCTTTTCAATTGCTCTTGAAAATGATTTGACAATAGTGCTAGACGTAATTGTTTTTTCTAGATCTAGAAGATATAGTAAAATCAATTCATTTTTTATCTTTCAGTTTTATATTAAAATCATCCACATTATAAACATTACCATTATTTTCAAATTTCTCTGCTTTGTATAATCTATCAAATAAAAGTTTTTAAACCGTTCTTCTGGGCCACAGATTTTATATTTGTAGTTGCCTTGAAAAATAACTCGACAATCTGGTTTTTGATAAGACTGAACGTATTTAAGCTCAGGCTTTTTAAGATCGTTCTTTGAAATACTTTAAACAGTTTAGACTAACAAATAATTTTGTAATAGAAGCAGGTATATTTACATCATGATTGCTTAATATAAGTTCCTACTTTTATACCTGAGCTTCGTATTGTAAAAATAAACTCAAGAATTTTTACTTTTAAATCCGGATACTTTACTTTATAATTTTTATCTTGTCGAAAACATTCTTCGATAATACTAGCTAGAAGCTTATCACTTATAGATTTATCATCTCCATCACAAATAATTTGAAGTTTATTATTCACGCTATTTTTCTTTGATTTTGATAATTTTTGGTCGAATCATTCGAATTATTAGCACTAAAAGAATTAAATGAATAATGCGTTAGAAATTTTAAAATAAAGCAGTGAACGAAATAATAAGTGCTACCATAAACGAGCAATTTGATCCACCCTTGATAAATCGAAAAATGTCTTTTTCCAATGGTCACATGGACATAAGACATTAATATTTAATTTTTATTCTAAATTTTTTATTGAACTTAATTTTTAAATCTTATAAATTTTAAAACTTAAGTTCAATATCTATATATATTAAATTCTATTTATCAATTTGTATTTTATAATTATTATAGTGAAAGAAATTTAATTAATTTGCTGATCTGATAACAATTCACTTGATTTAACGCATAAATTGGAATATTTTTTTGTTTTGCTAAATTGGTTAATTTAAAGTTCTGTTTTAAATGACTTTTCAATCCAATAATTAAACCAGCTTTTCTAATTTCATTCGTTAAAACAAATTTAAAACCCATTTTTAATAAAACTTCTTTTAAAAGATTATTTGAAATAGAATATGGGTAAATAATTAATTTTTTAGATCTTAAAGCTGATGCTTTTTCATCTTTGATTTGATTAATACTTATCCAGTTGTTTTCTGGTAATGGAAGTGATTCGTTTAAAGTAGTTTTATTTTTCAGTAAAAAGTTCTGCGAATTTTGTAAACGTTTTGACTTAATTAAAATTTTTTCAAGAAGAGAAAATTGTCGGATTTGCCCTATTCCAAAATTACCTCTTAAGAATAAATCAACTGAAGTTTTTACATCTTCATGAATTGTCCATGAATTTTGTTGATTAATTTCAATAATAATTTCAAAAGCTGGATAAGCTTTTCGTTCTAGAATACTTTTTTGAGTACCACGTCGTTTGGCTTCATCATCACTTAAAGTAACATATTGAATGCCACCAATTAAATCAGCTAATGGCGGATTTTTAATTAAATTTTCTAGACAATTTCCATGAGTAGTGCCTACTAATTGAACACCTTTTTCTGCAATTGTACGAGCTGCTAAAACTTCGAGTTCTGTACCAATTTCATCAATAATGATAACTTGTGGCATATGATTTTCTACGGCTTCAATCATAACTTGGTGTTGCAATTCTGGTTTGGCTACTTGCATTCGTCTTGCCCTTCCAATTCCTGAATGTGGAACATCACTATCTCCGGCAATTTCATTAGATGTATCAATAATAACAACTCGCTTTTCCATTTCATCTGCTAAGACACGAGCAATTTCTCGAATAATAGTTGTTTTTCCAACACCTGGTTTGCCAAGAATTAGAATTGACTTTTCAGACTCTAAAAGATCGCGAACCACAGAAATTGTTCCAAAAACAGCACGTCCAACACGACATGTTAATCCATTAATTAGAAATTGTCGATTTCTGATACAACTAATTCTATGTAAAGTTCGTTCAATACCAGCCCGATTTTCATTACTAAATTTACTAATTCGTTTCGTCATATAATCAATATCTTGCCAGGATATTACTTTTCGTGACAAATATTCAGGGCCTGTGGTAAATCTTGCTTCGGGTCTTCGACCTAAATCAAGAACAATTTCAATTAATTGATCCTTTCGTGGATGATAATTTAATTGTTTTTGAAGGAACAGAGGTAAATTATCAATTAATTTTTCTAAATCGTCATTTATATTCATCTTATGATAAGCTTATATAATTTTCTAATTTAGATTATAATGAGAAGTCTACGATAATCTAAATTAGAATAAATTATCGATTTTTTACTTATAGATCAATTAATAATTTAAAAGTTGATGCATCTAAAACTGCAATTTGAGATAGCATTTTACGATTAAGATCAATATTTGATTTTTTAAATTTATTCATTAATTTGCTGTAAGAAATAGCATTTAGTCTAGAAGCTGCATTAATGCGATTAATCCAAATTTTTCTAAAAATTCGTTTTTTCTGTTTTCGACCAATATAAGAATATCGCAAAGCTTTCATGACTTGTTGGTTAGCTACTCGAAATAATACTGAGTGCGCACCACGATATCCACTAGCTAATGTTAGAACTTTTTTTCTACGTTTTCTAGCAACATTTCCGCGTTTGACTCTAACCATATATATTTTCTATTTTTATTTAGTTAATTTTTTTATTGTTATTAATAAGGAAGCATTAATGCAATATTTTTACTATCATTAATACTTACACATAATCTTTGTGAAAGTTTTCGTTTTTGACGATTTGACTTTTTGCGTAAAAGATGACCTTTGAATGCATGGCGACGTAAAAAATTATCGTTTCCAGTTACTTTGTAGCGCTTTGAAGCAGCTTTTCGAGTTTTTAATTTTGGCATAAAAGTTTAAGTCGTTTTATGAGAATATAATGTTTTAAAATAAATCTTTGATTTTAATGGATGAGAGTATAAAATTTTATCGTCACATTTCCAATCTACTGGACAAACTTGCCCTGGATTTTCTTTGACATATTGAACAGATTGTAAAATACGAAGTAATTCATTTACACTTCTACCACATAATAAGTTGTTAACGGTATAGTATTGAATTATTCCTTCTTTGTCAATAATAAAGACACCAGGTAAAGCAAGCCCTTCACTTGTGAGTAATCGATATTTATGAGTAATTGTTTGATTTAAATCCGAAATTAAAGGGTAATTCAATTGTCCTAATCCACCTTGACTTCGTTTTGAAAGTAAATAATGAATATGTGAAAAAGGACTATCAACTGAAACAGCAAGAATTTGGGCAGATAGCTTTCTAAATTCTGAAATACGATCACTTAAGTTTGTTAATTCAGTTGCTGAAATAGGAGTAAAATTGGCTGGATAAAAAATTAAAATAACATATTTTTTTCCATGATAATCTGAAAGTCGAATTTTTCCTAATCTATTTTTATAAACTGCAATGGTAATAAAATTAGGTGCTACTTTTCCAATTTGAATTGATTCTAACATTAAAGTATTATCTTATAAATAAAACTAATTATGAAATAATATCATAGTAAAAACCAAAAAGTATAGCAGCCTCAAGAATTTGCTATACTTTTTGGTTTTTATTATTTACCTGGAGTTGGAGTAACTTCAACTAATTCATCTATTGCAAAGTTATTTGTATTTGTACCACTATAATTAACTTTTTCAAACCGTACAACTACTGGATAACGAATCCCACTTTGATCTACTGTTGCAACTGTACCTACTTCGTTGTACCAATATGATTCTGGTCTTAAAATACGAACTGTTGATCCACGACTTACCATAAAATTATATAAATTATTAATATTATTACTATTAAGTGTAATAGAGAACTAAGAGTTTCAACAATAAAATTTTAAAAAGAGTTGGTTTCAAGATATCGAATATGTTATGATTAAATTGAGAATAAATTTATATAAAAACTAATTAAAAATAAAAAATGGATCGTAATACAATACAAAAAGTTCTTATTGGATTATTTCTTGTAGCCTGTCTTTTTATAGGACTTCGAACATTTAATGTTTTAGGGGTTGATGAAGATCAACAAGTCAGACAAGAAGTTAATGCAAATGTAAGTAGTTCGAGAATGACATATGGACGATTCTTAGAATACTTAGAAATGGGTTGGGTAAAACAAGTAGATTTATATGATAATAGCCGTAATGCTATTGTTCAAGCTTCTAGTCCTGAATTAGGGAATCGTCCTCAATCAATTAGAGTTGAAATTCCAGTTGGTGCATCTCAGTTAATTCAAAAATTAAAAGAATATAATATTGATTTTGATGCACATCCAGCTCCACGAAAAAGTGTTTTTATTACAATTGCAAGTAATCTTTTATTACCTTTAATTTTTATTGGTAGTTTAATTTTCTTTTTCCAAAACTCAGATAATTTTTCACCTAACTCAGGTTCATCTCCAATGAACTTAGGAAAATCACCTGCAAGATTTGATCAAAAACCTGATACAGGTATTTCATTTGATGATATTGCAGGTATTGATGAAGCCAAAGCGGAATTTGAAGAAATTGTTTCATTCTTAAAAGAACCGGAACGTTATACAGTTGTTGGTGCTAAAATTCCAAAAGGGGTATTATTAGTAGGACCACCAGGTACAGGTAAAACATTATTAGCAAAAGCAATTGCCAATGAAGCAAATGTACCATTTTATAGTGTAGCTGGTTCAGAATTCGTTGAAATGTTTATTGGTATTGGTGCTTCACGTATTCGTGATCTTTTCAAGAAAGCATCAGAAAATGCACCATGTATTGTTTTTATTGATGAAATTGATGCAGTTGGAAGAGAACGTGGTGCTGGTATTGGTGGTGGAAATGATGAACGTGAACAAACTTTAAACCAATTATTAACAGAAATGGATGGTTTTAAAGAAAATAAAGGTGTCATTGTAGTCGGCGCTACAAACCGAGTAGATATTTTAGATGCTGCTTTATTACGACCAGGCCGATTTGATCGCCAAATTACGGTTGGTTTACCAGATCGACTAGGAAGAATTGGAATTTTAAAAGTTCATGCGAAAAACAAACCATTGGATGAAGATGTTTCATTAGTACAATTAGCAAATCGAACTCCTGGTTTTTCAGGCGCAGATTTAGCAAATTTATTAAATGAATCTGCTATTTTAGCGACACGCTATAAAAAGAAAACTATTAGTAAAAATGAAGTCAATGAAGCCGTTGATCGAATTATTGGTGGTATTGCTGGTTCTACAATGGAAGATAGTAAAAATAAAAAATTAATCGCGTACCATGAAGTTGGACACGCAATTGTTGGTTCGGTTTTAGAAAACCATGATGCTGTCGAAAAAATTACATTAGTTCCTAGAGGTGGAGCTAAAGGTTTAACGTGGTTCGCACCAGAAGAAGACCAAATGTTACTTTCAAGATCAGCACTATTAGCGCGTATTATAACGACATTAGGTGGTCGAGTAGCAGAACAAGTTGTTTTTGGTGATCCTGAAGTAACTACTGGGGCTAGCAATGATCTTCAACAAGTTACAAATATTGCAAGACAAATGGTAACACGTTATGGTATGTCAAACATTGGGCCAATTGCTTTAGAAAATGATAATAATGAACAAATGTTTATGGGTGGAGATTCCAATGAAGCAATTAGTGATCGAATCGACGCAGAAGTTTGTAAAATTGTAAACCATTGTGAACAAATTGCAAAAGAGATTATTTTAGATAATCGTGTTATTATTGATTTAGTTGTTGAAAAATTATTAGATGCTGAAACAATTAGTGGAGAAGAATTTAGAGAAATTCTTTGTGACTATACACTATTACCAGTCAAACGTTAAATAAGCGATATTTTATTTAATCCTCTGTATTTGTAGTATCAAAATCAAAGATAAGTGCAATTAGTTGCCTTATTAGAGTTCAACTTATCTTTGATTTTGATACTACAAATTTTCCTTCTAATTCTGTTAGCTCTTTCTGCAATTGACCCTGTTTTACAATTCAATTCAAGAAAAATTAAAATTCTTCTTGAATTGTAATGCATTTATAAAACATTGAATCAACCAATATTTTATATTTTGATTTCTTATTTTTAATTTTTTAAATTCTATTACTATCTTTTATGACTCAAAGATAATAGATAACTTTATCTGCTTTTTCAAAATTTTTTTTGTCCTCAAAAAATAGCCTGTTATCATTATTACCTGCTCAATAAGGTTTACTTGCTTGTTTTTTAGATCAATTAAACTTTTTAATTTTTTCTCTCGTAACATTAAATTAAAAATTTTTACTAGATATTATAATGGTTATTAATTTCTAATTTTAAAAGTATTTTATAAAAATTAAAAAATCTTAAATTTATTACTATTACTAAAAATTTTTTAGTAATAGTAATAAATTGGAATTTTAAAAAACCTAATTACTTAGATTTTTTAAAAACATCTTTTGATTCAGCAATTGCTTCTTTTAGAGAAGCCTCAGCTTCTTCTGTAAATTGGTTTGTTGATTTAACAATTTCTAGATATGGTTTTTTTGATGTTGCTAAGTATCTAACTAAGCTAGTACAGTAAGCTTTTACATCAGAAACTGGTAAATCATCTAAATAACCATTAATACCAGTATAAATTAAAGCAACTTGCTCCGCTACAGAGAAAGGAGAGTTTTGTGGTTGTTTTAATAATTCACGTAAACGAGTACCACGTGCTAATTGTTTTTGTGTTGCTTCATCTAAATCTGAAGCAAATTGTGAGAAAGCTTCTAACTCATCAAATTGCGCTAACTCTAATTTTAATTTACCAGCAACTTTCTTCATTGCTTTCGTTTGTGCTGCTGAACCTACACGTGATACTGAAATACCAACGTTAATAGCTGGACGAATACCAGAGTTAAATAAATCGTTTGATAAGAAGATTTGACCGTCTGTAATTGAAATTACATTTGTTGGAATGTATGCAGATACATCACTTGCTTGTGTTTCAATAATTGGAAGTGCAGTCATACTACCACCACCTAATGCATCACTTAACTTAGCCGCACGTTCTAATAAACGTGAATGTAAGTAGAATACATCACCTGGGTAAGCTTCACGTCCTGGTGGTCGACGTAATAATAATGACATTTGACGATATGCCATCGCTTGTTTCGTTAAATCATCATAGATTACTAACGTTGCTTTTCCTTTATACATAAAGTATTCCGCTAAAGCAGCACCAGAATATGGAGCGATATATTGTAATGTTGCAGGATCATTAGCGCTTGCAGATACAACAATTGTATATGACATTGCATTTTTTTCTTCTAATACATTTACAACTTGTGCAATTGTCGAAGCTTTTTGACCAACACCTACGTAGACACAAACTACATCTTCTGTTTTTTGATTGATAATAGTATCAACTGCAATTGCTGTTTTACCAGTCTGGCGGTCACCGATGATCAGCNNTACCAATATAAACACAAACTACATTTTCTGTTTTTTGGTTAATAATTGTATCTACAGCAATTGATGTTTTTCCTGTTTGACGGTCACCAATAATAAGCTCACGTTGACCACGACCAATTGGAATC
>LLBY010004766.1_pt6 | contig 10770 bp, 14 predicted proteins | sample 1489401 | NCBI WGS metagenome assembly LLBY01 (sample SAMN04092656, study PRJNA295927) | soil metagenome | biome: Soil prokaryotic community; feature: Bulk soil; isolation source: soil from tomato rhizosphere | host: tomato cultivar Hawaii 7996 | place: South Korea | collected 2011-11-01 | reverse complement strand
GATGCAAAACCTGATCGACAACGCTGCCAAGTTTATGGGCGCTCAATCCACGCCCCGGATCGAGATCGGTATGCATCGACAGCAGAATGAACAGTTTTTTTTTGTTCGGGATAACGGAATTGGGATTGAATCGAAACACCGCGAAAAAGTATTTGGTCTGTTCGACAAACTCGATCCGCGCACCGAAGGGACAGGGGTGGGACTGGCGCTTGCCAAGCGGATCATAGAAGTGCACGGCGGGCGTATCTGGGTAGAATCGGAAGGCAGAGGCAGCGGAAGTACATTTTGCTTCACTCTGCCCATCAAGGAATAAATCATATGAAGCATGAAACCATCCATGGACGTTCCATCCCCAAGATCGGTTTTGGGATGTGGAAGATCGGCGGGGATTCTTATCCGGACCCCAGCCTGGACTCAAAGTCGATGACCGCCCTGCGAACCGCGCTGGAGGTGGGCTACACTCACTTCGACACGGCCGAGGGATATGCCTCGGGTCACTCGGAGGAATTACTCCGGCGCGCCATCCGCGAGACAAATACAGAACGAGAGAAGATGTTCATCACAACCAAGATCTCGCCCGAACATCTAGCGTATGAGCAGGTCTTCCGGTCGTGTGAAAACAGCTTGCGGCGCATCGGCCTCGAGTATGTGGACTTATACCTGATACACTGGCCGCCGCGCAGTGGGCTGAACCTCGGCGAAAGCTTCCGCGCCCTGAACCAACTGGTGAGGGAAGGCAAAATAAAACATCTCGGTGTAAGCAACTTCAATCTCAAGCTGCTTAAGCAGGCCCAATCTTTATCGGAGACGCCCATCCTGACCGATCAGGTGCCGTATCGCCTGCCAGACCGCACCTATGTGGAAAATGGCGTGTTAGAGTATTGCCAGCAGAACGATATTTTGCTTACAGCTTACTCTCCCGTCAAGTTTCGCAATCTGCCCGTCAATAAGACCGTAGGCGCCATTGCCGAGTCGCACGCCGCGACGCCATTCCAGATCGCGCTGGCATGGCTGGTGGCACAGCCACGGGTGATCACCATCCCGATGTCGTTCAACCCGCAGCACATCCGCGAAAACTTCGAAGCGGCCGAGATCGAATTGTCTGAGACAGAAATTAAAACATTGCATGAATTGTATTAGGGTAAATCCAAAAGCCAGAGAAATCCGTATTTATCCATGAAAGTCGAAGTTGTCCCTGAGATTGAGATCCTCGAGGAGCAGGAAGAGGAAACTGAGCTTGAGCCGCTGTACCGCGTGCTCATCCACAATGACCATGTCACCCCGATGGACTTCGTGGTGCATGTGCTGAAAACGATCTTCTACCTGTCGAATCCCAGAGCGTTCGAAACGATGCTGATCGCCCACATCACGGGGCTGGCCTATGTCCAAACCCTGCCCAAATCGGAAGCCGAGAAACGGATCAACAAGGCCCATTTTGCCGCCGGTTTGGAAGGATATCCGCTGCACTTTTCGATGGAGCCAGAATGACACATGCCGTGCAGCGCCTTTTCCGCTCGAGCCAGCGCTCCCTGGGTTTTGCCCTTTCCCTTCTCATATATTATGGAGTGCCTTTTCATCATCGGGCGCTGACACGCATCTACGCGCCCTTCGTACGCGCGGGCGATCTGTGCTTCGACATCGGCGCGCACCTCGGCGACCGCGTTCGGGCCTGGTCCAGGCTTGGGGCGCGCGTGGTTGCACTGGAGCCTCACCCCGGCATGATGAGCTGGCTGCGCCGCTGGTATGGCGGACGTGAAGATATCACATTGCTCGAGCAGGCTGTGAGTGCACAACACGGTACGGCAAATTTATGGATCAGCCGCCTTACGCCGAGCATTTCGACCATCTCCCAGGAATGGTTGGCAACTGTCCAGCAGAATCGAAGATTTGCCGGCGCTCGCTGGGAAGAACAGATCCCTGTGCGCGTCACCACGCTGGATGCCTTGATCGCACAATACGGGAAACCCGCGTTTTGCAAGATCGACGTAGAGGGCACCGAGCTAGATGTGTTGCGAGGACTTTCTCAACCTCTGCCAGCCCTTTCGTTTGAATATATCCCGGCGGTCAGCAAGACAGCCCTGCGATGTATCGACCGATTGAGTCAATTGGGAGATTACGAATACAATTGGCGTGTGAGTGAATTCCCACGGTTGCACTCGCCTGTCTGGCTTCGTCCGCAGGAGATGGCTACCAAACTTCGGGATATGCCACCAGATGGGAATTCGGGAGATGTATACGCCCGCCTGATCCGTACAGAATAGTGGAGAGTCCAGGCCCTGCTCTTCACGGAGCCAATGATGCCATCGAATGTGGATACGTTGACGCAAATCAATTTGGATGATCTCATTTCGTCCTTCGGATGGGAAAACCATCCGCTACTGGCGCGGCTGTTGCGGCACACGTTTGTCTCTCCCCCACAAGCCTTCGCGCATCAAATGGTGGATTTTGACTCTGCGATTCCCACGCATGGCCTGGTGGAGGCTTCACGCTGCGCCATTCGAGATTTTGTAGACGATCTGCGTGTTTTCAACCGTGAGTGCATCCCGGACGGCGCGTTCCTGGCGTTATCGAATCACCCGGGCATGACCGACACGCTCTCGCTCTTCATTGCTCTCCATCGCCCGGACTTGAGGATCATCGCGCTCGACCGTCCCTTTTTGAACGCGCTTCCCAACATGAGCAAACAGCTCGCTTACGTGACGGACGACGCCGCCTCGCGCATCCGGATGATCCGCCAGGTCAGCACACATTTACGGAACGGCGGCGCGGCGCTCACCTTCCCGGCCGGGCATATCGAACCCGACCCGGATATCCACAAAGGGGCCGCGGAGTCATTACAATCCTGGACGGATAGCGCGGGTGTCTTTCTCCGCATGGCGCCGGGAGCAGCGATTCTACCCGTCCTGGTGCGGGGTGTCGTACGTAAGAAAACAGCAAACCACCCCCTCACGTATATCAAACGGGCGCGTCCCGAGCGCGAGAAACTCACGGCAGCCCTCCAACTGCTCGCCCATGTGATGCTGAAAAAGAAAGATGTGCGAGTGCGCGTGCAAATTGGGAAGCCGGTGTACGCAAAAGCCCTGGGCACAACAGAGACAAGGGTGATCCACGAAGCCATCCTGGCAGAGATGAAGGAACTGATCGAACGTCCCCCGCTGGAGGAAGGAGAACGATTACTATGAACTCTCCTTCTTCTCCCACCCTTCTACCAGGAGGAGAAGGCAGTGCTCTTCCCCTGCGCGAGAGAGTTAAGGTAAAGCTAAAACCTGCCCTGCGTCTCTTTGCAGTCTATGTGGCCCTGGCTCTCCTCCTCTACTTCGCCCTGCGGAATGTGCCCCTGAATGAGATCTGGGACACGGTCCAGGGGCTGCAGCTCTGGCAGATTGGCGCATTATTTGCATTGAATCTTTTTATCTATGGATTGATGACACTGCGCTGGTGGGTCATCGTCCGCGCCGAGAACAAACAGATTGCTTACTTTCCCTTACTGCGGGTCCGTATTGCTGTCTTTGGCATTAGCTACTTTACGTTGGGTCCGCACGTCGGCGGCGAACCGCTTCAGATTTTCTATCTGCAGCGCAAGTACAAATTGACATTTACACATGCCACGGCTTCCGTCATCATGGATAAGTTGCTTGAGCTGCTGGCAAATTTTCTTTTGCTCGCAGTCGGCCTCACAGCCGTGCTCCAGGCCGGGATCCTTTCCACAAACGGAGGCAGCTCCTGGCTGGGTCTGGGCGGGCTGCTCCTCTTGTGCATATGGCCGCCCATCCACATTATCTTTTTGTACCGGCGGAAGTATCCACTTTCGGCTCTGCTGCGTTCCATCCCATTCATCAAGAAAGACTCTCGGCCGGTACGTTTCATCGCCGCCTCCGAACGATTGGCGGGTACATTTTGCCGTCGGCACATGTCATCGTTGGTATCTGCAACTGCCATATCCGTGGTGGCGGGCGTGGGCATGGTTACCGAGTTCGCATTGATTGTTAAGTTTCTGGGTATCCAGCTGTCGTCCTGGCAGACCATCGCGGCCTGGACAGCGGGTTGGCTTTCGCTGCTCGTGCCCCTGCCCGGCGGATTGGGTGCACTCGAAGCGAGCCAGGTTTTTGCTCTGGGCATCTTCGGTATACCGGCTGCACTGGCCATTGGCGTGACCCTGATCATGCGCGGCCGTGACCTGCTCATCGGCGGATTGGGCTTGATGTTTGCAAGTCGCGCCCTGGAAAGACAGAAATAAAAACTGGCATCTTATCTATCATACAAACCCAATTAAAAAAGGAGTTCATCATGACGCTTACCGGTAAACATTATGGGATTCTGCTCTTTGGCCTTGCCACTGCCCTTCTCCATCTATCGCTTTTCCCGCAGATGGGCTTCGACCCGATCGTATTGAACGGTTTGGGGTATCTGGCCCTGTTGGGGGCGTATTTCTTACCCATTCCATTCTTCCAGGAGAGGCGCAACCTGGTCTGGTGGGCCTTGCTGGGCTATACCGTGCTGACCTTTATTCTATGGGTCATCCTGGGTGATAAAAACTTCGTGCCGGGCACCTCCAGCGCGACGGGTTACTATGCAAAGGCTGCCGAGTTATTCCTGATCGCATTCCTCCTCGCCGACCGGCCAAAAGCCTAATGGCAGTGGCGGCTCTGCGCAGCGCACTGTGGGTCGGTCGCTCCTTATCTTAACGACTGAAGTCGTTACTACTTTACAAGGTAAAATCGGGGAAGTGAAACGAAAGACCCTGTACTTCACCGCGCCGCGGCAGGTAGAGCTTCGCGAAGAAGCGCTGCCCGCTCCCAGCCAGGATGAAGTTTTGGTGGAGACAACTTGTTCTGCGATCAGCGCCGGGACCGAGATGCTGGTGTATCAGGGTCGCTTTCCGCGCGAGCTCGAGCCTGATTCTGTTATTTCATCCTTACGTGGCAGCTTTTCATATCCTGTGGCGTATGGATATGCCTGTGTAGGAATAGTGAGGGAGACAGGTTCACAAGTAGACAAATCCTGGCGTGAGAAACAGGTCTTTGCGTTTCAAGCGCATACCTCACACTTCATCTGCAAGCCCGATGCACTGTTTGCCATTCCCCCATCTCTTTCCACGGAGACAGCTTGTTTCTTGCCAAACATGGAGACCGCGGTCAATCTGGTGCAGGACGGTGCGCCGATATTTGGCGAACGGGTCCTTGTGCTTGGGCAGGGGATCGTGGGTCTGCTCACGGCTTCGCTGTTAAGCGAGTTTCCACTGGAAGTCTTGGTCACAGCCGATTGCTACCCTCTGCGATGTGATTCATCGCCTGTCACCCGACATATGTCGCTGGACCCTTATGCGCCGGGATTTCGCAAAGAGGCCATGAATCTCCTCAAAGAAGGCGCGGACCTGACCTTTGAGCTGAGCGGCAATCCGATGGCGTTGAACGACGCCATTGCCCTGACCCGGTTCAGTGGGCGGATTGTCGTCGGGTCGTGGTATGGAGAAAAGAAGGTGGAAGTGAACCTCGGCGGGACCTTCCACCGCTCGCGCATCAGGTTGATCTCGTCGCAGGTGAGCACGATCGCCCCGGAATTGGATGGACGCTGGGACAAAGCCCGCCGCTTTGAGGCAGCCTGGACGGCCCTGGGACGGGTCAGGCCCGAAAAGTGGATCACGCACCGGTTCGCGATCGATGACGCGGCGGAGGCCTACCACCTGCTGGATGAGAAGCCCGAAAAGACCATTCAGGTCTTGTTGAAGTATTGATTGAGGATTGTCCTTGAACACCTATGCCAGTTTCTGGAAAAGGGTTGGCGCATTTGCTCTAGATTACCTCCTCATATTGGGTTATCTGTTGGGAGTGATTATATTGTCGCTGCTTGCAAATTCGGTATTCGGCGCAAGCCAGTGGTTGTTTGCAGATCGAATCCGGGCACAGCTCGTTGCCTTCTTCATCGTCACCTTACCGGTTACCCTATATTTTGCGATTTCCGAATCTTCGCAAAGCAAGGCGACCTGGGGAAAACGACGCTTGAAGCTGCAGGTTGCGGACCAGGATGGAGCGCGGATCGGCTTTTGGCGATCCCTGGCGCGCACCCTGCTCAAATTTATTCTCTGGGAGCTCTCCCATACATTGATCTGGCAGCTCTATTTCTCAAGACAAACGGAGATGGTCTGGATCAATTACGGCTTCGGGCTGGTTTATGTGCTGATTGGCTTGAACATCGTTAGCCTCATGCGAACGAGGACAAATCAAACGTTATACGATTTACTGACGAAGACCTATGTCATCTCCACCGGTTAACCAGGGACGAGATTTGAAATTCCATTACACTACCCTTGAAACCTGTCATACCGCAACAGGACTGGTCGTTGTGATCGATGTCATTCGCGCCTTCACCAATGCCGCCTTCGCCTTTTCACGAGGAGCTAAAGAAATCTATCCCGTCAGCACAGTAGAAGAGGCTCTAAATCTCAAGGACCAGATTCCAGACTCGCTCGCCTGCGGAGAGGTCGGCGGCATCTCACCAGAAGGATTCGACTTCGGCAACTCTCCTACACAAACCAGCCAGCTGGACCTAAACGGGCGCGTCATCATACAACGGACCGGTGCAGGCACACAGGGTATTGTGCGCAGTCTCCAGGCCGAGCACATGCTTGCAGCCAGCCTGGTCGTTGCCGGCGCAACCGTCACGCATATTCAGAAACTTAGACCAGAGGTGGTGACGTTCGTGATTACCGGTCAATTCGAAGAGGGACGCGGCGAGGAGGACCTTGCGTGCGCCGAATACCTAGAGGCTTTGCTCAAGGGTCAGGAACCCGACCCGGCGCCTTATCTCGAGCGGGTATACAGATCGCGTGACGCTCTCTTTCATCTGGACGAGACCTTTCCTGCCTTCCCCAAATCGGACCTCGACCATTGCATCGCAATCAACAAGTTTGATTTCGCCATGGTAGCTACCAAAGAAAACGGGCGACACGTCATACGCGCGGGAAAACCTTAAGCCTGGAGACTCATATGTATACACTTGGCGTAAAGCGAGATTTCATCGCAAGGCACTTTCTCATCGGCGGGGATTGGGGACCGGAGAATTTTCCCAACTCACACCATTATGTGCTGGAACTGCAGATATCCGGAAGGGAACTCGACCAGCACGGTTATCTTGTAGATATCGTGGATGTGGAAACGCATCTGGATGAGATCGTGAACTATTACAGGGAACAAATGCTGAACGACAAACCAGAGTTTGCAGAGTTGAACCCGTCCATCGAGCATTTTGCAAGGATATTGGCAACGTCGCTTAGTGAGAGGATCAAAGCGGACAATATTACGGCGCTCAAGGTCGTATTATGGGAGAATGAAGTCGCGTGGGCAGCCTACAGTGTCGAACGTCAAGAGTCAAACGTCTGACGCTCGACCTTCGACTTTTGACTCATGCGCATTGGGATCGTGATCTACGGTTCGCTCGATACGTTGAGCGGTGGTTACTTATATGACCGCAAGCTCGTGGAATATTTGCGTGCACAGGAAGATGAGGTGGAGATCATTTCCCTGCCCTGGCGAAACTACACCGCGCATCTAACGGATAATCTTCACTTCAGGCTGCCATCAAATTTAGACATCCTCATCCAGGACGAGCTCAATCACCCATCGTTGATCCTTGCAAATCGGGAGAAGCATCCCTATCCAATCCTTTCACTTGTCCATCACTTACGGTGTTCCGAATTGAGGCCGCAATGGCAAAATGCCTTTTATTGCTGGGTGGAAAAGAAATATCTGCAATCGGTCGATGGGTTTATTTTCAACTCAAAAACCACAGAGAACGTGGTGAACAGTCTGCTGGAAAACAGAAAGCCCGGCATAGTGGCCTACCCACCTACGGATCGATTCGGTGAGCCGATCTCAGAAACAGAAATCGTCGAGCGTGCCAGGGCTGATCAACTCAGAATCTTATTTTTAGGAAATGTCATTTACCGCAAAGGACTGCATACGTTATTGCAAGCGATCACCCTTCGACCGACAGGTTTCAGGATCGATGTTGCCGGGTCCCTCACTTCCGAGCCTCGATACGTAGAGCAAATACGAAACTATATTGCACACAACGGTCTTTCCTCTTCCGTCTTTCTTCATGGACCACTTGACCGGCAACCCCTCGTGGACAAGCTCAAACGAGCGCATGTACTCGTCGTCCCTTCGAGCTATGAGGGCTTCGGCATCGTCTATCTGGAAGGGATGTGCTTTGGCCTGCCGGGGATTGGGGCAACGGCAGGGGCGGCAAATGAAATCATCAGCGACTCTCTGGACGGCTTCCTGATCGAGCCTGAAAGCGCCGGCGAGCTGGCAAATAAGCTAAAGATTCTGTACGATCGGCGCGATCTCCTCATCCAGATGAGCCTGGCTGCCCGGGAACGCTATCTGCGCCAGCCGAAATGGGAAGAAACAGCGGGTCGAATCCGTGAGTTTCTGCTGAAACGGACTCGGGAGTTTTCCGTATAAAGATTACAATGAGAACGATTTACACGTATCAAATTGACGGGATCGCTTTACAAACTGGCGACATCCTCTGCACGATGAACGGAAAGCCGGATATTTTGCCTGGCGAGTTTTGGCGGTTCGTCGGGCGCCTCGTGCCCGGGGACGTGGATCACGTAGCGCTCTATATTGGACCCAACGGCAGGTGCATCGAAGCCGGTGCGCGCGGCGTGATCAAATTCACAGTCTTTGACGGACAATGGAACACTGACCGCATGGCGCGCCGCCGCGGACTCTTGTTCGATACCTTTTACGGGGTCGTCTCTCCGCTGGACGGGCTCCAGGCTTCTCAGGAGGAAGAGACAGAGATGCGCCTACGGGTTGCCGAGTATTGTCTCGCGCAGGTCGGTAAGCCATATAACCTGAACTTCATCAACGCGGAAACAGAAGATGCCTTCTATTGCAGCCAACTGGCCTATAAGGCCTACCAGCAGATCGGCATTGATTTGAACACGGGTCTCGCCATGGAGCAATTGCCTGGCACGAACGGGATCGTCTATCCGCAGGAGATTTGGGAGGGATTTAGCCACCGTTTTGCGAAACGTGATCGGGCTCAAATAAGCAGACAGCCGATAACCAACCCGTCTTCTTAAGAGACAGGTTCTTGTTCTGTATGGGATCTTGCTGCCGCTGCCACCAGCGGCAGTTATGTTATAGTAATCCCCAATTATTTATTTGAACAAGGCTTTCATGAAACAGCTTACAGGGATTCTCCTCATCGCGGTCTCTGCCGCGTCGTTCGGGACGCTGGCCATCTTCGGGCGCTTCCTCTATGCGGAGGGACTGGATACGTTCACCATGCTGTCCCTGCGTTTCGGGCTGGCGGCGCTGCTGATGACGATCATCCTGTTTGTACGCCGGGAGAAGTTCCCGCGCGGAAAGATTCTCCTGCAATTGATCGGTATGGGGGCGTTGGGCTACGTCGGGCAATCCTTCTCCTATCTCACTGCCATCCAGTATGCCTCCGCCGGGCTTGTCGCGTTGCTGCTGTACCTGTATCCGATATTTGTGTTCACTTTATCTGTCATGGTCCTGCGGGAACGGGTGACGTGGATCAAGGTCGCCGCGCTCATCCTCGCGCTGACCGGCACCGCGCTCACCGTTGACCCGGCGGGCGGGCAACTCCCGGGTATCCTGCTTGCCATCTGCGCCGCGCTGATCTATTCAGTCTACATCATCGTCGGGACGAACGTGATGAAACATGTTTCTCCGGTACAGTCCTCTACCGTTATCTTTGCCTCGGCGGGCGCGGTGTACGGGACACTCATGGCGGCCAATGGCGCCCATCTTCCTGCCTCGGGCAGTGGCTGGCTCGGCATAGCAGGCATCGTATTGATCGCGACTGTGATCCCGGTGGTGGCATTCTTGTCGGGACTCGAGCGGATCGGCCCCACAAACGCGGCGATGCTTTCCACGCTGGAGCCTGTCGTGACAGTTTTGCTCGCGGCATGGATCTTTGAGGAGCGGCTGAAATCGATTGTGATACTCGGGGGCGGACTCATCCTGATGGCGGCCATGTTGTCGACACGCGGCGAGCTGGAGAAACGGCCATTGCTGGAAACCTCGGTGGCAGAGTAGCGCCAGCGCGATTCTTACTTGTATGGAGACCACTGATTTTATATTTGTTTTCTATCAGAGATTTCGATGTAAAGCCTCTCAACCGCCGCCTCAGGAGAATTAGTAGGGTATAATCTTTCCATCAATATATCTATATCAGCAGTCCACCGCTGTTTGTTTTGAGGGAAACTCAATCTTTACACGTGCACGACTTCTGAAGACAAGGAACAATTTTGAACTTCGAACAATTTAATCTGGATCCCCGCTTGATGCAGGGGATCAAAAACGCGGGCTATGAGACCGCGACGCCTATCCAGGAGGCAGCCATTCCGGCTGCCTTGCGCGGGCGTGACATTATCGGCACCGCCCAGACAGGCACCGGCAAGACAGCCGCCTTTGTCCTGCCCATCCTCCATAAGCTGCTCGATGGTCCGCGTGGGAATCCTCGCGCGCTCATCGTCACGCCGACGCGTGAGTTGGCCGAACAAATCCATCAGGTCACCCGGGCGCTCGCCGTAGGGACAAAGCTGAGGAGCGCCACGATCTATGGCGGGGTCGGAGCGAATCGTCAAATCAAGGCATTGAGAGACGGCGTGGAAGTCCTGGTGGCAACCCCGGGACGCCTGCTCGATCTCGTCCAGCAGCGTTATGCTAAGCTGCACAACATCGAAGTGCTCGTGCTCGACGAAGCCGACCGCATGTTCGACATGGG
>LLBY010044487.1_pt1 | contig 10786 bp, 11 predicted proteins | sample 1489401 | NCBI WGS metagenome assembly LLBY01 (sample SAMN04092656, study PRJNA295927) | soil metagenome | biome: Soil prokaryotic community; feature: Bulk soil; isolation source: soil from tomato rhizosphere | host: tomato cultivar Hawaii 7996 | place: South Korea | collected 2011-11-01 | reverse complement strand
TTCGAGTCACGTAAGCGGCACCATCGACTCTAAATAATTGATTTTATTAGAGAAAATCCGCAAATCGGGGCTTGTTACGACTGTCTGCTACAAACGTAGCAGGTGATTCTTGTCGACATACCTCCTTAAGCGCGATGGCGGCTCATACTATTTCCGGCGCGCTATCCCTACGAATCTCCGTCCTTTCATTGGTGAAAGGCGGGAATGGGTTAAGTCCCTTGGTACTAAGAGCAGGCACGAAGCCAAGCAGCGCATACCGCAATTGGTCATAGAGACAGACCGGGAGTTGAACCGCGCTGTCGCCATGCTGAATGGCAAAGTCTGTGCGGATGCCGTGCTAATCGGACAGCCTACAATGTCCATCCATAGGGCGGCGGAGCCTTCACCTGATGCCCTTGAAAGGGTGCCTGTGCGCCTTTTGGAGACATTGGAAGCCTATATTCAGGAACAGCGGATAAAGCCTTCTACGGCTTCTGAATGGCGATCCATCATGAAGAAGCTAATAGCCTTCATAGGTCATGATGATGCCAACCGACTCACCGTTGAAGAGTTGGATAGCTGGCGTGACATGCTTCTTACGGAGACTACTAAGCGGGGAACCCTACGTGACCCCGGAACGGTTAAAGACAAATACCTAGCGGCAGTAAGGGCAACGCTGAATTGGGCAGTTGAGAAACGGCGAATAGATGAAAATGTGTCAAAGAAGGTTGTCGTAAGGGTTCCTAGAAAGGCAATTCTTAGAACAAGGGACTTTAACCCAGATGAGATAAAGGCAATTTTATCTGCTACCTTGGCTGGACCTTGGGGTGGTATCGATGAACTTAAGTCACTTTCAAGAAGATGGATACCTTGGATTTGTGCTTACACCGGCGCGAGGGTGAACGAGATTAGTCAGATAAGATCAGATGATATCTATAAAGTCGATGATGTATGGGTGTTCAGGATAACGCCAGAGGCTGGAACAGTGAAATCCAATTCCACTCGTATAATTCCTATTCATAAACATCTTATTGAGCAGGGTGTTATTCGTCTTAAAAAGGGAAGTGGCCCTATATTCTATGATCCTTCGCGGCGTCGTAACAATGGTAGCAACGTTCGATATTCTAAGAAGGTTGGTGAAAGCATTAGAGAGTGGATTAGGTCGGAGGTAGGCATTATGGACCCAAATGTTCAACCTAATCATGGTTGGAGACATACCTTTAAAACACTTGCTCTAGAGGTGGGTATATCGGAACGTGTCGCGGATTTCATACAGGGTCATGCTCCTAGAACTGTCGGACAGTCCTATGGAAGCGTTTCTCTACCTGTTCTTGTTTCTGCGATATCAAAGATACCTTTCTACAAGATCGATTGAAGGCTAGGCCGGTTTAAATGGACTTACCTACGTCAGGCTACTTAGGTATTCCAACTTCTTCAAATTTCTTCCGATGGCCTTCCCAGGGTCATTTAGACCAATATTTAATATTAGTCAGAGTCGAATACGAATAAGTTTTTGGCATAAAAGCAGCTATGGCCTTCGTAGTTCCGTAAAGTGCCAAGACAGATGATCGGTAAAACCATAAATACTAAGATTGGTTCTAAAGTAATACTTATACGACTAAAGGTTTCATCGATGGTGGATCGCGCTATGCTGTGATTCGTCGGCGAGGAATGGTCCCTGCCGCGAACAAGGACTGAATACGTGAATACTGTTTACCCGTTATCCGCCGCCTGCGTCCGCTGGCTGGACAAGACCTTCTGCCATCCCGCTCTTGCTGAACCCGGCGGCACTGTCGTCAGAAAAATCAGTGCTGTGCCCCGATTCATCACCCAAACCGTGTTGGCGGGTGTGGCAAGGCTCAAGGGCTGCGAAGTGAAGCTGCATGGCTCGCTCTACCTAATCTCTCGGCCTGCCGTCGCTGCTGCCACGTTGGTTGGCAGCGATGCCGTCATTGAAGCTGGGCTGTTGCCGTATTTGATGGGCAAGCGGATCATAGCGAACGGATGATCGCTGTTATGCGGGGTAGCTGATGCTATCCCGCGCAGCCCGCTATCAGGCATCCGCCTTTCGAAGCGAGGCAAGCCTGAGGACATCTCACCTGACAGAAGTTAAAAGGGAACCTCATCCGGTTCGTCCGCCCAAGGCGCTCTCCAAGCGTTTGGCGCTGGTGGTAGTGCGCCTTCGGGCAGCGGGATGGGATTGACTGTGTAGAGGTTTAGAATGTCCTCTCGGTCCATGAACATAATTTGGCTACGCTGCGAGGCATCCAGCTTATTCCCCAGCCAATTGCGCGCCTGTTTCGTTATCTCGCCACCAGCGACGATGAACGCATGATCTACCAACGCCTTTTTGCTCGTCTCATTGTCGAAAATCTCATGACCAAGCATCATGAGAGCCTGATTGTGAATCTCCGCGATATTGGCGTTTGAACCCTTCGACATGCCCGCCGCGTCTAGTTTCCCCTTCTTCGCTTGGATGCCGAAGTATATCACATGCTGTGTCGGCAGCGTATATCGCATCCATACATCTTTGCCGTATTCGAGCGCCTTGTCCTTATGGCCAACTGACGTGATGCGATGGTATCCAAGGTGCCGAAATAGCGGCAGCAGGATTTCTTCGATCAGTTCGTCTTCGGAGCATTTGTCAAGATAAGCGGTAAGGTCTGCTCGCCTTTTCACCTCGACGGGCGTTAGCGGCCTATGCGGATTGCTGTTCGGCGCGGAAACCGTGCGGGTCTTTACATGCCTGACATGAAGAACGTCTTCCTCATCGTAGTAGGCTTCGAAGCCTTCCCGCTGGAGGGGTTCATTCAGGTCGGCCAGTGCCAATGCTCGGTCGGTATCGCCGATCTCCGCGTCCCGCTTATCCATTAGAACGCGCAACACCGTCATAAACCGATCCGGCAATGCGTGGGCTGTTGGCTGCGGGTCTGCAAGCAACTGCGCTAAAACGTCTTGCGTCCATGGGCAGCGCGACGAGCCATCGTGCCTGAACTCCATGTCGCACTCTTCAAAAAACTCAGTGATGAAGTAGCTGGAACGCCTCTGGAAATGCGGCACATCGCCAATGACCATCTGCGCTATTGCTCTCAGGTTCCGATTTTTGAACTGCATATGTTCCTTTTAGCGGGTGGAACAGATCGGTCCAATAAATACGAGCAGCGCCCTTCTGCCAACGATAGCGGTGAGCTTCGGCATTCCTAACGGGAATTGCAGTGTCGCCAGCCTAACCGACCATCCTGATTGATTTCCTAATGGCTGTTTTTCGTGGGTTTTCAATCTGCCCGTTGTTAAGTTTAAACTTAGCCGCGCATTCCTTATGTGCATTTTAACCCGGATATTAATGCCGGACCTAAACAAGGGTATAACTTACCTAAACAGAATCCTTCCTTACCCGGCCTACCCAGACACCGGACTTACAGAGGGGATTGTTTTTTATCTTAAAGGGTAACGCCTTCGGCACTTCGTTTACCGGAGATTATTTGAAGATAAATTAAATAGTAGAACGTAGAATAAAATACCAATCAATTTGGTATCTATAAACTAAATCAACATTAAATTGTTAAAAAAGTTGCATTAAAAAATTTCACTAAGCCTTTATGTGAAATGAAAATCCTATAATTTCCAATTCTCAACAAAATTTAGGTGTTTTTCCATTCTATATATGGATTTTTACCTAGATTTATATTTTGAAAGGAAATTTATGGTTCTTAATGATTTTAGTTCTAATTCAATTGATTTTGATTCTGAAAGCTCTTCTTCATGGCTTTCCCTTTCTCCAACACCAATCCCGGCTAAGCCTTTTTCAAAGGCATTCTCTGCCCTGCAAGAGGTCATGGAAGGGTGCCTTCATTCCCGTTGTAAGTCCGACTTCCATGTGTTCTCCGGCGACCCCGGCAGCGGTAAGTCCACCATGGTTCACCGGTCTATTCGCAGGTGGAAAATGGCAGGATTCCCCGGTGATGGCAGTGTCATCATCATGCTTGGCACCTTCGATGAGATAGACAGCTATCGGCGGGGTTGTGGTCTAGGCGATTTCGATTTTGCCTGTGTATCGGCGGATGCAAAATATAATGCCTATGGGCTTGGTCGGGACCGTGCCGATGAGGCGCGGGTGCTGTTCACCACTCACGCACAGGTTCGGCAACGAATGATAGAATTTGGCGGCTTTGAAGGAATCGACCTGTTTCATTATCAGGGCAGGCCCAGAAGTCTACGGCTATGGGATGAGGGTTTAGACCCTGCTCTTCCTGTGTCTTTTAGCCTTGAAACTGTTGATGCTCTTCCTGCCTTCCTAAAGGGCGTCAGGGGCAGTGCGGACCTGATCGATGCCGTGCGTCTGCTCAGGCTGGACGCTGTCGAGCGCAAGGCGGGTAATATCATTTCAATACCTGCCGATCTGCGCGACCTTGCCCGTAATATGGTTTTGGCATTGAAGGATGTAAGCATTCCCGCCGATATCCTTCGAGCCTTGGAAGGCTTGTCCCACTTGGCAGGGCAACAGGCTGTGCTGCGGCGGGGGACGTTTCGTAAAGACAACGGTCTTGATGGACTGGTCGTCGTCGGTGCGGGTCAGGCCTTACCCGATGATCTTGCACCCTTGATAATCTTGGACGGTTCGGCCCGCCTTCGTCCGTCCTATGGGAATTGGGCTGATCGGTGCGGCAACGTTACCTTTCTGCCCAAGGCAGTTGCCGACTATTCGCCCATGGAACTGCACTGGTGGAACAAGGGGGCGGGTAAAAACCTGCTGGCTGATCCGGTAGAACGGGGAAAGATTGTCAATGCTGCCGTCGAGCTATTGAACGGCAGCGATGAGGAATGGTTGGTCATCCACCAGAAGAGGGTCATGCCCTATCTGACCAGCCCCGGATTCTGCATTGCGCATGAGATTAAGGCCAAGCTGGATGATAGGGTGAAGGTGCGCTTTGTTAATTGGGGTAGGCATCTGGCGAGCAACAATCACCGGCATATCAGGAATGTTCTCATCATCGGGGGCAACGACTATGCCCATGAAAGCTATGAGGCCATCTATATGGCGGCGACCGGCGAGCTTACGGACATAGATAATGGTTCGGTGCGGAACATCGGTGCCTATGAGTTCGCGCATCATGTCTACCAAGCAGCTTGCCGATCAAACCTGCGCAATATGGTTCATGAGACTGCGGGTGCGGCAAAAATCTACCTGATCGCGGCGAACAGGGGCGGACGCCAAGAAGCCCTTGAAGAAGCCTTTAAAGGTTGCGCCATGCATGATTGGCTTCCGGTCACGAAGAAGCCGACCAAAAAGGATAAGGCTGTTATGGATGCCATATTAGCGCTGTTCGAAGGCGGACGGACCAGCATCACCACCAAAGAAATCTGGATGGCCTGCGAGGCTAAGGATGCCAGCTATCTTACCGGCATTTGGAAGAAGCCCGTCATTGTCCAGTTCATGGCTAACAATGGCATTAGTAAGGTTGGTAACAGCTTGAAGAAGATAGGCGAAGCGGAACACATCCTCCATTGAAGGGTGTGAGCCTAGCATGAAGCAAGGGTGGCACTCAGAACGCAATCGTAACGTCTTTTGAGTGCCGCTCTTGGACATCGGGGGGGCATTTATAGTCCGAAGGTCGGATCACGCTCGATGTCACCAATGTTCTTTTCGAACATTTTAATTAGCTTGTCCTTGTCCTTAGTAGGAAGATCACCCTGTCGTGTTTCTTCAATGGACCGTCGCGCACTGACGATCATGCATCTACCGGAGCCGACTACATAGGCTTTCATATCATCAGACTCTAAGTGGGACTGCCCCTGATAATATGAAAAGTCCTCAAAGCCTGTGTAGCCGCCATAAGAGTTCTTGGCGTTGACCTTACCGCAAGCAACCTGCTCTTTGGGATATGCCTTTACGTCCTCGAAGTTCGCTGAATCGGGGTCTTTGAGGCCTCTACGAACGTCCGCTTCTACCTTTTCGGCAAATGCTTCATCTGGCGTTGGCTTGGCAGCCGCACAAGCAGTAAGAGTCAGTAGAGGAATAAAGATAATGGCGGACCTCATGGCAGCACTCCTGCCCGCCTCAGGTCGTAGTCTCGGTTTATAGCCTCTACGTCTCGTTTATAGTCTTCATTAGCCTTCCAAGCCTGAAACTCGTAATAAGAACTATCAGGGCTGTTACGGTAGCTGTTATTATTGGATGGCGTTGTCTTAGTTTCCTCCGCACCCCTCTTATACATTTCTTCAAGACAATGATCGATCCACGCCATGCCTTGTGTGAAATTCTTGCCGTTGGGCTTAGGGCCTTCCGCAAAGCAAGCTTGCAGAAGATAATCCTTTGCCATGGCAGGGGTAGAACCCATGAGCAGACCGCCAATGAGCAGCGCTGTCATTCGCATATCTGATCCTCTCCGCATCACAGAAGGGGCTGCTTTGCGGACGCCGTAGAGCCATCCGAATAAGTCGTAAGCAGTTCGACCGATTTCCCGACGACCTTGAAGGTCAACGCTTCATCGGCAGGATTATTCCGCCAACGACCGGGGCCGGAACCGGGGCTAATATCAAAGCCTCGCCACATTATACGGTTGCCTTGTAGCTGGCAGTCGTTCTTGAACAGCTTGCCGTCATCGGGCCGCCGGTAGGACACGCGAACAATGCCATCCGATATTGAAGCAGCCTTCATAATCTTGGGCGAATGACCGAATAGCTCAGCGATCCCCGCCTTGCAGATGGACGCGACCTTATCGGCATCGACGGGTGCCGTTGTTTCTCCTGAGATACGCATTGCATTTGCTATTGCTGCGTCAGCAGCCGCACTCGCCTCCATGGCGGCATTTATTGTTGCGTTCGCGGAGTCTTCCGAACCGGCATTGGAACAGCCGGTCATCGCCATGGTCGTGGCAAGGCTCAACATAGCAGAATATATGGATTTCATAGTCGCCCCCGTTCGATCTTGCAGGCGCAACCCGACCGAAGCCGGGTGTTGGAATCCCTGCACAAGGACAAGGCCCTGCGCTTTTGGGCCGAAACCTTGGACAGCACGCAGGCACCCGGCCGAGAAACTCGACCGAGCCTTGTGACAAAGGGGATTCCACGCCCCACAGCCTGCTTACCTCAAGCTGCCTGATCCTCATGGCAAAGGCAGACGAAAGGAGCAATCTGAATCTGGTGACGCTTAGGTGTTGAGAAAGGCTGTAATATCTAGCGCGAGAACAGTTTTGCGTGATCGAAGGTAAGAAGGGACCAGCCTGCCGCTAAATTCATCTGTGGCGCGTCAGATGTCAGGGTTTTGCTGTCAAAAATAAGGGTAAAAGCCCTGCGCCTTTGTCCGATAGGGTTTACATGATGAGACATAGCCCAAGAGACACAATCTTATGCCGGAAAGTGTCTCAATAGAGTTGACGAATCATTCTGATACATAGATGAAGATGTGGTCTAGAATCTAATGAGACAGGTAAGCCATGTTGGTAGGGTACGCGCGTGTAAGTTCGGTAGGTCAGTCGCTGGATATCCAGTTGGATGCCTTGAAGGACGCGGGGTGCGAAAAGGTCTTTAGCGAGAAGAAGACGGGAACGGCGGCGGACGGAAGGCTGGCGCTGCACGATGCGTTGGACTTTTGTCGTGAAGGAGACACCCTTCTAGTCACTCGCCTTGACCGTTTGGCAAGGTCATCCGTCGATCTTCATAACATCGTTGCCAAACTGGAAAGCAAGGGCGTTAGGTTCCGCTGCCTTCAACAGAGCGGGGTCGATACCGATAGCGGCATGGGCAAGCTAGTGCTGGCGATCTTGGGAGCGGTCGCAGCCTTTGAAACTGATATACGAAAAGAGCGGCAAAGAGAGGGCATCGACAAGGCTAAGGCTAACGGGGTGTACAAGGGTCGTAAGCCTTCGGTTGATGTAGAAGAAGTCCGCAAACTTAAGTCTAAAGGTATGCGACCGACTGATATTGCTAAGAGTCTCAATATAGGTCGTGCGAGTGTGTACCGTGCTTTAGAAATGTAGTTAAAAACAAGGTAGACAAATAGATTAGAAGGCGTTGCTATGGCTCTCCTCCCTATTTAAATAGGCTGCACCTACTCGATGAAGGCGATAGCAATCCGGCTTCGCCGTACAGAACGGAGGTTAAATCTGGAATGACAAATAATGAAATTGACTACGCCAAAACAGGCAATCAGCTTAAAATGCAAAGACTGTAATCACGATGAACTATCAGCAGGGACCTTTTTAGAGCAAACTGCTGCCTGCGTTTGCGTTAATTGCCCCCTCTATGACCACAGGCCCGTTCCCCGCTCCTGTCGTACAAACGGGGATTTTCATCCCGCCGCTATCGCTGCTGTAAGGGAAAAGCTAGAACGCATAAATCGGGAGCGGGCTTCCCGTTAATATCACCGTCATACGGCAAGGAAACCGTGTCATATCACGCGCCAGAGCATCAAAAGGGCCTTGCTATATACGGCAGGTCCTTTTTGCTCAAACCGCGACCGATAGAGCCACAATAACAACTTTCAGTCCCGCTTAACGTGAGCCTCGCGCCCTCGCCATCTTCCTGGGTACAACCCCTTTAAGCGATCAAAGTGACTGGCCCGACTTGCTCGACGCTCAGGTTTTTCATCATCAGGATCGAGCAACGGTGAACGAGCAGCATTTTTTAGGACGGCATCGACATTCTCCGCCATATCGTCAGCACCATTCGCTAGCGATTTGATCGCGGACACTGCCCTCGCCCTAACGGGGGCGGGCAACTGATCGATTTTAAAGCGGCGAAGACCGGCGATGCCTTTTGCTATGTGGGCATCGCATTCATGCAGTCGTGCCCGTAAATCCCTAAGCCGACGAAGAGATTGCCTATTCAGGTCTAGAGATTCGATCGAAAACTCACCGACGTTGGACTTGGAGTTTAATCGTTGCCCACTTGAAACGAAATGATGATCCCATGGGTCATTGTCAGGCCGAAAGAACCGATGTCCTTCAAGAAGGGCATTGGCAGGTGGGGCGATATCGCTCTTCAATCTGTTACATTCATCGCAAGAATACATCAGGTTGCTATAGTCATTTTCTAAATCTGGCCTAGAGGTTTGAGGTTCATAATGATCTATCTCGAAGCTAAGGCCTTGAGCTTCAAATTCAGACAACGTGCAATAAGCACAAGAATAGAAAAAATCGTCCCTCAGGACCTGCCGATATTCTGAATACGGAAGCCCAGAATCAACAATGGAACGTACAACGAGAGGTAAGCTTACGGGGGATGCTACTAAATCAGTACCATTGCTGTTGTCGGCATCACCACTCATCGACGATCACCGTGCGGCGCTACGCGCTTAAGCTCACTCATTAGGTGAGATATTTCTTCACCTAGACTCTCGTACAGCGTAACTGCCGCTTCTAGGTTATCCAAAGCCTCACCGTGCCGAGCGTCCTGAATCCGATCCAGATTCCACCGGACAAGCGCCAGCCTGCGCTCCTCGGACCTTGTTAAACCTGAGCTAAACTTTTTATTCAAGAACGCTGCGCGTTCCGCGAACAGCCGTTCAACCTCGTCCTCTTTAATACTGGCCGCGTTTAACCGGCCCGCTCTTCGTGCGGTGATAGCATTTAACCTGTCATCACCCTTACGAGCAGGGCGCATAAAAGAGACATTTGCAGTGGACGCGGCATTGGCATCCAACGAAGGTGCGCCGTCGTAGAATTTCAGGTCTTCGTCATAGACTGACGCGCTAGCAGCATTAGTTTTCGACATCACTCAGCCCTCCTTCCGCAAATTTCTCAAAGTATGCTAACGCGTCAAGTTGAGCATTCTTGAGAGCATCGGAAGCATTTGACTTTGATGCAGAAGAAGGCGTCTTGAAAGTACGCATCCAATCCAAGTGCAGTGTTACAAGAGTTTCTGGCTTTTCAGGTAATGTCAAATTATGTGCACAGCGAACCGTACTCTTCTCGTCATCGCTGATCTTAGTAGTTATAGAAGTATTGAAATTTTCAACCTGTCCTCCAAGAGGCATTCCAATCTGGTGCAAAATCTCGACAATTCCGGGAGGTGCATCCTCAAGATCAACCTGTGTGACAGAAACCACCCCTACTCTTGTCATCTTTCTTGCTGAGGGTATTTGCAAAATATCTAGAACTTCTATCAAACGTCCTGATACAAGTTCCAATAGATCGGTATAGGGCGCAGCCCGCGAAATGAGTTCCATCGTGGGCGGACCCGCGCTGGATGCCTTGGCCCTAATTCTATGATTAAAGGCTACAGAAATTGACCCAGGCTCAAAACTATAACGGAACCCGCTCTCTGTATTAAACGTGAGATTGAATGGGTCCATAGTTTCAATAGTAAAGGCTGCGCGCTCATTCTCAACTTCTCTATTGAGAACGGATGACAAAGATGAGAGTATTTGTTCAGCGGCCTGAAAGTTTGGGGTTAATTTAATCCCTACAACTGGCGTTGAAGCTAGTTTGTCGCACCAACTCACATCAAATCCTCGCGTTTACTTCCACATCACCGATAACGGTGAAAGTTTCAGAACCTCGGATTAGCTGATCCAATATCCGCTAAAGCCGCCTTCGTCACGGTAGCCATCAGAAAGTAGAAATGCAACGCGGCGCGCCAACTCCCCAAAGTACGTACCGCGATAGGAAGATCGAAGCACGCTTGTTCAACACAGCACTGCTCCTTGCTGTACCTAATGGAAGAAGGCCCTCACATGACACGAAGCGAACGAAACGGAGATTTTTCGCCTTGATCGGCCACAAGTGTTGCTACAAAAGTTTGTAGCAACCGTAGCAGGTATGTCGGCGTAACCCTTTGATTTTTCGTAATGATGGGGTCACGTGTT
>LLBY010000755.1_pt8 | contig 10790 bp, 7 predicted proteins | sample 1489401 | NCBI WGS metagenome assembly LLBY01 (sample SAMN04092656, study PRJNA295927) | soil metagenome | biome: Soil prokaryotic community; feature: Bulk soil; isolation source: soil from tomato rhizosphere | host: tomato cultivar Hawaii 7996 | place: South Korea | collected 2011-11-01 | reverse complement strand
CCCCCCGTCCATCCGGCGCCAAATCACCGGCCCGCGCGCGCGGGCCGGCGACCATCCATCGTCTCCATGAAAACCTCTCGTTCGTTCGCCCTTCCGCGATTCGTATTCGCCCTTCTGATACCGCTCCTGCTGGGCGACTCGCTGTCGCGGGCGGCCCCGTCGCCGATCGGCACGGGCTTTAAGGGCAACATCACCCTGGGCGCCTTGGAAGATTCCTCCGTTGTCCAGCGCAACTGGCCCCAGGTGGTGAATTACGACTTCAACCTGAACGGCTGGCCTTACGACGTTTACGTCCCGCCGAGCTATGACGGGACCAAGCCTTACGGCGTGATGGTTTACATCACCTCGGATCAAAACACGGGGGGCACGGTGCTCCAGACCGTGTCCGACAAAAAAAACCTCATCTGGATCGCGCCGCGGAACGTCGGCAACAACGCGTATTCGCCGGATCGCTACGCCGCCGGACTCATGGCGATCCATCGCGCCAAGGAGCTTTTCAACATCGACCCGCGCCGCATCTACAACTCCGGCAAATCCGGCGGCGCCCGCACCGCCAGCGCGCTGGCGTTCTACCACTCGGAGGTCTTTCGCGGCACGGCGCCCTCCGCGGGCTTCTCGCTGCCGCGCCGCAACGAAGTCAGCCCCGATTACATCCCGAACACCAGCGGCCAGTCCGACGGCTACTTCGAGTATTCCGGCGCCCCGTTCAACTACTACTTCTACACCAACAACGCGCTCCACGCCTCCATCTACACCAACGCCAAGGCGCGAAATCTGCGCTCCTACATCCTCGGACGTTACGGCGACTACCGGGAAGACTACTTCGTCGAGGCCTTCCACTGCGCGTATGAGCCGCAAGGCCTGGACTGCTTCCTCTACAACGGCCCCGGCGGCCACTCGGACCCCAATGACGCCGAGATGGCGGAGGCGATCGACTACCTTGATCGCGACGACGTTTTCCCGGTCAACGCCAACATCACCGCCGGCGCGGGCGGCTTCTCCGGCCCGACCGGCCTGACCAACATCAGCCAATCCGGTGCCTCCGCCGTCGAGGCGACCTCCGGCAACAACACCACCTACACCCTCACACCCACGCTCACGTCCGTGGCGGCGGCGAAGACGAGCTCGACGTTTTATTGGGACAACACCAACGGCTCCACCGTCCGCTGGCTCTGGGAAGTGAAGGACGCCGCGCCCACCAACCAAAAGACGTCCTTCGGCCTATGGTTCGCCGACGAAACCTGGGCCGGCGGCGCCCCCTCCTCCGTCACCACCGGCACCAACCCCGGCATCCTCATCACCATCACGCAGAACGGCACCCAGAACCGCATGGTCGTCAGCGCCCGCCCCGACACCGGCGGCGAGACGATTTTCTACGACGGCCTTTTCAGCTTCGTGCCGGCGTATTCCACGGCGTGGACCAGCACGCAGACCGGCTACCTCACCGGCACCGGCTCCCCCGTCGAGATCCGCATGGACCTCAACCAGCGCCGCTGGCAGCTCACGTTTAACGGCATCAAACTCGACGGCACGGTCAACTCCATCGCCGCCGGCACCGAGATCACCCGCGACAACCGGCGCGCCATCTACGGCTACTGGGACAGCGCCATCGACGGTTCCTCGTTCTGGAAACACGACCCCAACACCTCCGCGTTGAACACCTGGTCGCCGTTTACCAAGTCCATCTTCACCGCCGCCACCGGCGCGCTTTCCGGCACCGGCGCGGCCCCCGCTCCCATGGAGCTGCGCTACGTCATCGCCAGCGACCCCGGCCTGCCCGACCCCCTCCCCCCCGGCCCCACCGGCATCACCGCCTCGGCGGCCTACGGCACGCTGAACCTCACGTGGGACGCCCTTGCCGGCGCCACCGGCTACACCGTCAAACGCGGCACCACCTCCCTCGGCCCCTACACCACCCTCGCGAGCGGCGTCACCGCCACCTCCTACACCGATGCCAGCGCCGAGACGGGTGTGCTCCACTACTACACCGTCTCCGCCGACACCGCCGACGGCCCCACCGCCAACGGCACCGAATCCGCCGCCGGCTTGAACGCCCTGCGTCTCCGCACCACCGGAGGCACCGCCAGCAACGGCACCAACACCACCGGCGCCGAAGGCGCGGACAAAGCCTTCGACGGCACCCTGGCGAAATGGTTCAACGGCACCGGCGCGACCGACTGGCTCCAATACCGCTTCGCCTCCGGCAAGCGGTATCCACTCATTCGATACATCCTCACCTCCGGCAACGACGTCCCCGGCCGCGACCCCGTGAGCTGGGAAGTCCTCGGCGGCAACGACGGCGTCAACTGGACCACGCTCGACACCCGCGCCGCCCAGAGCTTCCCCGCCCGCCTGCAGGCCTACGCCTACGACATCCCCCTGACCGCCCCCTACGAATACTACCGCCTCAACATCACCGCCAACGGCGGGGCCACCGGCATCCAGCTCACGGAATGGCAAATCCTCTCGCCCGACATCGTCGCCCCCGTCATCGCCACCCCCGCCGACCTCCTCGTCGGCACCGTCAACGGCAGCGGCGCCACCGTCACCTTCGCCCCCACCGCCACCGACGACGAGGACGGCCCCGTCGCCGTCCTCTGCACCCCGCCCTCCGGCGACTTCTTCCCCATCGGCGCGACCACCGTCGTCTGCACCGCCAGCGACACCAGCGGCAACCACAGCCAGACCTCGTTCACCGTCACCGTGAACGACGACACGCTCAACGACCTCTCGCCGCCCGCCATCACCGTGCCCGCCGATATCACCGTGCCCGCCACCAGTCCCGCCGGGGCCACCGTCACCTTCACCACCTCCGCACACGACGTGGTGGACGGCGCCCGTCCCACCACCGACTCCCCCGCCGCGGGTTCCCTTTTCCCCGTCGGCACCACGATCGTCACCACCACGGCCTCCGACACCAAGGGCAACACCGCTTCCCGCACCTTCATCGTCACCGTCCAACCCTTCATCCAGACCCGCGCCTGGCTGAAGTTCGACGAAACCGGCGGCACCGCCGCGGCCGACGCCACCGGCAACAACTGGACCGGCACCCTCGTCGGCGGCCCCACCTGGGTCGCCGGCCGGCTCAACAACGCCGTCAGCCTCAGCGGCGCCACCCAATACGTCACCCTCCCCACCGGCGTCGTCAACGGCCTCACCACCTGCACGATCAGCGCCTGGGTGAACCTCAACTCGACAAGCAACTGGCAACGCATCTTCGACTTCGGCACCGGCACCACCAACTACCTGTTCCTCTCCCCGCGCAACGGCGCCAACGGCCGCGTCCGCTTCGCCATCCGCACTCCCTCCGTCGCCGAGCAGATCATCGACGGCGCCGCCACCCTCCCCACCGGCGGCTGGCAACACGTCGCCGTGGTCCTCAACGGCTCCACCGGTACCCTTTATGTGAACGGCGCCCAGGTCGGCCAAAACACCGCCATGACGCTCAACCCCTCCAGCCTCGGCGCCACCACCAACAACTACCTCGGCAAATCCCAGTTCAACGACCCCTACCTCAACGGCGCGGTGGACGATTTCCAGATCATCGCCCAGGCCCTCACCGCCCAGCAAGTGGCCGCCCTCGCCTCCCCGCCCGACGCCCCCGCCTCGCTCACCGCCACCCGCGGCGACGCGCAGGTCTCCCTCGGCTGGGCCTCCGTCGCCGGCGCCGTCAGCTACAACATCAAACGCGCATCCTCCCCCGGCGGCTCCTTCGCGCTCATCGCCAACACCTCCTCCACGAGCCACACCGACACCGGCCTCACCAACGGCAACACCTACCACTACGTCGTCACCGCGCTCAACGCCGTGACCGAGAGCCTCCCGAGCGCCGAGGCCATCGTCACGCCCCTCTCCGCCCTCCAGCAATGGCGCCAGACGTATTTCGGCACCACGGCCAACGCCGGCGACGCCGCCGACAGCGCCGACCCCGACGGCGACGGCATGACCAACGCCCGGGAGTTCGCCGCCGGCACCGCGCCCGACGACTCCACCGACGTGTTGCGCGCGAGCATCGAGCTCGACTCGCCCGACATCATCGTGAGCTTCCCGAGCGTGATCGGCCGCGCTTATCGTATCGAAAAATCCGATACGCTCGCCGCCGGCTCCTGGACGCCCCTGCTGGACGACATCGCCGGCACCGGCGGCGTCATCGAAATCGCCGACCCCGGCGCGGCCTCCCTGCCCCGACGCTTCTACCGGATCGTTCTCATCCCATGAGCCGCCGCACCCTCCTGCTCTGGGTGCTCCTCGCGTCGCCGGCCTTGGCCGACGCGGGCGGCTACCTGTTCGTCGCCTTCAAAAACGGATTCACCACGCAGTCCGAACAAATCTACTTCGGCCTCAGCCAGGACGGCAGCACTGGACCGCGCTGAACGACGGCAAGCCCGTGCTCGTCAGCCATCTCGGCGAAAGAGGCGTGCGCGATCCCTGTCTCGTGCGCTCGCACGACGGGAAAAAATTCTACCTCATCGCCACCGACCGGGCCATCCGCCGGCGGCCACACCGCCCTCTCGGGTGGCGGCGCCGGCATCACCGGAGCCGCCGACCAGGGCCATTTCCTTTATCAACCGTGGACCGGCGACGGCATCCTCACCGCCCGCCTCGACACCGTGACCGCCAACGCGTCGTCCGCCGCCAACGCCGGCCTCATGCTCCGTCAGGATCTCACCGACTCCTCGCCCTGCCTGTATCTCGACGCCACGCGGACCGGCGAGCTGAGCTGGCAACACCGCGCCACCACCGGCGGCCCGACCACCGCGACCGCCTCCAAAACGCCCCCCGCCGCACCGTGGCTGCGCCTCACCCGCTACGGAAACGTCTTCACCGCCTGCACCTCGACCGACGGCGCCACATGGACCCGGACGGGCTCGCCGGTCACGCTCGCACTCCCGCCGACCATCCAGGCCGGCATGGCCATGAGTTCCGGCGCGGACCTCGCGTTGGAGACGGCCCGCTTCACCGACGTGTCGCTCGCCCTGCCGCCCGCGCCCGCCGCGCCGGACGGGCTCACCGTCTCCGCCGACGGCGCGAGCATCCTGCTCTCCTGGGACGCGGTGCCCGAGGCCACCAGCTACGCCATCAGGCGCGCCACCTCGCCCGGCGGCCCATTCACGACCATCGCCTCCGGCGTCACGGCGGCGAGCTACATCGATGCGCCGACCGCCGACGGCGCCACCTACCACTACATCGTCACGGGCTCCAATTCCGGCGGCGAAGGCGCGGCCGCCGCGGCCTCGCCGGCCACGCTCCACAGCGACTACCAGCAATGGAAACTCGCCTCCGGCCTCGTTCTGGACACCGCCGATTCGGCCACCTCCGGCGGGGACGCCACGCCCGTGTTGCTCAAGTTCGCCCTCGGCGCCGCTCCCGGCGCGGACGTCCAGGCCCCCTCCGCTCCGGTGACGACGCCCTCGCGCGGCATCTCGTTCACCCGCCTCAGCCCCGCGCGCGCCACCGTGGTCGTGCAAGCCTCCTCCGACCTCGCCGGCTGGAGCGACATCGCCACCCTCCCCTACGGATCCGACACCTGGACCGGCATCGCCACCGTCAACGAAGACACCTCCACGACTCCCCGCACCGTGACCGTCCTCGACAACCCCGCCTTCGACGCCGAGCCCAGGCGCTTCTTTCGCCTCCGCGCCGAGCGAAGCGCACCCTGATTCGAAGGCCGCCGCGGCGGCCGGAACTTCGCCGCCGGAATTGGGCGCGACACCCCGATCCGACGACGGTTTTAAGGATCACGTGACGACCATCAGGCCACGAGCTTGGTCGCCTCCGCGACGCCGAGCCAACACGGATGGCAGAGCGTGGTGGTGGTGGACTGGGAACCCCGACCCGTCTTGCGCAACAGGATGTGGTCGGCGAGCAGCTCCACGCTTTTCCGCCCGATCATCTCCCACCGCAGATCCACCCCGGGGTCCCGCTCGCGCGGAGCGTGCAGATTGAGCTGGCACACGCCGGGGCCGCCGAGCGAGGCGCGCAGATGATGCTGCCAGGAAAGCGGCAGCTGCGCGTCCGCGATCACCGCGTCGTAACGCCCGGCCTCGAGCCAGCCGCGAAACGCCTCGTCCCCGGACCTGTCGTAGATCAAGAGCGAAGAAACTCCGCCGGTCGCGGGAGCGCCGGCCTCCGCGATCTGGTCCGCGAAAAAACCCGCGATCCACGTCCGGTGATGTTCCGTGGAACCGGCGCGATCCAGAGCCAGTCCGACGCGCGCGCACCCCGCCGCGCGCAGCTGACGCAACGCGAGCGCCATGGCCTCCTCATGATCGGGCCCCACAAAATCCAGCCCGTCCACGCGCGAACCCGCGCATACGCAGGGAATGATACCGCGGTCGATACGCCGCCAGTCTTCGCCCTCGCCCGGCGCGGCGAGCATCACCACGCCAAGCACCCCGCGGGCGCGGAGAATGTCGTGCAGTTTTTCGGGGACGTTCCCATCCCGGCCGACCTGCATCTCCTGCAAATCAAAACCCAGTTCACGCGCCCTGTCGGCGGCGCCGCTCGCGATACGCCGGCGGTCCCGGTCCTCCGAATCATCCCGCACGACCCGAGAAACCGCCGGACGCAGCAGGACCAGCACGCCGCGAAAGGTCGTTTTCTCCACCCGACGCATCGAGGCCATGAGCGCGCTCGCCAGTGGATTGATGCGGTAGCCGCATTGCTCGGCCGCCCGCAACACCCTGTCCCGGGTGCCGGCCTTGACACCGGGAAGACCGCGCAAAGCCGCCGACACCGTGGCGTGCGACAGCTCCAAATGACTGGCGAGCTTGCGGAGCGAATTCATGGCACTCAGGCCGCCCCGGCGTCGGCGACGCTCAAGGCGAACTCCGGGATCGGCGCGACCAGCGCTTCGGTGGTGACGCGATCCAGGCCGGTCGGATCCACGCCAGGCGCATGTCCGAAACGGTGGCTTGCAGCAGAGCGAAAATACGCGGCGACGCACGCCATGGAAGCCCCCGGACGGGATGAATCGAGCAGACGCATGATGATAGGGCTCATGACTACCCGATCAAATCGGTCCTCACCTCCCCCCAAAGTCAATGTTTATCGATAAATCAAACAGGGCTTGATTTATTCACGGTGATTTATCAATAAATCATAGCGATTATTTACCATGCCCCACCTACTATCCCTGCGCACCTCCCCCTCATTCTTAACCTTGAGCCTGCTTTCGGTGATCGCCACCTGCTGCGCGGCTCAAACCCAGCCCGGATCATCCTCTCGTCCACCCTGCATGTATCGTTGGTCCTTCGAAGCCGGCGGGCTGCCCGAGTCGGACTTCCGCGAGGGTAGTAATGGCGGGGAGCTGACGGTCGGCGGAAGCGGCTCCGACGCGGTGCCGCTGTTTCAACGCACGAAAGGGGTGAGCGACACCGCCCCCGGCGTGCTGAACGCCTCGCGCAACAGCTACGGAAGCGATGCCGGCGCGCAGGTGAACTCCTTCGGCTCACCGCTCAAGACGGAACGATCCGCCGGCACTTTTACCGTGACGATGTGGATCAAGCCCGAGTTGCCCTCCGAAACGCAGCCACAGGCGCGTTTGTTCAACCTTAGCCCCGCGACCAACGAACAAGCGGCGCAGAGCGTGCTGCTTTCGCTGGAATCCGGCAGCTTCAGCTTCTCCGTAAACGGCTCCCCGTTCATCAAGGCCGATTTGACCGAGCCCGTCGTGAAGGTCAACGAATGGGTCTTCCTCGCCTTTTGCTACGACGGGCTCACCGACAACCCGTATTACAGCCAGCAGATGGCTATCGCCACGTCCAATGCGTCCACCTTCAACGCGGCCATCCTGGCGGGCGACTTGAGCCGTCCCGCGCGCGTGATCAGCAAGGTCGCGATCAGCACGGGAGCGCCCAATTACAACGTCTCGCCGGGCAAAGTCGGCTTTGACGGCCTCTTGGTCGCCGTCGGCTCCAGCAACTCCCGCTACGACCGTTCCTTTGTCGGTTGGATCGACGACGTTCGGATCTACAACGGCGTGCTTCCCCTTGCCGAAATCGAGCGCGTTCGCCTCGAAGCCGTGGGACAGTGAACCCGGGGCCCGTCCCCCGGCCACGCTCACGCATCCCCAACCCCTTCCATACCCCTCCCCATCCACATGCCCCTCCGCGCACGCCCCTCTCACGCCCCCGCCGTCCTCGCCCTCGCCGCCGCCTTGCTCGCGCCCGCCCCCGACGCCGCCGCGCGAATCCCCTCGACGGCCAAGCCCGTCGAGATCGTCTCCACCGCCGCCGAACCCATCTCCGAGGGCCCCTTCAAACCCGCCTGGGAATCCCTCGCCGCCTACGAAACCCCCGAGTGGTTTCGCGACGCGAAGTTCGGCATCTGGGCCCACTGGGGACCGCAATGCGCGCCCGAGGCCAACGACTGGTATGCCCGCGGCATGTATCTCGAGGACCACTGGCAATCGAAGCGCCACCGCGAACACCACGGCCACCCCTCCGAATTCGGCTTCAAGGACGTCATCAACACCTGGAAAGCCGACAAGTGGGAGCCCGCCAAACTCGTCGCCTTCTACAAGCGCGTCGGCGCCCGCTACTTCTTCGCGATGGCCAACCATCACGACAACCTCGACCTGTGGGACAGCAAACACCAGGCGTGGAACTCCGTCCGCGTCGGCCCCAAGAAGGATCTCGTCGCCGGCTGGGCCGCCGCCGCCCGCGCCCAGGGCCTGCCCTTCGGCGTCAGCGTCCACTCCTCCCACGCCTGGAGCTGGTATGAGCCCGCCCAGGGCGCCGACAAGAAAGGCCCGAAGGCCGGCGTCCCCTACGACGGAAAACTCACCAAGGCCGACGGCAAGGGCAAGTGGTGGGACGGCCTCGACCCGCAGGAACTCTACGCCCAGAATCACAAGCCCAGCCCCGGCTTCGAGGACGAGAAAGGCCTCTGGGGCCGGTGGGACTGGGGCAACGGCGTCAGCCAGCCCGACCTCGCCTACTGCCAGAACTTCTACGACCGCACCGCCGATCTCATCAATCGGACCCTGCCCGACCTGCTCTATTTCGACGACACCGTCCTGCCCCTCTGGCCCGTCTCCGACGCCGGCCTGAAGGCCGTCGCTCACTACTACAACAGCCGCGTCTCCCGCGGCTTCGACGCCGGCGTCGTCTTCGGCAAGGTCCTCGACGAGTCCCAGCGCGACGCCCTCGTCTGGGACATCGAGCGCGGCGTGCCCCCCGACATCGTGCCCGCCCCCTGGCAAACCTGCACCTGTCTCGGCGGCTGGCACTACGACCGGGGAGTGTATGATAGAAACGAATACAAGAGCGCCCGCGCCGTCGTCCACATGCTTGCCGACATCGTGAGCAAAAACGGCAACCTCCTCCTCAACGTCCCCGTGCGCGGCGACGGCTCCATCGACGAGAAGGAGGTCGCCATCCTCGAGCAGATCGCCGGCTGGCTCGACGTGAACCAGGAGGCCATCTTCGCCACCCGCCCGTGGAAGGTCTTCGGCGAGGGCCCCGCCGGCGAGGGCGCCAAACTCGACGGCGCCGGCTTCAACGAAGGCAAAGCCAGGCCCTTCACCGCCGCCGACGTCCGCTACACCGCGAGCAAGGACGGCCGCGCGCTCTACGTGATCGCCCTCGGCGTCCCCGCCGAGCCGCTCCGCCACGCCAAGCTCGGTCGCACCGCCGCCGGCCGCGAGATCGCCGAGGTCCGCCTCCTCGGCGGCGACGAAAAGATCGAGTGGTCGCAGTCCCCCGAGTCCCTCACCCTCTCCGCCCCGGCCTCCGTGCCGAACGACATCGCCGCCGTCTTCAAGCTCACTCTGCGCGACTAGGCCCGCCGTCATGCGCCCCTCCGCATCGATCCTCCGTCGCACCTGCGCCGCCTTCGCCATGATTCTGAGCGTTTTCCCGGTCGCCACATCGCGCGCCGCCACCCCCGCGACGGATCCGGCCCCGCTCCGCGAACGGCTCAACTTCAACCGCGACTGGAAATTTCTCCTCGGCGATCACCCCGGCGCGGAGTCCTCGTCCTTCGACGACGCGGCCTGGTCCGCCATCGGCCTGCCGCACAGCTTCAGCATGCCGTATTTCGCCGCGACCAACTCCTTCTACGTCGGCTACGGCTGGTATCGGAAAAGCTTCGACGTGCCCGCCGCGTGGCGCGGCAAGCGCCTCTTCCTCCACTTCGACGGCGCTTTCCAGGACGCCGAGATCTGGGTCAACGGCCGCCCCGTCGGCGCTCACCAAGGCGGCTACACCGGCTTCGAAATCGACATCACCGACGCCGCCGTCACCGGCCAAAACCTCGTCGCCGTGCGCCTCGACAACCGCTGGAATCCCCGCCTCGCCCCGCGCGCCGGCGAGCACCACTTCAGCGGCGGCATCTACCGCAACGTCTGGCTCGTCGCCACCGATCCCCTGCACGTCGCCTGGTATGGCACCTTCGTCACCACCCCGCGCGTCTCCGCCGCCGCGGGCGTCGTCAACGTGAAGACCGAGATCGTCAACCGCTCCGCCGACGCCAAGGCCTGCACCGTGCGCACCGAGATCCTCGACCCCGAGGGCCGCGTCGTCGCCACGATGAGCTCCCGCCGCGACCTCGCGCCGGGCGCCACCGAAACCTTCGACCAGACCAGCGAGCCCGTCGCGCAGCCCCGCCTCTGGTCGCCCGAGCAGCCCACGCTCTACTCGGTCAAGACCACCGTGCTCGACGGCGAACGCCCCGCCGACGACTTCGTGTCGCCCCTCGGCTTCCGCTGGTTCGAGTTCACCGCCGACCGCGGCTTTTTTCTCAACGGCCAGCACCGTTACTTCCGCGGCGCCAACGTCCACCAGGAC
>LLBY010007549.1_pt13 | contig 10797 bp, 10 predicted proteins | sample 1489401 | NCBI WGS metagenome assembly LLBY01 (sample SAMN04092656, study PRJNA295927) | soil metagenome | biome: Soil prokaryotic community; feature: Bulk soil; isolation source: soil from tomato rhizosphere | host: tomato cultivar Hawaii 7996 | place: South Korea | collected 2011-11-01 | reverse complement strand
TCGGGATCCCGGGTGCGTCTCGAGGGGACGATTGCTATGTCGTCGAAGCCGTAGGCCTGTCGCCCCGACTTGCCGATCCCGATGTCGATTTCCACTTCCGATCCACCTCCGTCGAGCGCTCCGACCAGCGTAACAGTGGATGGCTCCGGCCTCTGTAGGCTGCCTCCCAGTGCCCCGGACCTGGACGTTCCTCGACTTCTTCTATGTCGTCCTCGGTGGCTTCATCGGAGCAGCGGCGGCGGTCGCCCTCAGCTCGCTCCTCGGCGAAGGCGAGATCGTGCTCGTGCTGGCGATGGTGGGGCAGTACGCCGGCCACCTGCTCGTGCTCTGGCTGCTTTGGGGGCGAAAGGACGACCCGGCTCTCGGCTTCGCCGTCGAAGCCAGGGACGCCGCATACATCGGTGTCGGTCTCATGCTCCAACTGGCGCTTGCCGTGCTGTTCCTGCCGCTCAGCACGCTGCTGTTCCCCGAGGGCGACTCCGCCCAGCAGGTGGCCAGCGCGCTCGCCGGGCTGGAGACCACCCCGGCGCGACTGGTCGCCATCCTCACCGCGGTGCTGATCGCCCCCGCCACCGAGGAGATCATGTTCCGGGGGATTCTGCTCAGGTCGCTGGAACAGCGCAGCCCTCGGACGATCATGGTGGTGACATCGCTGGTGTTCGCGTTGTTCCATCTACTCGGGCTCGACCCCAACCGGTTGGTGCAGGCCGCGGCGGTGGTGCTCCCTCAGCTCTTCATCGTCGGGCTGGTGCTGGCATGGGTCACTCTCCGCACCAAGAGACTCGGGCCCGCGATCTTCATCCATTCGGGTTTCAACCTGTTGGCGGCAGTGGTCCTGCTCGTCCCGCCCGATCTGCTGGAGCAGATCGAGCCCTGACCCGTCCCGCCCGATCTGCTGGAGCAGATCGAGCCCTGACCCCTAGCCGATCCCGACCTTCTCCCGCACCGTCTTCATCTCGGTCTCGGCCCGGTCCCGGGCGGCGGCCGCGCCACGGGCCATGATCTTCTCCACCTCGGCGTCCTCCAGATCGGCATACGCCGCCTGTACCGGGGCGAGGCCCTCGGCGATCGCCTCGGCGACCGCGAGCTTGAACGGGCCGTAGCCGGCATCGCCGTGCTCGGCGACCAGGTCGGGGATCGGCCGCCCCGTGAACACACTGAGCAGCTCCAGGAGGTTCGATATCCCCGGCTTCGCCTCCCGGTCGTAGAGAACCTCGCTCCCGGTGTCGGTCACCGCCGACTTCACCTTCTTCAGTATCTCGTCCTTGCTGTCCTTGAGCTCGATGCGGGATCGGGGGCTGGGGTCCGACTTGGACATCTTGGAAGTGGGATCGGTCAGCGACATGATCCGGGCCCCGACCTTGGGGACGATGGTCTCGGGCAGCGGGAACTCCTCACCGAAACGCGCGTTGAACCGCTGGGCCAGGTCCCTGGTCAGCTCCAGGTGCTGGGCCTGGTCCTCGCCAACGGGAACCGCATGCGCCTTGTGCACCAGGATGTCGGCGGCTTGGAGCACCGGATAGGCGAAGATCCCGAGGTTCTGACCGGCGCGATCGGCCTTCTCCTTGAACTGTGTCATCCGCTCCAGCTGACCGAGACCGGTCATCGTGCCCAGTATCCAGCACAGCTCGACATGTTGGGGCACCTCGGACTGGTAGTAGAGGAGGGACCTCTCGGGATCGACCCCCACGGCGATCAGCATCTTCGCCGTCTCCAGACGCGCCGCTCGCAGATGATCGGCCTGGTAGGGCAACGTCATCGCGTGGAGGTCGACCACGCAATAGATGGTCTCGTCGTACACGTCCTGGAAGGCGACCCAGTTCACCAGGGCACCCACGTAGTTGCCCACGGTGAAGTCACCGGTGGGTTGGATTCCGGAGAAGACTCTCTTCGCGTCGCTCATCGATCGACGATTCTCGCCGCGGTCCGGCACCATCGCAATGCGGGGCGTCAGCCGGAGACTGCGCCGGTGATCTCCCCCGCCATCTCCGGAGCCAGGTACTCGTCGAGCAACTCGGCGATGTCGACCTGCGCCACGAGCACCGCCGCCCCGCCGTCGGTGGTCGCATCCGAGACCGGGACGTCGAGCTCATCGACACTGCCCCGATTCAACCCGCGCATGGTCCAGGCGAGGTCGACTGCGTCCAGGATCGAGAGCTCGGAGTCGATGGTGACATAGGGGGCGATGGTCTGAGCCACGTCGGCCACATCCCGTGGGCTGGTGAAGTCGGACAGGTGACCCATCATCGAGAGCAGGAAGTCCCGCTGTCGCTCGTTCCGGGTGAGGTCGTTGACCCCGGGCATGGTGCGCCAGCCATCGGTGGTCAGCTCCTGGGTGTTCCTGGAGCGGAGCCACGCCAGGGTCTGGCTACCGGTGGCCTGGGTGCACCCGGCAGGAAGCGAGAGATCCGCCCTCGAGTCTCGCACCGCCCGTTGCAGGCAGATCTCGTAGCCGCCGACGGCGTCCACGGCCTCCTGGAAGCCGGCCAAGTCGATCAGGGCGAAGTGATCGACGGTCTTGCCGATGACCGACTCGACGGTGAAGAGGATGGCGGTCGGCCCGTTCATGACCTCACATCCCTCCAAGGCGTCGTTGAGCTTGTGCTGCCGTTCACCGCTGCAGACGTCGTCGACCAGGAGGTCGCGGGGAAGGGAGAGGAGGGCCGCCCTCGACCCGTCCGAGGGCTGGATGAGGACCATCACCACGTCGGCCCGGCTGCCCTCGAAGTCGCCGAACCCCTCGGTGCTGTCCAACGAGCCTCTGGAGTCCGAGCCCACCAGCAGGTACACGGCCAGACCGTCGCCGTCGGCGGCCGCCACCGGCCCATCGTCTTCCGGGGTCTCTGACTCGCCGACCTCTTCGCCCACAGGCGTCTCGGGGGTGATCACCGCGGATCGGTCGATGCTCACCCTGGTGACGTCGTGCCACGTCGACCACGCGAAGACCCCGAACCCCGTCAGGATCAGCAAGAGTGCGCAGGCACCGGTGATCAGCACGCGTTTTTTCATAGTCCACCCCGACATACCCCGGGGCATCGGATTCTACGACGCGGATGAGGGAGAGAATTCGACAGCGGCCACCAATCGACGGTCAGACCTGTCGAGATCGCGAGGTGTCCGAGGCCACCAGCGGCCGATCGGGCGACCCCATCGGCAGTGACAGCTCGAACCTGGACTCGTCGGCCGCTCCCACGTAACGCAGCGTCCCGCCCATCATCTCGGCCAGCTGTCTCGACACCGCCAGCCCGATGCCGACCGAGCCCGGCTGGGTCGGTGACTGACGGCTCCGGTAGTACCTCTCGAAGATCAGCTCCGCCTCCGCGGGTCTGACCCCGGGGCCGTCGTCGGCGACGAGGATCTGCGCTTTCCCACCGTGCTGCTGCACCATGATGGCCACCCGGTCACCGCCGTAGCGGATCGCATTGGTGACCAGGTTGCGGATGATCTGCCGGCAACGGAGAGGGTCGGCCCAGGCGAAGATCTCGGAGCCGACCACCGCGAAGCGCTTCGAGCTGGGATGGGACTCGGCGATGCCGCGCAGGACGCTGTCCACCTCGGCGCGAAGGTCGATGCGGTCCGGCTTTATCGACAGGTTCCCGAACTCGGCCCTCGAGGCCACCAGCAGGTCCTCGACCAGCTCGGCGAGCTCCCGGCTCTGGACCGCGATGATCCCGCTCAGCTCCTCGAGCTCCTCCCCGCCGAGGGTGGCGCGGCTGGACACGATCTCCTCCGAGAGCCCGACGATCGCCGTCAGGGGAGTCCGGATCTCATGACTCACCGATGCCAGCAGCCGGTCCTTCGAGTCGTTGGAGGCCTTGAGCTGGTCCTGGTCGTCCTGACGGCGCCAATAGGCTCCGATCATGTGGGCTGCGCGCCACAGCGTGGCGATCTCGTCGGCGCTCCACTCCCTGTCCCCCGTGTACTCGACGAAGCCGATCGACCCCCGGAAGGTGTCGTCCACGAAGATCGGCACCGCGACCTCGGTGACGATCCCGTCCCGCTCGTACCGCGCCCGCTCCTCGCCCTTCAGGTCCTCGGTGACGATGGTCACCGCCCGTCGCTCGCTCAACGCCTCGTAGACCGCCGAATCCTCCCCGTACTCGCCCTTCTTCCATCCGCCGGAGGGGAGGGCGGTCTTCCTGGTGGCGTCGGCGATGATCTCCCAGGTGACGGTTCCGTCTCGGTCCTGGTTCCGGTCGACATAGGCGTAGTCGGCCGCGGTGGCATCGAGGAGCGCGCGCAGCGCCTCGTAGATGGCGAAGGCGTCGGTCTGGACCAGCAGGGCCTCGGAGGAGGTCGCGATCGCATTCTGCAGTTGGGTGGCCTTCTCATACCGCGTGATCGAGTCCGACAGCTGGTCGTAGAGCTTGGACACCAGTGCCGTGGTGAACACCACGCCGGCGACCGCGATCAGGGCTCGCACCGTGATCACCTCGGGGGAATCGGAGAGGAGCAGGCCCATGGTGACACTCCACACCCCGGCGATCACACCGGCGGCCACCGACCACACGAGACGGCTTCCGGAGCTCAGCGTCCCTGCGAGGACCCCCAGCATCATGATCAGCCCGAACGTGGTGGCGAAGTCGAAGGTAGAGACGTCCACGTCGAACAACGCCTCGATGACCGCCAGACTCCCGAAGAACAGGGTGGTGGTCAATACCAGTGCCATGGTGTCGGTGTCCTCGCGCTGGGTGAGCCAGATCGCCCAGATGGCGAGAACCATGTAGCTGGCCCATCGCACCGGGGCCACCGTTGCCCTCATGTCGGCGCTGCTTATCTCGAGGACCGCCAGCGCGGGGAAGGTGACGGCGAACAACACGGCCACATATCTGTGAAACCGCCTCTGAGCCTCGATTGGAGCGCGCCCGCTCATCCAGATACATCGGCATCGAGAGCGGATTTATGAATCAGACCGAGGGAGGCAGCCCGAGGAGGTTCCGCACCATCCGGGCGGTCGCCCCCCACAGGGTGTCCCCGTCGAGGTCGTAGTACCAGACCTGATGACCGTCCCACGGGACGTGCCACCACCGCTCCTCGTCGGCGAGATCGGCGAGACGCGGGGTGTGGATCCGGGCCACCTCACGCTCGCTGGGAACCAGGACCAGCGGGGTCTCCAGACGCCCCACGACCGGCACCACCCATGGCTTGAACTCCACGGTGTCGATGACCGGAAGGAAGCCGAGCACGGTGACCCGCTCCCTCTCGATCCCCACCTCCTCGTGAGCCTCGCGAAGGGCCGTGTCCACCGGGCCGCTGTCCCCGGGGTCCGCCCGCCCACCGGGAAACGAGATGTGGCCGGCATGGGTGGGCATGGTGTCAGGGCGTTTGGTCAGGACCACCCGCACCTCCCCGTGCTCGTCCTCGTAGAGCGGAGCCAGCACCGCGGCCAGGGCGCCGGTGCCATAGGAGGGGGCATCCTCGATGAGATGGAGTCGGTCCCACATTCAATCCTGAGGTTAAGCACGCCGATAACCTGGATTCGTGCCCAAGCCCGTGCTGGAGACCGATCGTCTGACCCTGCAGAGGTTCACCAGGCGCGATCACGCCACCTACGACCAGGCAGCCCGCTCCTCGCTCCCCGAGCTCAACCAGTGGCTCCCCTGGGCGCGCCTCGACTACGAGCACGGCGACACCATGGCGTTCATCCGGGAGTCGATCCTGGCGTGGAAGGAGGACCGTGCCTGGGACTACTCCATCCGCTTCAAGGACGACCCGGACAATCATGTCGGCAGCATCTCGTTCTGGACCGTCTCCAAGCTGGGGAAGATCGCCGAGTTCGGCTATTGGGTGCGGACCGACCAGCACTCGAAGGGGATATGCACCGAGGCCGTGGACCGGCTTCTCGACGAGGTGTTCAACTCACTGGGCTATCACAAGGTGACGCTTCGCATCGCGGTCGGCAATCACGCCTCCGACCGGGTGGCGGAGAAGCTCGGATTCACCCGCGAGGGTGTGCTCCGCGAGGAGCTTCTCATCCGGGGCAACTGGGTCGACCACTCCCTCTGGTCGCTTCTCGACCGGGAGTTCAGGGCCCTGCGGCGAGGAGAGGTCCGGGGCACCAGGTGAGCTCGCTCAACCAGGACGAGCTGGCGACCTGGCTCGACGACCGTGCCCGGGAGCATCTGTTCAGCGGGGTGGCACTGATCCGCTCGGGCGGCGAGACCTTGTTCGAGCACGCCGCCGGCACCGCGCACCGCGGCCACGGTGTCCCGGTGACCTCGCAGACCCGCTTCCAGGTGGCTTCGATCACCAAGATGGTCACCGCGGCCACCGCGCTCCGGCTGGTGGAGAGGGGGTCCCTGAGCCTCCACCGCCCGCTCTTCGACTTCCTCCCCGTCGAGCTGCGGCCGCAGGCACTCGACGAGCGGCACACACTCCATCATCTGCTCTCCCACACCTCGGGGCTGCCCAACTACCACGACGACGATGACGACACGTGGGCCTCGTTCACCGCCGCATGGGACCGGGTCGCGGTCTATCACGCCCGCGGCCCCAAGGACCTGCTCCCGTTGATCTCGGACCAGCCGATGCGGAACGATCTCGGCGAGTTCGTCTACGGCGACGCCAACTTCATCCTGATCGGGGCCCTGATCGAGTGGGTGTCGGGCAAGTCTTTCTCCGAGGTCGCCACGACGGAGGTGCTGGAGCCGGCAGGTCTGTCCGACACCGGCTTCGACCCGCTCGACACCGAGCCCAAGCGGCTGGCAACGGCCTACATGGTGACCGAAGGGCCCCCGGAGACATGGCTCTCCAACATCTACAGCGTCCCGGCCGGGGGGATGCCCGACGGTGGCATGGTCACCACCGCCGGCGACCTCACCCGTCTCATCGAGGCACTGTCCGCAGGCTCGGTGATCACCCCGGAGAGCTTCTCGCTGATGACCACCCCGCACGGGGTCGAGGAGGACAGCCCCGAGGCGTACGGCTACGGGATGGAGCTGGTGGTGGAGGACGACGTGGTGACCATCTACGGGCACGGGGGGCTGGACCCGGGCGTGTCGGGGATGGTGTCGCACTTCGTCGAGCCCGACACCACGGTTGTCGTCATCTGCAACCACGACCGGGGCTCATGGCCGGTGGTGCAGCGACTGGTCTCGGCGCTCGGTCTCGTTGACCCCCGGGACTGAGCCTCGGCGCCGACTCAGGAGTCGAGCCGTCTCAGCAGCTCCTTGATCGCCTCCTCTGCGGTCCCGGTCGGCAGATCGGTGAAGAACTTCCTCAGCTCGTCCCGGGTCACCACGTCCTTGCGGATGTCGAGGATGGCCGACTCGGCGAAGTGCCTGCTCGAGCCCATGTCGATCGACACCACCTTGACGAACTCCTTGAGGAACTTCTCTTCGTCTGCTGTGAATGCCATCTCCTCGTCTCCTGTCTCGTCAGGAACGGGCCGGACCACATCGACCGGGGTCGAGCCCATCTGCCTCGCGGTGTCGGCACGTATCTCTCCCATCGGGTTCGACGTACCGTCCCATTTCGGATCGGTCTTGCGTTTCGTCCACTCCCGGTGACCGATGACCCGGGTCTGCGGGTCCCACTCCATGAACTCGCATATCGCGGCATTGGTGACGATCAGGGCGGCTCGCATCACATCGAGAAGCGGTGACCCGTTGCCGCGGTGCTGTACCTCGATGTCGACGAAGAAGGGGTTCCCCAGGATCGCCGGATTGCTCCCGCCCGGGACCGGCTGCGGCCGCGTCTTCTTGTATGTGTCGGTGGGTCGGGGCAAGCGGGAGTCGGCTCTGACCGCCGCCAGCACCAGCCTGTCGCCCCATCCCGAATCGTGGGCCCAGCCCGAATTGAGCAGGCAGACCGCCCCGTCCGGGTGCCGGATCGAGATGTTGCACTTGTCCTTCAGCCGCTCCAGGGGGAACGGCACCGGGGGCGCCGTGTGATGGTCGATCACCCCGACCGGCTGGTACCTGCCCCCGTTGGCCTTGGTCGATGCCCTGCTGGTTCGCCTCCGCCAGCCGTCGAACTTGACCACCTCGAGACCGGCATGTCTGGCCCGGGCAACGACATGGTCGAGACAGGGACCGAGGATCGCGTTGCTCATGACTCAGCATACGGCGCCGGGCTGAGGGAAGTGGGCCGACGTCTCGATCCATACGCCGGGGAAGTCTGATCAACCCCCGGCGGCGATGACACGGCTGGCGTCGCCGACGAAGGTGGCGATCGCGGGGAAGAAGCCGACCACCACCGTCACGACCAGGGCAACGAGCAGAGCGAGCCGAAGCGACCCAGCCGGGGCAGCCTCCACGTCGGGGGCGAACTCGCCGATCGGGTCGTCGAGCCAGACCGACTTGACCACACGGGCGTAGTAGTAGAGGGCGATCACCGAGTTGATCGCGGCGATCGCAGCCAGCACCACGGTCCAGGTGCCACCGGCGATGATCACCGACCGGAACATCGCGAACTTGGCGAACCACCCGGCCAGGGGCGGGATGCCGGCGAGGCTGAAGAAGAAGACGGTGACCAGGACCCCGAGCCGGGTGTCGACCTGGGCGAGACCCGACCAGGCCGCGATCTCGCCGGACCGGGTCTTCCGGGCTCCGGCGATGACCACCGCGAAGGCGCCCAGATTCATGATGGCGTAGATCACCAGGTAGATGACCGTGGCCGAGAACGCCTCCTCCAGATCGGCCCCGGCGACGGCCGCCGCGGCGAAGGGAACCAGCATGAACCCGGCCTGCGCAATCGACGAGTAGGCCAGCAGCCGGACGATGTTGGTCTGGCGCAGGGCTCCGAGGTTGCCCACCGTCATCGATGCCGCTGCCAGCAGCCACAACGCCGGCGCCCAGATCTCCGAGACGTCGGGAAGCGCCAGGTACATCACCAGGAGCATCGCCACGAACCCGGCAGCCTTGGAGTTGACCGACAGGTAGGCGGTCACCGGGGTCGGTGCCCCCTCGTAGGTGTCGGGGGCCCAGAAATGGAAAGGCACCGCCGAGATCTTGAACCCGAACCCGACGATCAGCCCGAACACGGCCACCACCATCGCCGGCTCGTCGGCCATCCCCGCGGTCGCCTCGGCGAGGGCGGCGAACGTCACCTCGCCGGTGAGACCGTAGAGCAGCGACATCCCGTAGAGCAGGATGGCCGTCGAGAGAACCCCGAGGATGAAGTACTTCATCGAGGCTTCGTTGGACTTGGCATCGCCTTTCCTCCACCCGGCGAGGAGATACAGCGGCCCGGTGGTGAGCTCGAGACCGATGAAGAGGATGACCAGGTCCCGGGCGGATGACATCACCAGCGACCCGAGGACCGAGCACAGCAGGAGGAAGTAGTACTCACCCTGGTAGTAGCGGTCGGACTCGATGTAGTGATGGGACATGAGGAGGACGATGTACGCCGCCACGATGAAGAGCCCCTTGAGGATGACGGCGAACTCGTCGACCACGTAGGAGCCGTCGAACATCGACCGCACCGTGCCGTCGGCGGCGAGGATCACCAGGGGCACGGCCGCAGCCGCGGTGCCGGCGACGGCCACCGTGGCCACCCAGTACTTCCGGGCACGGGGCAGGATCAGGTCCAACGTGAAGACGGCGAGGATGGTGGCCACGATCACCAGCTCGGGCGCCAGCGCCAGGTAGTCGACTTCGAAGGTCATGTCTGATTGCCTGCCGACTCTGCCTTTCGGCAAACCTCGGTCATCGGTCGGGACCCGGGCACGTGTCCCACCACCTCCGGGCAGACAGACGCCGGTCGGCCGGGGCTACCGCACTGGCTCGGGTCTCGGTGCATCATCCGCCGGAGCCCAGACCGGCCACCACGTCGGCGTCGAACACGGTCTCCACCAACGAGACCACCGAGTCGGTCGTCGCATTGAATATCAACTTGGGATAGAAGCCGACTACCACGATGAGGACGATCAAAGGGACCCAGGCTGCGAGCTCGAACCGATCGGCGTCGTGGAACTCCTTGCCCGACCACTCCTCTCCAGGCTCACCGAGATTGACCTGTTGCAGCAGATAGAGCATGTACCCGGCGGTGAGAACGGTCCCGATGGCGCCTAGCACCATGGCGGTCCGGAACACACCGAGCGACAGACCCTCCAGCGGGTTGTAGGAGCCGACCAGGGACATGAACTCTCCCCAGAACCCGGCCAGACCGGGGAGACCGAGAGAAGCCATGGCGGTGAACGCCAGGATGCCTCCGATCACCGGCAGCAGCTTCATGTTGCCGCCGAGACGGGCCATCTCCCTGGTGTGGTAGCGATGGGATATCGACCCGGCGAGGAAGAAGAGGAGGCCGGTGATGAGGCCGTGGGCGACCATGCCGATCACCGAGGCGTTGATCCCGACGTCGGTCAGCGTGGCGATACCGAGCATGACGAAGCCCATGTGCCCCACCGAGGAGAACGCGATCAGGCGTTTCATGTCGGTCTGGGCGAGACAGGCCAACGAGCCGTAGATGATGCCGATCACCGCCAGGATGGCGATCGCCGGCGCCCAGCTCTGCGCCTCCTGGGGCAGGATCGGCAGCGAGATCCGGATGAAGCCGTACGACCCGAGTTTCAGCATGATCGCCGCCAGCAGGACCGACCCCACGGTGGGGGCCGCGGTGTGGGCGTCAGGGAGCCAGGTGTGGAGAGGCCACATCGGCACCTTCACCGCAAAGCCGAGGAACATCGCCCCGAAGACCAGGAAGGCGAAGGTCCCGGTGAACGCCCCCGCCGCCCCGAGCTCGGTCAACTGCGGGATGTCGAAGGTGCGCTCTCCCGACGCCCCCGACTCGAAATAGAGGGCGAGGAAACCGAGCAGCATGAATGCCGATCCGAAGAGGGTGAACAGGAAGAAC
>LLBY010000654.1_pt6 | contig 10800 bp, 12 predicted proteins | sample 1489401 | NCBI WGS metagenome assembly LLBY01 (sample SAMN04092656, study PRJNA295927) | soil metagenome | biome: Soil prokaryotic community; feature: Bulk soil; isolation source: soil from tomato rhizosphere | host: tomato cultivar Hawaii 7996 | place: South Korea | collected 2011-11-01 | reverse complement strand
CCCCCGCCGAGACATGGAATAAATGAAGGCTTCCCGTTCCGCACGCTAGATCTGTTCAAATGCGATCTGGCAGCCATCCTGGCGGACATCGAGAAGGCTCATCGAGCTCTTTGAGGGGATGGAACAAAAATTAACTCTCGGGATGCCTTGCCCTCAAAGGGACTCTTCGTCCGGGAGATCATCCTTCAAGACCACGAACTGCAGGCCAAGCTCACGGGCAGCGGCAACAAATTGATCGAAATCTATCGGTTTGCGCATGTAGGCGTGGGCTCCATACGTAACACTGTCCACCACGTCCCGATCTCTCGCGGAAGCCGTAAGGACGATGACAGGCAGCGACTGAGTCCGTTCATCTGTGCGAAGCTGGCGCAGCACTTCGATGCCATCCACTTTGGGTAAGCGTAGATCCAGGAGCACTAACTCTGGCCTATGGTCCGGGTCGCGGCTGGCATAGGCGCCACGACCAAAAAGAAAATCGAGCGCCTCCACGCCATCTCGTACGACGATCACTTCGTTTGTAATGTTACTCTTTTTGAGCGCACGCAAGCTCAGCAGCTCGTCATCCGGGTTATCTTCCACCAGAAGAACAAATCTTTCTTTCATCCCGTACGTCCTTTCTGCCACCTTCCTGGCACCTTGAGGTCCGTCGTAGGGAAATGCTGACCGCCATGGTTCCTACTCGATTGGCTCTAAACCGGACAAGCCTATCCGATTTATGGCTTATTATAGTGGGATTTTTATAGGAGATTGGGAGAACAATATAATTTATACTTGAAGTATCCGCCTGGGGCTATCGTACTCCTCCAGAAAAATAGCGACACACTTAGGAGCTAGCATGTCCACTACAAATCCTGCTGAGATCGTCACCGTGCGCCCGGAGAGGACGACCATGACCAGGCAACAGCTGCCCAATTTTGTAGGTATCTCGGGGGCCAGCGCGGGCTCGAAGCATCTGTCCATGAACCTGGTGATCATCCCGCCGGGCGGCGCTGCCCGGGCGCATGTGCATCGCGGGTATGAGACGGCCATCTACCTGCTGCAGGGACGCGTGGAGACGCGCTACGGGCCGGGCCTGCGCAAGTCGGTGATCCACGAAGCCGGGGATTTTATCTTCATCCCGGCGGATGTGCCGCACCAGCCCGTCAACCTGAGCGCGACCGAGCCTGCTCACGCGCTGGTGGCGCGCAACGACCCGAACGAGCAGGAGAGTGTGGTCCCGTATGACCCGGCGACGGATGCCTGAGTGAGTCGGGCGCCATCACTCTCTCTGCCTGTCAATCGTTAATCAAGTAAGAGTGGACGACTCGCTCACGACGTGATCGGTGAAGAAGAGAGATGGACCTGTGACGCCTGCAAAAGACCTTCCGAAGCCGCCCTACAGCTTCCGCCGATTAACCTGGATAGGGGCTGCTGCCGTGCTGAGCCTTTGCGCCTGCCTGGGGCTGATCATGTTTGCCAACCGGGATAATCCCTCTGCCGTTCCCACCCTGCGGGTGGAGGAGATCGCGACGGCTGCCACTAACCTTGCCGGACCTTCCATGCCTGCCTCCGCGCAACCTGTCCATCTCACCCTGAACCCGTACATGCAAGGCAGCCTGTTGATCGTCGAGGGGACAACGGACCTCCCGAACCGTACGCTGCTGCTGTATGAGGTCACTGAGATCTCTGCGGCGCCGAGGACGGAAAGCGGTACCATGCCCGTACTGGACGGACGATATGCCAGGCAGGTGGAAACCACCGGATGGACAGCCGATACGATCGTGGTCTGGGTCGGCTTTCAAACGGTTCTCCAGGGCGGCGAGCAGCAGCCTGAAGAAGTGATCGCCCGGTTTGGAGAGATGGGGGAGCTCCTGTATGGGGATAACGTCATCGAGATCGACGGGCTCAAGCGTGTAGAGGTGAGCCAGACTGTGGAGAGACCCTAAGGGATTCCTTATTAATTCGCCCCGCCGTTCTCGCAATGACCGTAGATTCTTTCTTACTCTTTGACTCCTAATAGTTTAAGCAGTCTCTCTTCCTTCGGGAAGATGACCCTGTTCTTCTTTTTCGAATAATCCAGGCCCGTCTCGCGAGCCAGGCTTTCGGCAAGCTCATACACATCCTCTTCATATTTATCGAGCGGGGTGGAGATCATGACCGACTCTGAGTCCAGGTGAACGCCCAGCCGCGATTGCAGCCTGGCAAAGCCGGCGGAGCCATCGAAGATGGGGAATCCCTGGTAGAACCCCAACAACCGGGAAGGCTCGAGCATGCGCGCCAGGAGCTCTTCCGGCAGGGGGAGGGTCTCCGGATTCGACCGGAGGAATTCCACTGCGCGGCGAATGACCGGCTCCCGGTCCTCGTAGCCCAGCTCATCCGTCGAAAAGCGGTTATAGAAGGCAGCCAGTTTCGAAGGCTTCCAGTAAAAGGTGATGTCGTTCTGGGACTCGACGACCGGACGCTCGTCGAAGTAAGGCGAATAGGGAATCCCCAGCATCTGGAAGGCGGGGATGAGCGTGCTGGTATTCGTGGACATCTGCAGCTCCACCTCGCCGGCCCGCACGTCTCGGGTCTTGTCGTAGATCAGGACGCCGTCCTTGCCCGCCAAATATTCTATTGCGTTGACTCTCAACCCGTGCAGGTCGGAATCAAAGAGCAGTCGCTTTGGACCTAGCCTAATTTCAAATCGCATACCGCATTCTACCCCGATTGCATTTAGGGAGACCTAAGGGTTTAACTTTTTAATTGTGAATCAGTCAGGTGCATGACATCTCGCTTGCAAAAGAATTGTACATGAAACAAACCCTTAGAGATTGTCTGAAAACTAGACAGAAAGGGAGGGGTCGGGCAGACTTGCTGGATGACCAAATCACAACAAGAATACCCGACCGATCTGAATGATATCGAATGGGCGCAAATTGCGCCATACCTTCCGCAGGCGAGTTCCACAGGTGCTCCTCGAAAACATAGCTGGCGAGAGATCATGAATGCGATATTTTATGTAGTCAAGAACGGTTGTGTCTGGCGTGCCTTGCCGCATGACTTTCCGGCGTGGCAAACGGTCTACCATTACTTTCGGCTGTTCCGCCTGAATGGGTTGTGGGAACAACTCAATAGGATTATTCGAGAAGCGGTTCGCACAAAAGAAGGACGAGTGCCGCAAGCGAGTGCCATGATTGCCGACAGCCAATCGGCGAAAAGTGCTGAAGGCGGTGCAAGCCGCGGATTTGATGGTGGCAAAAAGGTGAGTGGTCGTAAGCGCAACCTCCTGGTGGACATGTTGGGTCTGGTCGTCTTCGCCAAAGTGACCGCCGCCAATGTACAAGATGTCCATGCCGGTCAGCAGCTGTTTTCAGCTGTAGCTCAGAAGCCTGAGTTGCTCACTCGGCTGGAGAAGATCTTTGCCGATGGTGGCTACCGTGGCGGGTTGGAAGATTGGGTCCAAGAACACCTGCATGTCGTTCTGGAAATCGTCCTGAAACTCGAAGGGCAGAAAGGGTTCCAAGTTTTACCCAAGCGTTGGGTCATCGAGCGCACCTTTGCCTGGCTCTCTCGCCACCGACGTTTGGCTCGTGATTATGAACGCCTGGCGCAATCCGCTGAAGCCTTCATTTATCTGGCGATGATACGCTTAGGACTGCGTCGCCTCGCTCGATCCTAAAACTTTTCAGACAGTCTCTTAGGGTCTGAAGGAAAAATCTAGATCCGCAGGATCAGGAAACTGCCCAACCTGCAAAACTTGATGAACCCGGTCAGCTGGCGTTTTCTATCCCCCGCGAAATACTCAAAAGGATTGACCTTGTCCAGGTCCAGTGCGTAATCGTCCAGATTGAAATCGGGGATGTCGTCCAGGGACTTCTCGAGGGCGCGTCCCAACGCCAGGGCATCTGCTGCGACCACGATCTGGCCGTCATTGGTGAGATACGTGCCATCCCAATGGTCGATGTCGAAGCCATGGATTTCCGTGATCGAGGGGACGCGGGTCCCCAGCGGCTGCCAGCCGTAGAACATACCCAGGCTGAGGAGCTTGAACCAGGATTCCCTGGCGAATTTTTGGCGTGCGATGGCCGATTGGCTCGATAGGTGGTAAATCATATCCGCTTATTCCAATTATAAACGGTGAAAGCCATCGAACCTTAAAGATTCAATTTTCCTGCCTGTATTCGGGAAAGTAAGAAATCACCACGAAGGACGCAAAGGATTAAGCAAAGAAGGAAAGATCTGCGAAAATCCGCGTAATCAGTGGCTAAATCTTGTCCAAGTCAGCGCGGGGACCAGGTCAAACCGGAATTTCAATACGAGGCTTATTTCACCCGGTAGAGAATCTCTCCCGCCCTGGGGACGTATAGGACCCCTTCATCCTCTTTATCTTTCCATTCCTCCAGGTCGATCTTCGCCGGGTCGAGATAACCCAGATTTAGCCGGGCGCAGTCTTCCTGGGAGATTCTGCTCGCCAGGGTCACGTTCACGTTTGGCTTTTCGACATTGCCTTCCATCACACCCGAGCCGCGCAAATGGGTGCTGTGCGCCAGCACGCCCAGCGGAATGTGTTTGAACTGTTCCCAGCGGTGCAGGAAATAGGGCAGGGTGTGATAGCCGATTTCGTAGATATATTTCCCATGCACGTGACTGACCGTATCCAAATGCGGCGCGTAGATCACGACTTCGCCGCCGGTCGCCACCGCGGGCTCGAGTTTATACATTGCCTTGGCGGCGGTCCACAGCTCGTCGTACATAGGAGGGGCGCAAGATAACACGCGCTGGAAGGGTTTGTCTACCCAATGAATGTGACGCTGCGCGGATAGATCCGCTGCTTCCCTCCAGGCTGAGAGAGGTTCGCCGATAAATAAGCCGCTCAGCTCCTTGCCTTCCCCGTCGTGGCGGGACGATGCCACTACCAGAGCGACCAGCGTGAGAGGCGTGTGCAAGCGCGCGGCTGCGGCATGGATCATCGCACGGACGGGTGTTTCTTTTATCCCAATCGTCCTTNNATGCGGCGCGTAAATGACGACCTCCCCGCCGGTCGCAACCGCGGGCTCCAGCTTATACATCGCCTTGGCAGCGGTCCACATCTCGTCGTACATGGGCGGCGCCCAGGAAAGGACTCGCCGGAACGGCCGCTCACACCAGCGGATGTGACGCTCTGCCGAAAGATCCGCGGCTGCACTCCAGGCGGAGAGAGGATCGCCGATAAATAAGCCGCTTAATCCCTTACCTTCCCCGCCGTGGCGGGACGATGCCACGACAAGAGCGACGAGCGTGAGACCGGTCTGCAACCGGGAAGCCGCCGCATGGATCATCGCCCGGACCGGGGTCTCCTTGATGCCTATCGTTCCCACCACGCCCGCCAGCGCGCCCAGCCAGTGCGTGGCATTGATCATCTCGGGGCCGGAGATGCCCGGGAAGAGATATTTGGCTCCGCCCGAAAACCCGACCACCTCGTGAGGGAACGTCGGACCCACGATCAGGATCTGGTCGTATTCCAGCGCTGCTTTGTTGATGCGGATCTCTACTTCGTCAGGCAGCGAAGGATGCCAGCTCTCCCCGGCGATCTGCTTGATCTCGTCCTGCTCCATCACGCCCAGGGAGGTCAGCGCGGACGGCGTATTCCAGGCATGGTTCACCAGACCGATGTGCTTGAAGCTCGAGGTCCGTTCTTCCGCCGTGATACCGACCAGCTTGTAGAGGCTCTCCTCGCTGAGCCGCGGGTGTGTCCCTAACGCCACCATAAAAGTCAACTGTGCTGTGTCGTGCAGCACGTCCACGAGGGCGCGGAACAAAAACGGCAGGGGCATGGAGCGTGTGTGATCGGGGATTAAGACCAGCAGGCGTTGACCGCGAAACCGGACGTTGAGTCCTTTGTGAAGCGCTGCGATGATTTGATCGTTGGTAAGAAGCTGACCTGTAGAAGTGATAGCTTGCGAATAAATCATATTTGTTTCCTGTAGGGGCGACAAAAATGCCGTAGTAACGACTTCAGTCGGTCGAGCAGCGGTTAAAACCGCCACTACGGATGTTTTTGAGATAGCCTGATAGTTTTCTCCATCGAACAAATATGAAATTGATTTGTCGATGATGGAATGGGCCGCCTCTACCTCACATATCAGACACCGCTGAAAGCAGAGAAGCCGCCGTCGATGGGAATCACAATTCCGGTCACGAACGAGGCGGCAGGGGAGATCAGCCACAACGTAGCACCGAGCAGGTCTTCGGGAGTCCCGAAGCGATTCATGGGGGTGTGTGCCAGGATCGATTGACCGCGTGGGGTTAAAGTGCCATCCTCATTCAACAGCAACCGGCGGTTTTGCTCCCCTATAAAAAAACCAGGGGCAATGGCATTGACCCGGATGCGCGGAGAATAATTCTGGGCCATATGAACCGCCAGCCACTGCGTAAAATTGTTGATCGCGGCTTTGGCGGTCGAATACGCAGGGATGCGCGTCAGCGGGCGAAAGGCGGTCATCGAAGAGATGTTGAGGATCACGCCGTCGCCGCGTTCGGCCATGTCGCGACCAAACATCTGGCAGGGCAATAGCGTACCCAGCAGATTCAAGTCACCTACCTGACGGATCGCATCGACTGGCAGGTCAAAAAAGGAGAGCTCAGGCCGGGTCGTTGCAGAGGGATGGTTGCCGCCGGCGGCGTTGATCAGGATATCCACCGCGCCGAATTCGGCTTTGATGGTCTCATTGGCCTGCTGCAGCGCTTCCAGATCGAGCACATCGCCATAGACGCGCACGCCGCGTCCTTTGACACTTTGGGGAAAGCGCTCGATCATTTTCTCCGCCAGCTCGCGGTCACGGTCGAGGATGACGACGTTTGCATTGCAGCCGGCCAGGGCGCGGGCGATTTCCCCTCCAAGCACCCCTTTCCCGCCGGTGATCAAAACGGTGCAGTCGGAAAAATCGTAAAGGGATCGAAGCTTTTCCAGGTTCATGGATTCATTGTTGTAATCAACATCGTAGTAACGACTTCAGTCGTTAAGTTCAGGCAAAGAGCGACTGAAGTCGCCACTACCCTATGTTACCAGTTGAATGGCCCGGCACCAGACTCGACATCGGCGGGGACATCCTGAGTCTCCGTCAGGCCTACGAAGAGCGCTGGTATCCATCCCACATCGCTCGAAAGGTCCGGGTCATGTACCGCGTTGTACGCGGCAACTACATCGATCACATGCTGCCCGGATTGCGAGGGCGAGTTCAGCATTGTCCCCGATTCGTGGATGGCTGTGCCACGGAAGACAGCAATGAACTGGTCTGGCGTGATGCCTGTGCTGGGGTTGAGGCGGAAGAAATTGTTTTCCGCATAGATAGCCGACTCAAGGCCCACGCCCCAGCTATAGACGTAGTTCCCGGGGTTGTCGATCTTATAGTAGTTGTTGTAGACATGCACCTGCCCAAAGCGGACACGCGGCGTCCGCTGCCCCATCTCTTCGAACAAATTGTGGTGCAGAGTCACACGCAGCTTGCCGCGATCGTTGGCTGCCGTAGTCCCGCTATCCGAAGACCCGATGAGCATGACTTTGTCATGGTTCTCGAAACGGTTCCAGGAGACGGTGACGAAATCGGAGGCGTTGGTGATATCGAGCAGCCCGTCATGGACCTGGTACAGCACACCGAAGTAATGGGGAAGCGTGTCATCGGCGGTCTCGCGGTCTCGGAACGTATTGTGATCGATCCAGACGTGGTTCGCGAAACGCAGTGAGATCGAGTCGTATTCTGCATTCCAGGATCCCAGCTCACCGTCGGTGGGATCCCATGCTGTGAAACAGTCGTATGTATCTTCGAAGGTCAGGTTGCGAATGATGATATTGGTCTGGTTGGCGCTCAATGTACCACGAATATCAAACCAGCCGCCGCGGATCGTGGCCTGTTTGTCCACGCCGACGATGGTCGTGTTGGAGCCAATCCGGATGCGGACGCGCTGTTCTTGTGCAGCCTGGGAGGCGTCACGAGCATCTTCCAGCGGGCCGAAAGGCTCTTCCTCATAGCCCCACACAGCCGGGTCATATGCGGCGAGGTAGGCTTCCAGCGTATAACCATCGCGGTAGTAATCTTCGCAGGTCAGCGGCTGGTTGTTATCGTCCACGTTCATATCGATCGTGCCATCCACGTAGATGATCTTGGGCTCATTGGATGGGTTTGAAGGGGATACGGAAGAAAACACACCGTTGTTGAGGGCGGCGATCAGTTCGGCGCGGTTCGTCACCACATAAACCTGGGAGGGAACCGCTTGCGAGCCGCCCGATGTGCCCCCGCCAGAGGATGCCCAACCATCGTTGGCTGGGAGGACCTCCCGCCCGAGGTCTGTCTGCGCGGCCCGGGCTGGCGTTTTGCTTACTGCAATCGCAATCAATAAGATGCCTGTGACAATCCATTTCGTGAGTTGCATGGTTTTACTCCTTTCATTACAAATAAAGTAAGCGATACGGCGAAATATCTCTATTCACTCGTCGCAACCGGAATTACTCGAGCAATTCCAGATGCTTCCTGAAATGCTTTTCCAGCCCGGCGCAGTAGGCATCGGAATGTTTCAACAGGGCGGACTTGATTTCCTGGCCAAAGCCTGCCAGCGCCGAGCCAAACGTGACGTGCAAGACTTCGCGTGCATGGAAGTCATTCAGCAGAGCGGGCAGGTCAACGTCCTCTGGCAGTTGATCTAATTGGGCCGAGACGTGATACGTATCTCGGTCTGTTTCGTAGCGCTCACGGGCGAGTGAATAGATTTTTAGGAACAGCTCCGGGTCGTGTCCTGCCAATACACGCAAGGCCTCGAGGTAACTGGTCCCCGCCGTCTTGACGTGGATGCGATCGCCCCAATGTTTCACGATCAGCGGATAGACGCTGAATTTGTCGGAGCCCGAGTGCAGGCTGAGCTTATACGTGCCAAAGTGGGCCGTGACCGCGGCGTGTCTTTCGAGCTCGGCATCCAGCGCCCCCAGATCGCCAATGTAATCTACGCCCTTTTCGAAATGACCGATAAAGCGCGGGGCCAGCGATGTGAAGCGCACGCCGGACCGCTTCAACTCACTGACGAGGAAGAAATGCTCGAGCGGCGTGGTCGGCGCGTCGGTTTCGTCCACCGACACTTCGAAGTCGAAGTCCTCTTTCATGTCTGACAGACGGTGAAACATGGCTGCCGCGTGCCCGATGGCTTTACCGTATTTGACGACGGCCCGCAGCAGCGATTCCTCCTCGAAGCGGCCCCATACCTGATCGCCCTTTTGGCGCAAGTACAGCGCGGAGAGCTCATCCCAGTCAGCGTCTGTGGCCTTTTGCCTCAAGACATCAAGGGAATCTGTATCCGCAGCGTTATCCACGAATTCGCCCGGGTCGACGGTGAAAAAGGTATAACCGGCCTCGACGAAAGACGGAATGTCTTCAAGTGTTTTTAAGTGATCGGCGTCCGCGCCCCAGGGCGCGTCCCAGCCCGCGGCGTCGAGTGCACGTTTGGCATCGTCGATTACTTGCTGCGGGGTGCGTCCCGTGCGGGCATTCTCACGCACCGATTGCTGTGCAAAGACCGGCGCGAACCTGGTTGCGCGTACCGCGGCAATGTGACCGGGCGTCGCCAGCCCAAGCCGGTCGCCGAAGCCGAAGGAGGGGGAGAGGGAGAGAGGGATGAGCATTTCCATGTCCTGTAGACAGTAATCAGCGATCAGTCCAGCTTGTAGGCGCGTTTTGCCAGACCGACGGCGAGCTCGCCGATCATCTCGCGTGCATCGTGCATATCGACGATATGACGGAGGACTAATCCCGCCAGCCAATCCGCGCAGGCGCGGCGCCAGACGTCATGCCGGGCAGGGATGGAGCAGAACGCCCGCGTGTCGTCGTTGAAGCCGACGGTGTTGTAGATGCCTCCCGTTTCCATCACCCGGCCGAAATAACGCGCCATGCCGTTCAGGCTGTCGAAGAACCACCACGGCGGACCCAGCCTGAGCGCGGGGTAATGCCCCGCCAGTGGGGCCAGCTCGCGTGAATACGCACTCTCGTCCAGGGTAAAGAGGATGAGGGTCAGGCGCGGGTCATTGCCATATTTGTTCAGGAGGGGCAGAAGGTTGCGGGTGTACTCGGTCCGGATTGGGATGTCCGCGCCCTGGTCCGGGCCAAACTTGCGGAAGATGCTCTGGTTATGGTTGCGGAGCGAGCCAGGATGCAATTGCATGACGAGGCCATCTTCGATGCTCATGCGCGCCATCTCCACGAGCATGTGCGCTGAGAACCCTGCGGCATCGCCGGACTGCGACTCTCCCTGAAGCGCGCGCTGGAAGATCGCCTCGGCTTCCTCAGGGGTCAATTCACCGGTAGCGGGCGTGAGCGCGGCGTGGTCGGTGGCGGTCGCGCCCATCGACTTGAAGAAGGCCCGCCGCTGTTCCAATGCATGGATGTAGGATTTGTAATCGACGACCTCTATCCCGGAGACTTCGCTTAGCGCATCGATGTCCTTCTTCCAATGGGGAGCGTCCAGGTTGAGCACCCCATCCGGTCGGAATGTGGGCAGGACGCGTCCACCCCAGCCGCTCTCGCAAATGGTCTTATGGTGCTCGAGCGTGTCTGTCGCCGCGTCCGTCGTGCAGAGGACCTCGATCTGGAAGCGCTCGAAGAGCCGGCGCGGTGAAAATTCCGGTGAGGCAAGCTTTTCGCCGAGGAGATCGAACAGACGGTCCGCGTTCGAGGCGCCGGGCGTTTCCTCCACATCGAATACTGTGACAAGCTCATCTCGCAGCCAGATGCCACTTGGGGTGCCGCGGAAGAGGTGGAAGTTCTGGCAGAAGAGCTTCCAGATCTCGCGATGATCGCGGCCCTCACCCCCGGCCCCTCT
>LLBY010037420.1_pt9 | contig 10802 bp, 9 predicted proteins | sample 1489401 | NCBI WGS metagenome assembly LLBY01 (sample SAMN04092656, study PRJNA295927) | soil metagenome | biome: Soil prokaryotic community; feature: Bulk soil; isolation source: soil from tomato rhizosphere | host: tomato cultivar Hawaii 7996 | place: South Korea | collected 2011-11-01 | reverse complement strand
TCTCTTGCAATATGTTGAACATCTAAGTAAGTGTTAGATTTTACTTCACCTGCTAAAATTACTTGTCCAGTTGTTACTAGGGTTTCACAAGCTACTTTCGATTCTGGATCAAATGCTAAAAAGTTATCAATTAATGCGTCACTAATTTGGTCAGCTACTTTGTCTGGGTGTCCTTCACTCACAGATTCTGACGTAAATAAATATGCCATATTCTTTTTTTGATTAAGCGAGGAATTTGAATTGCAGAAATAAAAGACTAAAGGAGTAGAGTTTACTGCTTTAGCATTTTTTTATTGAGAAACCTTTTTTAAAATCTAAACTTTAAATTCAGTATTCAAAATAGAGGTTGCAATCAGTTCAAATTTTTCCTCTTATATTATTGGTGGCAAATTTATGAAATCAAATTGAATATAAAAGAGAAACTTTTTATTTTTAAAATTAATTAACACTTTTTTTAAAAATGGTATAGATATCATATGATAGTTTTTTTTAAATAGAACTAAGTTTATTGTGGATTATAAATCTAATAATTTGTTTTTAATTAGTAAAAAATAGAAAAAACAACTAATTAATTTTTTTATTTAGAAAATTTATCTAGTTTTGCTTCTCAAATATCTCAATAAATAAAGAAATGAAATTAATGGTTTGCAATATGTGTTGTATGATGTGGAAATTCCGCAGAGAAACTCTATTGCTTAAAAATTAATATTTTAAATATAAAAGCTAATTGAACCTCTGCAAATCGCAGAGGTTTTTTTTTGGTTAAAATTTTAAAGTAAAAAAATAAATAGAAATAAGATTTACAAATGATAAACAATAATAATGATTATTTAGAACAATTAGAAAGCGAAGCAATTTATATACTTCGGGAAACTGCCGCACAGTTTGAAAACCCTGCACTTTTGTTTTCAGGAGGAAAAGATTCTATTGTTTTAGTGCATTTGGCATTGAAAGCATTTCGACCTAGTAAACTTCCTTTTCCTTTAGTGCATATCGATACAGGTCACAATTTTCCAGAAGCATTAGCCTTTAGAGATTATTTAGTAAATGCTATTGGAGAAAAATTGATTGTTGCTTCTGTAGAAGAGAGTATTGTGAAATATAATCTTAAAGAAACAACGGGTCGTTTCCCTTCTAGAAATGCCTTACAAACATATGCTCTTTTAGATGCTATTCAAGAAAATGGTTTTGATGCTTGTATTGGAGGAGCAAGAAGAGATGAGGAAAAGGCTAGAGCTAAAGAGCGTATTTTTTCAGTAAGAGATGATTTTGGACAATGGAATCCAAAATTACAGCGACCAGAATTATGGAATATCTTAAATGGTAAAGTTCAAAGAGGAAATAATGTACGTGTTTTTCCTATTAGTAATTGGACAGAACTAGATGTTTGGAATTATATTCAAAAGTATAATATAGAATTGCCAAGTTTATATTTCGCTCACGAGAGAGAATGTATAATTCACCAAGATCGATTAGTAGCTACTTCACAGTTTATACAACCACTTAATGGTGATGTGGTTGTAACTGAAAAAGTCCGTTACAGAACTGTTGGAGATATGACTTGTACAGCTGCTGTATCTTCTAATGCAGAAACTATTCAGCACATTATAGATGATATTATTCAAACAAGAATAAGTGAAAGGGGACAAACAAGGCTTGATGATCAATTGTCAGAAGCTGCGATGGAAGACAGAAAAAAACAAGGCTATTTTTAAACTGATAACTAAAAAAAATGAACACATTACGATTTATAACAGCAGGAAATGTAGATGACGGTAAGAGTACTTTAATAGGTCGATTATTGTATGATTCTGATTCTATTCACACAGACCAATTGGGAATTTTACAAAAACAAACCAAACAAGAAGGAATAGATATTGATTTATCTTTAATTACTGACGGATTAAGAGCAGAAAGAGAGCAAGGTATTACAATTGATGTAGCGTATAAGTATTTTTCAACCAAAAAAAGAAAATTTATAATTGCAGATGCTCCAGGTCACGAACAATATACAAGAAACATGATTACGGGAGCTTCAAATTCTGATTTGATTATTATTTTAGTAGATGCAAGGAAAGGAATTACAGAACAAACCAGACGTCATGCGAGCATTGGTTCTTTAATGGGAATTCAAAAAGTAATTTTGGCCATTAATAAAATAGATTTGGTAAACTATTCAGAAGAAATTTTTAATCAAATTAGAGTTGATTTTGAAAGAATAAAATCGGAATTAAATTATTCAGAGATAATCTATATTCCAGTAAGTGCTTTGGCTGGTGATAATGTAGTTTTAAAATCACAAAGAACATCTTGGTATCAGGGACAATCACTCTTAGAAACCTTAGAAGAAATTGAAGTTGTTTCCACCATAAATTTAGCTTCTCGTTTTCAGGTGCAATGGGTTATTCGACCAAAAGATGAAAAATACCATGATTATAGAGGTTATGCTGGATTGGTTTTGAGTGGAAGTTATAAAGTAGGAGATACAATTTTGGTTTTATCAGCCAATATAGAAACAACAATTTCTAAAATTGAGAAAAATAATATAACAGTTGAAAAAGTAATTGCTGGGGAAAATGTGGTGTTGCATTTCTCAAATAATATTGATGTTAGTAGAGGTGATACAATTGTGAAAAAAGAGGAGTTGCCAACAATTTCAAATGAAATTTCTACTTGGATTTCTTGGTTAGATGATAGCGCTATGCAATTGGATAAGACATATTTATTGCAACATCGTTTTAAAACTGTTAGAGTAAAAATTCAATCTATTAATCAAAAATGGAATGTGAATGATTGGGAATTTGTTCCAGCAGATGAAATTAAGCTAAATGATATAGCGCAAATAAAATTAAAAACTAACCAACCTCTGTTTTTTGATGCATTTGCTCATAATCCAAAATCTGGAAATGCCATTCTAATTGATGAGACTAGTTATAATACAGTAGGTGCTTTAATGTTTTTATAAAAAGAATTTATATGAGTCAGTTAACTTCCATAAGCGATGTTTTGTTTCAAAAGAATGGTTCAGAAAAAACAGTTTCTATAACCAAAAAGAAAATTGAAAATTGGGTAGAAGATTTATTTGCATGGCTATTTTGTAAACAAGGTGAATGTTCAGATGTTGAATTGTTTCAACAAAAGGAAGAAGCTTTAAGTCTTGATTTACAGTTGTTTTTATCACAAGTAGGTACTCCGAATAAAACATTATTAGCAGATTCATTTTTTAATGATTTAATAGAGATTCATCAAGATTTGTTAGATGACTTGAATACTATTCTTGAATTTGATCCTGCTGCAAAATCAAAAGATGAGGTTTTATTAGCTTATCCCGGTTTTTTTGCTATTGTCGTTTACCGAATTGCAAATGCTATTTGGAATAAAGGAGTTGCAGTTTTACCAAGAGTAATTTCAGAATATGCACATGGGAAAACAGGAATTGATATTCATCCAGGTGCTACTATAGGAAAGCGTTTTTTTATCGATCATGGAACAGGAATTGTAATTGGTGAAACGACAAATATCGGTAATGATGTAAAAATTTATCAAGGTGTAACTCTTGGTGCATTGAGTGTAAGTAAAGATAAAGCGGAAGAAAAAAGACATCCTACAATTGAAGATAATGTAATTATATATGCAAATGCTACTATTTTAGGAGGAAAAACCGTCATTGGCAAAGGTTCTGTGATAGGAGGAAATGTTTGGATTACCGAATCTATTCAAGCGCAAACTTTAGTTTATCATAAAAGTGAGATTATTGTAAAATCAAAAAATAAATTTCCAGAGCCTATTAATTTTAGTATATAAAAAATCAATTAAACTTATAAAAAACTTATGAAAACAGAAAATATATTACAAACTATTGGAAAAACACCAGTAATAAGAATTAATCGAATGTATGGCTTGGCCAAAAATATCTGGATAAAACTCGAGAAAGCAAATCCAGGAGGAAGTATAAAAGATCGTATTGCATTAGGAATGATTGAAGATGCTGAAGCAAAAGGATTGTTGAATAAAAATAGTGTTATTGTTGAACCTACATCAGGAAATACAGGTATTGGTTTGGCTTTGGTAGCTGCTGTAAAAGGATATAGAGTAATTTTAGTCATGCCAGAATCGATGAGTGTAGAACGAAGAAAATTAATGGAAATTTATGGAGCAGAATTTGAATTAACACCAAAAGAAAAAGGAATGAAGGGTGCTATTGAAAAAGCTTCCAAATTAGTAAAAGAAATTCCAAATGCTTGGTCTCCTTCGCAATTTGAAAATCCTTCAAATGTTGAAGCACATAAGAAAACAACTGCTCTTGAAATCATAGAAGATTTTCCTGATGGCTTAGATTATATCATTACAGGTGTAGGAACTGGAGGTCATATTTCAGGAGTTGCTGAAATTGTAAAGAAAAAATTTCCAAATTTAAAAGTGATAGCTGTGGAACCTGAACTGTCACCTGTTTTAAGTGGAGGTGCTCCTGGACCACATCCTTTACAAGGAATTGGAGCTGGTTTTATTCCTGAAAATTATTATTCCAGTCTTATTGATGAAGTAATATCAGTTTCAAAAGAAGATGCATTTGAATATGCTAGAAAAAGCGCATTACAAGAAGGAATTTTTGTAGGCATTTCAACAGGAGCTTCGTTGGCTGCTGTTGCAAAAAAAATAAAAACTTTACCCGATGATGCTGTTGTTCTCACCTTTAACTATGATACAGGGGAACGATATCTTTCGGTAGAAGGTTTGTTCTAAAAAAATCAATAATTAGTATAGGATTTTTACCCAGTTTTAGACTAGGGTTAGGGTTTCTATGTTTTTTTCTAAATCAAATATGATACAAATTTCAAACAAAGGGAAAGTAATTCTGGCTGGTGCTGGTCCAGGTGATCCCGATTTAATTAGTTTAAAAGCACTAAAATACCTTAAAATAGCGGATGTTGTTTTAACAGACCGATTAGTGTCTCCAGTTTTAGTAGAGGAATATGCTCGAAAAGATGCTGAGGTTATTTATGTAGGTAAGCAATGTTCAAAAGGAATTCATACACCTCAAAAGGATATTAATGAATTAATGCTAGAGTTTGCTTTAATGGGAAAACTTGTTTTAAGATTAAAAGGAGGTGATGTTTCTTTATTTTCCAATGTTTTGGATGAATTGAATGTCTTGATTGAAAATGGAATTTTATATGAAATTATACCAGGTATTTCTGCTGCTTTTGGAGCGGCTGCTTATACTGGAATTCCTTTGACAGCAAGAGAATATTCAAGAGGTGTTCGTTTTCTTACTCTATATGATTTGAAAAATGTAACTGAGAATCAATGGAAAGATTGGGCAAGAACTGAAGATACGCTTGTTTTTTATATGAGTGGACAACGATTAAATACTTTGACAAATTGTTTGTTAGAAAACGGGATTGATAAAAATAAAGGAATTGCCATTGTACAACAAGCAACAACTCCCAATCAAAAAACAATTGTTTATAAATTTAAAGAATTAAAAAACAAAGTATTACCAGAGTTTGAATATGTGCCTACATTATTAATCATAGGAAATGTGGTAAATCTTCATCAAAAATTTGCTTGGTTCTCTGAAAAGAATAAAAGAGAATCTTATTTCGATAATCATAAAATACTTTTTCAAAATGCTATCTGATACTAAATTAAATTTATTGCAACAATTAGTGCAAAATGCTTCAAATGAAGAAATAATCTGGACTAAAGGGTATTTGGCAGGTTATTTAGATGGAAATAAAATTGGAATTCAAATTCCTTCAAGTCCGATTTCTGAAAATATAGCGGTTAAACCGTTAATTATTTATGGAACAGAAACAGGTAATTCTAAAAAAATAGCATCACAGTTGTTAACGACATTTAAAAAAAATAAAATTCAAGCTAAAGCAGTTGATGTGTTTCAATTTGATAAAGTAAAATTAGAGAAAGAAACATTAATCCTGTTTGTCATGAGTACACAAGGCGAAGGTGAGTTTCCGCAAAATGCAGTTCAGTTTTATGAATATTTAAAGACTACTAATCTGGATTTAAAGCACGTTTCTTATGCTGTTTTTGGTTTAGGAGATACTTCTTATCCACTTTTTTGTCACGCAGGAGTTTTGTTAGATGAGGTTTTATTTGAAAAAGGGGCAAAACGATTATTACCATTAGTAAAAGCTGATGTCGATTTTGCACCAGAAGTTCTTAATTGGGAACAAGCTTTACAAGCAGTATTCAAAAATCAAGAAAAGTCTGTAGTGGTTGAAACGATAAAAACCTCTTTAGAACATAAAAAGAATTACACTGGGAAAATTAGTAATAAAATTATTTTAAATGATAAAGGTTCAAATAAAGAAACCTATCATATAGAAATTGTTTCTGAGGATGAAATAGTTTACGAACCTGGTGATGCTTTAGGGATTGTACCAAAAAATAAATTATCTGATATTCAATTTGTTATTGATTATTTTAAAATAGATGGGAAAAAGGGAATAGTATTAAAAAAACAAAAAAATACTATTGAAAATTGGTTGTTAGAGCTAAATATAAAAGGATTAAGTAAGCGTTCATTAGAGCAATTAGGAAAATTATTGAAAGTTGAAATTACTTTTGAGAAAGCAGATTTGATTGATGTGTTCCAATTGTATTCAAAACCTGAAACGTTTCAAATTGAAGATTTACTCGAAATTTTATTGCCAATTGCTCCACGTCTATATTCAATTGCTTCTTCGGTTGAAGCACATGATGGGGAAGTGCATTTAACGGTAAATTTGAACAAATTCAAAGTGAACGAAAAGATTAAAACAGGTTTAGCTTCTCAGTTTTTAGCCGATTATTCAGAAGATGAAGCTATAGAATTTTACATTCATAAGAATCAAAATTTCAGATTACCAAATGAAGAAACTGATGTTATTATGATTGGTCCAGGAACAGGAATTGCTCCTTTCAGAAGTTTTATAGCACATAGAGATGCAACTGGAGCTGAAGGTAGAAATTGGCTATTCTTTGGAGAACAACATTTTGTATTAGACTTTTATTATCAGACCGAAATTCAAGAATGGATTGCAACAGGAGTGCTGACTAAATTAGACACTGCTTTTTCTCGTGACCAAGAAAAGAAAATTTATGTACAAGATCGCATTCGTGAAAAAGCTAACGAGTTCAATAAATGGCTGGAAAATGGAGCAAGTTTATATATCTGTGGCCAAAAAAATCCAATGAGTAATGATGTAGAAAATACAATTATAGAAGTTTTATCTCAAGAACGAATTATTTCTAAAGAAGAGGCAAAACAAGTTCTGGAAGATTTAGAAATAGCAGGGAAATATCAAAAAGACGTGTATTAATAAAGTGACTAGTAATTAGCTTTTTAATAAGCTGTAAACTATTCACTATTTACTAATTACTAAAAAAAAAACAAAATGAGCGATAAATTATCATCAGTAGAATATATTAAAACAAAAAGCGACGGACTTAGAGGTACTTTAAAAGAAAGTATAGATTTAGATAACCACACTGGAAATGTGCGTCCAGATGATGAGACTTTGGTAAAGTTTCATGGTATGTATGTGCAAGACGATAGAGATAGACGAGCAGAAAGAGCAGCAAAGAAATTAGACAAACTTTATTCGTTTATGATTCGGTTGCGAATCCCAGGAGGACAAATTACAGCAGATCAATGGTTAGCAACACATGATATTTCAGAACAATATGGAACTGGAACATTGAAAATTACAACACGTCAAACGTTACAATTACATGGTTTGTTAAAACATCAGTTACGACCAACAATACAATCATTTAATGTAGCAAAATTAGATTCAATAGCAGCTTGTGGAGATGTGAATCGAAATGTAATTGTGTCAGCGCATCCACAATTGTCTCCTTTACATAAACAAATTCATGATTATGCAGATAAAATCTCAAAATTATTGTTACCAAAAACACAATCATATTATGAAGTTTTTATAGATGGAGAAAAAATTTATGAACGTTCGGCTGAAGCAGATCCATTATATGAAGACCGTTATTTACCAAGAAAATTTAAAATTGCAATTGCAATTCCTCCTAGTAATGATGTGGATTTGTTTACCAATGATTTAGGCTTGATTGCAATTATTGAAGATAATGAATTAAAAGGATTTAATATAGCAATTGGTGGAGGACTTGGAACAACACATGGTAATGAAAATACTTATCCAAGGTTAGGAAATATAATTGGTTTTACAGATACAGAAGAGAAAACCCTAAAAGCGATTTATGAAGTATTAACAGTCCAAAGAGATTTTGGTAACCGTTCTGATAGAAAATTATCAAGATTAAAATATACAGTTGATAGATTAACGGTGGAAGGTTTTAAAATAGAATTAGAAAAGCGAATCGGATTTGCATTAGAGCCAGCAAGACCATTTCAATTTACAGAAAGAAATGATCGTTATGGCTGGGAGCAAAATCAAGGAGGGAAATGGTTTTACACACTTTTTGTAGAACATGGTGTAATTAAACCTAATCAAAAGAAATTTTTACATGAAGTAGCAAAATTAAAAGTGTCCAATTTTATTTTTTCAGGCAACCAAAACCTAATTATTGGTGAGGTGAATGATTTAGATAAAACCAAAATTGAAATCCTTCAAAAACAATATAATATTGATGTTGTGGTAAGTGCTTTACGAAAAAGTTCAATGGCTTGTGTGGCTTTGCCTACTTGTCCTTTAGCTTTAGCCGAAGCGCAACGATATTTACCAGTTTTAGTAACGAAAATTGAGCCTCTTTTAGAAAAGTATAATTTAAGTAATGAAGAAATTTCAATTAGAATGACTGGTTGTCCTAATGGTTGTGGTCGTCCTTATGTAGCAGAGCTAGGTTTTATTGGAACTGGACCTGAACAATATAATTTCATGTTGGGTGGAGATCGATTTGGAGAACGTTTAAATGTTTTGTACAAAGAAAAACAATCGGAAATTCAAATTTTAGAAGAAGTAGATGTTTTATTGGATAAATACGTGAAAGGAAAACTGCAAAATGAAACTTTTGGAGATTTTGCTTTTCGAACCATTTTAAGTTAATGAAAATATGAGTAATACCTTATTTCCAGTATTTCTTAAAACCGAAACAGCACACTTTTTAATTGTAGGTGCTGGAAATGTAGGTTTGGAAAAGACAGAAACTTTATTAAAACAAAATCCTGCTATTCGAATTACAATTGTAGGAACGATTATTATTCCAAAATTAAAAAGAATTATAGAATCTTATTCTAATATTGATGCATTTGAAAGACCTTTTCAAGAAATCGATTTAGAAGAGAAAGATTTTGTTATTATTGGTACTGATAGTTCAGAAGTTAATTTAGAAGTAAGAAATTTAGCTAAAGCTAAAGGAATTAAGGTAAATGCTGCAGACCAACCTGCTTTATGTGACTTTTATTTAGGTTCAATTGTAAATAAAGGAAGTCTTAAAATTGCCATTTCAACTAATGGTAAATCTCCTGTTTTAGCAAAGCGAATGAGAGAATATTTCACAGAAGTAATTCCTGATGATATAGAAAAAAGTTTAGATGTGTTAAATCAATTTAGAGCTAATCATAAAGGGAATTTTCAACAAAAATTGAATGATTTAAATAAAATAACAGAAACTTTTAAGAACAAAAAGAGGTTAGGTTATTGGAATAAATTAAAATGCCTTTTTGGATAAAACTATAAATGATTTAAGTTGTAAATTATTTTATGGTTCAATTGATTTAATTTAGAATTAAAATCTATTATAGTATATTAAAATAATAAAATTTAGAAAATAACACTATTAAATTTTTATATATAGAATTTTATTCTAAATTTGCTACGTAATAAAAAGAAACAATGAGATCAATTATTTGCAATATGTGTTATATGATGTGGAAAATTTCACAGAGGTGACTATTGCATAATTTAAAATAAATTTTCAATACAACCTCTGTGAAAAGCAGAGGTTTTTTTATGTCAAATTGCTTTAAAAATATAAAAATGAAAAAAATAGATAAAATGTGTTTTATGATGATGATGTGCATGTGCGCACCTCCTTAATATGTCCAAAAGATAATAGTTAAACTTTAGTTATGTTTAAAAATTGAACCCTTTTGGAAATAGTTTCAAAAGGGTTTTTTAATGAATTTCAAATAAAAAAAACAATTAAATCAAAAAAATTATGAGTACTCAAAAATTCGCAACTAATGCTTTACATGCAGGTCATGATGTTACTAAAAATGGTGGAACAAGAGCAGTTCCTATTTACCAAACAACATCTTATGTTTTCAATAATTCAGATCACGCAGCAAACTTATTCAATCTGTCTGAAGCAGGTTATATTTATACAAGATTAAACAACCCAACAAATGATGTTCTTGAACAACGATTAGCTACTTTGGAAGGAGGAATTGGTGCAGTGGTAACGGCTTCAGGAACAGCAGCTATTTCAACGGCTTTGTTAGTCTTACTAAAAGCAGGTGATCATATTGTTGCTTCTAGTAGTTTATATGGTGGAACTTACAATTTGTTGAGTGTTACTTTACCAAGATTAGGAATCACTACTACTTTTGTTGATCCTTCAAATCCTGAAAACTTTAAAAAGGCTGTTCAAGAAAACACAAGAGCTTTTTTCGCTGAGAGTTTAGGTAACCCAAAATTAGATGTATTAGATTTAAAAGCGATAGCTAAAGAAGCACACAATTACAAAGTTCCTTTTATTGTAGATAATACAGTAGCAACTCCTTATTTATTAAACCCAATTGAACATGGAGCAGATATCGTAATTCATTCTTTAACTAAATATATTACGGGTAATGGAACTTC
>LLBY010038872.1_pt1 | contig 10840 bp, 17 predicted proteins | sample 1489401 | NCBI WGS metagenome assembly LLBY01 (sample SAMN04092656, study PRJNA295927) | soil metagenome | biome: Soil prokaryotic community; feature: Bulk soil; isolation source: soil from tomato rhizosphere | host: tomato cultivar Hawaii 7996 | place: South Korea | collected 2011-11-01 | reverse complement strand
TGACAGTATTGCCGATGTTCCATGGAGAGATTTCGAAGCTCGCGCCACGGCAGTTCTTGGTTTTAGTGACCTTGGGTGGAAGAACGAGTTCGAACGCCAGACCGGCTTACGCGAAGGCATCCTCAAAATGTGCAACCAGCGGGGTAGCGTGCCACATGGCTACTTCCATTTGTGTGACATGTTAAAACCGGCGGAACGCAAAAAGGCAAAGAAAGTTCGCGTTGAACAGGATGAAAAGGATGCCGTTCGGGCGCTTCACGCGGAAGGGAAATCCGTAAAGGAAATGCGCCAGATCATGCATGAGCGGTTCGGAGAGCGCCGCGACTATCTCAACGACGGTCCCATTTTGGGTATTTTACAGCGCGAAGGCTTGAAGGCAAAGCGCTAATCCCTACCGTTGTTCTTACCCACCGTAATCAACAGGAGTCTCCGTGTATGGTCAAATTGTTGGATATGGATGATATTGAGTTGCTTCGTAAGCGTCTTGGAATGATTGAGGCGCTAGTGATCGATGTTGATGTCATCGACGGAGTTAGACTCCAGTTGCTTCGGAGCGCAATTGGTGACACCGGAGCATATTGCGCTGACTACTTGCGAGAGCCGGGCGTGGTCGATATGACCAAGATCGCCCGGCATCTTCAGAATTAATTGAATATCCAATCCATGCGAGGCAAGTCCCGGTAATCGGGTAGGAACACGAACCAAGCAAAATCCCAGATATTGCTATGGGCTGTTCCTACATCGACTTCCCATTTGGGGCGGCGGGACAGATTAAGGACATAAGCGAGGCCCGATTCTTCCTTGAGCCATCGACTGCGCTTGTTCGTTCCCTGCCACGACACCGACTGGAGGATAAAGATGGGCCCCCGTGTATGCGTGCGGGCTTTTTTCACGAAATCCACCGCCAGTGTGAAGGGTGGGTTGGTGATCATAAAGTCGCAATCCGGGACATCCATGTTCCAAAGATAATCCCCGATTTCGATTTGGGTATCTTCGGGAAGATTCGCGCGCATCAGCGCCTCTTCCTCTTCCCGGATATCGGCTGCGTAATGCGGTCCCGTATTGCCTCTACGGACGATCTCCGCGAGCATCCTCCCGTCTCCCGCGCTAGGATCACAACCCTGACCAGTAAACCAATCAGGTCGATAGTCGAACAGGGGCTTGAAAGCATAATCCGGGGTTCGATATACTTCATTCTTGGTGTTGCGTTCCAGAATGTCTGCATCTGTATTCACATTGATGTTTTTGAGTCTTGCCATGACTGTATTTAGTTAGGCTTTAATTCCCTCCCATTGACGAGGCGAGGCGGGTGTGCTATGGCGAACTTCGTATTGGAGATCGTATATGGCACGGACCCCGGAGGATATTCCCCTCCACCGTAAGCTCGGTTATGACCATCACCGTGAGCGCGATGCTATTCGCGCGCACTTGGTTCGCCGTGGCCATGATCCTCACACACTTGCTTTTGAATTCCGCGTGACCCGCATCCAAGATCGCATACACCGGAACAAGCCCACGATGCGCCAGCGGCAGCAACTGTGGCGTGAGAAACAACCCGCGCCCACCAAGGCCGTGGCGCTCACGCCCGAAGAAATCGCTTATCTCGTCGAGGTCTTTGAGGCGGCCAATCACCCTCTCGCACAATCGATCTACGCCAAGGCGCGGGCCACTGGAGAATAAAATGGATTATCAATCAAGCAAAGCGTGGCCCTATCAGGAAGCCCGGAGAATCATCGAACGCAACATCACGGATCGCCCGGTGGTGTTCGCAACCGGCTACGGTCCGTCAGGTCTGCCCCATATCGGCACCTTCGCCGAAGTTGCCAGAACCACTATGGTGCGGCGGGCTTATGAGGATATGACGGGTCAACCGACGCGCCTTGTCGTCTTCAGCGACGACATGGACGCCTTGCGCAAGGTTCCCGACACCGTATCGCATCATCGCGAGATGATGGAACAGTATATCGGCATCTCCCTCTCGCGCGTCCCTGATCCTTTCGGACTTTATGAAAATTTCGCGCATCATAACAATGCGCGGTTGCGAGAGTTCCTTGACCGTTTTGAATTCGACTACGAGTTCATCTCCGCTACCGACTATTACAACGCCGGTATATTCGACGATACTCTACGGTTGTTCGCAAGCCGCGTTGATGATGTGAAGGATATCATCCTCCCGACTCTGGGACCGGATCGCCGCCAGACCTATAATCCCTTCATGCCCATCGACCCCGAAACGGGCCGGGTGTTTGAAAGTGGGGTTTTGGCCGTTCACGCGGATGGATCGATGGTAGCGGAACATCCTGATTTTGGCCCCGGCGACTGCCTCTACACAAGCGGCGGCGCGAAGCTACAATGGAAGGCCGATTGGGCAATGCGCTGGATCGCCCTTGGGGTAGATTATGAAATGGCGGGTAAGGATTTGACCGATTCGGTTAGGCTTTCTTCCGCTATCGTGCGGAAGCTCGGTCACACCCCTCCTGTGAACATGATCTACGAAATGTTCTTGGATGAGCAGGGGAGGAAGATCAGCAAGTCTTTGGGCAATGGTCTCACCATGGAGGAATGGCTTCGCTACGGAACGCCGGAGAGCCTTTCCTTCTATCTCTTCCGTGATCCCCAGCGGGCCAAGAAACTCTTCCCTGCGGTGGTCCCACAGGCCATGGATGACTATTGGGACGCTCGTGCTCGATATGCGGGACAGAATGACGCCGAGCGTCTCGGTAATGCGGTCCACCATGTCCATGGTGGGAATGTCCCCCCGGATACCCTCCCCGTCACCTACCAGCTATTGCTCAATTTGGCCGCGACGGCATCGGTGGAAAATGTCGAAGTCCTGATGAAGTATCTGGATAATCACTTTCCACTACGCAACCCGATTGTGGAAGATGATTTGCTCGCAATGGCGGGGCGGGCCGTGGATTATTACATCGATCATCTCCGTGGTCATCTCGACTATCGTGGCGCAACTGCCGAAGAGGGGGTTGCTCTGTGTGCGCTGGCCAATGAGATAGAAGAGGCATGGCGGGCTGCTGACGAGGACGGCAAAACTCTTAATGCCGAACAGGTTCAATTTATCGTTTACGAAATCGGTAAGGAATATTTTGGAAAAGATAAATTGCGCGATTGGTTTCGGACCTTGTATCAAACCGTATTGGGACAAGATTCAGGGCCTCGCTTCGGTGCGTTCACTGTTCTCTTTGGTGTTCCGGAAACTGTTAATCTGCTACGGGAAATAGCCAACAATGCTGAATAACTTCGCTCTTTGGTATAGGGAAAATTGTATCAAGAAAGATGGTCGGGTGATCTGGTGGGAGCACCTCATTACGTTCCTACCGCTGGGCGTAATCCCCGGTCTGTATCTCGCCCGTTACTTCCAGTCTTTTTACCCTTTCCTCATTGGCTTTATGCTCGGTTGGCTTGCTGGTGTGTGGAGCTACAAACAGGACTTGATCGCCCATAACGTCGATGACGCCGAGCTAACCCGTCTGCGTGACATACCCAAGGTCGTGCCCACTCTGACCAAAGTATCCGGGATTGTGTTTGTGGTGATGCTCACCATTATCATCATCCAATGGATCATCAACGGTCGTTACTAATGAGCGTTCGGGTCTCGACCGCAATCGGTTACGCAATACCATGGAGGGATTTCTTCCACCACACGCTGTTGGATATCGACCCAAACGAATGTCTGGGAGATGAACTCGATGATGCTCTCGACCGTTTCAAAGGCCTCTTTTATCAAGGGGACGAATATATTTGGAAGGTGATCGATGGTGGGCGCATCCTCCCCGACAATACGAGCCCGAGTTCGCTTATCGCAAGTATCGGGCAAGGGGATAATCATGACCATGTGATGTTTTGGCCCACCTTGAGCTATAAAACTACTTGGTTCCGCTTTAATGACACCGTCGATTATCACTTCGCCACCGAGGGAGGGGTGGAAGAATATCTCACCGATGGCCTCTATCCCTTCCATGACATCTGGATGGATAGTAACGGCGTCGATGTTTCACTTCGGAAGACGGACGATTCTGCTTTTCTGATGGCCCTCGATGATAATCTGCGGCCCGGAATCCCCGAAATTCTTCGGTGGTGGCTCCTCCATTGCGGGATTTTCAACCTCCGTGGAATTGCCGCATTGCGACCAATGAAAGCACAGTGGTGGGGATAATCCCCACCGAGTATGAAAGAAACAGTATGCTTGAAAAATTACATAACGCCAAGGTGATTAAAACGATTGAGGACGGGGTATTCGCCATCAGGTGGATGCTTGTACCGCTCTACATCGGTCTGGTCGCCGCTCTCGGATTCTATGTCGCTCACTTCATCCACGAAGTGACCTCCATGTTTCATCACATTGAAGACGCTTATGAGAAGCAAGATATCCTCATGCTCTTCATCCTCGAACTCGTCGATATGGCGATGATTTCCCAACTTGTCGTCATGACCATTCAGGGCGGCTACGCGATCTTCATTCGTCCGCTCGATTCCAGCGGTGGTAAGGTCCTCCCACAATGGCTCAAGCATGGCCTCGGGACGTCCGAACAAAAAGTCAAGCTAGGCATGTCGATCATGGGCATCATGATGGTTCAGTTGCTCAAGAACTTCATCGGCATCACGGAAGACCACGCACTCACCTCTGATCAGTTGTGGATGCGCGTCAGCCTACTTGGTGCTGTCGGGGCCGCCACTTTTATGTTCTGTTTGTTTAACATCATGATGCATCCGCAGATGATTTACCGGAACAACAATTCCAAACACGAAGATTATGAAAGCCATTAATCGATGAAAAAGATTCTCTCTCTCGCCATTATGGCGCTTACCATGTCGGCTTGTTCGCCCACCCCGCAGAAAGCGGACAAGAAATTCCACGTCGAAGCCCATGAGGTTCATCACTTCGCTGATGGTCGCGTCGGTTACCGCGACGAAGACGGCATTTGGTGGTATTTGATGCTCAACAATCAGATGACGAGCGCAACGGCTTCTTCCCCGACGATCTCTGGCGGCTGGAGCAAGGGGGCGGCCCCCACACAAGCCGAAATCAACGAAGCCGATGTGGAGACGCAGGGTGTCGTTGAGACTGCCGAGGGCGACCCCGTTGATGCCACGGAAGCAGCCGCTGTAGCGGAAGCCGATCCCAGCATCGCGGATACTGTTGCGACGGAAGCCACGGGCGAAATTTCCGCTACAGTAGATATCAGCGCGAGCGCGGAAGGATCGGTTGATACTGGTTCCACCGACACCGGTTCAGTAGATACCTCCGTCGATACCGGCTCTTACGATTCAGGCGGCGGCTTCGACTCCGGTGGCGGTGACGTGGGCGGTGGCGGCGGGGAATAACAGTTCTCCAATTGTTCCCCTTGACCCTCCGGGCGAACTACTTCATTTTAATGAGGTGTTTTCTCGGAGGTTATATGTTCAATACCTATACGAATCCCGTAGCTGCTGTTCAGGCCTTGCGAGACAAGGGGTTCGACAAACTCGATTATGAACTGCGGCCCGTCTTGGGCGGCCAAATTCAACCAATCGTGGTGTGTGAATCGCTCCATGACGCAGAAGTGATTCAGGACAGTGGATTCAACGCCCGCCTCGCAGTCGAATACGCGGCTGACTAAACCTCCCAAAGAAATTCGTGTCCTCTGGCATCGGTCCTTCGATCCAGAGGACATGCGTATCCGAGCATGGCAGGCGGAAAATCCAAAGATTTTTTCCTCCATGTTGCGTCTCGCAGATGAGATAGAGGAAATTCGTTCACAATATCTCGATCCGTGAGGCAGAATGACTGAATTCGGTTATATCAGAAAAGCCAGTTTCCCCATCTATCGCGCCTACGCCGACTGTCCATTTTGCCACAGAGGTAGAATGCGACCTGTGAGCCGTTATTGCATGATAATCATCTACCGCTGTAATGTCTGTGATTGTGGGCGGCGGTACAATCTGTCTTATCCTCACTTATCAAAGAATAGCGGGGTTCGCTTCAAGCGCTCCTAAATAGGGGATGCGTTACGCGGAAATCATTTCAGAAAAGGTCAACCTCGCCTATCTCTATCATGGGACCGACTGTGATAATGCGGCGCGGATCATTTATACCAATAAGTTGAGCGCCTTTTCCGAACACATGTCTGTCCATATGGGGCTCCCCTTCGATCACCACACATCGAACGAATTCGGTAATGTCGCGGGTGTTTGTCTGACTCGCTCCAAATATTTTGCGCATGAATGGACATCAAACTTTGGTGTCGTCTTTGTCCTCGATCAATCGAAGCTTCGTGCCAATCACCTTGTTCGTCCCTACCTCTATTACCGCGATGACGGCACAAGGGCGGCGGGCCGCAGGGAAGCAGAAGAGTTTGTCATCGGTAAGGATGGCATCTCGCCTTTGGACAAATATCTTGTCGCCATTGAGATTTCTCGGCGAGCTTATCAAGAGTGTATCGCTGATAATGAAGACTATCTCGATCCCGAAGATGCCCGTTATACCTATTTGACCAATCATCCTTTGCTGAAAATCATTTGACAGTTCGGCTTTACGTGGATATTGCGCGATCCTAAACGGACGTGTAATGATATCCCTGTAAGTTTTGAAAGAATGTATGACTAAACTTTTCATAGACTGCGATGGCGTGGTCGCCGACTTCGACGCTCTGGCTTTTGAAATCCTCGGGATGCCCTCCAAGGAATATGAGGCGCGTTTCAAGGCGAAGGCGTTTTGGCGCGAGCTTCGCCATTATCGCTGCCCGGAAGGCCGGGGTTTCTTCGAGGCCCTTCCTCTCATGCCCGATGCCATGATCCTCTTTGATGCGGTGAAGCACAGGAGCCCGACACTCCTGACCGGTTGTCCCTTTGGCAATTGGGCACCACAGCAAAAGGTCGCATGGGCGGCTAGGCATTTCCCCGGAACGCCTATCATTACGTGCGCGGCGAAAGACAAGAAGCTCCACATGGAGCCCGGTGATATTCTGATAGACGATCGGGAGAAGCACCGCGAATCGTGGGTGGAGGCTGGTGGCGTGTGGATCACACATACAAGTGCCGAAAGTTCTCTGGAGCAGCTTCGTGATCTGAAGCCGGAATGGTTCATTTGAAGATCGTCGCTTACTTTGTTGCGGCTATCGTGTTGGCGATTGGGCTGGGGGTTCAGATTTGGGGCATTGTCCTAATCGCGAACCACCAGCCCAACCCGATGCTGATGTTGAGTTGGGTTGTTCCCGTCATCATGTCCGCACACTACCTGTGGAAACGCCATGCTGATTGACGCATCTGCCTTCGCATCATTCCTCACGCCCTGTAGGGTTTCTGGCCGCCTGTTACGCGAAGCAAATAACGGGCTTGGGATAATCCGATTATCAATGCTACGGCGTTGGGAAGCCTACCAGCGTCTTCGCGAAATCAAACATGGGGTTTTGGTATTGAGCGACATTGGAGAGAGCAACGAGGAAGTATTCTTCGATGTTGAGCCCAGTGACACCTATGAGGCGATCAAGCTCGCCTTGTCGCATGATCTGGTTTGGAGCGGGAACAACAAAGCGGTTGATTATCGACGCACGGTTGAGCGGTGGAGCCACATGCTTGATCATGACCAGATATCAGTCGCGCAAGTTGAAAAAATGAAGAGCAATGATCTGGACGCGCCAGAATTCCTCGGGTTCAACGTCACCCTAATGGAATATCTTCTGACATGTGACAGGCGCGGTGCCCGTTATTATCGATCGGACAATTTCGAGGCAATCAGGCATTGAGGGATATCGTATCGGCTTTCGCGGGATCGAAAGCCGCCGTTTTGAGGCGTATCCCGCTCATGTCCAACATCACAAATTTGGTGTAGTGATCCATGGTGAAATCAGAAGGTATTTTTGTGAACACCATGGCGTCGAAACCGAGTTTCCGCAGTCGATCATAGATGGCCGTCCAATTGGCGCGACGATCATCTCCTAGACGGCTCGCATGACGCAATGCATCTTCGACGGTAGAATCATATTCCCGGTTTGCTTCTTTATGCGAGGGGCCTCCCGTAATTGCGCGATAAAGCTTCTCTGGAATGACGCGCTCCGCGCGCGCGGGATATTCACCCATATCTCTTGTTGGGACCATCAGGGGTTTGCGGATGCGTAGGAGACAATCCATGACATGGCCGTTCCCATCCCCGCGCATATCAGCATATCCCTTGGCCTCTTCGTGCTTGTCGGCGAAATAAGGCGCATATCCCTGTGCCCCATTAGGGTTTGCTTTGTCAAGATCAAACTCGTTGAAACGAGCCCCTGTGCCATGGTAGACTGGAATAGTGAATCCAAGGTCTCGGGCGCGGGCCATCCGCGATTTCTCATCCATGGGTAGCATCAGAAATCAAAGCTCAATTGGTCATCATCTTCGAACAAACCCGAGATATGTTCGATTAGCATGGACAGTGCTTGTTCCTTCAGCCACTCGATGTCCGTGCGCTGTTTATCAGTTTCCTCATCGTCGTAACCATCGTCACTATTTTGTGCCAGCCATTCACGGTCTTGAACACAGTTTTCGAATCCATCCGTGTATTCCCAGTCCTCTTCCTGATAGGAACTGACAGAGTAAACCAGTTTACCAAAATCTACTGACAGAGAAACGCTACCATCTTCGTGAACACGTACATTAAGGTCATGATAGGATACCCGCATCTCGTCGAGGATAGCGGACGTGGCTTGTTTTGCCTCTTCGACTATGTCTTTCTTCACTTCGTCCCATATGGTGGCGACTGACTGTGGGAACATGTGTTCCAGAGCATCAAGGGCGTTTTCTTCGCGCATACCCGTTTTTAAGCTCAACATAGCGAGGAATTGATCAGTCTCTTCGTCCCCTTCTTCGACCATATTCTTCAACCCGGTGAACGCGTTGGCTTCATCCAACCAGTCCAATGGGTCTAAATTACCAGTGGCGACGTCAGTAATTCCCTCACCGTCCCGTCCGCGAAGAAAAGCCTCAACATCCTTCCATGTTTCAATAAGGATATCCTCATCTTGCCATGAATCAATAGAGAGACCGTATTCATCGAGTATCACAGCCAGACGATCGAAGATTTTGTCACAGGGTCCTAGTTTCTCAAAAGCGTCGGCGATTGACCCGAGTTCCGGCTTCAACTCAATGAGCCGTTCGCGCACTTCATCATCGAGGTCTTTCATGTCGAAATTATTTTGCGGGAGGTAACCTCCGCCCCTGATGCCATCCACATAATTGCTTTCGAGCAATTTGACGATCATGGGGTGATAGCGCGCTGCGGGTTTCTCGTTACCCTTTCCTTTCATCTCCGTGAGGTAGCCATCTTCGGCGAGGATGAAGGTCAGATGCGGCTCCCAACGGACTTCATTACCAAACAGGATTTTCTTCCGTAGAGACAAGAGATGGTCGCCGGTATGCTGGCGCGGAGAATTGCCACAATGCCCCATTGCGGCGGCTTCCTTTGAGCAATAGGCCTTTTCGGTATCGACCCAGAACCAATTGTTTCCACAGTCGATAATGACCTTGGATTCATCATCCTCAATGCTGTTCTTTACGGTCTCTTTCCACTGGTTTTCAAATTCGACAAAATCGCCATAGACATCCCTATAGGGCTGAAAACGAAATTGGTAGTTTTGAATAGCGGGGATAGGCAGGGACAGGAAGTGCTTTAAGTCTTCCAACACACCCTTATACCCACCTACTGCTACAGAGAAAGTGCCATCCTCCGTAACTGGTAGACCAACGCGAGAATTGAAATCTTGGCGCAATTTGTTAGCCTTGGCTTCGTCTAGACCAGAGGCATAAATCTCAACCAACACCGCCCGAACAAGGCGCAAATACCAAGTGATACGATCTGCTTTTTTTAGGTCTGCTTTTGCTTCACGGATCGCCTCGTTCCATTGCTTTGAGATTTTCTTGCGCCATTCGTCGGCGATATCAACCGCGATCCCACTGGAAGTGTTTCGGGGATTGCTCTTCAGAGCGGATAGAACGGGGTTGATCATCGCCGCATAATCGGCTGAAGCTTCGGTGAGGATATCGATGAACTTGCGCATAGGATATTTATCGCGCAAGTCCATCACAGTTTCAATGTTTGACTAGGATCACTGATCCATCATGGGCGGTTAGACGGGAGGCTGGTCGGTAGCCTTTCACACCCGCCAAATCAGTGAGCGGGATTTGCACCCTATCCGTATCCCGACGCCAGTAGGTCGGCGTGTCCGATGGATGTAGATAGGAATTTTCTACCCACTCTTGGACTTGGGAAATTTTTTCGGCCTCCATCATTCCCACATTGGAATGATAGTGGGTTGATTTGCGCCACCACACCCCATCATACTCGAAAGCAGGGAAGGTATAACCTTCAAAATCAATTTCTACCTTTTCGCGCGTGACAGTAGGGAGGAGCTTCGCAAAAGTAAAATAGTGTGTCCCGTAGGGCATGGATAGTTTGTTGACGGCGTGCTCTGCTTCCTCACGCGACAACTCCTCCCCTGCTATAATCTCGGCAATTTTTGGGGAAGAGATCGCGTGTATCGTATCCTTATCATCCACTATGATGTGGCGCGACATCAGGACCAGACGCATGTCTTGGAAAGCGGCGTTCACCCGTTCCTTGCTATCGTTTTGGACCGCATTCATCCTACCGTAGTAGCGCCCGCGAAGCCCATTCTGAAGAATAATGGTGCTACCGATTCGGAGACCCCTAGTCGATATACTGGTAGCGGCCCTCTCGGTATTCTCCACGGCTGTCTTGTAGACCTCACTCGAAACCGGAACGAGGACATTATCCTTTCCGGATCGGGCCCACATACAGCGGTCGAGGATTTCGCCACTATCGACCACCGAGCAAGCGAGGATTTGCATCAAA
>LLBY010004840.1_pt3 | contig 10850 bp, 16 predicted proteins | sample 1489401 | NCBI WGS metagenome assembly LLBY01 (sample SAMN04092656, study PRJNA295927) | soil metagenome | biome: Soil prokaryotic community; feature: Bulk soil; isolation source: soil from tomato rhizosphere | host: tomato cultivar Hawaii 7996 | place: South Korea | collected 2011-11-01 | reverse complement strand
CCGACCCGTGGGGTGACGGGATCGTCTAACCAGGGATCACATGGACTAACCTGACGCTAACACTGTCGACCTTGAGGAAGCCTACGCCGCCTTGGCCGTCGCCTGCTGCTCTTGCCACTTTTTGTAAGCGGCCATGCCCATTCCAATCGGAACAGACGGGGTGACCGCCGAGAGCCGTCCCAATCCGGCGAGACTTCGCTTGGACTGGGCCGTGTTGATCTGACTATTATGCGGACGACGGAAGCCGACGCGACTTCCTGAGGAGCTTAATGTTGCCATGGACTTTAATGTGCTGACGGTTTTCGAAAACCCTCTTGCATGCGCGACTGTCGCGGTGCCAGAGAGGTCTTCCTACATACTACATATAAAAACAGATTCTGTCCAGATTAAGACAAAATAAAAAAACCGCCGCGCCGAAGCGTGACGGTTTTGACCAGACAGACCAACAGGGGCTACACACGGGCAGTGATGACCCTCTTGGGAGCAGGGAGCCTTACGCACTCGCGACGCCGACTTGTAGGGTCTTCCCCTCCAAACGGCCTGACCGTGGGCATGCTTGTGACGACCGACCTACCCAACTCTTCCTGAATCATCACAAATCGAGCACAATCACTGCAGTCGCCCTGATGGCGAACGTCCAGGTTGACGAGACTCAGATGGGAAGCGGTCTTGAGCCGACGGCACTCCAGACATGCGAAGAAACCCATCAAGAGATATCGCAGAAACAGCCTGAAATTCACATAAAGGAGAATCGGCAGGCAGACCGCGAGAATGCGCTTTCCGTCTTCGAGAGACCATGTCCCGGTTGTATATATCCAGTAACAAAGAAGATCCAGGGCGATCAGCGCCCAAAAGTTCTTCGCGAGCTTTCCGGCAGCAAACCAATAACGATCTTCGTGCGAAACGTTTTGAAACGGACGCCAGGGAGCTGAGGGATTCGTTTTTTTCATTTTCAAAAGACCTGTCAGTTGTTGTTGAGGTTCGATTTATATTATATCACAAACCAGCAACAAACGCAATGACCTACTCGACACGCACAGGAGCGGCCGAACCTACGTCAGAATCACTCTTCTGGTAAGTTGTCTTTCCGAGTGACGGAAGACCTATATAGAGAAAAAGGAATGCGATGACAAAAAGGAGGAACATGCCGAAGCCAATTCGGTACGCGACGACGCTCTCACGTGTCCTTCCCTTTGCCATGGGGCCTAGAGAGACTGCTTATGGCCAAGTCCCGAGAGATATGCGAGGGCGACGATGGCACCGCCAATGAGAACGAACGCTATCTCCTTCCAAGACCTTGGGATCCCGAGGAATGACACGACTGCCGTGAGAAATCCGAGGGCGATGATGATGTTCCTGTATTTCATGTGAGTGTTGGTTATTGAGTGAAGTATACCTAATTATTGACGATGACGACAAACTCACCGCGGAGGCTCTGAGGGTTCTTGACGAAGGATTCGAGAACCTCTTCCGCCGTGCCCGAGACGTATGACTCATAGACTTTCGTTATCTCCCTCAGGATGGTGACGACCTTGCCCGAGCCCTTGAGCGATTCGAGGGTCTTCTCGATGCGATGTGGAGACTCGTAGAAGACGAAGGGTCGTTCGCTCGCCTTCATCTCCTCAAATAAAGTCTGCCTCCCTTTCTTATGGGGGAGAAATCCGAGAAATGTGAACTCATGAAGGGGTTTTCCGGCGACAGAGATCGCCGCAGTGAGAGCCGACGCCCCCGGAACGGCAATTACGGAAACTTCCGGCAGTCGCTTTCGAATCTCGGAAACGAGCAGCATTCCCGGATCAGAGATTCCCGGTGTTCCGGCATCCGACACAAGAGCGATATCCCTCCCCTCCTCCAACAGCGCCTGAATGCGATCCATCTTCGAGAGCGGGCTCTGGGAGTGAAAGCTCTCGGTTCCCGTTCTGATGTCGTACTTGTTAAGGAGCACGTGCGTGGTCCGCGTATCCTCGCAAAATATGACGGAAACCTCTTTGAGGATGCGCAAAGCGCGGAGGGTGATGTCCTCCAGGTTTCCTATGGGCGTGGCGACTATATAGAGCGTACTCATGGTAATATGGACGATTATGGATAAAAAACGGCCAATTGTCTATATAACTCGGGACATTGAGCGCGCCTTGGGCATGGAACCGAACGGCGAGTACTTCATCGTGACCAACGACGGCGCGCAGGGCCGACTCGTCCAGGAACGGCATCCTGACAGCGTCTGGCTCATTGCGGACCCACGCGGAACGCTCGACACCTTCGACCTCCTCTCCCTTCCCGAAGTTGCCAAGACAATCGAGAACAATGACGCAAACCTCGTCGTCTTCCAGAATACGCCTCGCATCGAGAGACTGGCGATCGAGCGCGGATGGAGACTCATCAATCCTCTTGCGGACCTCGCAAAAAAAATAGAGGAGAAGGTCTCACAGGTTAACTGGCTCAACGATGACGCGAGCCTTCTTCCCCCGCACATCGTCACCAAGGTTTCCGATGTATCTTTTGACGGAAAGAAATTTGTCCTTCAGTTCAATCACTCGCACACGGGACAGGGCACCTTCATCATCGAGTCCGCTGAGACCCTCGACGCATTCAAGCAGAAGTTTCCCGAGCGGGAATGCCGCGTCGTCGAGTTCGTCGACGGGCCGGTCTTCACCGCAAACGTCGTAGCGACCTCAGCGGGAATTATCGTCGGATCGATCAGCTATCAGATCACCGGACTCAGGCCCTTCACCGACCTTCCCTTCTCAACCATCGGAAACGACTGGGCTCTGCCCTCGATGATTCTTTCGGAAGAAGAGCTCGGAAAGATTCGCCACATCGCCCGCCTCGTCGGAGAGAGAATGAGAAAGGAGGGATGGAAGGGACTCTTCGGCATCGACGTCATACAGGACTCGCAGACAAAGGAGATCTTCCTTCTCGAGATAAACGCCCGACAGCCTGCATCAGCCACCTTCGAGTCACAGCTTCAGACGCGCAGGGGCATTGTGCCCACCATATTCGAAGCTCATCTCGCCGCCCTCACCGATAACGACGAGTCGCTGACCACGGACTCGGTTCGAAACATCCGCGACGGCGCTCAGATCGTTCAACGCGTCACCACTACGGCGCATGCCGTCAACATTGCCAATCTCGAGTCACAAGGCCTTTCCGTCACCCCCTACGAGAACGCCGAGCACAACAAGGAGCTTTTCCGCATACAGTCGAACGAGGGTATAATGAGCGCTCACAACGTTCTCGGCGAGCGAGGAGAATCAATACGATCATGCATACAGTAAATCCGGATACCATAGAGGCGAGTGCCCGCGTCGTCATCGACCGATACCTTTCCCTTCCCGTGGGAACAAAGCCATCGTGTCCGTACTTCAACAATCGACGCCGAGGGGTTCGAAGCAACCTCCGCGTCCTCGTCGGGAAGGGTAAGCCGGAGGAAATCGCCGAGGAGTGCGAAATACGGGCCCTGCAGAATCGCGTCGCGATCTCTGACCTCTCGACCGACAGGCTCAAGGAGTTCCTCGTGTCGCAGGACCTCGGCGTCGACTGCTCGGGACTGGCCTACCACGTCCTGTCGGCAACTCTCGCCGAGAGGAGAGGTAAAAACCTTGCAGGCTCCATTCATACGAACCGAAAGGGGTTCGTCGGGAAGGTAATCGCGCGCCTCCGTCCCGCCGAGAACATCGGCGTCGCGACATTTGCCAACGAGAGAAACAGCGTCGCCATCAGCGCCTCGACCGCGCGCCCCGGCGACATCATTACCTTCATGGGCACAGGAAAGGACAAGACCTACAATCACATCCTCGTGATCACGGGCGTAGAGAAGACGGACAACGGCACACACCTCTCCTACGTGCACTCATATGCATGGCCCTCTGACGGAGCAAACAACCACGGAGTCCGCATGGGTGATATCATCGTCCACGGTGACGACCTTCTCGAGGGAACCTGGAAGGAGCAGGGTCGGGTCGGGTCAGACAATTACACGTACCTGAGCGCGAAGGAGGCAAAGGAGACTTCCGTTCGTCGCCTCAGGGCTTTTATGGAATAATACCCGCATGCTCGAAACACTTTCTTACATCGTCGGCTCAGCACTCGTCGCCTGCATCGCGAGCCTCGTCGCCGCCCCCTTCCTCATAAGATTCCTCCAGCGCGTCGGCATCACTCGACGCGACGATGACCACACGCTCGCCCTCGAGTCACGACAAGGCAAGGCGCACACGCCAATCATGGGAGGAATTCTCGTGATCGCGGTCATCGGCCTCCTTACCTACCTCTTCAACTGGGACAGGGCCTTCACCTGGGTGCCTGTCGGCGTAATGCTTCTCTCCGCCCTCCTCGGCGCCATCGACGACCTTCTCAACGTCTTCGGATCAGTGCGCAGACAGCGAAGCCTGTCGCAGACCATGACCCTGATCCGCGTTCACAAGTCCCCACTTGTGCGTGCGTGGCTGATCATCACCCTGCCGTGGACCCTCGTGAAGAGGATCACCACCGTCTTCGGATCGAAGCAACGACGAGGCGTGCTCGTGCACGAAAAGCTCCTTCTCCAGTTCGCGGCGGGAGCGGTGTCCGCCTGGTGGATCTACTGGAAGCTCGGCTCGACCTGGCAGGAGCTCTACGTCCCTTTCCTCGGATTCCTCGACATCGGAATCCTCATCGTCCCGCTCATCATCCTGGTAGTCATGTTCACGGCAAACGCGGTCAACATCTCGGATGGAATGGACGGACTTGCGGGAGGGATGCTCATACCGACCTTCGGCGCCCTCTCCTTCCTCGCCTGGACCTTTGGCTATGACTCCCTCGCCGTGCTCAATGCCGTAGCCGCCGGATCCCTCATCGGTTACACGTACTTCAACATAAAGCCCGCGCGCTTTCAGATGGGAGACGTCGGCTCGCTCGGTCTTGGCGGACTCCTCGCAATCAACGCCCTCGCCACCAACAGCATGGCGATCCTCCCCTTCATCGCCTTCATGTTCTATGCCGAGGCGATCTCTGTCATCATCCAGGCGATCGGCCGACACGTCTTCGGACGGCGCATCTTCCGCATGGCACCGATACACCACCACCTCGAACTATCGGGCTGGAGCGAGGAAAAGACCATCATGCGCCTCTGGGTCATCCATCTGGCCTTCGTCATGCTGGGAGTGTGGATAGGACTCCACTAATCAGCCGGAAAGAAAGCTATAATCAACCTTATGAAGAAAATATCATACTGGAACGCGATCATCACCCATCTCCTGACGACGGGATTCATGATCATCGCACTTAACGTAGTCATAGGAATCGCCCTTGGGTCCGTAGTAAACGCCATCCCAGCCTCGATCATTCCCCTCATCGCGTACGTCGGAATCCCCGCCCTCTTCGTCGGAGCGATCGCACTCGCGACATTTGCCTCAACCAAGTTCCTCAAGAGATACCACATCGACAACGTCGAGAATGTGCTGAACTTCGGCTCCATCATCTTCGCCCTCGTGCTCATCCTCTGGCAGGGTCTCAACATATTCGGCATCGCCCTTTCCGCACTCGGAACCCTGGCCTTCTACTTCATCTCGAAGAGGTTCCTCGGACACAAGACCTCGCACCATCACACCCACGGCGCATAGGCAAAAGACGCAAAGAAAGCGACGAACGGGAGCCTGACGGCTCCCGTTTGCTTTAAGAGAAACGGCGGTGTAACGTGATACCCATGGCATACCTTAACTGGGACACCAGGACAATTGTCGATTTCTCCCCCGAAAACATCTCCGCTCAGTATGACGCGGGATACGTGTTCACGCGCGTAGACAAGGGCGTCATGAACAAGACCCGAAGCTTTCGCGTGAGGCTTGCGGAGTTCGAGATGTCGAGTGAAAACCGACGCATCGCCCGCAAGAACGAGTACCTGACGCTCGCGGTCAAACCCCTACCCCTCTCTGCCAGTGATTATTCATGGGAGATCGGCAAACTGGCAAAGGACTTCTACGACGCTCACGGCGCCGACTTCAGCGCGAACAAGGTAAAGGAGCTTCTGACCGACGGAGGGTCGAGCAACTTCAACACCCTTCTCGCCTACACCGACTCAAGGACGGGGCTCGTGGTCGGATATGCCATCTGCTATCTCGGCTCAGGCCTCCTCCATTACAGCTACCCGTTCTACGCGAGCAACCCGACCGAACCGTCACGGGGCCTTGGCATGATGATCACGGCGCTTGAATGGGCACGATCGCAAGGCCTCGCACACGCATACCTCGGCTCCCTCCAGAGACCGTCCGATACCTACAAACTTCAGTTCGCCGGAGGCGAGTGGTTTGACGGGGAACGTTGGCAGACGGATACGACGCCACTTAAGGAGATCCTAAAATAATCAGGGTGCGCATAAAAAAATTATGAAAATTGCCCTTGTCACCGTAGGAAAAACAAACATCAGCGAGCTTCGCGACTCGATCGCGGACTATTCGAAGCGCATCGGCAGATACACATCATTCGAATTCGTCGACACGACGGACGAGAAGCTGGAGACGACCCTCGAGAAATTCGAGCGGGTCTTCCTGCTCGACGAGCACGGTCGAGAGTACACCTCAGTGGAAATGAGCCAGTTCATCGAGAAACAGCAGATGATGTCGCCCAAGAGCATCGCCTTCGTCGTCGGAGGGCCATTCGGTTTTTCTCAGGCGGTACGCGATACGGCCGACGGACAGATCGCCCTCTCAAAGATGACGTTTCCCCACGACCTCGTCCGAGTCATCTTCCTTGAACAGCTCTATCGAGCCTTCACCATACTCAAGAACGAGAAATATCATCATAAATAATTTACACACCAAAAATAAAAGTAGGTCAATGATACGAAAACCCCGTAAGGCCTTAAAATAGGCCTTACCATGCAAGAAACATCCCCAACCTCTCAGAAGGTCCACTTCGTCGGCATCTGCGGCGTGGCCATGTCGGCCGTCGCGACGGCACTGTGGCAGAAAGGCTACAAGGTTACGGGCTCAGACTCGGGGTTCTTTCCCCCGGTGTCGACGCACCTCTCAAACCTCGGCATCCCCTACTACCCAGGCTTTCATCCCGAGAAAATGATCGAGGGAGGGGCGCCAGATCTCCTCGTCGTAGGCAACGCGATCGCCTCGAAAAATCCCGAGCTCCTCTACGCGCAAGAGCACGGCATCCCCTTCAAGTCTTTTCCGGAGGTCGTTGGCGAGCACCTCATACAAAGACATTCGATAGTCGCGACGGGAACCTGGGGCAAGACAACCTCGTCGGCACTCCTGTCGCACATTCTCAAACACGCAGGATTGAAGCCTTCGTACCTCATCGGTGGCGTGACGCAGGACGGATCCCCCTCGGCGGTCATCGACCAAGGCGAGTGGAGCGTCGCCGAGGGGGACGAGTACACCACCGCCAAATGGGATCAGCGACCGAAGTTCATGCACTACAAGCCGACGCATCTCCTCATGACCGCGGTGCGCTGGGACCATGCGGACGTATACCCGAAGGAAGAAGACTACTTCAACGCCTTCCGAAAGCTCATTGACCTTGTTCCAAAGAACGAATCCCCCGCAGACGGACTCATCGTCGCCTGTTCAGACAACGCAAAGCTCGTCGAACTCCTCGACGAAACGCAGCGGGAATACATTTCATACGGAAAGAACGAAGACTCGACGTATCGGTACGAGAACATCACCGAGACAAAAGACGGCATCACGTTCACCATTGTCTACCATGGCAAGGAATACCATATCGAATCACCCCTTCTCGGCGCGTACAATGCCGAGAACGTCACCGGCTGTTTCGCCATGGCAAAGGAAATCGGCATCGCCCCAGGAGACATCACCGACGCGATCAAATCGTTCCACGGCATGAAGAGGCGACTCGAGAAGCGTTACGAGCACGCAATCACCGTCATCGACGATATCGCCCATTCCGCAGAGAAGGTTAAATCTGTTCTCCTCACCCTCCGCAAGGCATACGGAGGTTCCATAATCGCAATATACGAGCCAAACTCCGGCAACAGGACGCCTCAGTCAAAGCCCGCATACGCAGAAGCTTTCAAGGATGCCACAACCGTGGTTATCCCCCGCCTCAGCAAGCTGAAGATGGATGAGAGCAATCCCGAGAAAACCTTCGAGGGACAGGAGCTCCGCGACACCATCGCCGAGACCCATCCGAACGCCCACTATTTCGAAGATGACACAGAGCTCGTCAGATTCATCACGACGGACAGAAAAGAAGGCGATGTCATCGCGTTCCTCGGCTCCCACGGATTCAGGGGAATGATCGAGGAAACGATAAAGACGATCGCCCTCTAGCAAAAAAACACCTCCTACGAGGTGTTTTTCTTTTTTCAGCGAGGGACTACTTCCCCTCGTCGACAATCTCGGTCATGACCACCCCGTTCTCGATGGAGGTGACGCCGAGGACGATACCGCAGGTATTGCACTCAATAACATATCCGACGGTGATTTGAGGGTGCTTCGAGAGGTCTACGCTGTTCTTACATTCTGGGCAGATGCAATTCATGATGTTGGTTTCTAGGCAGCCAAATAAAATTAGGGTGCTTTATATAATACCCGAAAAAGGCTAGTATACAAGCGATGAGCGACAGGCTTATCACACCCCAGACAGAGGAGAAAAAGCTCGCCCTGGCAATCGGCACGGGCAGCGTTTTCCTCAAGCGAGAGGACCTTCACCCCTACGGCTCGCACAAGGGCCGATCGATACCCGTGATGATCGACATGAAAAGCGCCAAGGGCGGACGGGACTTTGCGATATCCTCTTCCGGCAACGCAGCGCTTGCGGCGATTCGCCACGTACAGAAGAAGAACTCAGAGGGTGCCGACCTCTCCCTCTCCGTTCTCGTGGGTGAGAACATAAACCCAGACAAAAAATCAGCCCTGATCGCCGAGATGATCGACGAGCACATCGAGCTCGTCGAATCGAAGAGACCCCTTCAGATGCTGCTCGAGAAAATTCAGGGTGAGAAGAGACTCTCCCTTCGCCAGTCAACGGACACCGCCGCTCTCGTCGGATACCGATCGCTTGCCGAAGAACTCGCCCTCATCCCCGACCTCTCGGCCGTATTCATCGGCACCTCATCGGGAACCTGTGCCCAGGCCCTCGCCCAGTTCTTCAAGGACAAGAGGATGCTCGTCGCGGTCCATATCGTCCAGACCACCCAGTGCTTCCCCATCGCCGGCGCGTTCTACGACAAGCACGAGGGCAGTCAGGCCTCGATTGCAGACGCCATCGTAGACAAGATCGCCTATCGAAAGGACGTCCTCGTCCCGGCCGTAAGAAACTCTGGCGGATCAGGCTGGATAGCGAGCAACAAGGACATACAAAGGGCCCAAGAGCTCATACAGGAGCATTCGGGCGTATCAGTCACCCCCAACGGCGCCTTGGGCCTCGCAGGGCTCATAATGGCCATTGGACACGGCACGGAGTTCACCGGACCCGTTGCCTGCATCGTTACGGGCAAATAATAGGGAAAGAGGCAAACAAAAAGGAGAGGGTCCTCGACGTCACGTGACGAAGATGGAACCTCTCCTTGTTTATACCCTATGGAAGCATCAGCTAAACGAACGCCGTGATGCCACCCACCGCCATGCACCTCCGAGGATGCCTCGTGGCGCCATGAAGGAACTTGCGATGCTTTTCGGGAGAACTCACGGCAGCGACCGCATCATCCGTCTGCGAGCGCTTTTTATGCAACTCAATAATCCCAGCCTCATATTCCGACAAAGGGGCCCATGCCACCACTGACCGACTCGACCTGACGCCCTTAACCTGAACGACGACCTGATCATCGACGCCGATATCACGCGCCTCACCCGGAACGAACTTCAGGCCACGCTCTCCGACCATGATACGACGATACGCGTCGAGGCCGAATTCAGCGACATCCTTATCACACCTAACCCTCCCAAGACGACCCCTGCCGTGATCCGGCACGGAGGCGACGACGCAAATATACACAGGCTTTCCACTAACCATTTCTTTACCTTGCATGTTTGATAGTGAGAGAAAGCTCCCGAAGGGCCACGTAAGGCACTTACTTGCCCCGCAGGGTGCGGAACACATACTTCAAAGAACGTTTCTTGTCAGAATTACTTATACCACTTAAAGCGTGTAATGACAATAGAAAGGGCCGGTTTCGCCTTTGGCGAAACCGGCCCGCTCCTCTTACCAAACAAACCTCATGCAGCCGCTCGAATCCTGATTATGCCGATCGTCTCGATGCCCCTCAGAGACCTTCCCCTGAGCCCTTCGGGAACCGGTCTCGGCACGCATAATGATCCCGGCAACCTCGGGGACGCCAGCGGATAACCCGAATCAAACGAGACCGAGGCACCGTGCCCAACCAGCCCCTCAAGAACCACCTGAGCCTCCTCGAGCTCATCAACGCGCCACCACAGGTTGACCATGTCGAAATTAAAGACCAACGCGACACGCTCCTCCCGTCTGACCTGAACCTTGCCCTTCCTGAGAATCAGGCCCTTTCCGTTGGCACGAGCCCTCACGTTAAAGCCTCGATCATCCCAAAAATCGACCATGAGCACCCGATTGCCCAGGCGACACCGAGCGATACCCGGGAGACTGTCTCCGGGAACACAGATAACTTCTGCCAGAACAAACCGTCTCGGAACACTTTGTCCATTCATATTAGCCCCCTTTGTGGAGAACGCACCGAAGAGCCGAAAGGCTTTCACCTGTTCTGTGGAATTAAACAGGATTCTTCAAAGAACATTCTATTGAGTAAATTTATATCACCAAGGTGAGATTGAGGTCAACGATGCTGTCAGACGAAAGGGCGCCGGAGTCTGAAACTCCGGCGGCCTTTCTCTTTCCAGATCTTCCGGCGAGACTAGAGAGTCTCGACT
>LLBY010013854.1_pt1 | contig 10858 bp, 9 predicted proteins | sample 1489401 | NCBI WGS metagenome assembly LLBY01 (sample SAMN04092656, study PRJNA295927) | soil metagenome | biome: Soil prokaryotic community; feature: Bulk soil; isolation source: soil from tomato rhizosphere | host: tomato cultivar Hawaii 7996 | place: South Korea | collected 2011-11-01 | reverse complement strand
CACAAGGGCAAGTGGGCCGAGCGCGAGGTGTTCCTGAAGGAGCAGCTCGAAAAGGCCCTCTCGGGCGGCGATCCAGACGAGGCCGACCAGGTGCGCGTGCAACTCGCCCGCGAGAAGCTGCGCATCGAGGAGGAGTGCGAGGCCGAGAAGGACCACGTGCGCCGCGAGTAGCGCACGGGGCCTCGCGAGCCCCCCACGGTCGCCCTCCCTCTGCCGCCCGGCCCCTGCGCACGGCTCGGGCACTCGCACGCACGCACACCGCGCCGCGTAGCGGTTCTGTATGAAATTTTCTCCTGCAAGGAAACTTAAGTTTAGTTGCGGTAATGAAATGTGAAAACATCATGCAACTGGCATAAACACCAAAGCCGCATTGAATAACGGGTCGATTCGAGCCGTTCACCCCGCCGCCCCATGATCTTTCCCGACCCGCTCGTGGTGTTTCGTCTGGATGCCTGGCGCTACGCGTTGCCGCTCGCCTCGGTCGAGCGCATCGTTCGCGCGGTCGCCGTCACCACCCTTCCCCGGGCCCCGTCCATCGTGCTGGGGGTGATCGACGTGGCCGGCCGGATTTTGCCGGTGCTCGATCTGCGCCGCCGTTTCGGCCTCCCCGCGAAGGAAATCGCCCCCGCGAGCCAGTTCCTGATCGCGCGGACCTCCCGGCGCACCGTGGTGCTGGTGGTGGACGAGACGCAGGAGGTGGCGGCGCGAGGGGACGCCGCCGCCGTCGATGCGGCGGACATCGTGCCCGGCCTCGCCCACGTCCGCGGCGTGGTCCGGCTCGGCGACGGCCTGGTGCTGATCCACGACCTGGAAAACTTCCTCTCCCTCGACGAGGCGCACGCCTTGGACGCGGCCCTGCAACCCGAGGCGCCACATGCCGGCTGAGACGCCATCGCTTTCGGATGCCGACTGCTCGCGGCTGAGCCGGCTCATCGCCGACGCGATGGGTCTCCATTTTCCGCCGGAACGCTGGCCGGATCTACAACGCGGCCTCGCCGGCGCCGCCCACGAATGGGGTTTTCCCGATCTGCCGTCGGCGGTCGAACGGCTGCTCTCCGACGCCCCGACCAAGGAACAACTCCAGGTGCTCGCGCACCATCTCACGATCGGCGAAACCTATTTCTTTCGGGAGAAAAAGACCTTCGAGGTCCTCGCCCGCGACGTGCTCCCGCCGCTGATCCAGTCGCGCCGGGGCGGAGACCGGCGACTGCGCGTCTGGAGCGCGGCCTGCTGCACCGGCGAGGAGGCGTATTCGCTCGCGATCATGCTCCATCAGCTCCTGCCCGACCTGGCGGACTGGCGCGTGTCCATCTTGGCGACCGATATCAACACCCGCTTTCTGGCCAAAGCCGCCGCCGCGACCTACGGCGAATGGTCCTTCCGCGACACGCCGGCGGGCTGCCGCGAACGCTACTTCGAACCGTGCGGGAACGGCCGCCACGTGGTCGCTCCGGCCATCCGGCGCCTGGTGACCTTCGCCCAGCTGAACCTCGTGGAGAACGTCTATCCCTCGCCCGCCACCGACACCACCGCGATGGACCTGATCTTCTGCCGCAACGCGCTGATGTATTTCACCCCCGCCCAGACCCGCCGGGTCGTCGCGCGGCTCCATCGCTCCCTGCTCGACGGCGGCTGGCTCGCGGTGAGCCCGGGCGAGGCCTCGCAGGCCCTCTTCCCCCAGTTCGCCACCCACAACGCCCCCGGCGTCATCCTCTATCAAAAAAACGACACGAAGCGCGGCGACACCCGCGACATCCGCCCGCCCCCCGAGCCCGCCGCGTTCGTCGCCCCCGCCCCGAACGCCGACGAATGGTTCCAGCCCGCGACACCGCCGCCACCGCCCGTTTCCACCCCGCCTTCCATCTCCGTTCCCCCCGCGCCCGCCCCGGCGACGCTCGCCCGCGCCCTCGCCAACGAGGGCCGGCTCGTCGAAGCCCTCGCGTGGTGCGAGCGCTGGATCGCGGCCGACAAGCTCGATCCCGCCGCCCACTACCTGCGCGGCGCCATCCTGCTCGAACATGGCGACCCCGCGCAGGCCCGCGCCTCGCTGCAACGGGCCGTCTATCTTCAGCCCGATTTCGTGCTGGCGCATTTCGCGTTGGGCAACCTCGCCCGCTCCGCCGGTCGCCCCGCCGAGGCGGACAGACAGTTCGCCCACGCGCTGCGCCTGCTCGCCCGCCTGCCTCCGGCCGAACTCCTGCCGGAGTCGGACAAGCTCACCGCCGGCCGGCTCACCGCGATCATCACCGCCATGCTGCCCCACGAAACCCCGCGATGAAAACCTCACCCGATCCCACGCCCGCCCCGACCGCCGCCACGCCGGACACCGACGCGCAGATTCTCCATGCGCGCGCCCAGGCGCTGGCCCGGCCGCCGCCGGCCGCTCCGGCGGAGGGAGCATGGCTCGACTTGCTGGAATTCCGCCTCGCCCGGGAATCCTACGCGGTGGAGGCGCGCCACGTGCGCGAGGTTTACCCGTTGAAGGAGCTTACGCCGCTGCCCGGCGCCCCGGCGTTTGTGCGCGGCATCGTCAACGTGCGCGGCCGCATCCTGCCGGTGTTCGATCTCAAGAAGCTTTTCGATCTGCCCGAGGAGGGCCTCACCGACCTGCACCGCATCATCATCGTCCACGGCCACGGCCTCGAACTCGGACTGCTGGCGGATGTCACCGTCGGCATGCGCGCCATCCCGGTGACGAGCCTGCAGCCCCCCATGCCCACGCTCACGGGCATCCGCGCCGACTACCTGAAGGGCGTGACCGCCGGGCGCCTCGTGGTGCTCGATCTGGACCGTATTTTCTCGGACCCAAAAATCATCGTCCACGACGAGGCGGAAACCTGAGCCCCCAACAAAACCGAACCGGAGAAACATCACCATGAAATGGAACGTCGGAACCAAGATCAGCGCCGGGTTTGGCATCGCGCTCGCGGTCTTCATGATCGTCGGCGCGGTTTCCTACTGGAGCACCGCCCGGCTGATTGAAGCGTCGGAGGCGCGCAAGCACACCTACGAGGTCGTCGCGCAGCTCGCGGAGGTGCGGGCCCTGCTGACGGACATCCAGACCAGCCAGCGCGGCTATGTCATCTCCGGGGAAGAATCCTATCTGGAGCTCTACCAAAGCTCGTTGCCCGGCCTGGACGGGGCCGTGCGGCAACTCCGTTCGCTGCTGACGAACAACCCGCGCCAACAAAAACGCCTCGACACCCTGGAGCCGCTCATCGCCTCCCGCCTTAAGTTCTCGCATGACATGATCGAGACCCGGCGGACCGGGGGCCTGGAGGCCGCCGTGCAGTTCAGCCTGGCCGGAAAAGGGGAGGTCAACATGGACGAGATCCGCGACGTTCTGGGCGAGATGCAGGGCGACGAGGAGGCGGCGCTCCAACAACGCGTGGACCAGGCGCAGACCGACGCGCGAAACGCCAAATGGACCATCCTGCTCGGCACGCTCGCCGTCGTGGTGCTCGCCGCCCTGGCCGGCGTCATCATCACGCGCGACATCGCCCCCCCGCTCCGCCAGATGGCCGAGACCGCCAACCGCATCGCCGCCGGCGATCTGAGCGGCACCATCTCGGTCGGCGATCGTCAGGACGAAGTGGGCGTGCTGGCCCGAAATTTCGCCCAAATGGCAGCGTCGCTAAACGGCATGGCCGACATAGCCGGCAAAATCGCCGAGGGCGACCTGCGCGTGAAGGTCCGGCCCCAGTCGGACAAGGACGTGCTGGGAAACGCCTTCGCCGTCATGGTCGATAACCTTCAAAAACTCACGTCCGACATCACCGAGGGCGTCAACGTGCTGGGCTCGTCGGCCAACGAGATCTCCGCCTCGACCAGCCAGCTGGCCGCCAGCGCCTCGGAATCGGCCGCCGCGGTGAGCGAGACCACCACCACCGTCGAGGAAGTCCGCCAGACCGCCCAGATCGCCAGCCAGAAGGCCAGGTCCGTCTCCGACAGCGCGCAAAAGGCCGCCCAGATTTCCCAGGGCGGCCGCAAATCCACCGAGGACGTCGCCGCCGGCATGGGCCGCATCCGCCACCAGATGGACGCCATCGCCGCCAGCATGACCCGCCTCAGCGAGCAGAGCCAGACCATCGGCCAGATCATCGCGACCGTCGAGGATCTCGCCGCGCAGTCCAACCTTCTCGCCGTCAACGCCGCCATCGAGGCCGCCAAGGCCGGCGAACACGGCAAGGGCTTCGGCGTCGTCGCGCAGGAAGTAAAGAGCCTCGCCGAGCAATCCCGCCAGGCCACCAACCAGGTGCGCACCATCCTGAGCGACATCCAACGCGCCACCGCCACCGCGGTCATGGCCACCGAGCAGGGCGGCAAGGCCGTCGAGGCCGGCGCGAAACAATCCGAGGTCGCCGGCGAATCCATCCAGGCGCTCGCCGGCAGCGTCGGCGAGGCCGCCCAGGCCGCCACCCAGATCGCCGCCTCCAGCCAGCAGCAACTCGTCGGCGTGGACCAGGTCGCCACCGCCATGGAAAGCATCAAGCAGGCGAGCACCCAGAACGTCGCCAGCGCCAAACAACTCGAGGTCGCCGCCCACAACCTCAGCGAGCTCGGCCAGCGCCTCAAGCACATGGTCGCCCGCTACAAACTGCAGCCCAGCCGCGTGGAATGAACGCCGGCGACGACGAGTTTTTCAAGATGCTCCGCGCGACCTTCAAGGTCGAGGCGGCCGAGCATCTGCAGGCGATCACCACCGGCTTGCTAGAGCTGGAGAAAGCGCCCGCGCCCGACCCGCGGCGCGATCTCATCGAGACCGTGTTTCGCGCGGCGCACAGCCTGAAGGGCGCGGCGCGCACGGTGGACTTCACCGCGATCGAGTCCCTGTGCCAGTCCCTGGAGGACACGTTTGCCGCGTGGAAACGCCAGCCGGACGCGCCGTCGCCCGCCGCCCTCGACGCGCCGCATCGCGCGCTCGACGCCATCACCGCCGCGCTGGCCGCGCCCCGGGCCGCCGCCGCCTTCCCGGCCCTGATCGCTCCTCGGCCGGAGCCGGCGCCCGCCCTGGCCGAGGAGCCCCCGCCGGCCTCCGGCGAGGACACCGTGCGCGTCACCGTCGCCAAGCTCGACGCGCGGCTGGTCGAGGCGGAGGAGATGCTCGCGGCCAAGCTGGCCACGGGCCAGCGCGCGGCGGATCTGCGCGAACTGACCCGCCGTTTCGACGTCTGGAAAAACGAGTGGGCGGCGGTGGAGCCGGAGGCCCGCGCCCTGCGCCAGGCGCAGGAACAGGCCGACGCTTCGACGGGCTCCGCTCCCGCCGGCCTCGCCCGGCTGCTCGAGTTCATCGAATGGAATCACGAGCACCTCCGGGCGCTGGAAAACAACGTGGCCGCGCTCGCCGGCGCCGCGCGGCGGGACCACCACGTCATCGGCAAGCTCGTGGACGACTTGCTGGAGGACTCCAAAAAACTGCTTCTGCTGCCCTTCGCCGCCGTCGCCGCCTCGTTTCCCAAACTGGTGCGCGACCTTTGCCGCGACCAGGGCAAGGACGCGGAGCTGGCCATCCGCGGCGAGGACATCGAGATCGACAAGCGCATCCTGGAGGAGATGAAGGACCCGCTCATCCACCTGTTGCGCAACTGCGTCGATCACGGCGTCGAAACGTCCGAGACGCGCCTCCGGCTGGGCAAGCCCGCGCGCGCCGTCATCACGCTCGCCGTCTCCCGGCTGAACGACGGCCGGGTGGAGATGCTCGTGTCCGACGACGGCGCCGGGATCGACGCCGTCCGGGTCAAGGAGTCGGCGATCAAGCACCGCCTGCTCACGCCGGACGACGCGCTCCGGATGGGCGAGACGGAGGCGCTCGCGTTGATTTTCCAGACCGAGGTTTCCACCAGCCCCATCATCACACGGCTCTCCGGCCGCGGGCTGGGCCTGGCGATCGTGCGCGAGAAGGCCGAAAAACTGGGCGGCTCCGTCGCGGTTGAAACCGAGCCCGGCCGGGGCGCGCGTTTCCGCATCGTGCTGCCGTCGATGCGCACGACCTTCCGGGGCGTCCTGATCGAGGCCGAGGGCCGGGTGTTCGTCGCGCCCACCTCCCAGGTCGAGCGCGTGGCGCGCGTGAAGCCCGAGGCCATGGGCACGGTGGAAGGCCGCGAGACCGTCTCGCTCGGCGGCCGCGCCCTCGCGCGCGTGCGGCTGGCCGACGTGCTCCGGCTCCCGCCGACCGCGCGCGACACCCCGCCGGCCCTCGCCGCCGGCACGACCGTCATCGTCCTCGGCGCGGGCGACCAGCGCATCGCGTTCACGGTGGACGCCGTGCTCGACGAGCAGGAGGTGCTGGTCAAACGACTCGGCCGGCCGCTGTCGCGCGTGCGCAACATCTCGGGGGCGACCGTGCTCGGCTCCGGCCAGGTGGTGCCGATCCTCAATGTCGCGGACCTTCTGAAATCCGCCCGAAAAACGGGCGGCGCGAGCGCGCCCGCGCCGGCGGCGGCGAAGACGAGTGAGTCCGGCGCGATCCTCGTCGCGGAGGACTCGATCACGTCGCGCATGCTGTTGAAGGGCATCCTGGAATCGGCCGGCTACCGGGTGAAAACCGCGGTGGACGGGGCGGAGGCGTACACCTTTTTGCGGACCGATAAATTCGACCTCGTGGTCTCCGACGTGGAAATGCCGCGCCTCAACGGCTTCGACCTCACCGCGCGCATCCGCGCCGACAAAAAACTGGCGCGGCTGCCCGTCGTGCTCGTGACCGCGCTGGAATCGCGCGAGGACCGCGAGCGCGGCATCGATGTCGGGGCCGACGCCTACATCGTCAAAAGCAGTTTCGACCAGAGCAACCTGCTGGACGCGGTCCGGCGGCTGACATGACCACCGCCTCAAATGACCGACCGAACAATCAACGTGCTGGTGGTGGATGATACCACCGTGACACGGCTCAATGTTGTCCGCCTCCTGGAGGCCGATCCTCAAGTGCGGGTCATCGGCGCGGTCGCCGACGGCCATGCCGCGCTGGATTTCATGCGGGACAACACGCCCGACGTGGTGCTCATGGACATACACATGCCGGGCATGGACGGCTTCGAGGCCACGCGTCGCATCATGGAGACGCGCCCCGTGCCGATCATCATCTGCAGCGCCACCACCGACACCAAGGAGATCGCCAACTCCTTCCGCCTGATGGAGGCCGGCGCGGTCGCCTGCGTGGAAAAACCGGTCGGCCGCGAGCACGCCGACTTCGACGCGGTGGTCGCGAACCTGCTGCAAACGGTGAAGCTGATGTCCGAGGTCCGGGTCGTGCGACGCTGGGCCAAAGCGCGGGGCGCGCCGGGCTCCACACCCGCGCCCCCCGCGAGACCGGCGGAGGGCGGCATCCACTGCGTCGGCATCGGCGCGTCCACCGGCGGGCCGCCGGTTTTGCAGACCATCCTGGGCGGATTGCCGAAGGATTTTTCCGTGCCGATTCTTGTCGTGCAGCACATCACCCCCGGTTTTCTGCCCGGCCTCGCCGAGTGGCTGAACCAGACCACCGGCCTGCAGGTTCACATCGGCTCGTATGGGATGCTCCCCCTGCCCGGCCACGTGTATCTGGCGCCGGACGGCTTCCAGATGGGCCTCACCTCCGGCCGGCGTCTCTTGCTGACCAAGGAGGAACCGGAGAACGGACTGCGCCCCTCGGTCGCGTATTTGTTTCGCTCGCTGGCCGACGTCTGCGGGGCGGCCGCGGTGGGCGTGTTGCTCACCGGCATGGGCAAGGACGGGGCGGTCGAGCTGAGGCGCATGCGCGACAAGGGCGCCGTCACCATCGCCCAAAACCAGGAAAGCTCCGTCGTGCACGGCATGCCCGGCGAGGCGATCTCCCTGGACGCCGCCGTGCATGTGCTGGCGGCCGACAAGATCGCCGACCTGCTCGTCAGCCTCGTCAATCATCGCAACGGCAAAGGAAACCACGCCCCATGAACCATCCCCCGCCATCCGACCAACCGCCGATGGAGATCCTCATCGCCGAGGACAGCCCCACCCAGGCCCAACGGCTCCGCTACATCCTCGAGCAGCAAGGCTACCTCGTCACCCACGCCGCCAACGGCCGGCTGGCGCTGGAGGCCGCGCGAGTCCGCAAGCCCACCCTCGTCATCAGCGACGTCGTCATGCCGGAGATGACCGGCTACGAACTGTGCCGCCATCTCAAGGAGGACAAACATCTCGGCGACATCCCGGTCATCCTGGTCACCACCCTGTCCGATCCGGAGGACGTGATCCGCGGACTGGAATGCCACGCGGACAACTTCATCCTCAAACCCTACGAGGAAAGCTATCTGCTCGGGCGCGTGCGCTTCGTGCTCCTCAACCGCGAGATTCACCGGAACGAGCCGGGCGGCATGGGCGTGGAGGTTTTTTTCAACGGCCATCGCCACTTCATCACCGCCGACCGGCTGCAAATCCTCAACCTCCTGCTCTCCACCTACGACGCCGCGATCTTGCGCAACAAGGAGCTGAGCCAGGCCAAGGAGGAGCTTCAGCGCCTCAACGCCCGGCTGGAAATGGCGAACAAGGAACTGGAGGCCTTCGCCCATTCCGTTTCCCACGACCTGCGCGCCCCCCTGCGGCATGTGGTCGGGTTCGCGTCGCTCCTCATGCAAAACTCCGAGGCGGCGCTCGATGACACAAGCCGCAGCTATCTCACCGCCATCACCGGCGCCACGAAGCAGATGGATCAGCTCATCGAGGATCTGCTCGCGTTCTCCCGCACCGGTCGCGCGGAAATGCGTCGCACCCGGGTGGCGCTGGACGATCTGGTGGAAGACGCCGTTCTGGGCCTGAAACCCGAGATCGGGAACCGGAACATCGTCTGGAAACGCGGTCGCCTGCCCGTGGTGCAGGGCGACGCGGCCCTGCTCCGGCAGGTGTTCGTCAACCTGCTTTCCAACGCGGTCAAATACACCCGCAACCGCGATCCGGCCGAGATCGAGATCGGCTGCACGGAAGGCCGCGACGAGATCGTGGTCCACGTCCGGGACAACGGCGCGGGCTTTGACATGCGCTATGTGGACAAGCTCTTCGGCGTCTTCCAGCGGCTGCACCACGCGGATGATTTCGAAGGCACCGGCATCGGCCTGGCCAATGTCCGCCGCATCGTGCAGCGGCACGAAGGGCGCACCTGGGCCGAGGGCAAGCCCGGCGAGGGCGCCACGTTTTATTTTTCCCTGCCGGTGCTCGCTACGGAGGCTGCGGTCGCGCCGGAGACGCCGGGGCGATAAGCCGCGCTTCCGCCCGCAGGGGCTTCGCGAGCGAAGCCCGCGCCCGGATCCTCAGAGCAGGTCCGCCGCGAGTTCGGCGAGGCGGCTGCGCTCTCCCTTGGTGAGCTTCACATGCGCGGCGAGCGACTGGCCCTTCATGCGGTCGTGGCAATACACCAGGCCGTTGCTGCGCGAGTCCACGTAAGGGTTGTCGATCTGCGCGGGGTCGCCGATGAGCACGATCTTCGAGCCCTCGCTGATGCGCGTGATCACTGTCTTCACCTCGTGCGGCGTGAGCTGCTGCGCCTCGTCGAGGATGAAGAAGCGCCGCGCGATCGAGCGGCCGCGGATAAAGGCCAGCGCCTCGATCTCCACCAGACCGCTTTTGATAAGGCGCTCGTAGGGCTTGATCGGCGCGTTCGCCCCGACACCGCCACCGCCACCCGCCGGCGCGGGCCCGGCCAGCGCGGCGTTCGACATCGCGAGCGCGGAGGCGCCGCCCTTGCGGTGTTTTTTGGAAACTTTCTTCGCGGCGAACTGCGGCTCCTTCGGCGGCTTCGAGGGGATGAGCACCTCCAGCGCGTCGAAGTAGGGCTGCAACCACGGCTTCATTTTCTCCTCCATCGTGCCGGGCAGGAAGCCGATGTCCTTGCCCAGAGCCATCACGGGGCGGGAGATCGAGACGCCGTCGTAGCGCGAATGGTCGTCATGCGTCTGGTGCAGCGCGCAGCCGATGGAGAGCAGGGTCTTGCCCGTGCCGGCCTTGCCGAAGCAGGTGACGAGCGTGATCGAGTCGTCGAGCAGCGCGTCCATGAAGAACTGCTGCTCCAGGTTGCGCGTGCGGATGGTGATGCCGCCGGGCGCCTTGATCCAGTCCGGGATTTTTAAACGCGCCACGCGACCGTCGCCATAATACCGCGCGGGCATCGTCTTGCCCTCGGTCGAGCGCAGCAGGATGTATTCGTTCAACGTGAGCGTCTTCGCGGTCCCCTCCTCGAGCGTGAACTCGCCCTCGGAGGCGAAGCGCTGGAGTTCATAGACGGTGACGTCGATCTCGCGGTAGTCGCCCTCGTCGTCCACCTCGGCGACCTTGTCGTTGAGGTAGTCCTGGGCCTCGAGGCCGACCGCGCGCGCCTTCAGCGTCACGTTGACGTCCTTCGTCACGAGGATGGTCGGCGGCGAGTAGCGCGACTTCACGTAGAGCGCGCACGCGATGATGCGGTTGTCCTTCTTGCCGAGGTCGGGCAGCACCGCGCGGAAGGCCACCATCTCGGGCGTGTCGCGCTGCGAGGGATCGGCGAGCCACGGGTTGATGATGACGGAGAGCGTGCCGCCGGTCTCGAGCTTCACGCCCTCGTGCATGGAGCGCGAGTCGGGCAGCAGCTCCGAGAGGATGCGGTGCACGCGGCGGGCGTTGCGGCCTCGCTCCGTGGATTGCTCCGTCTTGATGCCGTCGAGCTCCTCGAGGACCTCGACCGGTATGGCCAGGTTGTTGTCCTCGAACTTGAAGATCGACTGGGGATCGTGGAGTAGGACGTTGGTATCGAGAACGAAGGTCTTGGCCTTCGTGGACACCTTGCCCCTGGGTTTCGACGCAACCGAACCGGAGGTGAATTCCATGTCGTGGATAACTTGTGAACAACCCTGTCCGCATGTGCGGGATTGTCGATGCC
>LLBY010013011.1_pt6 | contig 10890 bp, 8 predicted proteins | sample 1489401 | NCBI WGS metagenome assembly LLBY01 (sample SAMN04092656, study PRJNA295927) | soil metagenome | biome: Soil prokaryotic community; feature: Bulk soil; isolation source: soil from tomato rhizosphere | host: tomato cultivar Hawaii 7996 | place: South Korea | collected 2011-11-01 | reverse complement strand
GACGCGGCGATCAACCCGGGCAACAGCGGCGGCCCCGTCTTGCAGGGCGGCAAGGTCGTGGGCGTGGCGTTCCAAGGCCTGCCCGGCCTGCAAAACGCGGGTTTCTTCATCCCGCCCGAGGTGGTGCGACATTTTTTGGCCGACGTGGACGATGGACGTTACGACGGGTTTCCCCTTGCGGGCGTGAGTTTCGAGCCGCTGCAAAACCCCGCCTACCGGCGTTTTCTTGGTTTGCCGGACGACGGGCGCGGCGGCTCGCGCGTGGACTACCTGCGGGAAAACGGCCCGGCCGCCCGGGTGCTGAAGCTCGACGACGTGTTGCTCGAGGTCGGCGGCGTGGAGGTGGGCAGCGACGGCATGGTCCTTTACCACGGCAATCGCGTGTCGGCCTCGGCGATGTTTCAGCAGCCCCAGTCCGGCGAGACCTTGACGCTCAAAATCTGGCGCGACCGCGCCCCGCTAGATGTCGAGATCCGGATGGAGGCTTACGACGGCGACCGCCTCGCGGGCCGGCAGCACGACGAGCTGCCGCGCTACATCGTGCACGCCGGCCTCGTGTTCACTTCGCTGAGCGTCAACTACGTGGCCACGGTCGGCCAGCCCGGCCGCGATTCGTTGTGGTCGGGCCTCGCGAACCTCGCCTACGAGCTTTACCACCGCGAGGCCGAGGATCCGGCCTCGGCGCGGCCCGAGCCCGTGGTGCTGGCCGGCGTGCTGCCGCATCCGGTCAACGCCGACTTCGGCATACGAGGACGCATGCTGGTCAACCGCATCAACGGCGTGCGCATCGAGCGGCTCGAGGACGTGCGCCGCGCTCTCGCCGAGCACACCGGCGCGCGCCATCTCATCGAGTTTGAGGGGCCGGAGGACGGACCGCTGGAGGCGATCGACCGCGCGGCCGCCGCGAAGGCCCACCCCGAGATACTTCGCACCTACGGCATCGTTTCGGACCAACGCCTGTGACCCCATCCCTTTCCATGATCTTCGGTTTTCGCCCCTTCCTCCTCCTTGTCTCGCGTTTTTTCGCCGTGGCGCTCCTGTGCGTCTCCGCCGCGGGCGTGGTCCGGGCCCAGGCGACGGCCGCGCCCGACTGGTCGCGCTCGCTGGTCAACATCGAGGTGACCTACAAGCTCTACGACGCCTTCCAGCCCTGGAACGATCCCACACGGGCCATTCGCAAGCACGGCCTCGTGATCGGACCCGACGAGGTCCTGACCACCGCGCAATACCTGCCGGCCCACACCCTGGTCCGGCTGCAAAAGGGCGGTCGCGGCCGCTGGTTCGACGCCCGCGTGAAGTGGTGGGACGCGCAGTCCAACCTCGCGCTCCTCACCACCGAGGCGCCCGATTTTTGGGCGGGCCTGCAACCCGCCCCGCTCGCGGAGCACGTCTCGCGCGGGCCTTGGTTCGAGCTCGTGCGCTGGCGCGACGGCAACCTCGAAAACCGTCGCGTCGAGTTCGGGCGCTTCACGGTGTCGGACGGCGTGCTCGGTTTCGCCCCGCATCTGATGCTCGAGGTCGGCACCGACCTCACCGGGCTCGGCTGGGCGGAGATCGTGACGAGCGGCGACCGGGTCGTCGGCATGACCACCTACTCGACCGGCCGCACCTGCGGCGTGCTGCCGGCCGGCTTTGTCCGACGCGTGGTCGATGCGTATCGGAAAAACAGCTACACCGGCCTCGGCTACTTCGACTTCACCTGGCAGCCCGGCGGCAACCCCGAGTTGCTGACCGAGCTCGGGCTCGAGGGACCGCCCCGCGGCGCGGTGGTGCAGCTGCCCGGCAAGGAGTCCGACCCGGCGAAGGCTCCGCGGGCGCGCGACATCCTGCTCGAGATCGACGGTTTCGCCATCGACGGCGAGGGCGACTATCTCGACCCCGACCACGGCCACCTCCAGCTGGAGAACCTGCCCAACCGCGCGCACTTCGCGGGCGACGTCATTCCGATGAAGGTGCGCCGCGGCGCGGAGGAACTGACGATCAACTACACCATCCCGAAGGCCGATTTCGCGGACGAGCTGGTGCCGCGCGAGCGGCCCGACGCGCCGCCCGCCTACGTGGTCGCGGGCGGACTGGTGTTTCAGCCGCTCACGGAGCCTTTCCTGCGCGGCTGGGGCGAGGATTGGCGGAAGTATGCGCCCTTCCGGCTCCAGTATTACCAGTTTTCCGACGCGGCCGACGAGCGCGAGGCGCTCGTGGTCTTGAGCGGCGTGCTGCCCGACGAGGCGAACCTCGGCTATCAGGACGCGTCGATGCTCGTGGTGGACAAGGTCAACGGCCGCCCGATCGCCACGCTCGACGAGCTGGTCGAGGCGCTGAAGACGCCCGGCGACGGCGGCGTGCACCGCATCGAGTTCATGCGCGGACGAAACCTCCGGCGCATGCTGCTCGACGCCGCCACGCTTGACGCCGCCACGGCCCGCGTGGTCGAGCACTACGGCATCCCGGCGGCGGTGCGGCTGTGATCGGGCAAACAAAGTGTGGCCGGCGCCCCGCCGGCCTTTCCGTCGTCAGAGGCCGGCGAGGGCGCCGGCCACACTTTCAGCGTTTCTTGAAAATCACCTGCGGGGTGGCCTCGAGCTGGCCGCGGGTGACGCCGATCTGGTTGAGCAGTTTAAGCTCGCGCCAGAGCTCGGCGCCGGAGAGCTCGCCCGCGAAAAGCTTTTCGTAGGCGCGCACGGTGCGCAGCAGCTCGTCGGGCGACTCGTCCACGAACTCCACTCGGAACTCGCGCGCGCCGAGGGCGAGCAGGCGGTCGGCGAACTCCGCGCCGGTCTGGGCGCGCGGGTTGAAGACGGTGTTGCGGCAGCCGGCGTCGGCCTTGAGCGGGAGGAGCGCGCCGACGCGGTCGCGCAGGGCGACCTTGTGCTTTTCGCAGGGCCGGCCGCAGTCGTGGTAGTCCTTGCCCTTGGAGAGGAAGGCGCAGAACACGCAGTGCTCCATGTGAAACATGGGCATGTGCTGGTGCAGCGTGAGGTCGAACCACGCGGCGGGCGCGGCCTTCAGGAGCGACTCGAGCTGGGCGAGGTTGAGGTCGTAGCTCGCGGTGACGCGCTCCAGTTTGTATTTGGAAAGGTAATACTCGGCGCTCAGCGGGTTGGCGACGTTGAGCGAGAAATCCCCGCGCAGGCGCAGGTGCGGCGCGGCGGCGGGGAAGAAGCGCAGGTGCTCGTGGTTGCGCGCCAGAATGCCGTCCGGCTCGGCGGAGAGGACCTGCTTGAGGATCCAGTCCTCGGTGGGCTTGAAGACGCGCGGCGGGGCCAGCCAGATGGATGACGTCGCCTTCGGCGACGGAGAAGAGGGCTGAGCGCTGAGACCTGAAACCTGAGGATCGGAGGCGGAGGACTGAGCGGCCTGCCAGGCGCGGAAACGCACGACGGCCTCGCGGTAGTGCTTCGGGTTTTCGAACTCGCAGTAGAGGGTGCGCAACTTCGGGAGGGTGAGCGCGGCGTCGAGCTGGGCGAAATCGCGGACGTAGATAATCAGCTCGGGCGCGGTGGCCGGAGTGGCGGCGCTCGAAGCGGCGGGACCATTCGGCATTCCCGCGTCCGCGGTGAGCGTCCATTTGCGCGGCGCGGCGCGCAGGTCTTCGAGCCGGGCGGCGGCGTCGCGGCGCAGGCGGTTGAGCTCGCTGGTGGGCAACATCACCGCGCCTTCGAGTCGGTCGTCCAAACCGTCGAGGTGAAAGGGCGTGCCGCCGAGGCGGCCCAGCTGGTCGCGCAGGCGCTTGGTCGTGAGCGGGCGCTGGTCGGCCGGCGCGGTCTCGAGCGCGACGGCGGACGCCTCGCGCACGACGTGGCCCTCGCCGTCGTCGAGAATCAGCGTCAGCGGCGCGCCGGCATGGCCGTGGACCTCGGCGCGGATCGCGCGGGTGTGGCGGATCTTCTCGCCCGCGAAGGTGGCGCGCAGCTCGCGGTCGAGGGCGGGGTCGTTGGTTTTCCAGACGCGGTGGCCGGGGCGGATTTTTCGGAAATCGAGGTCGCCGTGGCCGAAGCGCAGCGTGCTCTCGCCGGTGCGCGCATCGGTATTGAGTTGATAAATACGCCCGCCCTCCTCGCCGGCGGCGGGGTTGCCGGCGTCGAAGACCAGGCCGTCGCCGGGCTTGGCCGGGGCGAGGAGTTTCAGGGTGACGTGGTCGGCGCCCACGCGGGCGACCTGGCCGAGGAGGACGCCGCGCTTGGTGCCGAAGCGGCCGTGGGCGAGCTCCTGGTTGTTGATGCCCTTGAACCAGCCCGGGTAGAGGCCGCGGGAGAAGGCCATGTTGAGCTCGTATTTGGCGGCGGCGGGGTCGAAAGGAGGCGCGGCGGAGACGGAGGCCGATGCCGAGCTGGGGCTCGGCGTTCCCGGGGCGGTGCCGTTGAGCTCGGCCATCACGCGGTCGAGGGCCTGGCGGTAGGTGCGGGTGATGCTCGCGACGTATTCGGGGGATTTGAGGCGGCCCTCGATTTTCAACGAGGCGACGCCGGCGCGCACGAGGTCGGGCAGCACGTCGAGGCCGGAGAGGTCCTGCGGGCTGAGCAGGTATTGGCGGTCGCCGAGATCGACCGGCTGGCCGTCGCTGACGAGGCCGTAGGGCAGGCGGCAGGCCTGGGCGCACTCGCCGCGGTTGGCCGAGCGGCCGCCGAGGGATTCGCTGGTGAGGCACTGGCCGGAGTAGGCGACGCAGAGCGCGCCGTGCACGAAAACCTCCAGGGGCAACGGCGACTCGCCGGGCGCGAGCGAGGCGCGCTGGGCCTCCTGGATGTGGGCGATTTCCTTGAGCGAGTTTTCGCGCGCGAGCACCACGAGCTCGGCGCCGAGATCGCGCGCGAAGCGCACGCCGGCGTCGTTGGTCACGGTCATCTGGGTGGAGCCGTGGATGGGGAAATCGGGCGAGAGGCGGCGGATGAGGCGGCACACGCCGACGTCCTGCACGATGGCGGCGTCCACCCCGGCGGCGATGATGCCGCGCAGGTAGTCGGCGGCGTCGGCCAGCTCGTCGGTGAAGACGAGGGTGTTGAAGGTCACGTAGCCGCGCACCCCGCGCCGGTGCAGGAAGGCCATCAGCTCGGGCAGGTCGGCCACGGTGAAGTTGTGGGCGCGCATGCGGGCGTTGAAGCGCTCGAGGCCGAAGAAAATCGCGTCGGCTCCGTTCTCGACCGCGGCGCGCGCGCATTCCCAGTCGCCGGCGGGCGCGAGCAGCTCGGGCCGGGCGTGGCGGCCGGGCGAGGCGGGCGAGGGAAGGGGGGCGGAGGCGGTGACGGACGCGGACATGAGTCCGGCAAAGTGCGCGCGAGCGCGCGCCTTGTCGAGCGGCCCGGCAACAGGGGGCGGGTGGGGTGGTTTGGCACCGCGCAGGCGCCGCAGGCGATCCGGCATAGTGTAACCAATTTGGTTACACTATGCCGGGGGCGACGAGGGCGGGAAAAGGTGGGGGCGGGCTCGCCGCCGGTCGCGCGCGCCTTTTTCGTGGCCAAGCGCGCGGGGGGCTGGCCACGCTCCGCGCCCATGCTTTTCCGCGGCCAACCCGGATTTGAAAATCTCCTCGCCGGCGAGCTCCTCGCGGCGGGCCTGACCGTGTCCGCGCAGGGCGGCGGGTGGGTGACGACCGCGCCGCTCGCGCTGGCTACCCCCGGTCCCGGCCCGGCCTTCGTTCCGGATTTTTGCTTCGCCTATGCCACCCACCTCGATCCGGTCGAGGTCTCGGGCGAATCGGTCAACGCGCTCGCCACCCGCTTGCTGGAGCACTTTCTCGCGAGCGCGAAGGACGAGCGTTTCGAGGCGCCGTGGCCGTGCGTGTTCACCACCGCGGCGGGGCTCGACGGCCTGGGACGTCGCGCGGACGCGGTGGCGACCGCGTTTGGCGAGCTGTTGAAAAAACGCCTGGGTCGCGTGGCGCGGCTGGCGGTGGACGAGATCCCGCGCGGACTCGGCACCTCGCGCGGGCTGTTCGTGCACTTCGTCGATTTTAAGAAGGCCCTTGTGTCGCGCACGCTGATTTCCGGCGGGCAGCGCCGCATGGCGGACGATTCGCTCGCGCCGTCGCGCAGCTACCTGAAGGTCGAGGAGGCCTACACCGTGCTCGGCCGCGAGCCCGCGCCCGGCGAACTCGTCGTCGATCTCGGCGCCGCGCCCGGCGGCTGGAGTTACTCGGCGGCGAAGCGCGGCGCGCGCGTGCTCGCGCTCGACAACGGTCCGCTCAAGGGCGGGGCGCTGGATCATCCGCTGATCGAGCACCGCCGCGCCGACGCCTACGGTTATCGCCCCGGGCCCGGCGAGCGCGCGGACTGGTTGTTTTGCGACCTGGTGGACGATCCGCACCACGTGCTGCGCAACCTGATCGCTCCCTGGCTGGAAAACAGCTGGTGCCGGCGCTTCGTGGTCATCCTGAAATTCGGCCGCGTGGACCCGCTGGCCCTGCTGCGCGAGGTGCGCGCGGCCGACTCCGTTTTTTCCCGTCGCGCGCCCGGCACGCGGGTGAGGCATCTTTACCACGACCGCGAGGAGTTCACCCTCGTCGGCGAACTTTCCGCATGAGCCTTTCCCACGAACTCACCCTCTGCGGCCTGCCCGCCGTGCAGGCCCGCTTCGCCCGCGATCCCGGCTCGGTCAAGCGCCTGTTTTTCGACGAGGCGACCAGCCGCAAGCTCGGCGCGATGTGCAAGGCGCTCGCCGCCGAAAAGAAGGTCTATCGCTGCGTGTCCCCCGCCGAGCTGGAAAAAATCTCCGGCACGCGGCACCACGGCGGCGTGGTCTGCGTGGTGCGCGCGCCCGCGCTCGACACGCCGCGGCCGAAGGACGTCGCCGCGTGGGCGGCGAGGCGCGAGCCGCTGGTGCTGCTTGATCGCGTGGGCAACGCGCACAACCTCGGCGCCATCGCGCGCTCGGCGGCGTTTTTCGGCGTATCGAACATCGTGATACCCCACAGCCCGTCCGCCGCCCTGCCCGGCGAGGCGGCGCACCGCGTGGCGGAGGGCGGGCTGGAGCACCTCACGATCTGGCGCGCGCCCACGCTGCCGACCTTCATCACGGTGCTGCGCGCGGCCGGCTACGAGGTGCTGGGCGCGGCCACGCGCGGCGGCGCGCCGTTGAAGCGCGGCGCCGGGGCCAAGCCCGTCGCTCTGGTGATGGGCAACGAGGAGCACGGTCTCGCGCCCGAGGTGGCGCGGGCCTGCTCGGGCCTGGTGACGCTCGCCGGCAGCGGCAAGGTGGAGTCGCTCAACGTCTCGGTCGCCGCGGCGGTGTTGTTGCACGCGCTGCTGGCGAAGTAGGCCGGAGCGCCGCCGTCAGCCCTTCGCCTCGAGCTTCAGCTCGACCATGAGGTCGGCGGCGAGTTCCTCGAGTTCGCCGCGTACGCGCGCCAGCTCCACGCCGGCGGGCACGCTGACGAGGGCCCGGAGCTGGAAAATCTGGCCGCCGCCCATGGGCGCGTCGATGCGCTCGCTGGCGAGGTCCTCGACGTTGAGGCCGTGGTGGGCGAGGACGGCCGAGACCTCGCGCAGGATGCCGGGGCGGTCCGAGCCGACGAGATCGAGCGCGGCGAGTTCGCGCGGGGCGTCGGCGGGAGCGCCGGGCGCGGGGGCGGCCTCGCGGGTGACGTCCACTCGCAGGCCGGCGAGTTCGCGCAGGGCGGTGGCGAGGCCGTCGGCGCGCGGGGCGTCGATCTCGAGGCGGACGATGCCGGCGAATTCGCCGCCGAGGCGGCAGAGCCGGCTTTCCAGCCAGTTGCCGCCGTGCTCGGCGATGGCCGAGGCGACGACGCGCACGAGACCGGGTTGATCGCGACCGATGAGGGTGAGCACCAGGGTGGTTTTCATGGGGATGGGGGACGCTCGTTTATTCGGCCCGCACCCGCAACTCCAACCTCCCGTTTCGACGGCCGAGGCGGAGCCGGGCGCCGAAGGTTTGTTCCAGGCGCCGCGCGGTCAGCACTTCCGCGCGCGGGCCGGCCGCGACCACCCTGCCTTCGCGCAGCAGGAGAGCGTGGGTGAAGCTTTCGGTGATCTCCTCCACGTGGTGGGTCACGAGCACCACGCCGGGGCCGCGCGGCTCGCGCGCGATGCGCTCCATGCGGGCGAGGAAGGTCTCGCGCGCCACCGGGTCGAGGCCGGCGCAGGGCTCGTCGAGGATGAGCAGGCGGGGCCGGGCGATGAGCGCGCGGGCGATGAGCACGCGCTGGCGCTCGCCCTGCGAAAGCACGCCCCAGGGGCGCGCGGCGAGCGTATCCGCCCCGGCCCTACGCAGCTGGACGCGCGCGGCGCGGGCCTCGGCCGGGGTGGGTTCTCCCCAGAGGTCGAGCTGGGCGCGCGCGCCGCTGACCACCGTGGAGAGGGCGGGCTCGTCGAAGGGCACCGAGGCCTGGAGCGCGCCGGAGACGAGGCCGAGGTGGCGGCGCAGCTCGCGCCAGTCGTGGGCGCCGTATTCGCGGCCGAGCACGCGCACGGCGCCGCCGCCGGGCGTGAGGTAGCCGAGGAGGACCTTGAGCAGGGAGGTTTTGCCGCAGCCGTTGGGCCCGAGCACGACCCAGTGCTGGCCGCGCTCCACCCGCCAGGCTATGTCGTCGAGGATGGTCGTCCGCTCGCGCAGGACGCGCAGGCCGTCGATGTGCAGGATCGGGGGGCGGGCGGGCATCATGGGGGCCACCTTGCGTGGCGCGCGGCGGGAGCGTCAACCGCGCGCGGGCCCGGGCGCGCGTCGTCGTCGTCTGGCACATGCGTCCGCGAAGCGTCACCGCGTCTTTACGTTGGAACCGTCGCGTCGCGCTTGGCGTCTTCCGTGCTAGTCTCACGCTCACCCTGTCATGAGTCCCTTTCCCGCCGCCGTTCGTCGCTCTTCCTGCCTGTTGTTCGCGCTGCTCGTTTCCATCGCGACGCCGGGAACGCTTTTCGCCGTGCCGGCCGGGTCCGTCCCGGCGCTGGCCGAGGACGGTTCGTTCGCGGTGGTGGTTTACAACGTGGAGAACCTCTTCGACGCGGACGGGGCGGCCCTTTACGACGATTACCAGCCGGGCCCCTACACCACCGAGCATTTGCGCGTGAAGGCGGCCAACATCGCCAGCGTGCTGGCGCGGGTGAACCAGGGGGCGGGGCCGGCGATCGTGGCGTTCGACGAGATCGAGCTCGACCAGACGCCCGATTCCACCGTGACCGACTACGCGGCGTGGCTGGAGTCGGTGTCGGACCGTTCGCTGGCCGAGCTCGCGGCGGCGGCGGTCACCGACGTGAAGCTGGCGGGGCTGCCGGCGGAGGCCTGGTTGCTCAAGGCCTGCGCCGAGGCGGGTCTGACCGGCTACCATGTGGCGACGACGAACGAGCGTCACGGCGCGGTGCGGTGCCTGTTGTTCTCGCGTTTTCCGATCCGGGCGGTGCTCAGCCATCCGACGGAGGGCGCGCGCGCCGTCCTGGAGGCGACCGTCGATGTCGGGGGCTCGCCGTTCACCCTTTTCGTCAACCACTGGAAATCCGGCGCGAGCGATCTCGAGACCGAGGAGATCCGCCGGGGCAACGCGCGCGTGCAACGCGACCGCATCGACGCGATTTTGCGGGACGACCCCAACGCGGACTTTCTCGTCACCGGCGACCTGAACTCGCACTACAACCAGAGGCAGCGTTACCGCGACATGCGCACCACGGGCATCAACGACATCCTCGGCTCGCAGGGCAACGAACTCGCCATCCGCGGCAAGGATCGTGATCTCTACAACCTCTGGTTCGAGCTGCCCTCAGATCAGCGCGGCTCCGACACCTATCGCGGCGAGTGGGGCACGCTCATGCACATCATCGTCTCGCGCGGGCTCTACGACCTGAACGGCGTGCAGTATGTGGACAACAGCTTCGCGGTGATGAAATTCCCCGGACTAAACGCCAATTCGCTCGGCCTTCCCAACCGCTGGTCGCGCGGGCGGGTGCCGGGCGGGTTTTCCGACCATTTCCCGCTCTACGCGCGCTTCCGCGTGGTGGGCGAGGGCCCGAAGGACAAGTGGATGTCGCTCACGCGTCCGAGCGAGACGGCCGATGGCCCGGCCACGCCGGTCCGCATCGAGGTCTCGCCGGTCGAGCTCTTCGCCACCGCGGTCAAATACGCCGAGCTGCCCAAGGGGACCGACATCCGCGACGGCGCCTACACCGGGCGCATTTTCTACATCGACGCCCCCGCCCACGTGAACGACCAGGGCCACGTGAAGGTGACGCTAGACGGCGTGGTTTACGACGTGTTCAGCCATATCCGCGAGGTTCGCGACGAGGCGCGCAACCGCGTGCGTCGCGGCGACAAAATTCGTTTTTACGGCGAACTCGGCCAGTATCGCGGCAACTGGCAGTTCGTGCTCCAGGGCAAGGAGTGGCTGCTCAAGTAGGCGGGCCCCATCGTCGCGCCGGCGCGGGTTCAGCCCGCGCGCCGGTTCCACTCCACCAGCTCGGCGTAGCGCACGCCGTGACCGCCAAAGACATCCAGCGCGCTGCCGACGGTGAGATCGAGCGCGCCGCCGCTCGCGCGATCCACCAGCCGCACGTCGTCCATGGTGGCGACGCCGCCCGCATAGGTCATGGGTTTTCCGGCCCAGCGGCCGAGCAGCGCGACGAGATCCGCGTCGATGCCGCCGCACAGGCCCTCGACGTCGGCGGCGTGAATCAGGAACTCCGCGCAACTCCCGGCGAGCGCGTCGAGCGTGGCGGGCGTGACGTCGAGGTCGGTGAGGGTTTGCCAGCGGTTCATCGCCACCGTCCAGCCGCTCGCGGCGCGGCGGCAGCTCAGATCGATGACGAGGCGTTCCGCGCCCACGCGGCGGCGCAGGGTTTCGAGGCGGTCGGGCAAAAACTTGCCCGCCGCGTCGAAGAGCCACGAGGTGACGATCACGTGGCTGGCGCCGTGCGCGAGCCAGGCCTCGGCGTTGTCGCCGGTGATGCCGCCGCC
>LLBY010018459.1_pt2 | contig 10898 bp, 8 predicted proteins | sample 1489401 | NCBI WGS metagenome assembly LLBY01 (sample SAMN04092656, study PRJNA295927) | soil metagenome | biome: Soil prokaryotic community; feature: Bulk soil; isolation source: soil from tomato rhizosphere | host: tomato cultivar Hawaii 7996 | place: South Korea | collected 2011-11-01 | reverse complement strand
GCCGCGGCGCGTCCGGCGCCGTATTTACCGTTGTTCTCGCAGAGAAAGAGCACGGGTAGTTTGTAGAGCGATGCAAGGTTGAAAGCCTCCGGCGCAGCGCCTTCCTCGAGCGAACCGTCACCAAACAAGCAGATCGTCACTCGCCCGTTTTTTTGTGCTTTGGCCGCATAGGCGGTGCCGGTTGAAAGCGGAATGATGCCGGCGACGACGCCAGAGCTGTGCAGAAAGCCTAACGACGGCGCAACGGAATGGAATGAACCGCCCTTTCCCTTATTCAATCCATCGGCGCGGCCCAGAATTTCGGCAAACAGCCTTTTCGGCTCCACGCCGCGCGCGAGGAGATGGCCGTGATTTCGGTGAGTGGTAAAGAGGTAATCGTCGGCTCGGAGAGAGGAAATCGCCGGCACACCGGTACCTTCCTGTCCGACATACAGATGATAATGTCCGCCGAAAACGCCCTTGTCGTGAAGCGGCACTAGATTCTCTTCAAAGTGACGGATGACGAACATGCGCCGAAGCAAGTCCAGTAACTTTTCGCGTGGTAGGTTCGGTAACATAATGTCCCTGACTTATTTCAATCAGCGCCTGTTTGTCAACGTTCGCTTGGATCGCTTGGATCGTTCGGTTGGATTGTAGCCCTTCAATCTCAAACCACCGCTGACTCGTTGCTGAGCTTCTCGACAGGGACGAGGGTGGTTCGAAGCTGCGCTCTTGCGTTGACAATACGTTGGCCGCGGACTAAATGCCTACATAGATGTTGCAAGCGATGGAGGTGTTCACGTGCGCGTCATCGATGCTGATGGTCATGTCGAAGAAAATCCACTGACATTTAGCGATAAATATTTCGATCCGGCTTTCCGGAGTGTTCGCCCGCAGGTCGTTGCGGGCAGCGAAGAAGGTCTGGCGTATTGGATGATCGACGAGCAGCTTTTTCCGCGCCGCGTCGGCCGCGGCTGCAACAATCTCGGCACTCCGACAAGCTACCAGGGCAAACCCGTGCGCCATGCGCAGCGCAAGGCTGACACCCTGGGCAGCATGGAGCTCACGAGTTTGAGCGAGCGGCTGCAAATCATGGACGAAGAAGGCATCTCGCTACAGGTTCTCTACCCCACGCTTTTTCTTGCTTATCCTCTGAGTTGCAATCCCGCGTACGTGACGGCTATGTGTGATGCGTACAACCGTTGGCTGGGCGACATTCTTTGCGGCCAGGAGCGCCTCAAGTGGGTTGGCGTCGTCAATCTCGACGACAGCGCCGCTGCGGCAAAGCAAGTCAAAGAAGCGAAAAAACTCGGCGCCGTGGGCATGATGATCCTGGGCACCGCCGGCGACCGCTTGCTCGACGATCCAAGTCTGCTGCCGTTTTACGAAGCTGTCGCGGCATCGGACCTGGCATTGGCCGTTCATGTCGGCTGGGCTTGTCCGGCGATCAATAATCTATACACGCACATATATCCGTCCGGCGTCATTGCCTTTTCCATGCCGGTCCTGATGGGCATGGTATCGATGATGAGCGGCGGCATATTCGATCGTTTCCCGAACTTGCGCGTAGTTTTTCTCGAGGCCGGCTGTTTGTGGGTTCACTTCATCTTGGAACGCTTGCATCATCGCTATCAACATTCGGGCAAGAACTTGGCAAACATCGTTTCCCGCACCGCACCGATAGAGAAACTGGCACCTATGGAGTACGTGAAGAAAGGAAACCTTTACTTCAGCGCAGAAGTCGAAGATGTATTATTGCCGCAAGTTTTGGAGCTGGTGGGCGATGGACAAATCGTGTTTGGATCCGATATGCCACACGGTGACCGGGAGCGTTTCGCTGCCGGCATGTTACGCGATCGGCAAGACATCAGCGATACGGCCAAAACTAAAATTCTGGAATCGAACCCGGTGAAATTTTACAACCTGAGCGGGTTCTAGCGGCCCGGATAGCGGCTTGTTATTAGCGGATTTCGAAGAGCATCACCGTGTGGTCATGCGCGAAGGTGCCTTTCACGCTGTCTACTTGATCGGGTTCCCAGCCTTCCACGGAATAGTCGTGGGATACGACTCTGCTGCCGGGCCGTAGCTGACGATCGAGAATCGGCCGGAGCTTGGCGTTAAATTCCGGCAGCATGTAAAGCGTCACCACGGTCGCCGGCGACACGTCGACGGTAAATGCGTCCTGAGCACGAAATTCGACAAGATGTTCGACCTTTTCGCGAAAGGCATTTCGCCGCGCTTTTGCCACCAGTTCCGGGTCTATTTCTATCCCAATCGCTTTGATACCGTACCTTTTTGCGGCCCTGATAACGATTGCGCCGTCGCCGCTGCCGATGTCATAAAGGACATCTCCCGTTTTCACCCGGGCCATCTCGAGCATCCGGTCGATCACCTCGGGTGTCGATCTGACAAACGGCACTTCGCCATCGGTCCAGACCGCCACTGAGGAGCCGCAGCCGCACACGAGCATAAGGATAGAACCCAGGAGCCATAGATTGCCGAGTCGCGTCTGCCGCATCGTGCGTTTATAAGTGATCCTTGCCGACAGAGCAACGACAGCACGCATGTTCGTCTTGACATCACGAACTGATTGTTATGAATTCCCAATAACCCGGAGAATCAAAGGAGACATCCATGGCGACTTGGGACGATACACTAACGCCTCGCGACAAAGAAGTTTTCGCTCTTTCCGGATACGGCAAGCGCGCCGGTTTCGGTCAGCGCCCGGCGATTCTTGTCATCGATGTCAATTACAACTTTGTCGGTGACAAGCCGGAGCCGATTCTCGCTTCAGTCAAACGCTTTCGCAATAGCTGCGGCGCCGAGGGCTGGGAGGGCGTCCATCATATCCGCGAGCTGCTTGCCGAAGCGCGCAAAAAACATCTGCCGACATTTTACACCACCGGTCATGATGACCGAACGAACTCCGTCGCCTTCGGTCGCTGGCAGGCCAAGAACAGCCGCTCGACCGAAGATATGACCGAAACTTGGGATAAAGGAAACGAAATCGTCGCCGAGATCGCGCCGCAGAGCGGCGACATCGTCGTACGCAAACAGAAGCCGAGCGCGTTTTTCGGCACGCCTTTGATGAGCATGTTGAATGAGGTCCATGCCGACAGCGTTTTAGTCACCGGCACGACCACCAGCGGCTGCGTGCGCGCCAGCGTGATCGACGCCTTTTCTTACAACATGAAAGTTTCGGTCGTGGAAGAATGCGTGTTCGACCGCGGCGAGGCCTCGCACAAGATCAATCTATTCGATATGGCGATGAAATACGCCGATGTGATTTCGTTGAAGGAAACCGTCGATTACATCCGCGGGTTGCCGGACAATCTTTATGCACCGGCATTGTGATAAGTCTTTTACTACGGGCCAAACCGTAATTTAGACTACGATTGTTGCGTGAGCGAACGCAGCAACAGAGTGGCACCAATGACGGCAAGAAGAATAAGCAGGCCGCGATTAAAATCTTTCTGGTTCACCCGGTCCTGAGCCTTGATGCCGGCATAGAAACCCGCCAGCGTAAACAACAGCACCTGCACCGATAAAGTGATGGTCTCCCGGTTGAGCAAATTCCATGTCGAGACCGCCACGAGCTGAGTCAGTTTGGTTGTCACAAAAATCGTCGCGATCGATTTGACGAAATTGCGCTTTTCCAATTTGAGGCTGTAGAGGTAAATCGCGAGAGTCGGCCCGGCCGCATTGGTTAGCCCGTTCAAGAATCCACTCAGCAAGCCGCAGATCGGTGAAAGGATTTTCTCGCTCCGGGGTGAGATGGTGAAGTCGAATTTGAGCATGTTGGACAGGACGAAGATGATCACCATGATGCCAAGGCAGAAATTCAGAATCCATAAGGGCGTATGAACCAAAGCCATTGTGCCGAGAAACACGCCAATAATCGTCGGTAGGATCAAGCTCGAAAAGCGCCGGAAAACATCGTACGGGATGCCGTCGCGAATCACCTGCGCCGAATCCATAAACAAGTTCGGCAAAATCAGCACCGTCACCGCGGTGCGAATATCCAACAGCAGCGCGATCGTGGGCGTTGCGATTAAAGGAAAACCGAGACCGGTTGCGCCTTTGACAAAGGCTGCGAGCAAGAGCGCAGCGCCAACGAGAACGTAGGTTGAATCGAATGACATGCGGTGAATGGGTTGGTTCCCGGTGGGAATTCGTATTACGTTGAAGAAATAGTAATGAGGTTCTTGAGCCGCACACCCGTCCGGACTTTCATCCTGTACCCCTTGATCACTCTCGCCTGGGAATGGGCGCTACGCGGCGGCTCGTTGGCGCTCCACTACTGGTTTCTGCCGGTGATGCTCTGCGGTTATATGCAATATCGTCTTTGCGGTCTTTATCGCATCAAACACGGCGGCGGCGGACCGGGACTGGAGACGCCCCCGGAACGCCTGGTTTCGACCGGGCCCTACGCTTACACTCGCAATCCCATGTACCTCGGCCATCTGATTTTTTTAACGGGCCTAAGCCTGGCGTTGGAATCTTGGCTCGCCGCGCTCATTACGTTAGCCGTTGCCTGCTGGTTTCACAGTCGCGTAATCGGCGATGAAACAAAATTGATTCAACGGATCGGCGAACCCTACGCCAAGTATCTGGCAAGAGTAAAGCGCTGGATTCCGGGACTCTTTTAATCGAGAGGCTTTCGCGGCAGCGATTGCTGGTTTATCCTTCCGCCTCTATCTTCTTAAGATTACGTCTTTCTTCTTTGACCGGTTTGTTTCGTGCCCGTTGCGAAATAATCTCCTTTAACCGCCGCCGCTGCTTCTTCTTCGTCCTGCTCTGTCCACGCGCCGAGGCTGTATCCATACCAAGGCATCCGCGGTTTGAGCGGAGGGAGCTCCAATTCTTCCCAAATCCGTTTGGAGCGCTCCATAAATTCCTTTTTCGGCAACGACACCGGAGTGTACGGCCACGGACGCACCGCGTTTATAAGCAGCGCGGAAGTGGATCCGGGCCGCTTTTCTTCGCTCTCCATTCCGGGCGGATAGGTCGATGGATCCAGCCCCGGCGATTTTCCTTTTGCGATCGCCACGTCCTCATCCGGGCGCATGCTGTAACAGATCGCCCAATTGACCATCGCCGGATCGTGGATATCTACGTCTTCATCGACGGCGATACAAACCTTCGCATAGCTGCCGGTAAAACCGGCGGACGTATTGAGGGCCCGCCAGGCATCGGCCTTGCTGGCGTTGCGCATCTTGATGACTCAGTAAGCCTGGCCGCTGCCGCTCACTTCGTCGTGCAAGGAGACGTCGATCACCGCTGGGTTGCCGCTATCGTTGCGCAAAAACTTGAGGATAATTTTTTCCGTGCCGGTGTGCTTGATCTTGCTCGATTCGCTCGGCGGAAACTGACTCATCAACGCCGTGTAGATCGCGTCGCGACGGTGCGTGATGCAGCTCACTTCAAGAAACGGCGACATGGTCCGATGTCCCATGTAGCCGGGATATTCGCCGAACGGGCCTTCAGGCTCGACCACATCGGTGGGAATGGTTCCCTCAATAATGATTTCGGCCGTGGCCGGGACGAGCAAGTCGACGGTTTTAGCTTGAACGACTTCTATGGGCGCGCCGGCCAAACCGCCTGCCAATCGATATTCGTCGAAGTCATATGGAATTTTCGCTGTCGCGGAGTAGGCGATGCTCGGCACAACGCCGATTGCGATGCACGCGTCGAGGCGTCTCCCTTTGGCTTTGCATTTACGCCAGTGCTGCCCCATGTGTTGTGACGTGAACAGCCCGCCGGTGCGATTGGATGATTTAATCTGGCTGCGGTAGTTGCCAATGTTGTAGATACCGGTCTCGATGTCTTTTGTGATCCAGTTGGCAGAGGTGAGATACGGTGCGTTGTCAAAGCCCGGCGTCGAAATCGGCACGGGAATCATGTCGAGGCCGTGGCCGTTCAAAAGGTCCGTCCCCTGCCATACAACCTCATGGACGGGAGCGCGATCGACTTTGACCGGCGCGACCGGATGGAGTTGCGCCCGCGCCCAGCGCTCATGAATTTCGTCCGGTTCACACATCATACCAATGGCGTAGATCTCCGTGGTTGCCGCCAGAGTACCGACGGTTACCGGCATCGTAACTCGCCGCCCCTTAGGATCCACGACGTTTTCAAACAGAAACGCTTTGCGCTCGCGCTCGTCCAGACCGCGAAATTGCCAGCGCACCAAGGGCATCAATTCGGTGTCCTTGTTGATTTCACGCTTGATCCTAAGCAATTTACCGCGCTCTTCCAGCGCTCCTAGATGCTCACGAAAATCATGATAGTACTTACCCTTGCTTGCCATGCAGTACTCCCTTTTCACCTCGTGTCATCTATTGTCTGCGCCGCGCCGCTTGTCAAGCGTGGCGCTAGTCGCGCGAGTCGGCTTTTCCGGAAAACGTGTGCAAAAAAGACAAGTCAGCTGGAGACCGGCGGTTCGGCCGTCGCGCTTTGAATATCCTTGTATCCCGGTAAGCCGGTTTGCTACACTTGGGATTCGTTTTCGCACTCATTTATTCGATAGGCCGTGGTTTGACTGTGAGCTACCCTTTCAAAGCCTTTTCCAGCGCCGTTGGTGCAGCTGTGCTCAACCCCGCTCGTCCCAAATTCGCAGTCTTCCGTCGACTCTTGTGGCTATCGGTGGCCTTGCTTCTAGTCGTAATCTTTGCCGGCGATTTGTGGGCTCCTGCCGGGATGGCTTTACCCTTTTGCTATGTTGCCGGCCTGGTGCTGGTTGTTGCTTTACCGGGAACACGCGAGAAATTGGTCGCCGCGGCAACTGCCACTCTGTTGATGACGCTCAGCTATTTTTGGTCAGGCGCTATCCCAGGGGTACCGAGCTGGGTCTACATTTTCAATCACGGTCTTGCGCTACTGATGATTTGGACAGTAACGATTTTAAGCTTGCGTCATCGTCATGCGCAGGAAGTAATGCGCGAAAACGAACGCGTCGCCAACGAGCGTCTGGCGCATCTCAAAACGATTTATGCCTCCGCGCCGGTGGGTCTATGCTTCGTCGACCGCGAGCTGCGTTATGTGTCGATTAACAATGCCCTAGCGGAAATGAGTGGCAAGTCGCCGGAATTTTTTATCGGTAAGACTGTCCGCGAAGCGGCGCCGGAGCTCGCCGATACCGTCGAAGCTCACTACCGGCGCGTGATCGATACCGGTCAACCCGTGATCGATGAAGAAGTTCAAATCGGTAACCCGAGCCGCCCGCAAGAGCGCCGTATCTGTCTGTGCAGCTACTATCCCGTCCATACCGAGACCGGACAGCTGCTCGGAGTCAATGTCGCCGTTCGAGATATAACGCGCCGCAAACGAGCCGAAGCGGATACCCTTTTTCTACTGGACCTCGGCGAGGGGATCCGTTTCGCGGCCGATGCCGACGAACTGCTTTGGGCCGTGGCGGTGGCCCTCGGCGAGCATTTGAAGGCTAGCCGATGCTGCTTTATGGAGGTCGACGCCGAGCACGACCGGCTCACCGTCCAAAGAGATTACCATCCGCATCTGCATTCGATCGTCGGCAGTTATGACCTCAGCTTGGCGAGCCCAGCCATCCTTGCGGTAGCGCAAACCGGGCAAATTATCGCTATTGCGGATATCACTACGGATGATCGGATCCAGCAAAGCTGCGAAAAATGGCAAGACTCAGGAGTCCGTGCGTTGGTCATCACCCCCTTGCTCCGTGATGGGATATTGGTTTCAGCGCTCGTCGTCGCGAGCAGTGACGCGCATGTTTGGACCGAACGGGAAATTACCTTGGTCAACATCGTCGCTGAGCGCACTTGGTTGGCCGTGGAACGGTTGCGCCTGGACAATGTTCTGCGCGAAAGTGATGCCGCGCTGCGCGACGCGGATCGGCGTAAGGATGAGTTTCTGGCTACTTTGGCGCACGAGTTGCGAAATCCCTTGTCCTTAGTGCGTAACGTGATCACCCTCAAAAATACGCCCGGCGCTCCCGAAACCGACCCTCGTTGGGGCCAAGATATTATCGAGCGGCAGGTGAGTTATCTCACTCGCTTGACCGATGATCTGTTCGATGTCAGTCGCATCACCCGGGAAAAATTAGTCCTGCAAAGGCAGCCGGTGGGTCTCGCCGATATTATTCGGGCAGCAGTAGAATCGAGCCGGCCGCTGATTGATCAGCGGCAACATGAGCTCACCGTCACTATGTCCCAGGATTCGATCTACGTGGAGGCGGACCAAGTAAGATTGACTCAGGTTTTTATGAACCTTTTAAACAATGCCGCCAAATACACTCCGAATCCTGGACACATTTGGCTAAATGTAGAGCAGGCAGGCGACACGGTTGTCGTGCGCGTCAAAGACACGGGTATCGGAATCGCCGCCGAAAACCTGCCACACCTGTTTGAACTGTTTTATCAGGTCGATCGGTCCTTTACGCGATCCGAGGGAGGTTTGGGTCTCGGACTCACCCTAGTGCACCGGCTGGTCGAGATGCATGATGGCAAAGTCGAGGTCCGCAGCGACGGCATAAATCGCGGTAGTGAGTTTATTGTTCATTTACCCGTGTTGCCGGTAAGCACGATGGATGAACCCCATAATGGCCCCGTGCCGTGCCGAACTACGGCGAGCCGCTGCCGCCGCATATTAGTCGCGGACGATTTTCCTCAATCCGCAGTTATTCTAGCGCGCCTGCTGCGCCAAGACGGCAATGATGTGCAAGTCGCTCACGATGGCATCGAAGCTGTGGAAAGCGCCGCGGAATTCCGGCCCGACGTAGCGGTCCTCGATATTGCCATGCCTAAACTGGATGGCTTCGCTGCGGCGCGCATGATTCGCGAACAACCCTGGGGAAAACGCGTATTCTTGATCGCGCTATCCGGCTGGGGGCAGCAGTTGGATCGCCAGCGCTCGAAGGAAGCAGGCTTCGATGCACACCTGACAAAACCGGCAAAATACGAAACTTTGATGAAAATTCTCGATCAGCTTCCTAATGATGGAAACGCTTCGATCAACAGCCATCACGAGCTTTAATGCAGCTGCCAGTCGGAGAAATGACATAACTAGTCTTGAGCGACTGCTCTGAATATTGTTCGACGTCCTGCCACGCTTCATTCGTAATACTCAGCCGAACCGACTCTCCCTCACGCCGCGTTGATGGCTAGTGGTTTACATTCCGGCAAGCCAAACAGAGGCTTTCTCTCAATACTCCGTATCGGCCTGACCTCGCGGCACATAAACTTGTGAACTGGCATGAATTGGAGTAGTTAAATTCCGCAACAAGGACCACCTAGGAGGCGTTACGGCGAATCTTGGCTTTGTTGGCTTGGGAGTCATGGGTAGCGGGATGGCGCAGCGGTTGTTAGACGCGGGCCATTCTTTGATTGGCTACAACCGTACTCGATCCAAGGCGCAACCCTTATTAAGTGCCGGCATGAAGTGGGGTGCGACGCCACGCGCCGTCGCCGCTGCGGCGGATATCATCATCTCCATGGTCACCAACACGCAGGCGCTTGAGTCGATCACCGGCGGCCCGGAAGGCATACTCGCGGGCCTATCCGGCGGAAAGATCTATATCGACATGAGCACCGTTAGCCCAACCGCGAGCCGTGCAGTGGCCGAGCAGGTGAAGGCCAACGGAAGTGAAATGCTCGATGCCCCGGTGTCGGGCAGCGTCATCACGCTTCAAGAAGGCAAATTGTCGATCATGGCCGCGGGTAGCCGTGCGGCTTTCGATAAAGCGCTGCCGATCCTTCAGGCGATCGGTCCGAAGGTTACCTATGTCGGTTCGAACGGCCTCGCCGTCACGATGAAAATCGCGACCAATCTAAGCTTGGCCGTGCAGATGCTGGCATTCAGTGAAGGTGTGCTGCTCGCAGAAAAGAGCGGTATCGCTCGTGACACGGCTGTTGAAGTCTTGTTGAACAGCGTGATCGCGTCGCCAATGGTGAAATATCGCGGGCCATTCGTTTTGAAGATGCCGAAGCAAGCCTGGTTCGACGTCAATATGATGCAAAAGGATTTACTATTGGCGCTGGAACTTGGCCGCCAGCTCGACGTGCCGCTGCCGACAACTGCAGTTACCAACGAAATGCTCACGAGCGCTCGCGCCATCGGTTTAGCGGATAAAGACTTTGCAATCCTGTTCGAAGCGCTCGCACGAATGGCAGGAGTAAAGATTGAGGTGAACGAGTAGTAAAGGGACGGATTCCTCATACCCATTGCTCCGATACTCCGTCACTCCAATTGGACCGTCATTAAATGGCCAAACCTAAGACAACCCAGCCGCGAAACGCCAAGCGCGCCCAGTTTCGCGACGAGCGCTGGCTCCACTTCTACCGCCAGATGTTGAAGATCCGGCTGTTCGAGGAAGAGGTGAATCAACTCTATCTCGGCGCCAAGATGCCAGGGCTCGCTCATCTTTATATCGGCGAGGAGGCGGTTGCAGTCGGTGTTTGCGAAGCGCTGCGTCGGGATGATTACATCACGAGCACCCATCGTGGCCATGGCCACTGCATCGCCAAGGGTGCATCGATCGATAAAATGTTCGCCGAGTTGCTCGGCAAAGCGGCCGGCTACTGCCGCGGTAAGGGCGGCTCCATGCATATCGCCGATCAGGATACCGGAAATCTCGGCGCCAATGCGATCGTCGGCGGCAGCGCAGGAATCGCAACCGGTGCCGCGATGTCGGCTAAAATGCGCGGTACCGATCAGGTCGCGATTTGCTTTTTCGGCGACGGTGCATTGGGGCAGGGACTCCTGTATGAATCCATGAACATGGCTTCACTATGGAAGCTGCCGGTCGTCTACGTGTGTGAAAATAACCAGTACAACGAGTACACACATTACAGCGAAACGACCGCGGGCGGGGTAACCGATCGGGCCAAGGCTTTCGGCATGCACACCGATTCGATTGACGGTCAGGATGTGAAGACCGTTCACGCGACTGC
>LLBY010007491.1_pt12 | contig 10918 bp, 10 predicted proteins | sample 1489401 | NCBI WGS metagenome assembly LLBY01 (sample SAMN04092656, study PRJNA295927) | soil metagenome | biome: Soil prokaryotic community; feature: Bulk soil; isolation source: soil from tomato rhizosphere | host: tomato cultivar Hawaii 7996 | place: South Korea | collected 2011-11-01 | reverse complement strand
ATATGCTCAGGGATATAAAAGATGTACAGGCTGTAGCCTATATATCAAGTACAATGGAATTCGCTGCCCCTGTTGCAACTTTCCCTTAAGGACAAAAAAAAGAAATTGAAATGCAAATAGTATGGGTAAACAAAGGATATTATTATATAAATCCCCAATATTGTTGAATGCATGAAAGGGACAATTCAAGCTATGGAGAGTCAAAGAAAACTTCTACAATGACTTTTAGGATTGATGAAAATGTGCTTAATATTCTGAGATCAGAGTCCGAGAGAAATCAAGTTACACTCAATAGCTTAGTAAATCAATTGCTTAAACGTTATGTGGAATGGGATATGTATGAACCAAAGGTAGGGCTGATACCAATAGCAAAACCTATTGTCGTCGAATTGTTTAGCAAAATGTCTAAGGAAGATATATCAAATATGGCAAAGAAAATAGGAAAAGACGTAGTCCATGATATAGCTTTATTTATGAAAAATAAGATGGACCTTGATTCATTTTTATCATGGTTTGAGACAAGGATGACAAGTTCATTAACTGAAACCAACCATACTGTTCAGGATGGCTATCATGTATATGTCTTAAAACACGAGCTTGGTGAGAATTGGTCTTTGTATCACAAGATTGTTATAGAATTACTGTTTAATGAAATTTTTAACAAGACAGTTAATGTGACTGTAAGTAATACTACAATTCGGTTTAGATTTAGAGCCTAAATTATCTGTATTATCTTCGTTAGATGGAAATTTACTGCTAAAATAATGTTTATTCTAATAAAAATAACGTAATTTGATAATTTATTAGATCTTATCTTGTCTGATTTTGCTCATTTTCCTGTTAAAATTGAATATTTTTTAAATTATAATGATTTTTTTAGCCACCCTAATTGAATTACGGCGAGTAGATGGCAACACAAAACGAAATTTCAGGTCCGTACAAATAGGTATAATTTTCTATAATTATCTTAGTTAATAATTTATCAGAAATGTCTATATATACTTTTTTCACTATACTTAATAAATGTATAATATATTATCTCAAAAGAGAATAATAGCAACATCTGTAGTGATGGCTTTTGCATTTGTAATGGTCATGGGTCCAGCAGCCATGACATTTAATGTCTTTGCCACAGCCAACGAATTGGAGCAAGAAATTGAACAATCTCAATACTCAACACAACTAGGATTTTGTGTTTCTGGAGAAGATACCTTCATATCATGTAATAATTTGAACGTTCAAGCTCAAAATAACGAAGGTGATAACGCAGCAGCACAAAGCTCAGATGACGACGGTGGTGACAACGAAGCTGAGCAAGAGATAGAACAAGAGCAATCATCCGAGCAGAGCGCAGCTTGTGTATCAGGAAGTGGTACATTTGTTTCATGTAATAATGTCAATGTTCAACTTCAAAACAACGAAGGTAGTAATGCCTTGGCACAAAGTTCAGGTGGATATAAAGGTGGTGACAACGAAGCTGAGCAAGAGATAGAACAGGAGCAATCATCTGAACAAAGTAGTCAAGTTTCTTCAGGCGACGATTCAGTATTATCCGGCAATAACGTAAACGTTCAGGCTCAAAATAACGAAGGTAGCAACGCAGCAGCACAAAGCTCTGGCGGTGATGACCATGACAGTGGTGATAACGAATCTGACCAAAGTATAGAACAAGAACAAGATTCTGAGCAGGATAGTCAAGTTTCTTCAGGCGACGATTCAGTTGGGTCTGGTAACAACGTAAACGTTCAGGCTCAAAATAACGAAGGTAGCAACGCAGCAGCACAAGAGTAATTTGATTAGGGGAGTAGAATCTCCTAAAGCCTAATTTTTTTTATTATTGAGATACCATAAATTATCCTTTACCATTCTTGTATCCATTTCGGATCAACTGAGCATAAAGATTTCTTATTGATTAAGACGTGAGATTATAATCAGTCCAGGATTTTTACTAAATTAAGTGGTGGCATTTGAAGCGTTTGTATATGATGATGATCTTAGATTCATTAATAAACCGAATTTGAACTACAAATGGGTAGCCCTCAGTAATACGACCATTGGATCACTTATGGCGTCGTTGGATAGAAATATAATAATAATTGCACTTCCAACCATCGCTTTAGATCTAAATGTTTCATTAATTACCCTTGTTTGGATAACCATTGGTTATTGGGTTGTTACTGCTTCTGCTCTGCTAACATTTGGTAGGTTAGCTGATATGTTTGGTAGAGTAAAATTGTATAATGTTGGATTTGCTCTCTTCACGGTAGGCTCTACATTATGCTGTATATCTCAAACTGGTGAACAGCTTATTATTTTTCGAATAATACAAGGGATTGGTGCTGCTTTTATCTTTTCAAATAGTGCTGCCATAATTTCAGATTCGTTTCCAGAAACTGAGCGTGGAAAGGCTTTAGGAATAAACCAAATATCTATAGTAATTGGTTCAGTAATAGGACTCGTAGTAGGCGGGGTTCTAACTTCTTATCTGGGATGGAGATCTATCTTTTGGATAAATATTCCAATCGGGATTTTCGCTACAGTCTGGGCACTATCAAAATTAAAGGAATTGGGACATACAAAGATAGAGAAAATTGACTGGTATGGCAATATACTCATGACTTTATCTCTTCTTATGCTTCTATTTGGTATCACATTTGGCTCCTTCCAAATTATCAATACTATGTGGACAATTTTCTTCATTATATCAGGTATATTGTTTTTGGTTTTGTTCTATATGAAAGAAAAAAGAACGATGTATCCGATGATAGATTTAACTATTTTTCAATCAAGAATTTTTACTAGCAGCAATATTGCTATTTTTCTTAACTCATTGGCTCGAGGCGCATTTTCTTTTGTTATTGTGTTTTATCTACAAGGCCCAAGCATGTCATTATCGCCACTAGAAGCAGGGATATATTTAATACCTGTATCACTGGCCCTGGCGATTCTTGCACCGATAGCAGGATGGATGTATGATAAATACAAGTCACCTTCCTTCTCACAATTGGGGCTCATGCTCTCTGCAGCAGGATTCTTGATGCTTGTAGGAATTGGTGAGCAGATATCTTTCATGGAGATCTTATTACCACTAATCCTAATCGGCGCTGGTATGGGGATATTCACATCTCCAAATCGTACCGCGATAATGAATTCAGTTCCTCAGAATAGACGCGGTATCGCAGCTGGAACAAGTACAACGTTAGTTATGACTGGGAGTGCATTTAGTGTTGCGATGGTTTTTCTGATATTCTCAGTCACGTTACCACCAGAACAGGCAAACAACATCTTTGCGGGAACATTTGATGATACTTCGACAAATACTAGTATCTCTAAACAGGTAATATTAGATAACTTTTTGATGTCCCTCAGATACATATTTCTTATTTCTGCGTTTTTGATGATCACTTCAGTAGTTATTCAATACAAGTTAAAATGACAGGTACCATTCACCATATTTTGCAACAGACGATACCATAAGGCTATCTCGCATAACTAATTAAAACCTTGTATCAAAGTAACTATACTATTTATATTACCCTACAGCTCTAATATCAGCAGTGAAAGAGATTTCTTCACCACCTATCAAGATTAAACAAAGACTACAATTCAAACTTGATTATATTATCTATAATACTTCATTACGTAATATAACTACAAGGGGAGTAATCTAAATAATACCTATAGATAACGATAAGGAAAACATAGTAATAAACGCGGTAGAGAAAGTAAGCAAAGACGTTGTCAATATAGCTTGTGTAAGAATGGTTAAAGATCAATTATTAAGGGTATTTCCAGTGGAAGGCGTTGGATCGGGCGTGATCATCGATAAAAAGGGATATATCCTCACAAATAATCATGTAATTGAAAAGGCCAACAAACTAAAGGTGACTACCACCGACGGAAATATGTATGAGGGAAACGTCGTCGGGGCCGACAAGCAAACCGATTTGGCTATAATAAAAATTGACTCAAAGGATGCCCTCTCTTCTGCTGTGTTGGGCAATTCCGATATGCTTAAAATTGGCCAAATAGTCATTGCGATTGGAAACCCGTTTGGTCTAGATGGCGGACCCTCTGTTACGGCAGGTATAATCAGTTCTTTAACTAGGAGATTGCGTTTCGAAAATGGAGTTATGGAATTGATTCAGACAGATGCCTCCATAAACCCTGGTAATTCTGGCGGCCCTTTGGTTAACACGAATGGAGAGGTTATCGGGATAAATACTGCTAAAATACCATATGCTCAGGGAATTGGATTTGCGGTTCCAATCAATGTAGCAAAAATGATAATTAATGACTTGATTACAAATGGACGCGTAACCAACAGACCATGGATCGGAATTTCTGCTATCAAAATCAATAGAGAATTGGCCAATTCATATAGACTGCCAAGCATTCAAGGCGCTCTCATTGCTCAAATACAAGATAACAGTCCAGCCCACAAAGCAGATCTGCGGAAGGGTGATATTGTTGAATCTATTGATGGAATTACAATAGTTGATCCATATCAAATTTCTAATCACATCAAAAAATTATCCATACGCGATAAAATAGTCATTAGGATCAATAGATATGGTAAAAGGATTGAAAAAGAGATCTTGCTTATGCCTCATCCAGCAAATCTCACCTAAGAAGGTCAAAAATATTGGCAATGATCCAATGACTTATTACTTCAGTAGAATTGGATGATTTATTATTTACTCGTATTATCGACATCCAACCATTAGGCAGATAAGATATTATAACTAGTTCCTAGAGATTGTATTTCTTCTCCTTCTACTACTTGTTATCTTTTTCACCTGCTGTCCAGCTTCTTCGATATCGGCATCAATTGTTTCTAGTTCGAGGTTTAATTTCGCAACCCTAGGGGTAGCCATTGCAAATTGTATATGAAAGCATGCAAACGAATTGCAGAGTGAACAATGCAGTTTATTTTCACTGAGGTGAATTTCAGTTATCTTGTTTTCTTTGAAATCCTTGATATACAAAGTGTCTCTTGTACATCCTTCTTCAGAGAGGAACGGTGCATAATGTCTTAAAAATTCATCCTTTTCTAAAATATCATGAAGTAATTCATTTACAAAACCTCCAAAATGTTCATTAACGTATGGATTTCTCTCTCTCTCCTTTTTCCATTTATTCCTAAGTTCTTTAACGATATTTACTCGAAGAGTTATCAACTCCGCTGCGTTTGATCTCGGCATATGTATAATACTAAATGTACTATTGAGATATTTAACTCTACTAGAATAAACAATGTAGTACATGGGGTAATCCCCTCTGATAGCGTAATCAGTTTGTATATTGTTTAATGATAAATCATATAATATGAATGTGGGAGTAAATCGGGTCGTCATCAACACAGCATAAAAAATATTCTGGTCGTCGTTATTCCAATGATTTTATTTTTTTCAGAAACAACCACTATGATCATACGCCCCTCCTGACAAAAAAAGAATACTATAATAGCCCAATCAAACAGTATTTGCAAATCACTATTTTGACAAGTTCGGCGTATCGAAGCTTAAAGCGCTAGTAGCAGCAAATGATCCGAATATTTGGTTTTCAATTTATGTATGTATTCAAAAAATAGTTTGCTTTATTTACTTAATCTAGCTTATGTGATGCAGTCTAATGAATTAGGATTTTCTATCAGATCCACCCCAGAAGTATTTTAGTCTAATCTCCCATTTTTTTTAACATACTATGAAAATCCTCATCTGATAACTTGTTTTTAATTTCCATTATTTGTTCAACATCCTTACCTGCCAAATAGCGTAACCTAGGATTAGTATCTTCTATAGATTCCTTTATGATGTTTGCTACAATTCCTGGGTCCTGTCCGCTCTCGTTCAATTTGTTTATTCCTTTCTCTGAATTCTGCATGAAATTCTTATAGGGTGAGTTTGGATCCCTTGCTTTACGGGCCAATTTAGATGAATTTAGAAAATTGGTCTTAATTATTCCTGGTTCTATGATGATTGTTCGAATACCAAATGGTTCCAACTCATAGGAAATAGATTCGGTTAAACCTTCAACGGCAAACTTTGAACTGACATAAGCAGAATTTGTTGCAATTCCAAATCTACCGAGGCCTGAACTTATGTTAATTATGATACCCGATTTTTGATCTCTCATGATCGGTAATACAGCTTGAGTAGTTCTAATTAAACCAAAAAAATTTGTTTCATATTGTGATCTAATTTCTTCGATAGAAAGATCCTCAAACGCTCCTGTTAGTCCATATCCGGCGTTATTTATTAGTATATCAATTCTGCCTGCTTTCCTAAATATAGATCCGATACCTTTTGAAACAGAGTACTGATCTGTAACATCTAGTGGGCTAACCGTTAGGGGTATCTCTTCTTTTATCACAATTTTCTTAAGTAAACCACCTTTTCGTAAGTCTCTCATGGTTGCAAAAGTTACGTATCCTGACCTGGCCAATAATAAAGAAGTTTCAAAACCAATTCCGCTAGAACTTCCTGTAACAATAGCAACTTTCTGCCCGTCCATGAATTACTCATTATATGAACAAATTAATAAGTTATTCAATTGATTGGCAAAATCCTGATAATTTTTAGATTGCATTATAGGCAACGGTTTGTATGAGTGTCTTTGCTTTATTGTACTTGACCTCTAATGTTTTAGAACCGGTTTATTGTAAGGATAGCAGAGTAAAGTCCTCCACATAGTAATATGTAAACCGGTCTGAAATATAGAATATTAGCGACAAGTTGATTAGATTTTAATACCCTTCGAATTCATTTCGAAAGAAATCTCTCAATCTTAAAATATTAGTACTAGTAAACAATTATAAAATATTGACTCGATTCGATGAGTAGATGTGTTTTATACCATTTAGTACGAAATCTGAATCCATTTGTACTGCTTCCGGGGCCCGCATTATCTTGTTAAACTTGACTTACTTCAGTCAAGAAAGCAATACAGTCTGCAAAATTTATTATATGTGAATTTCTAATTTAATAAAAGAATTTAATTTGGGTGATAAAATAAAGTGTTATCATATATTGGTAAAAAAACAGAGCGAAGCATTGGAGATCTTGGAGAAATTAAAAAAAGGAGAAGGATTCGCAAATTTGGCTAAAGAATTTTCTATAGACAAGGGAAGCGGAAAAAAAGGGGGTGATTTGGGATTCTTTGGACGAGGTATGATGGTAAAACCATTCGAGGATGCCGCTTTCAAGCTAAAAAAAGGCGAGGTAACTCCCGAACCGGTTAAAACGCAATTTGGTTATCACATAATCAAAAGGTCCGGTTAGCATGAGTTTTATTATTTGAACTTCTCATGTAATGGGATTATATACTGGTTACCAGTACATGGTTAGTGCGTATTTTTGTTTGGTCTAGAATTATCATTTGGATTTGTAATAAACTAAAAATGGTAAGTTCAACGGATCTATTGCCCTCATTTTAAGAAGTATATTTGCATTATGACAGCAGTCCAACTTGAATAGATTTTACACGGGAACACGAGTAATTTGCTATCTTGTTGGGATCATAATGCAAACAATCTAATCTGGTATGACTGGTAATATAAATCGAAGTCTTCTTAAACAGTACTTGGGTTTTTTGTTTAGCTCGAGGTTCAGAATAATTACACATGTGAACTTAACAGAGTTAATTTCGAAAACTCAAATGATTCGTTTCCAAATTAAACAAAATGAAAATAATTATTTCATGGAAAATTAATTTCTCAAGAAATTTCAGTCAAATCCAAGGAATCAATACTAATTACGATTGCATAAACCTGTGCGAGTATTCGGATATGGAATATTCTACTCCATTTTAATCGGGTGGTATATTTTTAATCTGGTCCTGTTTAACAAAAAATTAACAAATTGTCTTGTATGCCCATACAATATTTTCATTTTTTTTGACATAGTTGAATCTATATTTGGGATGATAGATTTTTTCAGCAAGCGAATTTGTAGTCTCAAATATGATGACTCTGATTTGACTACTAGTGTTGATAGACTTGACAAGACCTATACAAAACTGCAAAATGTATTTGCCAATTCTGAAACATCGATAATTTTGATCTATCCCTATTTTATCTATCAATAATCCTTTTGTAAAGTCATTCGTATCCTTTCCTTCCAGTCTTGGAATCCCAGGATTATGCTCTTGCCTTATAGTAGTTAACCCAACTACAAAGAAACCTATGCATGTCTTTTCATATTTTAGAACATAAGTCAATCCACTTGGATGATATTTTCCGGTCATGATATTATCATAGTAATTTTGAACATCCAACGGGTCATCGCCATTTGATTGTGCAAAGTTTAGATTTGGTAACACATGCTTTTGTGCATCATATGGGACAAACTTTAGGTTATCTGGGTCAAACTCTGGAATCGGCATCATTTTTATGTTTCTCAAAGAAGTTGACAGATTCTCGTACAAATTCTTTATCAAATCTTTCAAGTTCTGACCTCGTGTATTCGCAAAATAATAAATAATTATCGTAATCCATTATCACTTCTCTCAAAAAGGGTAATGAGTTTGACATGATAATATATCTACACTGCCCTATTAAAATCAGTATTCACCGTAACTTTCTCGTCCTGGTTAATACATGTATGAAAAAATTAGGGATTTTGCTTGGAGTATTACATTGATTTGTGAATTTCAAACCCCATGCAAATTTACATGCAGGGAAATATTTTCAATTGCGAAATAATTAGATACATTACGAACCAAATTAGGTTTTCCTTCTACCATGCCATCAATTTATGAGCATCAAAGCTCCGCAGAATTGACCTAAATATTGACCACGTAGAGAATCCGTCAGATGAAAAGTTTAGCGGATCGTTTAAGAACTGAGGGTGGAATTAGAATAAATGGCTAAAATAGACAATAAGCATAGAAACAATATTATATTTATTAACTTACAAAATACGTAATTGGGATAGAGAAGAGTGACGATAGAGCTTTCAGTTGGTGGAATAATAAGATATCAATCAACGGAATTCAATAAAGATCATTCCGAATTTCTCCTTTTGAGAAATAAACGGGGATTTTGGGGATTTCCCCAGGGCCATAAAGAGAGAGGTGAAAATGAAATCCAAACATTGCAAAGGGAAGTTCAGGAAGAAACAGGAATTATTGACTTAGATATCCATCAGTATATTGGTAAGATTCAGTACAAGTACTTTAGAGCAGACGGAATTAGATCTGAGAAAGAAGTAAAATTTTACTTTGCCACAACACCCGTAAGAGAAGTTGTGATCTCAAATGAACATGAGGGTTTTAAGTGGACCACCTATCAGGAAGCACTCTCTATGCTTGATCATCGTCAATTAAAATCCATTATCTTAAAAGGACGAAGAAGAGGGCTTTACTAGAGTTTAGCATATTTTTGGAGTCCTACGTCGCATACTCTAAATGCTATGAAAATAATTTTATACCCACGTATTATAATTACAAGAGGATATAGATTAGAAGATGGTTTCTGGTAAAAGAATTGTTCTAACCGCCGATCGTAGCTTGATGACTAATTATCGAGGTAATTTTCTCTACGGGTTTATTGCATGTGGCCCTTATGAACTAGTTCCTGAATTTGTTTTCGATAAATTATTCTGTCCTAGCGTAGAAACAGACAAAAATACTGGTGAAATCAAAGTTGCTCAATGTGGGTTACGAAGAATAGAAAGTGCCTTGACCAGAGAGTACGATAAGAATGAAGTCTTTTTGGCTCATCCTGAAATGTTGGATAAATGTATTGGTCCTCAAACCAAAGTTGTTGGAATAAATGTGATGGATCCATTAGGAATGGCACCAGTAACTACTACAATGTCGCCAGAGAAACTGTCTTACGTTGCTATGAAATTCAAAAAAATGTGTGCTTCAATAATCCAGTTAAAGAAAAAATATGATTTCAAAGTAGTAGTAGGTGGTAACGGCTCATGGGAGTTGGCAAAACCAGAGAGAATGAAAATTCATGGAATCGACACCGTAGTTATAGGCGAAGCTGATGAATTAGCTCTTGATTTGTTCCATGATCTAGAAGCGGGGGATGCTCCAGAACTATTGCATACGTTCGTTCGAAATATTGAAAATATACCAGTCATTAAGGGACCAACAATTAACTCGTTGATTGAAGCTATGCGAGGCTGTGGACGAGGATGCGACTTTTGTGACGTGAATAAGCGTTCCAAAAAGGATATACCACTAAATAGATTACAGGAGGAAGCAAAAATTAATATAAAATATGGGTTTGATTCGATTTGGCTACAATCTGATGAAATGTTACTTTATGGATGTGATAACAAGGATTTCATACCAAACCAGGATGCCATTTTAGGGGTATGGCAGGGACTAAAGTCAGTTGGTGCTAATTTTATAGGGACTACACACATGACATTGTCTGCAGTTGCATCGTCTCCTGACCTTATCAAACGAATATCTCAAATTAATAATATGGAAAATAATGGTCGATGGCTTGCAACTAATTTGGGTGTGGAAACTGTGGCACCCAGAATGGTGAAAAAACACCTAGGAGTAAAAACTAGACCCTATCAACCAGAAGAATGGGGGGCAGTAGTAAGAGAAGGTTGCAAAATTCTTAATCAAAATCATTGGTTCCCTGCATTGACACTTATTATTGGTTGGCCGGATGAGACACCTGATGAAACTCAGTATACTATTGACTTGATCCAAGATTTTAAGCAGATGAATATGAGAGGACTAGTCGCACCATTGTTATATCAGGACTTCTCAGAAAAGAATTCAATGCACTTTGGGAACCTTAATGAATCTCAATTTGCATTGTTTTGGACCTGTTGGCAACATAACCTTCGGGTTATTAGTGACATAATTCCCATAATTATTCGAAACAAATCCTATGGACCCGCAATGAAGGTATTCATGGCCTTTTTGATCAAATTTGGAACTT
>LLBY010000292.1_pt6 | contig 10941 bp, 9 predicted proteins | sample 1489401 | NCBI WGS metagenome assembly LLBY01 (sample SAMN04092656, study PRJNA295927) | soil metagenome | biome: Soil prokaryotic community; feature: Bulk soil; isolation source: soil from tomato rhizosphere | host: tomato cultivar Hawaii 7996 | place: South Korea | collected 2011-11-01 | reverse complement strand
TCCATGAAAGGCGGGAAGGGTGGGCTCGTAAACGCCCAATCGGGGTGCTCGCCCAGCTCCTCCCAACGCTCGTTGGTCTCGTCGATTGGGTCGAAGAATGCCACCGGGTCCGCGACATGGATCAACACAGGCAAACCCAGCTCGCCTGCTGTCTCCCAAATGGGAATCAGGCGCGCATCGTCCACTTTGACCAGATGCCCCTGATGATCTTTGACGTGCAACCCAAACGGCTTCCAGATCTTCAGGCCCTGCGCGCCCGCCTCGTTCTGGACTCTCAGCCGGCCCGCCGCCCACTCGGGGAATCCATCGCCCAGGCTCTCCCACTTCGACCAATCCACGCCGCCGAAGATTTGGAAGCGCTCTGGCGCCCCCTCTTTGAAGTGTTTCAGGTGTGCGTAGAGGATATCTTCCCCCCATCCGCCATCGAGGTCGACGTAATGCGTAACGCCTGCTTCATCCAAAAGATCGAGCAGCTGGCTGAGCGGTTTTTTGTCCCAGCCACCGCCAAAGGGATCGGCAAGGTGGTTATGCGCATCGACACCGGGGAACTTCGGCTTTTTGACGAGTGTGTTCTTGGTCACGAGCTTGGATTGCGGACGAAAGTTTTCGAGAAGCATCAAATTCATCATCCTGATTCAGCTTGAGAGGAATGCAAAGGTGTGAAACTTTATGCGATCACTACTTGAATATTTTGGCGCTTTAAGGCTTGAACAAATTTCTTGTCGGACTTTGAATCGGTCACAAAGGTATGCATCTGGCTCAGGGGTGCAAGCAAGACCGTCGCGACCCGGTTCACCTTCGTATGATCGGCGACGATGATCACTTCGCGCCCGCTCTTCAGGATGGCACGATCGGTAAGCGTTTCCTGCAAATAATCGTTTGTGAGTCCATGTTCGAGGCTGACACCGCGCGTTCCCATGAACACCTTGTCTGCGCGAACCTCGACCAGCGCCTGCTCCGTGATATGCCCGATAAAGGAAAGCTCACTCTCTCTCAACATCCCCCCCAACGAAACGACCGTGATTTCCTTGTTCCCGGCCAGGATGTTCAAGACAGGCAGAGAATTGGTAATCACGGTCAGATTTTTATGACTGCGCAAATTACGAGCGATTTCCAGCACGGTCGTGCCAGAACCGAGAAAAACTGTCTCGTTGTTACCCACCAGGCTTGCAGCTGCCCGGCCGATGCGAGTCTTTTCGTCTACCTGCTCGCTTTCCCGCTCGAGGATGGGCAGCTCAGGCGGCGCCTGTTCCACGGCAATCACACCTCCATGCACTCGTTGCGCCTTGCCCTGGGAGGCAAGCGTTTCCAGATCCCGCCGGGCCGTAGCCTCGCTGATCGAGAACTGCGTCACAATTTCAGCAACGCTCAGGCGCCCCTGCTGCGAAAGTAAGGAAAGGATTTGTTTTTGACGCTCGGGAGTCGGAACGAAATCGGTCATAATCAATCAAAATCGCTCACAAACAATCATAGCATGTTTTCGATAAAATTCAAGAGGCAAATTCAGAATCAAAAAGATGCCTGCCTGGCATCTTTTTTTCCCAGGAGATCGATCGAAAAATATACCTTTGTGCCCCTTCGTGGTGAAGACGCTTTCAACGACTCAGAATAATCAGGTGGAACTTCGCGGGTTCGCGCCTGCGCAGCAATCCTGCGAACAATGGCCGGGCCATCCAGCGCATGCCGTAGAATGGCGTGATGTACTTCCACTTTAGATTCAATTCCCTGGCGAGTCCCTTCAGCCTTGGATATGTCAGGTAATTCTCGCTTTGCAGGCTGTCGGATGGAAAACCATATTTCTCTTTGAATTGTGCTTCACGCTCCTGCACCATTTGTTGCCCCGACTCAGCGCGCCGGTAAACGGGTGAATCCAGGATGACGATATTTCCTCGTGGAGAAAGCACGCGTAACGCTTCCCTGAGCGTCTCCGTGTAATTCTCGGAGTAGTGAAAAGAGGCGTTGAAGATGATCGCGTCGGCAAAGTGATCTGCGATCGGCAGATGATTGAATTCTGCCTGCATTGGAGTGAACGTATGCTCATAATTTTTCCATGCCCCTAGCCCGTCTTGATCGTTCACCAACAAATCTACAGCAAAGACTCGGTCGCCCTGTGCGGCAAGGCGGTTGGAAAGCCAGCCGTTGCCTGCGCCCAGGTCAAGCACCTTCAAAGAACGTTCCAGGGGAGCTTGCAGTCGCGTCAACACCTTATTCACGAGGACGTTGAAGCTGCGGGCACGGATTCGCCAGTCCGCCTTATGATGGCCGCTCAGATCCTTGAAGGGCAGGGCGCGGTAGTATTTCTCGGAGTTGCCCCCGCGTCCCTCAGCAGCGCGAATCGTTTCGTAATCACGGATGAAGCCTGCATAGTGCGCTTCGCTCTCGGGAAGAAGAAAGCGCCAGATACCGTCCACGTTCCAAAACTCCAGCCCATCCTGTGGACATGTGAACCTCTCCGGGGTCGTCCGTTCGAGTTTCGTCCGGCAGCGCGGACAGATGAACAGTTCCTGTCTCATGGCCGCGCCAGGACATCGATCGCCGCGGCATAGACGATCTCCAGAGAGTGCATGATGCCATCGAGGCGCTCCGGGGTTTGCCAGCGCAGAGAGGCAAGGCTATCCATGCCGATCACCACCGAGGCTGTCTGCACGTTGCGTACCTGCCCCACCGTGAACAAACCTGCCGACTCCATTTCCACCGTCTTCACCCCTTCGGCTTGATACTGGATGACTTCTTCCCGGGTCTCCCGGTATGGCGCATCCGTCGTCCAGGTTGTCCCAACGGTACAGGGCGCGCCGCGTTTTCGGACTTCCTGCACCAGTTCATTGACCAGCGATGCATTCGCCTCCACATATTTTGCGTGAGGCAAATAATGATGAGAGGCGCCCTCGTCCCGAATGGCGCGATTGCAAACGACAATATCGCCCGGTTTGAGATCCAATTGAAGCGTGCCACCCCACGTCATCAGGATCATTTTCCTCGTCCCCATCACGGCCAATTCTTCTGCCAGCTCCATCACCATCGGCGAGCCGCCGCCAAAGCTTGTCAGCACGGCGACTTTACCTTTGGTTTTCTTCACCGCATACACATCCGCGTTCATTGCGCCGGCGCGCTCCACGGGGATGCGCCAGCGCATGCGGTGCGGCAGACCGCGCTCCAGGCAAAACAATACCCCCTCCGGCTTGACCTTGGGCATGCGTCCCAGCCGCGCACGGTAGGCCACGAGCTCGTCGGCGGTGAGTAATGATGTAAGTTTATGCTTGTCGGGATAATTTGGGAAACTCAAGAATTTCTCCCGTAGTAACGGCTTCAGCCGTTTTGCCAAGCGACTGAAGTCGCTACTACATGTATTTCATCGTCAGCATATAGAAATCACCCCAGCCATTCCAGGGCCAGTGCGGAGAGAATCGGTCATCGAGCCAGCTCAGCAATCGATATAGCCGCGGATGCCATTTCGCGAAATGCTTGCTCTCCGCCGTCGGTGTAATGACGGATAACCCTTCCAGGGCGAGCAGCTCGAAGTCCTTTCCAAACCACCGCAGAACTTGCCGCGGCGAAAAATAATAGACGTCGAAGTCCAAGCCCTCCAGGCGAGCGCGAACCGGTCCGCGGGAGAAGCGCCGGAACGCCAGCGAGAAATTCCCGCGAAAGACTTCCGCCATTTCCCATAGGCAGCTGTGCGGCATGAGAACCCAGGTCAGAACACCGCCCGGCTTGAGGATACCTGGTAATTGCTGGATCACAGGCGTGAGATCCGGGACGCAATTGAGCCCGCCCAGATCCGAGAAGGCGGCATCGAACGGCGCCCCCCGCATACCCTGCAATTCGAGGAAAGAACGCTCTTCCATCGTGACGCGATCCTGCAGTCCCAGCTTCTTCACTTTTTCTGGCAGACGAGCCAGCATCCCCGGCGCGATGTCCGTCGCATGGACGAAGTATCCGCGCTGCGCGAGCTGTACCGCGTCTGTCCCGGTGCCCGCGTTCAGCTCGAGGATGCGCGCCCCACGCGGGACATAGCGCATGACATGCGCGTACACTTTGTTTCGCATCCGAGTCAGATGCGGGTGATCCTCGGCGAACGAATCGTATTTTTCGGCGGTGCGGGAAAAGGCTTCGGCAATGGTCTCGAGGGGAACCTGGCTCATGGCTCCTCTTGCGGTGTGGGAGTTGCAGCAGCTTCGTGCGGCATGTGCGGCAAGGTCAGCGGACTCCTATGCGAGGAGGCCAGTCGGTCGAGCTGGAATCTGGCAATTGGTAAAGTAAGCAAGTTATACCCGAGCCGTGCAACATCCCGCGGGCGTTTCCAAGCTTTACGGGCGCGAAATTCTTTGTGCACCACGCTGTGTAATTTGCGGTAGAACTCCGTGGAGAACGGACCCTGATAGAGCATTGCAAGATCCTGCGAGTCCTGCCAGTTTTGCTTTTCGCCTAATTGCCCGCGTACGGCCTCGTAAAACTTCGTCCCTGGCATCGGATAGGAAACCGAGATGCCGATATCATCCGGATCGCAATCCCGCACGAGCTGGATCGTCTTTTCAATATCCTCACGGGTCTCCCCCGGGTAGCCAAATTGCAGAAAGAATCCCACCCGAATCCCGGCGCGCTTCAACCGCCGCGTCGCCTCATGGATCTGTTCGACCCGCGTTCCCTTGTCCATGGCATCAAGAATCTTCTGCGAGCCCGACTCGGCCCCCATCCAGACGGTCTGCGCGCCAGCGCGGGCTAAGGCGTCCACCTCGCCTGCGCGCGTCAGCAAATCGGCGCGGCTGAGGCATTTGAACGGGATTTGGCTTCCGTGCGACTGGACCGCGCCTGCAAAGCGCGGCAGCCACCCGGGTTTAAGTCCCAAAATGTCGTCGGCAAACCAGATGTGATCAGGGTGATAGGTGTCCTTTAGCCACTTCATCTCGGCAGCGACATTTTCGGGTGAGCGTGAGTGATAACGCTGGCCCCAGATCGGCTTGGCGCACCAGTTGCAGTGGAACGGACAGCCGCGCGTCGTGACCATGTTCATCGAGAAATATCCGTGCCGCTCGAGCCAGATGGCTCGATACTTTTCGACGTCTACCAAATCCCAGGCGGGGAAGGGGATGGCATCCAGCTTCGAGATATCCGGGCGGCGTGTTACAAGCTGCGTGTGAGGTGTAGCCAGACCGATGATTCCATTCGGGTCCTTCCCCTCCGACAGGTGAGCTAACAATTCGATCAGCGTTTCTTCCCCTTCGCCAATCAGGACATAATCCGCGCCCTTTGCCAGGTACGTCTCATAATGATCGGTGGCGTCGGCGCCGCACAGGATGACTGTACAACCGCGCGCCTTTGCCATGCCGATCATCTTAAAGGCCGCCTCGCGCATCCGCAGCAGGCACATCTTGGAAAGATAATTGAAATTGTCCTCATAAAGGATCGCATATTGTGGCCGGTGTTCCTCGAGCGCCGCCATCCATTCCTCTTCCGATTCGGCCAGCATCGCGTCGAACAACGCGACCTCATATCCATGCTCGCGTAGAACACTCGCGGCATACAACGTGCCCAGCGGCGGATAGGGCTGCATCGCATCCCAAAGCTTGGGGTCGAAGCGAAGGAAATAAGACTGACCGAGAAGGATATGTGTCATATCGTTTTTGTGGTAACGACTTCAGTCGTTCTTTTCAAACGGACGGCTAAGGCTGTTACTACATTCTCGCCATGTTTATCGATATGTCCTTTGCATACATCGGCAGAGAAGTAGGACTCAACACTATGGGATTGCTCCCGCGTTAATCGTTTGATCTTTCGGTTCATCTCCCATTTCTCGAACCAATGCCCAAAGGGAAGGCTGAGTACAACTTCTAAAGCTCGCTGTAGGGCGGAAGGCCTTTTCACCAGCGTTGCGGCCTTTGGCAGTTCAGGTGCTCCGGAAGCATGAGGCAGATAATCCTCGATCCAGTCATTACGGCGACGGATCTCGTCATAGGTCTCCAGACCGGAGAGCGGGATCATTTGTGCCAGCTCGTGCGCCACATACAGGGACCGTTCCTTCAACTCCAGCGCATTCGTCGTGACAAGATAGTTAGGGCAGAGATGTAAACCATCCCGCGCCGCGATACGGGCGATCAAAACAACCAGGGCTCGGCAGGTCCAGAGGCGGTTCGGGGCAGTGATGATTAGATAGTCCACATCCTTGCCTTCCTCCGTATTATTCATGGCCAGGGAACCGGTGACCGCAACCATCTTCACAAACGGGAGAGAGGCGATAACCCGCCCATAACGAGCGGACCTGGTCCACAAGCGAGCCGCGAACCGAGCGCGGTACTTTCTTGTTTCAACGATATATTCTCTCCCGCGCAGGGTAAAATAGTCACCTGTCTGAGAAAAAAGCGAGTTATCAGAGAGTGCACGGGTCACCTCTTCCATTGTCCCCTTTGTGTATGTGAGATAACGGTATACTTCAGGCGCGGTCAACGGATAATCGAACACATCTGCGTATGCCAGCGTATGAAAAACAGACTGTAAAACGTCCATGGAAGATACGTCTAGTGCTTGTATCATGAATCAGTAAAGCCTCAAAACGGCTCTGTAGCCGAATACAGGACAACAGCCCTGTAGGCAATAAATCCATCACAATAAAATTTGCGTAATAGATTGTAGAATATACAGCGTGTAGAAGGTTCTGTCAAACGGTCTCATGCACCTTGTTATCGTCAGTCCATTCCCTCCGTCGATTACTGGTATCGGACAATACGGCTATCACCTCACCCGTGCCCTGGCAAACTCAGGCCTGTTTTCACGTCTGACGGTGCTAGCAGGAGCCTCGCCTGCGCAGGACGGGGAGCATCCCAACCATCTCGGCTTAGCGGAAATCGACTATTGCTGGCAGCCCGATTCGTTGCAGGCCCGGCGGACTATTTTGTCGCGTGTCAAACAACTCAATCCGGATTTGATCTGGTTCAATCTGGGTGCCAGTATTTTCGGGAGATCCCCCTTATCCAATGTGTCGGGGCTCTTGACCCCCATGAATGTGTCACGCAGGTTTCCCACCGTCGTGACACTCCACGAGCTGGTCGAGCTCGCAGATCTACGCGCCCTGAACGCGCCGGGCGGACTCCTGGCACCGTTGGGCGCGCGTCTGCTGACGCGCATCGCGACACACGCGGATGTCATCTGCATGACGATGCAGCACTACGCGGACTGGCTAGCTGCACGAGGCGTGGATTGCGCCCATATTCCGATCGGGGCCTATCACGAGCCCGAGCTGCTCGAGGAAACAGATTCTTGTGAGCTGTTATTTTTTACGACGCTCGCACCCTACAAGGGATTGGAATTACTAATCGAGGCCTTTACTCGATTGCGCAGTGAGATTCCACCTTTGCGCCTGACCATTGCTGGGACGTCTCATACCCGCTTTCCAAACTATGCGGATGAGCTGCGGGCCTGCTTCGGTGAGGCGCAGGGCATTCGATGGCTGGGACAGGTTTCTGAAGATCATGTAAAAGGCTTGTTTCGGCGTACGAGCCTGGTCGTCTTGCCCTATGCGGCCTCGACTGGTTCGTCCAGTGTGCTATATCAAGCAGCTACATGGGGACGGGCTGTGGTGGCCTCTGATCTTGGCGAGATTCGCAGGCTGTCGCTCGAGAACAACCTTCAAATCCAATTCTTTGAAACCAATCATCTGGAAAGCCTTTGTGATTCGATCCGTCTGATGATCAACTCCTCTTCGCTGCGACGAGCGCAGGCGCAGCACAACTTTCGGTCCATTCAACACCTGCGGCCAAAAGCCACATGTTACCGTTATATCAAAGTCTTCAACCATGCCCTGGAAAAACGACGGAGCACAAAGCGCATTCCTTTGCTGGAGTCTTCTTGATGCCGCGCCGCGTGCGCCTTGCCGTTTTATCTTCCTTTCTCTTACATGGGGCGTTGATACTCACCGCGCGTTATCGTCTGAGCTATGACGCATACAACCACATGTTCTTCGGCGACCACTACCGGATGGACTGGTGGTCGCTGTGGGATACGCGCTGGTATACAGGGTTCAACGTCAACTCCTATCCTCCACTCGTCCACCAGCTCATCGGCGCCCTGAGCCACGTCGTCGGCCTCGATGCCGCGTTTGCCTTGATTCTTTGGGTCGCAGTGACACTGCTCCCACTGGCGGTCTATGCGTTTGCGCGTGTCTTCGTCGGCAAGTCCAGCGCGGGATATGCAGCACTCGGGGCGTCGGTCCTGCCGTCGGCATATCTCACCGCGCATATATTCGGTCAGCTCCCGACACTTGCCGCGGCAGTCACCGTCCTGTTCGGTGTGTCTGCGCTTGGTCAGTTTCTCCACAATGGAAATAGACACAGCGGCGCGCTGGCCATTGCGCTGCTCTCAACGGTCATGGCGTTTCATCATGCCACCTTATTGTTCCTGCCCTGGCTGGTCATTGCTGTTTCAATACATCTGCTGGTGGTCAGAAAGGTCCACTGGCAAACTCTTATAGCGCGGCTTCTGATTGCCGGTTTCCTTTCCGCCGTTGCGATGTTCCTTGTGATCTGGCCCTTTTGGGAGTGGGGACGCACCCAATCCATCCAGACACCGATCGATCATGCCTCCCGTCACAACTTTTTCCAGGATCCTCTCGCCGCCCTGCTCTTTTTTCTACCTATATATGGACCGCTCATGGCCGTCATTCCAGGCGCGCTCTGGCTGGCACGCAAGAGACAATTCATCGGGCTGGGTGTGGCATTCCTCGCGCTTTTCTTGCTCGGTCTGGGCGGCACTACGTCTCTGCCGCGTCTATTCTTCCGAGAAGGCTGGCAATGGCTGACCTATGATCGCTTTGCATTCTGGGCTTCGCTGACCCTCCTGCCGTTCCTGGGGGTGATCGTCATCCTTTTGCGGCAAAGACAGGTACGAGGGGCGCGAACGAAGATCTTTCTTTCACTGGCTACGACCTCTCTCATCGTCGGGCTCATTACGGCCATCCTGCCTCTCCAACCTGGTTTGGTCGATATGCGTCAGGTTGTGGAATTCCTGGAGCAGGGAGATCACTCGGACTGGCGCTACGTGACCTTCGGATTCGGGGATCAGCTTGCGCTTCTTTCCACATTGACGACTGCCACCACGATAGACGGCAGCTACCACACCGCCCGGAGACTCCCCGAGTTGCGTAGCAGCGGAATCGGCCAAATCGACACCGCCTTCTGGTTCCCGGACGGGCTTTCGAAATTGGACCCGATCCTTCAAAAATCCGGAGAGCACGGCGTCCGCTGGGGGTTTGTGAACGTCCCGCAGTATGTGCCTGTCCTGGAGAGGAATGGCTGGGCCAGAATCAAAACCCTCAAAGGCGGCGTCCAGGTATGGGAGAACCCGGAGGCAAAACTTCCAGTCCCGGTGGAGACGCCGCCTGCAAACCCTCTGGCTTCGTTCTCATGGGGCACACTGCCCTTCCTGTCGCTCATCACCAGCATATCTCTTGGCTCCTGGCGGGCATGGCCGGCGCAGGCAGAAGCCAGCCTGCGCAATGTGTACACGTTTCTGGTCAGCTTAATCCCGTTGGGAGCATCCTTCTGGTATTACCGAGTGATTGGACGCTTTCCGCACGAGCGTGTTTACTTTATCTATACCGACGCGCTCTTCTTCCTGGTTAATGCACTCCTATTGCTGGCCGTTCTACTCTGGCTGATCATGAGAATTAGGAGCAGCCTTCTCTTACCATCTTTCATCCTTCTGCCTTCATCCTTCATACTTCTTACCTTTGTCAGTGGTCTGTGGTCCAGAGACTGGCGTACCTCACTCTCTGTTTCGCTGCATATCTTGCTTATTTTTCTTTTTATCCTTTCTCTCCGCGATCAGCCGCGGGCCTGGAGGTTCCTTCTGCTCGGATTTTGCGCGGCATTGAGCATGCAAGCCATTATAGGGATCGTCGAATTCATGAAGCAAACCACTGCCTTTCTTGCCCCCCTGCATTTGAACTGGCCGGGTCCGATCGATTCCTCTGTACGTGGGGCAGTCATCGTGCAATTACCGGGCGGCGAATCATTCTTGCGTGCGTATGGCACACTGCCTCACCCCAATATCCTCGGAGGCTTTGCCTTGATATTTCTGCTGGGGCCAATTGCTTTTTTTATGCGCAGGGACAAGCCGAACAATCTGGCACTGCTTTTGCTTATTCCTGGCGTCGCCGTTCTCGCGCTGACGTTCTCACGCTCCGCCTGGCTGGCGCTCGTCCTTTTTTGCATGGTCTTGATCTGGAAATCAAGTTACTTTCAGCGTAAACGACTGGTTCTTCTTCTTACCCTGATTGGTCTAAGTTTTGTTGCCACCCTCTTGCCCTATCGCGAATTGGTTCAGGCGCGCACGGTCACCCCGACGTCTCCCGCGGAGGAATTCTCCTTCATCGGGCGTGAATGGTTGAACGGCGAGGCGAGAAAGCTCATCCTGGAGTATCCGCTGACGGGGGTGGGGATTGGAAGCTTTATCATCGAACTGGGAAGACGCGCGGGGGAAGGCTATGTTGTGGAGCCCGCACACAACATCCTTTTGCTGGCCGGGGCAGAGTTGGGACTCCCCGGTTTCTTGCTCGTGATGGCCCTCTTCCTATCGTTCGTGTATCGTCTGTTCAGGACGCGGAATCCGAACGCGATCCTGGCAGGCGCTGCGCTGATGGGACTCGGATTGATCAGTTTCTTCGATCATTATCTCTGGACGCTCGCCCCGGCACGTGTCATGCTTGGACTCATGATCGGTCTGTTTGTGGGGCAGGATTTCAAGCATGAGGCGTAACGTCGCTCCCCAGGTCGTGGTCAATGGGCGCTTTCTGGGGCGCCGCGTCACGGGCGTAGAACGTTACGGGCGGGAGATCCTGCAATGCATTGGGCATGAGTACTCGCTGGAGTCGACGCGTTGGCAGGGGTGGCGCGGCCATGCCTGGGAACAGTTTATACTTCCCATGAGGTTGAATCAAGAATCTGTCTTATG
>LLBY010001360.1_pt13 | contig 10960 bp, 8 predicted proteins | sample 1489401 | NCBI WGS metagenome assembly LLBY01 (sample SAMN04092656, study PRJNA295927) | soil metagenome | biome: Soil prokaryotic community; feature: Bulk soil; isolation source: soil from tomato rhizosphere | host: tomato cultivar Hawaii 7996 | place: South Korea | collected 2011-11-01 | reverse complement strand
AAGTTGTAAACAATACATTCTTAAAAACTTATTTTTTTTCCATTTATATGTTCGGGCAATAATTTTAAATTTGGAACTAAATTTAAAACCCGAATTATGACAAAAAACCTACTTTTTGCAGTAACCATTAGCATTTCTGCTTTTTTAAATGCCCAAAATTCAACCGAAAAAGAATTAGAATTTATTGAAACGCCCGAGCAAATAACCAACTATCTGGAATTGAAAAATTTCAAAGAAAATAAATTGATTACTTTTAATGAAGAAAAGCACAAAACCATATTTGCTAAAGAACTTTTTGGGCTTTCTAAAGGTGACATAAAAACCGTAAAGACAAATTTTGAGAAAACCATCTATAAAGTGGTTGAAAAAACAAAAACCACTAATTACCGTGTTGCTTATATTTATCTAGACGGTACAAAATATAGCTTAACCGATTTGAATACTTTAAGAACTAAAATAATTAACGAATATAAAAATGGTGCGCCTTTCGATTTTTTAGCAAAACGCTATTCTATGGATGAAAATGCTAATAAAGGTGGTGATTTAGGATGGTTTGCACAAGGCGATATGTACCCCGATTTTGAAAACGAAATCATCAATGGAAATCATAGTTTGAATGCTATATTTACGATTGACATTCCTTCAAAAAACTGGTATTATGTGGTGTTAAAAACGCATGAACCAAAAGAAATTTCAGAAATTAAAGTCTTAAAAATTGTTGAAGCCATAAATTAATGCAACTTTTCTATAACCCGAACATCACTGAAAACACGACGCAATTTTCTTTTGAAAAAGAAGAAAGCAAGCACATTGTAAAAGTGCTTCGGAAAAATACGGGCGATACCTTACATATTACAAATGGCAACGGTTGGCTATTTACTGCCGAAGTTGCCATTCCTAATATTAACAAATGTGTTGTAACGATTATCTCAAAATCCCAACAACCGAAACGGGATTACAGTTTGCATTTAGCCGTTGCACCAACCAAAATGAACGACCGCTACGAATGGTTTTTAGAAAAAGCCACCGAAATTGGCATTGATACCATCACCCCTATTATATGCGACCACAGCGAACGTAAAATAATTAAGCCCGAACGGTTTGAAAAAATTTTGCAATCGGCAACAAAACAATCGCTGAGTTGCTATATGCCAAAACTAAATGAGTCTATCAATTTCAAAGACTTTATTAAGCAAGATTTTAATGGTGATTTATTTATTGCGCACTGCGAAGAAACCGATAGAAAATCGTTAAAGCAACAACTTAAACCCAAACAAAACATCACGATTTTAATTGGGCCCGAAGGCGATTTTAGCAGCAAAGAAATTGAAATGGCCCTAAAAAACAAGTTTATTCCCGTAACTTTGGGAGACACCAGGTTGCGAACTGAAACAGCAGCCATCGTGGCGTGTCATTCAGTAGCTTTTGTAAATGAGGTTTATGTTTAATTTTAACTATTTTGTCAACTTTATGGGAAAGTCAATTCATATTTGCCTCTTATTTTTGGTCTTGGGTCTTGGGTATTGGGTCTTGGGTGTCATTTTTACACGCGAGGATAATTATTCAGGGTGTTCAAAACCTGTACTGAGTATTAGCAAGATGCAAAATATATTTTGCAAAGAAGGTAGTAAATGAAGCTTGTCGAAACATAGCCAAATTAAAACAATAAAAATTAGCAGATGAAAAAGGGCATCATACTTTTAACTTTTAACTTTCTACTTTTAACTTTATCTGCGCAAGAAATAGCAGTGGTAAAATACAAAGGTGGTGGTGATTGGTATGCCAACCCGACTGCTTTACCCAACTTAATAGCGTTTTGCAATACGAACATCAACACAAAAATAAACCCAAAACCACAAGATGTAGAAGTGGGAAGCTCGGATATTTTTCAGTTTCCTTTTTTACACATGACAGGACATGGGAATGTGTTTTTTAGTGAAACCGATGCCGAAAACCTCCGTAACTATTTAATTTCCGGAGGCTTCTTACATATTGATGATAATTACGGGATGCGACCCTATATTACCAAAGAACTTAAAAAAGTATTTCCAGATAAGGAATTAATAGAGCTTCCTTCAAACCACGAAATTTTTAATACTGCTTATAAATTTCCAAACGGATTGCCTAAAATACATGAACATGACGGTAAACGTCCGCAGGCTTTTGGTATGTATGTTGAAGACCGATTGGTGTTGTTATTTACTTTTGAAAGCGACTTGGGCGATGGTTGGGAAAACCCCGAGGTGCATAACGATCCCGCCGATGTAAGAGAAAAAGCCTTGAAAATGGGTGCAAATATTGTTAAATATGCGTTTGAACATTGAGAGTTGATTTAAAAATTGCGATTTACGATTCTCACAAAGCCGCTAAAAAAACAATAATTACTGAATACTGATTACTGATTACTGCTACTGAAAACTGCCAACTAAAAAATGCAACTAACCCACTACAATACCAACTTTAAAAAACGTAAATTTCCAATAACACTGGTGTGTGATAACGTTACCAATGCGCCAAACATTGGCAGTTTATTTAGAATTGCCGATGCTTTCGGGGTTGAAAAACTCATACTTTGTGGTGCTGGTATTTCTTTAGGACGAAAAATAACAAAAACATCTAGGGCTGCCGAAAAAGTGGTGGATTTTGAAATTTGCGAATCGGCTTCAAAAGTGGTTAAAGATTTAAAGGCAGCAAATTATCAAATGATATCGCTCGAAATCACATCTACAAGTAAACCGCTTCATACATTGAAATTTTCAACAGAAAAACCCATTGCACTCGTTATTGGTGATGAAAATTTTGGGGTTTCAGAAGCTATTCTAAATATTTCAGATCTTGTTGTTCATATTGATATGTTCGGACTAAATAGCAGTATGAATGTGGTTCAGGCTACCAATATTGCTTTATACGAAATAACGAAACAGTTTATTTAACCAAAACCTTCTTCTCAAAATTGCTTTTTGGTGCCTCACAAAGTGAACATTCATAAGTTTCTGGAAGACTTTCAAAAGAAGTATTTGGAGGGATGTTTTGAGTAATATCACCGTAAACCTCGTTATAAACCGTTAAGCAATCTTTACATTGATATACTTCTTCTTCAATACTTTCTTTCTTTACATCTTTTATAGATACCTCTTCGCGTTCAGTTCCTAATTGATCAAAATACAACTGACTCAATTCCATTAACAGTCCCGGTAATTCCACTTTATCAATATCTTGCACATGCATGATGTAGTCGCGCGTATTAGGGTCGAAATTTTTAGCGTATAATAAGTTGTAGGTATCACGAATTGTAAAACCATTTAACGCTTCGGGTTGCTTGTTCTTTTCGATAACAACCGATGTAAAATAATAGGCATTACTGGCATAATTGGTGAGTCCGAATGTTAAACCATAGGTACTAATATCGTTCTGGTCGAAATTTGTAACCAAGTATTTTTTTAGGCTTAAAGCATCTTTATCATTCACTGGCAAATGCCAATTTAGTTCGAGCATGGAATGGCGTACATTGATACCAAATTTACCCAAAAATTTCTCCCATTGTAATTTAGCTTGCACTGGAATCCCCTTAACAATAAAGGATTTCCAAGGGGTTATGGATATTTTTCCTATTTTGTTTTCGGCACATAGATCACACATGGCTTTTAAGAAAGAGAGATCGTATAGGTTGTTACGCCAATACAGCCCTAACCAATATTTGTCACCTATTCTATTCATACCTTCATAGTAAGGAAACGGGTAAAATGGCACTTCTAATGGATAATCCACGGTTCTGTTATTGGTGTCTATCGCATCGCTAACCAACTCGAAAATGGTTTCAATAGTTTCTGGTTCTTCCTGTAACATATTTTCAATAGCCAACTCCACCTTATCTAAATCCCAACTATAAATAAGTGCTGGGTACATCACTGTTTTTTTCCATTCTGGAAGTCTGATGTATAAATACCAATAGTCTTCATGCTCGGAAGCTATAAAATTGATATGCCCGGTAAACAACGGCACTAAACGCTGTTTGGGATCGGTTATATTAACCCGTAATTTTAATTCGTGTTTAAATTGCTCTAAAACATATAAATACCTATCACTAGTAAGCCATGACGTACTTGGGAAAATATCTGACGACACATAAGATGACACGATGTTTTCAATACGCTCATGATTTGGCGCCACAATTTGTAGTTTATTGAAAGTCTTTAGTTTTTCTTTATCTATAGGTTCGGGAAAAATAATATCCTGTCTGGAGCCAAACGAAATAGCGCTTAAGCCCAAACTTTCGGCAGCTTCACAAATATACTTTAACTCACCTGGAGATAGTACACCGCCATTTACTATCAATCTATACGATTCGCTCATGCTAATATCTTTGTGTTGTTAAGAATTTCCCTAACCTCTGTTTTACAACTTCCACAGCCTAAACCTGCGCCTGTTTTATTACATAGCTCAGTAAAGTTTGTACAGCCTCCTTTTATAGCTTCTTCAATATTGCCCGCACCTACCTGACTACAAGAGCACACTAACTTACCTAAAACTGGCACGGTGTTGGAAGCCCCCCGTAATAAGGTGTTACGTTTGTCGGACATTTCGATTTTGCTTTCAATCATAGTTTTAAATTCGGCAAATTCGTTTTTGTCGCCCATTAAAACCGCACCTATTAACAAATCGTCTTTTACGATACACTTTTTATAGTAGCGTTTTGATATATCTGTGAAAATAACTTCTTCGTACGAATCGTCATTTTCAGGGACATCTATATTACCAATACTACACAAGTTTAGGTCGTTGAATTTTAAAATATTCATTAAAACCGAACCGTTATAAGCACAACTAACATCGCCTGCAATAAAGTTTGCTAAAATATTGGCTTGCTCTTCGGCTGCCGATGTGATTCCGAATAACTGATTGTTAAATTCGGCAATTTCACCAATGGCAAAAATATCTGGGTTAGACGATTGTAAATGCTGGTTTACCTTCACCCCGCGACTGCAAACAAGACCGTTTTCCCTAGCAATTTCAATATTTGGAATGGTACCAATAGCATATACAATGGCATTGGCGGTTATAAACTTACCACTCTTAAGCGTAATGTTTAATTCACCTGTATCTTCATCATCAAACACCGTACTCACCTCGTTATCAAAATATATTTGAATACCACGTTCTTGTACATCTAAAGCTAATAATTTACTGGAAACCATGTCTAATTGACGTTCCATTAACCTTGATGCACGCTGAATGATGGTCATCTTTACGTTTTTGTGCTTCATGGCTGCTGCCAACTCCAAGCCTAATAACCCCCCACCAACAATAACCACATGTTGCTCTTCTGGAGGCAAACCTGTAGCATCTAAATAGGCTTTAAAACTATCGGCATCACTTTTATTACGCATGGTAAAACGCCCCGGTAAATCTATTTGAACATCTTTAGGAATGAACGCACGACTACCTGTAGCCAAAATAAGTTTATTGAATGTATGTTGGTCACCGTTAGTGTCTGTAACTATTTTATTATCGGAATCAATGTCCTTAATAGACGTTTCAGGATACACCTTAATATTCAACTTGCTTAATTCTTTCTGTTTTATTTTAAGAAGTTGTTCCCAACTTAATTCTTCGGTGACATACTCAGGAAGCAATACCCTATTATAGAATAAATTAGGCTCTTTTGAAAATACATGGATTTCATCAACTTCATTATACTCTCTATAATTTTGAACAAACCTAAATGCCGCAGCTCCTGCCCCAACAATTATTATTTTTTCAACAGGTTTTTTATATTTTGAAACCGATACACGCGTGAATTTAAAATCAGGTTCTTTTGATGTAGGATCGATGTGCGTGTTGGTTAAATTGTTGGCTCTATTTAAATCACTTTGCAACTGTTTTCCCCAGTGCATTGGTAAAAACACACAGCCTTTTACAATGTTATCGGTAACTTTTGCCCGCACACGAACGGTACCGTTTTCACTTTTAATTTCGGTAATATCGCCATCTTTAACTTTATATAAATAGGCATCAACAGGATTAATTTCTAAAACAGGTGTTGGGTAATGTGTTTTTAAACGTGATACTTTTCCTGTTTTGGTCATGGTATGCCATTGGTCGCGCACCCTACCTGTAGTTAAAACTAACGGATAGGTTTCGTTAGGCTGTAGCGATGTGTTTTCAATACTGGTCGCTACGTTAAAAATAGCTTTTTGCGATGGGGTATAGAATTTTTTATCTTGAAAAAGCCTAGGCGTTCCAGCATGTCTGTATTCCGGTACTGGCCATTGGAACGTGCCTTCGTTCTTTAATCTATCATAATTTAGAAAGGACACATCTATTTTTGTGCCTTTAGTCATCGAACTATATTCGTCGTAAATTTCTTCTGTACTATTAAAGTTAAATCCACGGAACCCCATTCTCTGTGCAAAATCACAGAAAATTTCAACATCGGGTCTGGCTTCACCCGGCGCATTGATTTCTTTTGGTAAATAAGATATACGGCGCTCAGAATTCGTCATGGTACCTTCTTTTTCCAACCAACCGGCAGCAGGAAGTACTAAATCGGCATAAGAAACCGTATCAGATTTATGTGAAATATCTTGAACCACTACAAACTTGGCGTTTTTCATGGCACGTTCAATACGATGTGTATTTGGTAAGCTTACCAACGGATTGGTACAAGCGATCCAAATAGCTTTTAATTTTCCAGATTCTAAAGCATCAAACATTTCGGTTGCTGTTAGACCTGGCTTTGGTGAAATTTTGTCCACACCCCAAAACTGGGCGACTTCCCTACGGTGTTCTTCATTCATTAAATCTTTGTGCACTGCCAAAAGATTTGCCATACCACCTACCTCACGACCACCCATGGCATTAGGCTGCCCTGTTAACGAAAACGGTCCCGAACCTGGTTTACCGACTTGCCCTGTTATAAGCGATAAGTTTAATAAGGCTGTATTTTTATCGGTGCCTACCACACTTTGGTTAAGCCCCATGGCCCACATACTTATAAAGCCTTTTGAAAGTCCTATAATATCGGCAGCTTTTCTAATATCTGTTTCTGGAACACCGCATATTTTGGATGCATCTTTAATAGACGTTGAAAATATTTGCTCTTTATAAGCTGTAAATCCTTCGGTATGGTTTTTTATAAAATCGTCGTCTATTAAACCTCTTTTAAACAAGCATCTCGCGATGGCATTGTAAAGAATAACATCGGTTCCAGGGATTAATTGAAGGTGTAAATCGGCGAAATTTGCTGAATCTGTTTTACGAGGATCGACAACAATAATTTTAACATCGGGATTTTTCTCTTTATGCTGCTCAATACGTCTGAAAAGTATGGGATGGCACCAGGCAGGGTTTGCGCCTGTAATTAAGAAACAATCAGCCAACTCAATATCTTCATACGACACGGGAACACTATCTTCACCAAAGGTTTTTTTATATCCTACCACTGCAGAACTCATACATAACCGTGAGTTGGTATCGATATTATTGGTTCCTAAAAAGCCTTTTGTTAGTTTGTTGGCAATATAATATTCTTCGGTCAAACTTTGTCCGGACACATAAAACGCCACGCTATCTGGACCATGTTTTTTTATAATAGATTTAAATACGCTTGCTGCTCTATCTAAAGCATCGTCCCAACTAACGCGCTCGCGAGGGTGTGAACGGCTCCAACGCATTTCTGGATATAAAATTCTATCGGAAGTATCGTTAACTACGTAATGCAAATTCATGCCTTTAGAGCAAAGCATGCCTCTGTTTACAGGGTGGTCTTTATCGCCTTCAACAAAAACCCGATCGTTATTATCTTTTTTAACGATAATACCACAACCAACCCCACAATACGAACACGTTGTTTTTACTTCCTTTTTTAACATTTACACTAGCGTTTTAATACGAATTAAGGCAATTTAATAACACCAAACAAGCTACCAATCTATTATTACAAATACAATAAAAAGGGTATTTGATTTTTAAAGATATGCAAAATATGAGACTAATAATCTGCTTTTACGGGAATCAATTCATTAGCTGTTTCACTTAAATCTATGTCAGCTACTTTTTCTTCTTTAGTAGAAAAACGAATAGCCAGAGCAAGGACTCCTGATAAAATAACGATAAAACCAATTATGAAGTACCCACTAGAAACAGCACTTGATGCAGCAGCAGATTGTGCCGATTTTACAAATTCATCTCCCAAACCTTGGTTTGCAACAATAGCTGCTTTTTCTGCTGCTGCCGATTTAGATTTCAATAATAATGCGGCTAAAAAAGCACCCACATTTCCACCTGCACCTACAATACCAGAAACAGAACCTATGGCTTTTTTATTAATGAACGGTACTACCGAAAACGTCGCACCTTCTGCCATTTGAACTGTTAAACTAAACAATATTAAGAATATAATACCTACAACAATACTTGTGGTTGTTGAAAAAGTTACCAACATAATTCCTTCCAACGACAGTATAACAGAAAGAAACAGTACACGACCTCTTAAGCCTTTAAGTTTTCCGAATTTATCGCCAAAAAAGCCGCCCAGTGTACGTGCAAAAATATTCATCAAGGCAAAAGACAATACAAAATTCCCTGCGGTAACACGCTCTAATTGAAACGTGTTTTGAAGGTAATCATCCATGGTACCATATACGGTAAGCTCTATACCAAAACATGCAGCATAAACAATAAAAAGTATCCAAGTTCTATAATCTTTAATCACAGTTAAAAACCCAACCTGATCTTTTTTAGTAGTCACCATTTTTCCTGAAGCTCTTAAATCCTTAAAGTTACCTTCAGGAGTATCTTGTGTGAAAAAGTAATATACCAAACCCATTAAAAAACAAACCACACCCGCAATAACCATTGAATATCTCCAAGCATCGGCATCGGCAACTCCAAAACTCACCACCGCAGCAGCAATTAATGGCATCCCTAAACGGTTGGCGCCACCACCTAAATTACCCCATCCTGCAGATGTTGCATTGGCAGTTCCCACCACATTTGAGGCAAACATTAAAGAGGTATGTACTTGCGTAATAACGAATGAAGCACCAATAAAACCTATAAACAATCTACAAATTAAAAACTGAAGAGGTGTTTGTACTAAACCACATGCAATAACAGGAATGGCGCCTAAAATCAAAAGGGCCGTGTAACATAAACGTGGTCCATATTTATCACATAATTTGCCGATAAGTAATCGAGCAAATACGGTACCTGTAACTGCTAAAATGATAGAGTTCCATTTTTGTGTTGGTGTTAAACCCAAATCTTTTACCACATCTGGCATAAAAGGAACGATACCAAACCATGCGAAAAAGCACATGAAGAACGATATGGACGTTATCCAAAATGTGCGTGTTGGAATCGATTTAAAATTGAATAAATTTAATTTTGTAGCCTTAAGTGATTCTGAATTTTTCATGATAATTACTTTTTATACGTACAAAAATAAGTATAAATACGTAATTTATGAAATATAAATTACGTATTATATAATAAATGCAGTATTGGTAATTATTAAAATGGCTTTTTGTGAATCTATTAAAAAATAAAAGAATAAAATAAAAGATTATCTATAATTGGCAATGAAAACGAAAGCTTAAATACTTCAAATTGCTATAAAATCAACAAATGAATAAGTAATTTCTAAGAAAGTTATACCGTTTTGATCTTTGAAATTATTGTAAAATAAATCACAATAACTTAGAATTGTCAGATTAGAATACGTAGAAAATATTCTAAAGACTGTAAAAATTCAGCTTATGTTTTTTAATCTAGTACATGACAAAAATTAAAGAGTGTCATATTAAGGTTTTATTCTAAAAAAGCAATCTAAAATAACATTTAGTTTGTCAGACAGCTTGTCGAAGTCCTAATTTTAAAGAACGTCATTGGCAGCCGCCTTTCGGTTGTGCTCAAGATAAAAGTGTAGCTTACGAAAGGCTCAAACTGACATTTTTAAATAAAAAATGAAGAAATTAAACCAAATCAAATTCCTTGGCCTTATTACTTAGTTCCATAAGGTTTTTAACGTCTAGTTTTTTCATTAAATTAAAACGGTGTACTTCGGCAGTACGCTTACTTATTTGAAGTTCTTCGGCAATATCTTTATTGTTTTTTAGCTGTAGAACAAGATTTAAAATCTGTTTTTCTCTTTTAGTAAGGTTGAATGGATCCGCTATTGGTTTTTCTTCCACAGTCGTAGTGGTGGTATTTCCATTCACAAAATTATTCATGATGATCGCCGAAATATCTCCAGTAAAATACTTTCCTCCAGAAGCAACTTTATGCAACGCTTTTAAAAATTCTTCTTTACTTGCTCCTTTAAGCAAATAACCATCGGCACCTGCCTGAATGGCTTTAACTACGTATTCTTCTGAATCATGCATGGAAAGCACCAGCGTTCTAACATCAGAATATCTTTTATTAATCTCCTTAACAACCTCAATACCATTAAGTTCTGGCATACGAATATCTACTATCAACAAATGGGGCTTGTGCTTTTTTATTACCTCAAGAGCTTCCAAGCCGTTAGAAGCTTCATCTATAACTTGAATACCTTCTTGGTCTTCTAAAAGCGCCTTAATACCGTCTCTTACCAGTACGTGGTCATCTGCTAAAACTACATTTATAATATTCATCTGCTTTTATTATTTATTTTTTAATGGTCAGATGGTGCATCCATAATCATACTTCTGTCTGTTAAAGACGTTCTTGGCATGGATGGTTCATCTGCTTTTATTATTTGTTTTTTCAATGGTCAGATGGTGCATCCATAATCATGCTTCTGTCTGCTAAAGACGTTTTTGGCATGGATGGTTCATCTGCTTATGTTATTTATAAGTACAAAACTAAAAAATTTTACGTAACAATACTTAGAGACTGTTTAAGTTTTATCCTTTGGCTCTTTTATGTGCCTTTTTCCGCTATACTTCAGCCGTTTTTCGGTCCATAGCTATGTACC
>LLBY010000048.1_pt3 | contig 10962 bp, 10 predicted proteins | sample 1489401 | NCBI WGS metagenome assembly LLBY01 (sample SAMN04092656, study PRJNA295927) | soil metagenome | biome: Soil prokaryotic community; feature: Bulk soil; isolation source: soil from tomato rhizosphere | host: tomato cultivar Hawaii 7996 | place: South Korea | collected 2011-11-01 | reverse complement strand
CAACCTGTCGCTCGATCCGGTGACGGCGCGTGCCTTTCACGACGAGACGCTCCCGGCCGAAGGGGCCAAGGTGGCGCACTTCTGTTCGATGTGTGGGCCGAAGTTCTGTTCCATGCGGATCTCGCAGGACATCCGGGACGAGGCCGCGCGCCAGCGGGAGCAGGGAATGCAGGCCAAGGCGGATGAGTTCAGGGAGCTGGGTGGCGAGATCTATGTCAAGGCGGAGCAGGCTCGCGGGTGACCCGAAAGGCGGCAGTGATGGTGATTGGGCTGACGATCCTGCTGACCACGGTCGCGGTGCTGCTCATACTGAACCTGACATCAGGCGAGAAGAAGATCGAGCACGAGATCCACGCCGAGTACGGCGTGGATACGCCCCAGTTCCGCCGGACCATGGGGGCGCTGCTGGGCCCGTCGCTGGTGGACGGCAACGCGGTTACCTCGCTCCAGAACGGAGACGAGATCTTCCCTGCCATGCTGGAGGCGATCCGTTCCGCCCGGCAGACCATCACTTTCGAGACCTATATCTACTGGTCGGGCGACGTGGGGCGGGCCTTCGCGGACGCGCTGATCGACCGGGCCCGGAACGGCGTCGCGGTGCATGTGCTTCTGGACTGGGTCGGCACCGGCAAGATGGACGACTCGATGATCGAGGAGATGGAGGACGCCGGCATCCAGGTGGACAAGTTCCATCCCCTGAAGTGGTACAACCTCGGCCGGATGAACAACCGCACCCACCGAAAGCTGCTGGTGGTGGATGGCAGGGTCGGTTTCACCGGCGGTGTGGGAATCGCAGACCTCTGGCAGGGCCACGCCCAGGACTCGATGCACTGGCGTGACTCGCACTACCGGATCGAGGGCCCTGCGGTGGCCCAGATGCAGGCCGCCTTCATGGACAACTGGCTCAAGACCCGAACCAGGGTGCTGCATGGCGAGCCGTATTTCCCGCCGCTGACGCCATCGGGTGGCGCGGCGGCGCAGGTGTTCACCAGCTCGCCGGACCAGGGGAGCGAGAGCGTCCGCCTCATGTACATGCTCTCCCTGGCAGCGGCTGACAGCTCCATACGGATCGCGGCCAGTTACTTCGTGCCCGACTCGCTGGTCACCGCCACCCTCGTGAGCGCGGCCGAACGGGGAGTGAAGGTCGACATCATCCTGCCGGGCAAGCACATCGATGCTGAAATCGTGCGGAAGGCGTCGAGAGCCGGCTGGGGCCCGCTGCTCGAGGCCGGGGTGAGGATCTACGAGTACCAGCCCACCATGTATCACTGCAAGGTGATGATCGTGGACGACATGTGGACCAGCGTGGGCTCCACCAACTTCGACAACCGGTCGTTCCGGCTCAACGCCGAAGCCAACCTGAACGTCCTGGGCCGGGAGTTTGCGCTGGAACAGATACGTTACTTCGAGCTCGACATGGCCCAGTCGCGGGAAGTCACGTATGCCATGTGGCAGTCACGACCGTTCCGCGAGAAGGTGTCGGAGGAGTTTTTCCGGTTGTTCCGCTCCCAGCTTTGACCTCGCACGGCCACCGCTCACAGGAATCCAGCCACTCGACACCGGGCCTTGGCGTTGGGTACGTTGTGGCGATGCGAAAAGGCCCATCTTCATGAGCGGAGCGACCTTTGCCCAGGCGTTCGAGCGCCTGGTGGTCCTGTTTCGCGACACCCCCAAAGACACAGCTGAGCAGGGCAGGGCGGCTATCGACGCCGCGAAGGCCGCCGCCAGTCTGGTCGAGCCGGCGCGGTTCGAGTCTGGCTTTGAGCGCGGCACCATCTCTGTCCGAACCACGCTGCGGGGACGGATGCTGGAGCGGGCCGTGGACTGGCTCGAGGTGGACTCGGCCGTATCGCTGGGCGACCTGGGTGCGCTGGCCCGGGCACTTGCCAGTGACGACCTGCCGCTGCAGGAGGCGCGAGGCGTCCGGCTGGCCCTGGTGCCGCTGCCCGTGCCGGTCGATCCGGAGCCGTCGTTCAGGGTATCCGGCGCGTACGAGGCACTCAATGGTGACGAGAACACCGAAGCTGATCCGGAGCTGCAGGAGCACATCGAGGCCGTCAGCTCGGCCATGAACGACAAGGATTGGCACCGCGTTGCCGATGCCGCCGTCCGGCTGGTGGACTATGCCGACCAGCCGGGAGATCGCAGGAGGGTCCGCCTGATCGCCGCACGCCGCGCACTGGACCGGCCGGTGCTTGACCAGCTGCTGGACCACGCGCTGCGGCGTTCGGAGGATCAGGCGGCTGTGGCGCAGGTGCTGTCCCGGATCGGGCCCGAAGGGCATGAGGTGATGGTGCACGGGATTGCCGACAGCGAGTCACTGGCAGCTCGGCGCTTCCTGCACGACAGGCTGGCAGAGACACCCGACGCGCTGCCGCTCCTCCTGCCCCTGCTGCAGCGCGGCAAGCCGCACCAGGTGCGCCACGCGGCTGGAGTGCTGGGCCGGCTGGCCGAGGTCCAGGCGGTCCCGGCCCTGGCGGCGGCGGCCCGGCATTCCGACGAGGCAACTCGGTCGGAAGTCCTCAGGGCACTGGCGGTGTTCGAGGAACCGATGGCGCGCTCAGCGCTGTCGGACGCCTTGACTCATGAGGCGCCGGCAACCCGCATAGCCGCAGCCGCGGCCATTGGCATGGCCGGACGGGTATCGCTGTCGCCCGCGCTCATGAGCGCCCTGCGCGACGAGAAGGACCCGTCGGTCAGGCGTGCGCTGGTCACCGCTGCTGCGCGGATCGGTACCGTGGAGGCGATGGAGGAACTGGTTCGCACTGCGCTGGCGCGCAGGCGGTTGCTGGGGCGAGGTGAGCCGGTGGAGCTCAGGCTGGACGTCGTGGCCGGACTGGCGGCCGCCAACACTCCGGAAGCCCGCCGCTGCCTTGACCGGATTGCCCGGGAGGCGGAGAGGAAGGTCAGCGAGGCGGCGGATCAGGCGCTGAGCGTGAGGAGAAGTATGTAAGCGAGAGTGTGAAAGTGTGGGACTATAAGAGTGTGGGAGTATGGGAGGTCCTCCCATACCCCCACACTTTTGCACTTCTACACTGTCTTCTACTGATCATCCACTTCGAACTTGTCGACATGTACGTCGAGGTTGTGGTTCACCCGCAGCCCGACAATTCCATTCACCTGGTCTGGCCGCACATCCATGGTGTGCAGCGTCTGGCCATTGGCACCGAAGGTGATGGTCTCACCCTTGGCGTCGATGGTCAGAGTGTTGGTGGCCTTGCCCTCTGCGTCCGCCTGCGCGACGGCCGCGTTGGAGGTCCAGTCAACCACGGTGTTCACGATGTCGGCATTGCGCTGCTTGATGGTGAACTGTCCATCGCCGCGCACCAGAAAGTAGGTGTACTTCTGGCCCGTGCCCTCAAGCCCGGTGCCGCCGAAGAAAAGCCCATAGGCCTCCGGGTGCTCCGGAGCCTTGGTCTGGGTCAGCTCGGCCTCGGCATGGAAGTTGTTCTGTACCTTGTCTTCAGCACGGTAGAAAATGCCCGCGGGGCCGGTGGTGACGTGGAATCCGTCACCCATCGTGGCAAAGGAAACGCCTGCGAGTTCCCTGGTCTCGTCGCCGCGCGAGCTCCAGCCTGACGGCAACGCTCCGGCACTCGCCGCCGGAACATCGGCGTCGGGTGCTGCAGCAGGAGGCTCATTCTTCGGCTTGTCCGAGTCCATCGGCTTGTCCGAGTTCATCGGCTCGTCGGCCTTGGGGAGCTCGAGAGAGTCAGGCCTGGCGCTGTCAGCCTGCGCCGCATCGGGCACGGCCGGAACTTCGGCCGGAGGCGCCGCGGCATCGGGCACCGCTGCGTCAGGCACCGCTGCATTGGGAGCGGCCGGATCGACCACCGGAGGAGTCGCCACCGGCGGCGTAATGGTCGGGTTGGCCGAGTCCACGATCACGGGCGCGGCGCTGTCGACCCGGATCGGATCCTGGCCCCGCGCCCTGCCACCCAGCGTGTCGCGGAGGACAGAGTCCGGAACCGCGGGCTTGGCGGTGGTATCGGGCCGAACAGGGTCCTGTGCGGCCAGTGGGGCGGCGGCAAAGAAAGCCGCAGCGAGAATGGCAATGGTCTTCATGGGTCCTACCCCCCGGGGGGTTGATGGTGATACTCGGCGACGGTAAGCTTGTTGCTGCCCGGAACCGCCGCCCGAACACTGGAGACTCGAGTGCTTTACTACTTCGGAATGCTGTTCGCCATAATCGGCGCGTCGGCTATCCTCTTTGCCCTCGGTTTTGTCACCGCTGTCATCGGTGGGCTGGTCAACGGCATGGTGGCACTCATGGCGGGACCGGTCATCGACCGTGTTGCCGCTCGCCGCCGCTAGCTCCCGACGTCCTCCGCCTCGGCCGCTGGCTCACTGGCCTGCCGCCTGGCACCTTCCAGATTGGTGCTGAGTCCTGCCAGTAATTCCCTCAGTCCCCGCACCTTCATCTGGAGTCCTCCTCCACGCCGGCTCAGCGTACTCATGATTCCAGCTGACTCCGACACTGCGCCGAAGCCCTGTGCCTGCGCGCCCGACTTGATTTCATCGAGCATACGTCCAAGCTGGCGCGTCATCACTTCATCGGCCTGCATGGCCGCCATGGCCTCGACGATGCGCCGGATCCGGTCCAGCTTGGGCGGCACAGTCTCCAGAAATGCGAGCTGGGCCAGCTGGCGAGAGGACAGCTTCGGTGCCATGGACGCTTAATGTATGACTGCGCTGGAGTTGACAAAGTGATGCAGCACACCATCAACCTTTCACAAGCATGACATTCTGGTCACGGTCTGGTTCCGGGTTGAAACCGCGAAGCGCGTGAGGCGTAGGGCGTGGGGCCTGAGGCGCGGACGCGCAGTCTCCGCCCGCCTCACGCCTCACGTCTCACGCCTTGGGCCAAGCAGCCACATATATGAAACTATCGGACATATCGATCCAGCGGCCGGTCCTCGCCAGCATGATGAGCCTGGCGCTCATCCTCTTCGGCGTGATCGGTTACCGCCAGCTGTCGGTCCGGGAGTTCCCGGATGTCGATCCGCCCATTATTTCGGTGAGCACTTTCCTGCCGGGGGCCAATCCCCAGGTGGTGGAGTCCGCGATCACCGACATTCTCGAGGAGGAACTAAGCACCGTTCCGGGCATCCGGACGCTCACCAGCTCCAGCGCCGAGCAGTTCAGCAACATCACCATCGAGTTCACGCTCGACCGCGACGTCGATGACGCCGCGCAGGATGTGCGCGACCGGGTCTCGCGGGTGCGGGGACGGCTGCCGCAGGACATCGAGGAGCCGGTCATCGCCAAGCAGGAGGCCGACGCCCAGCCCTTCATGTTCATGGCGCTCAAGGGCGAGAACGTTTCGCTGCTGCAACTGTCGGACATCGGGGAGCGGATCGTCAAGCCCCAGCTCCAGAGCCTCCCGGGTGTGGGCCAGGCAGCCATCTACGGCGAGCGGCGCTATTCGATGCGCGTCTGGCTCGATCCCGACGAGCTGGTCGCGCGCGGGATCACGGTACAGGACGTCGAGTCGGCCATCCAGACCCGCAATGTCGAGGTCCCTGCCGGGCGGATCGAGAGCGACCGCCGGGAGTTCTCGGTCCGGTCGCTGGGCGAGCTCAAGACCCCGGAGGAGTTCGGGAACCTGACGGTGTCGAACCAGGGTGGCCAGCTGGTGAAGCTGCGCGACCTGGGCACGGTGGAACTGGGGCCCGAGAACGAGCGCAGCGTGCTGCGCTACAACGGGGCCAGGGCGGTGGCGGTGGGGGTCATCCGCCAGTCCAAGTCGAACCTTCTGGAGGTGGCGGATGCGATTCACGCGCAGCTGCCGCGGGTCCAGGCGCAGCTGCCCCCTGGGGTCACCCTGGAAGTCGCGTTCGATGCCTCGACCTTCGTGCGACGCTCGATCACCGAGGCGGAGGAAACCCTGCTGATCGCCGCCGGCCTGGTGATCGTCATCATCTTCCTGTTCCTCAGGAACCTCCGCGCCACGATCATTCCCGGCATCGCGATCCCGGCATCTATCGTGTCGGCGTTCGCGATCATGTACTTCCTGGGTTTCTCGATCAACAACGTCACGCTCCTGGCGCTGACGCTGGCCATCGGCATCGTGGTCGATGACGCGATCATCGTGCTGGAGAACGCCTACCGTCACCAGGAGGAGCTGGGAGAGGACCCGGTGACGGCGGCCACCAACGGCACCCGGGAGATCGCATTCGCGGTCATCGCCACCACCATCGCGCTGGTGGCGGTGTTCACCCCGCTGGCCTTCCTCGAGGGCAACACCGGCCGCCTGTTCAACGAATTCGGAATCGCGGTGGCGGGATCGGTGGTGATCTCGGGCTTCGTGGCGCTGACCCTCACCCCGATGCTCTGCGCCAAGATCCTGAGGGTGCCGCCCCGTCACGGTGCGGTCTACCAGGCCCTGGAACGGGGCTTCGAGAACATCGCCACCGGCTATGGGCGGCTGTTGCGGAAGGCGGTGACCCGTCCCCTCGTGGTGGTTGCGGCTGCCGCGGCAGTACTCGTCGTCGCCGTGGTCACCTTCCAGTCCCTGGAGCGTGAGTTCATACCGCCCGAGGACCGCGGCTTCTTCGTTACCATGGCGATCGCACCGGAAGGCGCGACCGTGGAATACACCGACGAGTACCAGAGGCGGATCGAGGAAATCCTCGCCCGGACCGAGGACGTGGACGGCTACTTCAGCATCATTGGCTTCGGTGGAAGGGTGAACCAGGGCATCATCTTCGTCCGATTGAAGGAATTCGAGGACCGCGAGAAAACGGTTCAGGATGTGATCAGCGAGGTTCAGCCCCAGTACTTCGGGGTGCCGGGTGTCATGGCCTTCGCCATGAACCCGCCGGCGTTCGGCGGCTTCGGCAGTCCGGTGGACTTCGTGGTACGCAACCCCGACTTCGACTCGCTGAAGGTGGCGCTCGACACCTTCCTTACCCGGGCGCGGATGATCCCGGGGCTGGTCAACGTGGACACCGACCTCAGGATCAACAAGCCGGAGCTGACGGTGCGATTCGACCGCGACCGCGCCGAGGACCTGGGAGTGCCCATTCGCAACGTGGCATCGACGTTCCAGACCCTCCTGGGCGGCCGCCAGGTGAGCACCTTCACCCAGAACAACAAGCTCTACGACGTGATCGTCCAGCTGCGGCCGGAGGAGCGGGCCACGCCATCGGACATGGCGGGATTGTACGTGCGCGGCGCCGGCGGCCAGCTGGTCCAGATGTCGGCGCTCACCTCGGTGGACGAGGGGGTTGGCGCCCAGTCACTGCTGCACCACGACCGGGTGCGTTCGTTCTCGATAACCGCGAACCTCGCGCCCGGATTCACCCTGGGACAGGCACTAGACTCGCTTTACGCGCTGGCCGATGACGTCCTTCCCACCGGCAGCACCACCGCTCTGGCAGGCGAGTCGCGCGAGCTGGAGGAAAGTGGCAGTGCGCTGTACTTCGCCTTCGGGCTGGCGCTGCTGGTGGTGTTCATGGTGCTCGCGTCGCAGTTCGAGTCGCTGATCCACCCGTTCACGGTGCTGCTGGCGGTGCCGCTCGCGGTCACCGGTGCACTGATCACACTGCTGCTGGCCGGCTCGACCATCAACCTCTACAGCCAGATCGGCATGATCCTGCTCATCGGGCTGGTGACCAAGAACGGCATCCTCCTGGTGGAATACACCAATCAGTTGCGGGAGCGGGGCATGTCCACGCTTGACGCGGTGCTGGAAGCGGGCCGGATCCGGCTCCGTCCCATCCTCATGACCAGCGTGGCTACCGTGATGGGAGCACTTCCAATCGCGCTCGGCCTGGGTGCTGGTGCGATGAGCCGCCGGCCGCTGGGCTATGCCATAGTGGGAGGCCTGATCTTCTCGACTGCACTGACGCTGTTCGTGATCCCGGTGGCTTACCTGCTGTTCGACCGGCTGCTGGAGCGCTCCAGACGCCGCCGGCACGCGCACAAACTTGCGCCGGCGGAGGCAGCCGAATGAAGCGCATCGCTGGCTGCGCCCTGGTGCTGGCAGCGATGGCCGGACCGGCCGCGGCGCAGGACACGATGGCGGTCACGCCGGTGGTGACGCTGGCCGAGGCGCTCGAGCGATCGGCCCGGCTCGATCCCGACTACGTGGGTGCGCTGGGCACGGTGGAGAGCGCGGAGTGGGGCCGCCGCGCGGCCCGCCTCGCGTTCATTCTGCCGTCGGTGTCGGTTGGCCTCGACGTGACCAAGTACTCCAGCGGCTTCTTCAACCTGGGCACTGGCGAACTCCAGAGCACGTCGGTTACCGCCCGGGCCGATGCGCGCTACGAGCTGTTCAGCCTGAGGAAGCTGGCGGAACTGTCGCGGACGGGCGCGGAGCTGGACGCCGCGCATGCCGACGAGATGCGCGCGAGGTTTGCCGCAGCGCTGCTGACCGAGCAGGAGTACTACGCTGTCCTTGCCGGTTACGAGCTGCTGCGGAGCGCCGAGCAACAGGTCCTGCGCGCCGAGGAGGGGTTGAAAGTTGCGCGGGCCCGGGTGGCATCGGGTGCCGCTGTGCAGAGCGATTCGCTCCAGCTGGTGCTGGACCTGACCCGGGCCAAGGTCGAGCTGCTGCGTGAGCGTGCGGCGCTGGAAGTTGCCCGCCTCAACCTGGGCCGCAGGATCGGCTCGGACGGCGCCGTTGATGCCGCGCCAATCGATACCGCGCCGCCTCCCCCGCTGCCGCTCGACGCTGGCGCCGCCGTTGCGCTCGCGCTGGAACAGGGGCCGGCGTGGCGCGTCGCCCGCGCCGACGAGCGCGCGGCCCAGGCGGTGTTGCGCGCCCGGCGCAGCGACTACCTGCCGACGCTGAACCTCAGCGGGGCGCACCAGCGGTTCGACTCGAAGTTCTTTCCCAGCGCTCGGGCAGTCAGCTCGGTGACGCTGGGCCTCTCGTGGCCGCTGTGGAGCAGCGGCCAGCGTGAGGTGGCCGTGGCTGAAGCAAGAACCCGGTCGAACGTCGCCCGGGCCATTCGCGCCGACCTCGAGCGGGGAGCGCGGGCCGACGTCACCGAGGCGCTGGCGGCATATCGCACGGCACGGGCATCGGTGGAGCTCTCGGAGACCGCGCTCGCAGTGGCGCAGGAGAATTATCGGGTCCAGGAGAGCCGCTACCGCGCTGGCGCTGCGACAGTGCTGGACCTGCGTGATGCACAGGTTAACCTGGCACAGGCTGAAGCCGAGCTGGTGCAGGCACGATACGGAACCCGGCTCGCGCTCGCGGGCCTGGAGGCCATGCTGGGCCGTCGACTTTTCCCGGATGAGAACGAGTGAGACAGATCCTGACTACTGTCGCGGCCGCGCTGGTGCTGGCCGCCTGCAACAGCGCCAACCCCGAGGGAGAAGCCGGCGGCGGGCCGGCCGGCGGTGGAATGCCACCGATGCCGGTCGAGGTGGTTGCCGCGGTCACTGACACCGTCATCGACGCGATTCAGGCCACCGGTCAGATCGAGGCAATGCAACAGATCGAGCTGCGCCCCGAGGTGGACGGGCGAATCACCAGCATCCTGGTGCGTGAAGGTTCCCGGGTGGGGAGGGGAACCGGGCTGTTCAAGATCGACGACGCCGAGCTTTCCGCCGAGGTTGCGCGGGCCCGTGCCGACCGCGATCTGGCCCGCCAGAACCTGGAGCGCACCAAGGCCCTGCTGGCGGACCAGGCGAGTTCGCAGGCGGAGCTGGAACGAGCGGATGCCGCTGCCAGGTCCGCCGAGGCCAGTCTCGCGCTGCTGCAGGTGAGGCTCAACCGCACCACGGTGCGGGCGCCTTTCGCGGGAGTCATGGGCGCGCGTTCGGTAAGCTTGGGCGACTACGTCACCACCCAGACGCCGCTCGCCACCCTTCAGACGGTCAACCCGCAGCGGGCTGTCTTCAATGTGCCGGAACGCTACGCCGCCATCCTGGAACGGGGCCAGAAGGTCGAGTTCCAGGTGGCAGCACTGGCTGGCCGCACCTTCACCGGCACGGTGGACTTTGTGGACCCGGTGGTCCAGCTCCCGGGGCGGACCATCACGGTGAAGGCGGCTGTGCCCAACGGCGACAACGCGCTGCAGGCCGGCATGTTCATCGAGGCCCGGCTGGCCACCGCGGTGCGGCCCTCGGCCGTCGTTATCCCGGAAGACGCGGTGGTCTCGCTGCAGGGAAGCGACATCGTATGGGTGGCCGCGGATGGCAAGGCCGCCCGGCGCCAGGTGACACTCGGCGTGCGGACTCCCGGCTTCGTCGAGGTCCGCAGCGGTGTGGAAGCCGGGGAGCAGGTCGTTGTTGGTGGCGTGGCGATGCTGCAGGATGGCGCCCCCGTGGCACCCACCGTGGTGGAGCGCGTGCGGGAGAGCGGGCGGGAGTAGGACGCGTGGTGCCGGTGCGCCTGGCGGCGGCGCTCGCGCTGGTCCTGTGTCCCGCGGTGCTCGGGGCGCAGGTCGAGGGCAGGTGGGCCCTGGCGCTGGGCGGGGGGCTGACCGGGAGGCTCCGCGGCGAGCTGGTGCTGTCGCACCAGGGTGGCGACTGGCGCGGCACCATCTGGCTCGAGGGACATGAGCGTCCGGTGGACCTGCTCGATGCGGATCTTGCCGGTGATGGCGAACTTCGCTTCGAAACCGACGCCGACGGAGGGTTGCAGTTCCGCGGCTCGCTCCGCGGTGGCGTGCTTCGCGGTACCGCCCGCGCGGACACGGGGGCGGCGCGTCCCTGGGCCGCCGCACGATTGCAGGACATCACCGAGTTCTATCCCACCTTGCCGAGGTTTACCCAGCGCGAAATTGTCCTTGGAGTCCGCCCCGGAAACAGCCACCTGCCGGGTCCATGGGTTGCGGCAGCGCGCGCGCGCCCAGCCGGCGATGCCGAGCGATATCACGACCTGGCGCGAGCTTCCGGCATGGAGCCGCTGGACGAAGCAGGACTCCAGTCAACCAGCGTTCCCCGCGCGCTGGGACGCGCCAACCGAGCCGAGCTGGTTGCGGCGACGCGGCGCACGCTGTCAGA
>LLBY010000674.1_pt7 | contig 10963 bp, 9 predicted proteins | sample 1489401 | NCBI WGS metagenome assembly LLBY01 (sample SAMN04092656, study PRJNA295927) | soil metagenome | biome: Soil prokaryotic community; feature: Bulk soil; isolation source: soil from tomato rhizosphere | host: tomato cultivar Hawaii 7996 | place: South Korea | collected 2011-11-01 | reverse complement strand
CTCGCCCCGGTACTTGGCGCCGGCCAGGAGCTGCCCGATATCGAGCGTGACCAGCTCGCGGCTCCGGAGCGACTCGGGCACGTCGCCATGGACGATCCGCTGGGCCAGCCCCTCGACGATCGCCGTCTTGCCAACTCCGGGCTCGCCGATAAGGACAGGATTGTTCTTGGTTCGCCGCGAGAGCACCTGCATCACCCGGCGAATCTCCTCGTCCCGGCCGATTACGGGGTCCAGCTTTCCGGCCCGCGCCTGCGCGGTGAGGTTGCGGGTGAAGCGCTCGAGCGCCTGATACTGCTCCTCGGGGCTCTGGTCGGTGACCCGGTGCGAGCCCCGGATTTCCGAGAGCGCCGAAGAGAGGTCCTCTGCGCTCACTCCGGCAGCCGTAACCAGCTGCCGCGCCGTGGTGCCCTTCTCCTCGACCAGTGCGAGCACGAGGTGCTCGGTCGACACGTAGGCGTCGTCCAGCTGCTTCGCCAGCTTGTCGGCCCGGTCGAATACCGCGTGCAGCTCCCGGCTGAACGTCGGCTCGGCGCCGCCGCTCTGAGAGGGGAAACGGCCGATCTCGCGCTCGGTTTCCTCCCGGAGCTGGGCCACCGTAAGGCCAGCCTTCTGAAGCAGCGGCTGGACCACGCCCTCAGGCTGGTCCAGAAGCGCAGCGAAGAGGTGGGCGTCGTTCACGACCGGATTGCCCCGCCGGGCAGCGTCAGCGGCCGCGTCGCGGAAGGTTTCCTGTCCCTTGAGTGTCAGGCGTTCTGGACGGATCATCGGCGTTCCCTGGTTGGGTCACGAGTCACGAGTCATGAGTCACGAGTCACGAGTTGCGAGTACCCGAGTGAGGCTCGTGGCTCGAGGCTTGAGGCGGTCAAGTAACATACCGCCCCGCACTGCCGTTATGGCAGAAACAAACAGGGCCGCCTCATGGGCGGCCCTGCTCGCCTTCCTGGGCGGCGGCGGTAGATCGCCTCTGCGCGATCATCTTCCGCGTGAACCGCCTTCCGTCCACTGTGAGCTCGGAGTAATAGACGCCGGGAACCACCTGTCGCTCTCCATCGGCGTAGCGCCCGTCCCAGAATGCCTCATATGATCCGCAGGCCAGGGACAGGCGCTCGATCGGCGTTTCCGGCCTCCCGGAAAGCGTCGGCACCGCCACCACTTCCACAATCACGTTGTAGATCCTGAGACTCACCTCGGGCCGGTGTCCAGCCTGGCAAACTTCCGGCTCGATTACGAACGGAATCGTCGTGGACGGGAAGAACGGATTGGGGTAGTTCTCCTTGAGCTCGATGCTAGGAGGCGACTCCGAGACTCCCTGTGCAACCAGCGGAGCTTCCACCCCGAAAAGCAGCAGCCCAAGCCACCACCCCGGCCACGCGACTCTGGACATCAGTTTTTTCCTCGCGGACAAGGCGTGGGTGCTGGGTTGGTGCTCCGGGTTGAGAGTTGAGATCCACGACTCGCGAGTCGCGAGCGACTACCTGTCGGACTTGAGACTTGTGACTCGCGACTTGCGACCACCACGCAAACAAGATGCTCGACGGCACAAGCTCATGTCAAGCGCGCCAACTATCGTGCTGACAAACTGTTACGAGATTTGGTTCAATCGGGTTCCACACCGGTGAGCACCCGGGTGTCCCCCCGCCGAACGGTCAGGCGGGCACGATCGGACCACTCCAGCAGCGGTATCAGGTGCTTCCGGGACAGGCCCAGTCGGTCCCTGAGCGCCGCAACCTTGACTTCTCCTTGCGCCCCGACGTCACGCACCACCTGGGCGAAACGGCGCAATTCAGACGACGCCACATAGCGCTCCGGGGTGACGCGCTGCAACAGCCCCTCCGATTCAGCAAGCCGGAGGATGGCAGCGATGTCAGGCCGACCCAGCTGGCGCCCAAGCTCGCCCACTTCCAACGGCTCCAGCCCGCCGGCAAGCACCAGGTCGACCGCCGCACGGACAACCGCGTCGCCGCCTTCCACGGAGGGGCGAAACCCGGCTCGTCGGACCAGGGCACCTTCTTCGGCGATCGCGCCACTTCGCCGGAGCTCGGCCAGCGCGGCCTCGGCAATGCCGCCCCACGCCCGGCCCGAGCGGCGCAGGGTCTCGAGCGAGAACCCCCGCTCGCTGGGCTGCGCTTCGTGGAAACTGTCAAGTGCATTCAGCATGCGTTCTGCCGTGCCCTGAATCGCCGACTCCGGGATCAACCTTTGCCCCGCACGGCGGAGACCGGGCGTGCTTCGCATCAGGGCGGGTACCGCAGCAGGTGGCGCGCCCAGGAGCACCGGAATCGCGGCCACGGCGACTCCATCCCGCCGCCTCAGGGCAAGGGCAAGCAAACGTTCGGACGGATCGGCGGCCCCCAGGGCCGCCGGCCATGGCGCCCGCCCCGGCGGCGCCGGATCGAGCACCGTGACGCCCCCCAGCGTCTCCACCGGACTCGCGCGGCGAACGATCCCGCGCTCCCCACCCCTCACCACCAGTTCCCGGTCCAGCGTGATCCGCGCAAGTCCCACCGCACCAGGACTGATCGCACTGCGAGGCGACAGCCAGCCAGGTACGGAGGCAGTGCCAATCAGGAGGGTCACCCGGGTCCGGCGCGTCACCGGCGACCGGGCAATGGGCGCCAGCCCGACGCGCACATCGATGCGGCGCGAGGGCTGCCAGCCACCGCTGCTGCCGGTGACGAGGGACCCACGCGGCACCTCATCCACGCTCGCCCCATGAAGCGCCATGGCCACCCGCTCGCCAGCCACCGCGCGCTCCACCGGTGCCCCGAAAGATTCGACGGTTCGTACCCGTGCGGATCCACCGGTGGGCCAGAGCCGGACCTCCTCGCCCGACCGCACCGCACCGGTTCGGGCGCTGCCGGTTATCACCGTGCCGATCCCGGGCACGCTGAAACTTCGGTCGACCGACATGGCGAAGAGATCGTCCGTCGGCCGGGGAGCGGCGGCCCTCGCGAGCGACGCGAGTGCCTGCCGCAACTCATCGAGCCCAGCACCGGAACGGGCGGACACCGCCAACGGCTCGCCGAAGGACACCGGCGATCGCACCAGTCGCTCGCGCAGCGTCTCGCGCACCAGGACCAGCCACTCGGCGTCAACCAGGTCAGACTTGCTCAGCACCGCAATGCCCCGGGCCACGCCGAGACTCTCGAGCACTGCCAGGTGTTCTTCAGTCTGCGGCATGGGGCCTTCGTCTGCCGCTACAACGAGCAGCGCGGCGTCGATGCCGCTGGCACCAGACACCATGGTGCGCACCAGGTCCTCGTGGCCGGGCACGTCCACGATGCCGATCCGCTCACCGGTGGAAAGAATCAGCGGCGCGAAATTGAGCTCTACAGTGATACCCCGGCGGCGCTCTTCAGGCAGCCGGTCTACCCTGCGTGCGGTGAGCGCCTCCACCAGCGCGCTCTTACCGTGATCGATGTGGCCCGCGGTACCGAGAATCACGCTGCGCCCCGGTCGAGCCGGGCCCAGAATGTGATACCGGGCAATTCGGTGCCTTCTGCCAGGTGATAGCGGATATAGCGAGCGAGGAGGCGCCGGTGCGCGGCCGCATTGGGCGGGTCGAGGAACGGCAGCGGAACGCGGTCATCCTGCAGCGCGACCAGGTCTGCCCGGGCCGACACAGGAAGCCGCGCGACCGGGCTGCCGGCGGCGCAGTCGGGGCAGAGCGCGCCACCCTCGCCGGCGCTGAAGGCGAGTTCGTTCATCGGATCCAGGGGACGACCGTCGCGGGCACAGGCATCGAGTGACGGAGCGAAGCCCAGCGCCGAGACCAGCAGCCAGAGCAGCCTGAGACCCAGCGGTTCCACCTCGCCGGTGCCCGCTTCCGATAGCGCCCCGAGCGAAGCTGAGAACAGGTCGTAGAGCTCGGGATGCGGCTCTGACGGCGCGAATCGCAGCATCACTTCCGCCAGCGCGGAAGCGGCGGCGTAACGTCCCACAGATTGAGCCAGGCCCGCGTGCACCCCTGTCACGTCGAATGCGGTGAGTGTCTGGAGGTCGCGATGCTCGCGAAGGGCCAGCTGGGCAGTGCCCTCGCTCAGGAGCTGCAGCGCCGCACCAAAACGACTCCGGGGCCGGAGCGCTCCCTTGGCGATGGCACTGACCAGCCCGCGACTCCGGGTGGCGAGCTTGACGATCTTGGAGGTCTCGCTGTAGCGAACCGCGCTCAGGACAATGGCCGGTGTGGTGACGAGCATGCCCCAAAGATGGCCGCTCTACTGGCGCCAGTCGAGGCGGCCTCCCACATAGACCGTTCGCGAGCGACCGGGAAATCCGACGATGCTTTCGTAATCCTCGTTCAGCAGATTCTCGACCCTGCCCGTCAATGTCATCGAAGGCCTGGCACCGTCGCCCCGGAGCAGCGTAACCGACCCGTGGACATCGAGCACCTGATGCGCAGGCAGCGTCACCCGCTCCGACGGAAACTCTCGAAAGTCCACGTCGTACGCTGCACCGGTCAGCCTCAGGTCGGCTCCGAGCTGCAGCACGGCAGCCGGCCTGAGGCTGGTCCAGATTCTGGAGCTGTGTCGCGGCCGCCTGATCAGCTGCTCTCCCGCCAGGAACCCGGGCGAGGAAGCTGCACCGGTATCGGTCACCTCGGCGAGCAACAGCGTGTGCGATGCGCCCAGCGTCCATCCGGGCGTGGGATGAACCTCGGCCTGCAGTTCCAGCCCCCTTGCGGAGGCCTTCCCCAGGTTGAAGTAGGTGGGCGCCCCCTGCTCCCGGAAGGCGTACTGGATCTGCTGGGAGAAACGCTGGTCAAACCAGACGGCTCCAACCGTCGCACGGCCTCGGGCGAGCACCTGCTCGGCACCCACCTCCCATCCAATCGAGCGCTCGGGCACCAGCGTCGAGTCGCCCACCTCGAACGGAGAGTTGGCAAAGTTCTCGGCAAAGGTGGGAGCCTTGAACGCGGTGCCGGCGGCAGCCCTGATGCGGGTGTTGGGCGCGGCCTTCCATGCCGCTCCCGCACGCCACGTGAGGAATGTGCCGAAGGCCGAGTTGTCGTCGAGCCGGATTCCGGCGGTTCCGGCAACATCGCCTGGCAGGTCCACCAGTGCTTCGGCAAAGGCGGCCAGCGTGGTGCGCCGGGCATCGAGCCGCGGGTCCTGGTCCATGAAGACCCCGGCACCGAAGTTCGACTGATAGGTGCCTTCCCGGTCTCCCGACTCCCGCTCGAAGGCCACGCCACCGGTCAACGCTGTGGCGGCGTGGGGCCGCACCGTGGCACGGGTATCGACCGACCAGCGCGTGGACGAGCCGGTTCGCCGGGATGCAAACGCAAAGCCGGTTGTGTCAGAAGGAGAATCGGAGGTGTCCTCGAAGCGATAGATCGCGTCGGACAGCGCGAACTTCATCGCGATCTCGGTCTTCGCACCCACCTGACGCCGCGCTCCGGCTCCAAGCTGAAGCGCCCTTCCGCGCGAGAACTGGTTGCTGTCGGCGGGGACGCCGCTTCCGTCGGTGGGGAAATGGGTCGTATTCCGCCCGTACCTGCCCGTGAACCAGGCCGCTGTAGCTGCGTCGGGATTGGCGTCCAGCCGGGCCGTGACCGATGAATTGTTCCAGTCGTTGTTGAAGTCGTATGTCCCTTCAGTTGCCGCCATCGACCCGGCCACACCCCAGCCGATGGTGCTGCTGCCGCCGCGCACGCTTGCGCCCGTCTCGCGGGTGCCGAATGTGCCCGCCCGCGCGGTCACCGTGGCGCTCCGGTCACCACCGCTCCGAGTGACGATGTTCACCACGCCGGTGACTGCGTCGGTACCGTGGGTAACGCTGGCCGGTCCGCTGACGATCTCGACCCTGTCGACGCCGTCGAGCGTGAGCGTCGCGAAGTCGAACGACCCGCCGGCCTCGTTGACCGGCACGCCGTCCACCAGCACCTTCACGTAGTCGCTCTCTCCTCCCCTGACGAACAGGGAGGTCACGCCGCCAAAGCTCCCGCTCTGGATTACCTGTACACCGGGCACCATCCTCAGCGCATCCTGCACCAGGTGGACACCGCTGGCCCGGAGCTCGGCGCCGGACAGCACCGTCATCGTGGCACTCACTGCATCGGGCCGGAGCGGAACCTGCGCCGCCGAGACCACGATGTCGGGTAGTTGGTATGGCTCGTTGCCCTCCTGGGCCAGGAGCGCGGATGGCGTCAGCAACGCCAGGATCACAGCCGCCTTGCGGCACGCAACTACGACATGCACTGGGGTCTCCATTCAGATGGTGCCGGAGCCTGGGGGCCGGCGAAGGGGTATCACCTGGGGCGCTCCGTCAGGTGTGGCCGAAACCGCCACCGGCCACTCGAACACCCGGGAGAGAATCGGTGCGGAGAGAACGTCGTCGGGGCTGCCAAGGGCGGCGGACTTGCCATCGCTCATGAGGAGAATCCTGTCTGCGAACCGGGCGGCGAGGTTCAGGCCGTGGGTGATGATCATCGCCGCCAGCCCCTGGTCGGCCAGGCCACGCACCAGCTCGAACAGCTCCATCTCGTGGCGCACATCCAGCGATGTGGTCGGCTCGTCCAGCACCAGCGCTCGCGGCTGTCCCGCCAGCGCGCGAGCCAGTCGCACCCGCTGCCATTCACCGCCGGAAAGCTGGTCCACTCGCCTCTCTGCCAGCTGCGCCACATCACAGCGGTCAAGCGCCCGCGCCACCGCCTCCCTGTCCTCGGCGCGCACGGCGCTCAAGGGACCCAGCCGGGCATAACGGCCCAGCATCACTGTCTCGCTCACCCGCAGCGGAAAGGTGATGTCCTCCCGTTGCGGCACCACACCCACCGCCGCTGCGAGCTCGGCCGGCGCCCACTGCGCCACGTCCCTGCCGTCAACGGTGGCGGTTCCGCGAAGCGGGTGCAGCACGCCGAGCATGCCCCTCATCAGCGTGGACTTGCCACTGCCGTTGGGTCCGGTGATGCACACCAGCTCGCCCCCGTTGACCGAAAGCGAGACGCCGCTCACCGCCGCACGACTCCCGGTGCGGTAGCTGAGCGTGAGGTCGTGGCACGCGAGCATCAGGCGAGCGACTTCCTGAGGAGGAGCGCGAACAGCGGCACGCCCACAAGGGCGGTGACGACCCCCACCGGCAATTCGACCGGACGAAGCACCGTACGCGCCACCACATCTGCCAGCACCAGGAATCCGCCACCAGCCAGGAAGGCTGCCGGCAGGAGGATCCGATGGGTGGGACTCCATGCGCGGCGAACGGCGTGGGGAATGACGAGGCCCACGAAGCCGATGATGCCGCAGGTTGCCACGCCCGCCGCGGTCAGGAGCGAGGCTGCGAGGTAGATGCGGCGGCGCAGGCGCTCGACATCCGCGCCGAGGTGGCGCGCAGGCTCCTCGCCCAGCGCCAGCAGGTCGAGCCCCCTCGCGGCCAGCAGGAGCAGGCCCAGCGGCACGACGGCGTAGGCAGCGAACAGGACCAGGGCCGGCCACGACGCGGAAGAGAATCCGCCCAGCAACCAGAGAAAGGCATTTCGGAGCCGGGGCGCGTCCGAGAGGGCGATGATGGCGCTCATCAGGGCGGCGGCGAACGAGCCGACGACAACGCCAGCCAGGAGCAGCACCAGTGGGTCGAGCCTTCGGCCCGCGACCATGCTCAGCCGGTATACCAGCGCAACTGCGATGAGTGAGCCGGCAAAGGCGGCGATCGGGACTGCCCAGGGCGAACCGCCACCGAACGCGATCGCCAGCACTGCCCCGAGCCCGGCACCGCCAGAGAGGCCCAGCAGGTACGGGTCGGCCAGCGGGTTTCGCACCAGGGCCTGAAGTGCAGCGCCGCTGACCGCAAGGCTTCCGCCAACCAGGAAAGCCAGCAGAACGCGGGGGATTCTCAGTTCTCGAACGATCACGCCAGCCTCGCCGCCGCCGTGCAGCAGTCCGTCCAGCAGGACGGACGGCGGGATCGACACCGAGCCAAGCGCCACTCCCAGCAGCAGCACCACCAGGGTGGCGAAAGAGAGTCCCAGCCAGCGGCTCATGGCAGCGCCGCCAGCGACGACGCCAGCTCGCGAACCGCGGCGGGCGAGCGCGGACCGGGGTGTGCGAACTCCGAGCCCGAGGCGAACACGAACCTGCGCTCCCGCACGGCCTCAACCGTCTGCCACTCGGGCCGGCTGGCAAAGCCGGGAGTGGAATCGCCCAGCACGAGAATCGCATCCGGGTGTCGCGCCACCACCGACTCGATGCTCACAGGCCCCGAGGAGGTGGGGAGGTCGTCGTAGATGTTCCGTCCGCCGGCCCTGGACAGCAGTTCCGAGAGATAGCTGCCAACTCCGACTGTCATGGGTGGTTCGGCCCACACCAGCAGGAAGACCGATGGAGGCGAGTCGGGCCGCGACACCGTCGCGCGGGAAAGCTCGTCCCCGAAGCGCTGCCCGACTTCGGCAGCTGCCTGCTGGTGACCGGTGAGCCTGCCCAGCACCTCGGCCACGCGGGGGACGTCCTCGAGAAGGTCGGTGCGAAGCTGGACGGTCGCGATGCCCATGCCCCTGAGCCGCGAGGCCGTGGCGGCGTTCCGTCCAGAGGGATACAGAATGACCAGTTCCGGGTCCTGGCCCAGTATCGCCTCGATGTTGGGAGCGATGCCGTCGCCCAGGTTGGTCACCCCAAGGGCTTCGGCCGGGTAGTCGCACCAGGTGGTGCGGCCGACGACCGCGTCGCCCGCGCCTATCGCGAACAGCAGCTCGGTCGTGGCCGGTATGAGCGAGACCACGCGGGTGACGGCAGAGGAGAGCCGGGTGGTGTCCCCGGCGTCATCGACCACGACGACATTGCCATCCGCGACAGGTGCAGGGCGCCGACATGCCGCCGCGCCGAGCAGCCAGAGGGCCAGCAATGATGCCAGAAGGAATGGGAACCGCAGGATGGAGCCTCCCGACCCTCCCCCGAGGGCTGCATGGGTGGATCGAACGCAGAGGTCTCCTGGCTTCGGGCCCTCGGCCGCCTTCCCGGTTTCCCAGTGGCGTGATGGACGAGGTGTTGTTGCCCGTTACAGTGGCGGGGCCGCGCCGGATTTGCACCGGCTTCCGAGTAGCTGCGCTCGGTACAACGATTGTGGCGGGATTCTAGCGGCGCTGACGTCGCTCCGCAAGCAAGCGTGCCAGTGCATCCTTGAGCCGCGCGCGCTCCACCTGGTACGCACTGGCCGCAGGTGAGTCGGGTGAAGCGTCGCGATGGGCAGCGTCGAGCCGGGCGATCCGGTCCACCAGCGTCTCCGGCCCTTCCCGCCGGAACTCCTCCATCTGGCCCCGGCTCCGGAGCGCGCGCCAAAGTGCCCACAACATCGCGAGCGCGATCAGGCCGACGAGCACGGGCAGCACCGCAGTCCCCACCTTCCAGGGCGCGGGCACCTTCAGCAGAATCGAGTCTCCGGCGGCAACGGCGCCGGCCCACCGGCGGAAGCTCCGGCCGTCGATGGTGGTGGAGTCGGCCTGCTCGAGCGATGCGGCAACGACAGTCGCGGCATCTTCTTCCACCAGCAGCTCCACACCCGATGCCCGCTGGCTGAAGGGCCACACGATGGTGCCGTCCGCGCGCGGCAGCGCGTAACGCAGCGTCAGCTGGCGGTCGCCCGGTGCCAGCGGCGCGAAGACCGACACGGCTGAAGGACCCTGGACCACCGCTTCGTGCGAGAGCTCCCCGGGCTCGGCGACGAAGCGGTCGGCCGATCCCGGCAGGCCGAAGCTCCACGTCGGCGTCAGCGAGTCGGGGGCCACCCGGGTGAACGCACTCTGGTTGGTGATTGTCAGAAGCTCGACAACGGTGCGGAACCCATCCGCCTCGGGCGCGCTCACCACAATGAACCGGGACGTCAACTCGACTGGCGCCGACGATGAAGTGTCGTGCACGACCAGCGTCAGCGGCTGATTGGGGACCGCCGGGTTGGTGCTGAGCGGAGGAGAGAAGTACTGGATGCCGGCGTGCTCGGCCGTGATGATATGCAGCCCGGTCGTGTCAGCGGGATAGGTGAAGCCGAAGCGCCCGTCGTTGCCGGTGCGCACCGAATCCAGCGGTCCCTGGCGGTCGCGGCCCACCCGGTGCAGCACGACCCAGCTGCCGGACGCAGGTGCGGTGTCCTGGCCCACCCGGAGCACCCGCCCGTCCAGCCGCATCGCTTGCTGTGCCTGTACGGATGCTGGTGCGAGGCACAGCACTGACAGCAGCAAGACAGGCGCACCGGCCCGGGGCACCAGCCGTCTACGGCGTGAACTTGCCGAAATCCTGGGGATCGAGCTTCTCGAGATACTGGCGGAGGCGCTCGGCCTCGGCAGAGGGATCGGGCGAGGGCACCTCGGATCCGCTGTCGCCATCGCCCAGGAGGTCGTCGCTGGTGAAGATCGGCGCGCCGCAGCGGAGCGCGATGGCAATGCTGTCGCTGGGACGGGCGTCCACCTGGAATACATCCTCACCCCTCAGGATCATCAGCTCGGCGAAGTACGTGTTCTCCCTGACCGCGCTGATCACCACCCGGCGGAGATTTCCGCCCAGTCCGCCAATGACCTGCTTCAGGAGGTCATGGGTCATGGGTCGGGCGGCCTTGACCCCCTGCAGCTCCATCGCGATGGCACTCGCCTCCGCCGGCCCGATCCAGATTGGCAGCACGCGCGAGCCGTCCTTCTCGCGCAGGATCACCACCGGGCTGTTGTTGGTCCGGTCCACGCCGAGGTGAGCCACCGTCACTTCCCGCATGATCGCCTAGCGGACCGCGCTCAGCAGGTCCTTCACCTTGGTGGACTCTTCCCAGGTGAAGAAGTCGTACTGCCGCTTCGTGCGACCGTCGAGCCCGTGGTATTTCGCAGAGTACGGCTTGCGCCCAAAGTGACCATATGCCGCTGTCGGGGAGTAGATGGGACGCTTGAGCTTGAGCGCGGCGATGATACCCTTGGGCGTCAGGTCGAATACCTCGCGGACCGCCTGCTCCAGCCGGGCGTCCGGCACCTCGCCGGTGCCGAAGGTGTCGACCATGA
>LLBY010016072.1_pt5 | contig 10964 bp, 12 predicted proteins | sample 1489401 | NCBI WGS metagenome assembly LLBY01 (sample SAMN04092656, study PRJNA295927) | soil metagenome | biome: Soil prokaryotic community; feature: Bulk soil; isolation source: soil from tomato rhizosphere | host: tomato cultivar Hawaii 7996 | place: South Korea | collected 2011-11-01 | reverse complement strand
CGCCGCGCAAAGACGGCGGCGCACAATTACACGCCTACGCGCAACAATACGCCAGCGCACTGGAGCAGCAGGCGGCGCGTGCACCGCTGCAGTGGTTTAATTTTTATCCCTACTGGGCCAGCAGCCAATCGGCAACAGAGTCGGTAGCAAAAGCAGAGGCAGCCGCGCATGATTGATGGTCGCATTTACGAGTTAATTCCCCATCGCGAACCCATGCTGTTAATTAATCGCGTGATTGAATTGGGGCAGAATTTTTCCTGCGCGGAAATTACCATCAGCGAACGTTCGTCATTTTTTATTGCAGGCAAAGGTGTACCCAGCTGGATTGGTGTGGAATACATGGGGCAGACCGCCGCATTGATTGCCGGTTATCAATTGCAGCAGGGCACAGTGGCGCCGCATTTAGGTTTGTTATTGGGCACGCGCAAATACGAAGCGTTTGTACCTTATTTTCGCGCCGGTGATCTATTGCAAGTACGCTGCAGCGAAGTCGCGGTGGTGGGCGATAGCCTCGCCAATTTCCAGTGCGAGATTATCAACCTGCGCGATCACAGCCGCTGCGCGTCCGCCAAATTATCGGTATTTCGCAAGCCGCTCACAGACCAGCTACAACAACAGGAACAGCAGGAAATTCCATCAACAACAGGAGCAAGTGCGTGACTAAACGTGTCGCAATTACCGGCGCCGGTGCTATTTCCGCACTGGGTCACGAGTGGAAAACTATCCGCGCCAATATTTTGCAATTAAAAAATCGCGTGCGTTACATGCACGAGTGGGATCAATACCCGGAATTGCAAACCCGCCTTGCATCACCCGTGGATGATTTTATTTTGCCCGCCCATTACACCCAGAAAAAAAAGCGCGGCATGGGCCGAGTGGCGCAAATGGCAGTGGCCGCAACCGAACAGGCATTAATTCACGCAGGCTTATTTAAAGATCCGCTTATCAGCAGTGACGCGACCGGCGTAGCTTACGGCTCTGCCACTGGCAGTAGCGACGCAGCGATGGAATTTTTTGGCCTGCTTGAACACAAATCCATGGCCAAATTAAATGGCACCACGTATTTGCGCATGATGAGCCACTCGGCGGCAGTCAACATCAGCGTGCTCTTTGGCACCTGCGGGCGCATGTACACCACCAGCAGCGCCTGTACCGCAGGCAGCCAAGGCATTGGTTTTGCCTATGAAGCGATTTGCAGCGGCCAGCAGACCATTATGATCGCCGGCGGCGCCGAAGAACTCTGCCCCACCCAAGCCGCAGTGTTTGATACGGTTTATTCCGCGAGTTTAAAAAATGCCACGCCGGAATTATCGCCGCGCGCGTTTGACCCGCAGCGCGATGGTTTGGTATTAGGTGAAGGCGCCTGCACCTTAATTTTGGAAGACTGGGACCACGCCGTTGCGCGCGGTGCAAATATCCTGGCGGAAATTGTCGGTTTTGCCACCAATTGCGACGGCAATCATTTAGTGCGCCCCAATCAGGCAACCATGGCAAAAGTCATGCAAAAAAGTTTGCAGGACGCACAGTTAAATGCCGAACAAATCCACTACATTTCCGGCCACGGCACTGCCACAGTACACGGCGATATCGCCGAATCACTCGCCACCCAACAAGTCATGGGCAGCCATATTCCCTTTAGCAGTTTAAAAAGTTATATCGGCCACAGCCTCGGCGCCTGCGGCTCATTAGAGGCCTGGCTCGGCATAGAAATGATGAATGAAAACTGGTTCTCGCCCAATTTAAATTTGGATGATGTGGATGAAAACTGCGGCCAGCTGGATTACATCAGAAATGAAGTGCGCGAATTACAAGCGCAGTATTTTATGAGTAATAACTTCGCCTTCGGTGGCGTTAATACCTCGCTGATTTTTAAGCGGGTATAAAAAATCCCCCTTGAAAAAAGGGGGATTCGTTTTTACCTTAACACATGCCCCCATTCACACTAATCACCTGCCGGGTAATATAACCCGCTGCATCGGACATTAAAAAACTCACTGTGGCGGCCACATCATCCACTTTGCCGAAGCGTTGCATGGGAATTAATTTCATCGCTTCATCGTGATAAATGCCTTCGATCATATCGGTTTCAATTACGCCGGGTGCAACGCAGTTAACAGTGATATTGCGTTTGGCCAACTCAATCGCCAAGGCTTTGGTGGCACCGATAATGCCCGCTTTGGCGGCGCTGTAATTGGTTTGGCCGCGATTGCCAATCACACCAGACACCGATGACAAGGTAACAATGCGGCCGCCTTTGCGCAGGCGAATCATCGGCATTACCAGCGGATACAACACGTTGTAAAACGCATCGAGATTGGTGTGAATGACTGAATCCCACTGCTCGCCGGTAAGCGCAGGAAAGGCGTTGTCGGCGGCGATACCGGCGTTGCACACCACGCCGTAAAAGGCGCCGTTTGCGTCAATATCCGCGAGCAAAGTCTCGCTCACTTTTTCGCGCTCGCACACATCAAACTGAATCAAACTGGCGCTACCGCCATTGGCAATAATTTCTGCGACCACCGCTTCGGCTTCGGTTTTACCGGAGCGATAATGCACACACACATCAAACCCATCGGCGCCGAGTTTTAAGGCGCAGGCTTTACCTATGCCACGGCTGGCACCAGTCACCAGAACACGTTGTTTACTCATTATTTTAGCCCCTAGTTGATGTACAAAAAAGAAAGCAGGGTGAGCGCGCTATTGTTTACTTGCCGACCACTTGCGACTGGCCAGCATTAACGCACCCAGCAAGTTAAAACAGCTGCCCATAAACAGCGCAATACCAAAGGCGCTTACCGCCGGCAAAATACTCAAGCCCAATAAGCCGAAAGATAAAAGATTAGTAGTCGACGAAATTGCCACAGCCGATAAAGTTTCTACGGTATTGTCAGCCATTTCGGCGATAAAAATAACATAATCCATACCCAGCCCAACCACCAAAAACAAGGCCATCACATGAAACAATGTGAGCGGAATATCCAACAGTGCCAACAAAATCAAACTGGCTGCCACCGCAAATAACGGAATGGCAATTAGCTGTAACATTTTTTTCCAGTGATAGCGGGTGAGCAACAACAGCGCCATTAACAATAAGGCCAATAACAACAATTCCATTGAGGAATGGCGCAGCAGTTTCATGGACATCTCCGAGTCCTGCATGGCGCTGAAAAAAAATGCCCCTTCAAACGCAGCAAGTTTTTCCGCTATCACATCGGTATCCATACCTTTGGGAATTAACAGAAATGCATTTAATGCAGTGTCATTCTGAATCCACAGCGGTGGCAACGCGGCTTCATGATCGGTAAAAAAATCGGCCGGATTCAATAGATTATTTTCCTGCTGGGCATAGGCGAGTGATAAATTGGCTGCCGATATTTCGTTGAGTTCATGACGATCAATAAATTGCTGTGCGAGCGGGTTCGCACCATAAAGCTGTTGATTAAGCTGATAATTGGCTTGCTGCTCACGGGGGGAAGGAAAAAATTGCTGCACTCCTAATAACTGCCCCTGCTCGCCCAACAACCCTTGAACAGCGGCGATACGATCATAGACCTGCTGTGCACTGTCGCCCTGCACTACAATAAAACTGGCTGGCTCGTGACTGGCAACCCAGGCGCCGACTTGTTTCTCCTGCTCAATTAACTGGGGGTTGGCTGCAAAAAAACTGCGCGGATTGTCGCTAACAGGCCATTCAAAATCGTTTACAAAAAAACCACTCAGCAAAAATACAGCGATTAGCGGCGCAATCCCACGCGAAGGAAATTTTCCGAACAAGCGCAACAACCCCTTAACTATTTTCTGCAAACTTGAATCGTATACTTTTACGCCCTTGGTTAAGTAATGTCCCAGGGCAATTACCATCAACCAGGCATATACCAGCCCTAACACGGCAAATACCGCCACCTGTTGCAGTGCCGCCAAGCCCGACCAGGCCAGCGCACTAAAACCAATCACACTGGTGAGTAAACTTAAAAATAAAGCGCGGTAAAGCGGCAGGCGATTTTCACTTTGCGGATGGTGAGCCTGAAAATAATAAAAATGCAGTGCGTAATCCACCACTACACCAATCAAACTGGAGCCAAATACCAGAGTGAGTACATGAATCGAACCAAACCAGAAATGACAGACAGCAAATGCAAACGCCAAGCCCATGCCAATCGACAACGCAGGCAAGAGCAGTGCACGCGGACCGCGAAATACCCAGAGGATTAACAGCAGCACACCAATCATCGAACCCGTGCTAATAGTATCTATATCGGCGCGGGCCGACTGCGCAGCATCGGCGGCAAAAAATAAAATGCCCGATTGAATAATTTCCACGTCGGGATATTCATTTTTTAACTGCGCCATAAATTGCTTGATACTCAGCAGCGCCAGATCCTGCTGATTCATTTCCAATGCGTCGCTGTTTATTTGCAACTGATGTGCAGCAATAAAAAGTGTTTGTTGACCGCGTATTACTGCTTGTATTTCATCGCTATTGGTTAAGGCCATACGATCCAATAAACCCAGTGCATATTCATTGGCAAAGCCCAACGGGTCAGTGGTGAGTGGCAATAAACGCACTGCGCCGCCCGCCCCATACAAATTAGTTTGCGCCAAGGCGAGTATTTTTTCGGCATCGCCCTCGGCCAATGTCGCCTGCGCCTCGGAACCAAGAATATGAAAGGGATGCATTTGCAGCTGATTTATGTAGCGCTCGATCAACTCGCTGCGATCAACATAGGCGATAGTACCGGCATCGGTTTCGATCATCGCGCGCAGCGCATCGCTGGCGTCGGCGAGCCGCTCTTCATCCGGGTGGGCCAATACCAATATAAATTGTTGCGCCGCATCGGCCGACATTTTATTGAGCGCGTGATTGACGGCCGCGTCCAGGGTAAACGAAGGTGACAAGCTGCGCAGATTGGTATCTATCTGCAGGCCGCTGCGGTTGATTGCCCAAAAACAATACAGCGCCACCAGTGTTAGCAATAGCAGAGCCGCGCTGCACCAGCGGCGATAAAGTTGCTGCGTCATAACGCGTCCACTTAAATAAAAATCAGGGAGTTAATAATTGCGCGCAAGCTAATGCCACCGGCGCTGTGGCCAACAGTTGCACGCATTGATCGGCATTGAGTGATGGCAGAGGTTGCAACTCATACACACGAATTGCAGTGTATTCATCGCCCTGGTGTTGCAGGCGAATAGTGACTGCATCACTGCTGCGAGTAATGTGGATATGGCGCAAGAATTTTTCCATGCGCTTTTTGCGCGGTGTTAATTGAATACCTGTATCGCTTGCCACTATGGCAAAGGTTTTTTCCAGGTAAGCACTATTACCGCCGAGCAAATGATTGAGCATTTGCCCCAGCTGACGTTGCACAGCGCCAGAGAGTTTTTGACTGCTGCCGTCAGCGCGCATCAAATGGGTTGTGCCCTGTAATTGATAGACCAGTGTTTCCTGCAGCGGCGCAGCGGTATGCCAGAGCAAACCTTTATCGCAAGCAAATGCAAAACTGCCTTCGGTCTCCAACAATTTATTAATGCCGGCGATGGATTTTTGTTGCTTGTACAGACCGGTTTGATAACAACTTTCCGGTAAATAGTGTTTGAGTAATTCCGCAGGATTAACTTGCGCATTTGCAGCGCGGCCATCCGCCATCGCACTATTGGCAATGACGCTGAATAACAACAGGCAAGCCAGAGTGGGTCGCATCATTATTTTCATAGAAATTTGCGCCGCAGGGTTTAGGGTAACAGGGGTTTTACTTTTTCGAGTAACGCATCGGGGCTGCCGATGCGCAACAGCTTGGTCTTGGCATCCACCGCCGCTTGCACTGTGTGCGCTTTACTCAAGAGGGCACCACTTGCCGCGTCGCGAATCAGATAATGAATTTTCAGGCGGTATTCCCACTCCACCAAATTCGCCGTCACTATCACTTGCTGCTCAAATACCAGTGGCTGCAAGTATTGGATTTGCATATCCACAATCGGGAACATAAAACCCGAATTTTTCATATCGGTATAGTTGTAACCGAGTTTATCGAGCAGATTGCAGCGCGCCACTTCCAGATATTTGCAGTAGTGGCCATGCCACACAATGTTCATGGAATCCACATCAAAAAACGGCACAGTGATGGCAGTATCCACACTGAGCAGTGCAGCGGGTTCGCGGCGGCGTGGCATTAGTGAGCGGCCTGACCTTGAGCGTTTTCCTGACTTAAAAACGCCAGAATGGCATCAATTAAATCGCCGATGGTTTTTACCTGGTGGAAATTTTCCAGGGTGATTTTTTTGGCGGTAATGGATTTTAATTCGATCATCAAATTCACCGCATCGATGCTGTCGATATCCAGATCTTCACGCAGGCGCGAGTCCAGGGTAATGGAGCCTGGCTCCACATCAAATTGCTCTTGCAGTATGTCGGCAATGCGTGTCAACAGGCTGTCACGGGTATGAATCATAGTGGGAATCTTTTGCTAACTCTTTTTTAGGGTGACGCGCTCGGGACGGCGTCCATTAGGTAGCGCTGGGCGCGACCGGCGCGCGATTATACAAGCTTTAGCGCTGCTTCTGCAGTTCATCGCGCTGGCAGTTATTCAGCCCATCGCGCAAGCACTGGTAAAGCGCCGCGGTAAGTGCACGGGCCTGCAGACCGGGCGGCTGACTGGAGTCAACCAGCGCCGCCAACTCCAGTGGCGGCAGTACCCGCAGGATAAAATGCGGCGGGCGATGGGGTATGTGATACCAGGGCTCCCGCTTGCGCAGGGTTAGCGGTGAACAATAAATCACTACCGGCAGCAATGGGCAAGCCGCCGCCAGCGCAATATTGGCGGCGCCGCGTTTCAGTGTGAGCTCATCGCCCTCAGTGCGCGTGCCCTCGGGGAAAATCATCAGGGTTTCACCGGCGCGCAGGGCGGCAGCGGCTTTTTCCACAAGTTCCACGCCCACTTCGTCATTGGGAATATAACCGGCCAGCGCCACTATCCAGCAGGTAATGGGGTTGTGGGCCATGGCGGCTTTGACGATAAACGTCGCATTGGGCATCACCGACATCAGCAGTACCGCATCGAGCAGTGTGGGGTGATTAGCCACCACCAACACCCCCGGCTGGTTCAGCGCCGCGACTCCGTCAAACTCCACCGTGAGCAACCCCAGGCTGCGCATAATCGCCACATACAGCCGCACCCAGCGCTGGATGCTGTGGCGCGCCAGATGGCGACGACGGGTTTCCGACCAGGGCAATAAGCGGATCAGCGGTGCCAGCAATAGTGCCAGCAGCAAGGCGCCAGCGGCAAACAGCGCGATGGAGAAAGCCGTTGCCAGCAGGCGCCAGAAGCGATTGAGCTGACTCATACCCCAGGTGAAGCCAGGGCTTCAATTTCCACCAGCAGCTGGCTGCGGCAGATATCGGCGTGGATAAAATTTACAGCATCAGCAGGCAGGCGCGCGCCTAAAAAAGCCTGGGCCGCCGCCACATCCTGCGCGTGGCGCAGATAGACGCGGATCGCACTCAGTTCGGCATCCGCTTGCTCCACGTGCAGCAGCAGGTGCTGGATATTGTCGAGGGTGATTGCCAACTGCTGCTGCAAATCGCCCACCGCCTGGGTGTTATGGCCGATGATGCTGGCAGTGCCGGAAATAAATACCTGCTCCCGGCTGCGCAGCGCAAGGCTGGTGGCGCGGGCAAAACTGGGGCTGGTCGGGCCGTATTCACGCGGGTATTGATAGGCCGGTTGCTGGCGTGGATTTTCGTGGTGCACCCCGGAATTGCGTCCGGCCAGCAAATAAATCACCGCACCCTTGGTGTGGTGCCCGAGCGCCGAAGCAGCGGGATACTCCTGCGGCGCCACATGGTAATCATCAAACGCGCGCTGGCGGCCAACGCAGAATTTCTTGTACTCCTCGCGGTCGCCATCCCCGCGATTAATATCGGGCATAAAGTTCCAGATGCGGAAGGGATAGGGAAAGCCCTTGGCCTGAATCACGCGAAACAGGCGGCCATAGGCCACTTCGGTAGCGGCCTCTATGTCGCTGCAATCATCCGGTGCAATCCAGGTGGCGACGCAGAGTACATCCTCAATCAGGCTCCAGTGACAGTGTTCGTCCACCCCGCGCTGGGCGACTGAATCGCCGTAGCGAATCACCTCCCAAGGTTGATCGCTGAGCGAGGGCATACCCAGCGGGATAATGCCCGGCTGCGCGCCCGGCACACAGGCGTCGCCAAAGTTCACCAAGGCCAAAACACCCGGTTGGGTGAGCAGTTGGTTGGTGTCTGGCACCGCACTGGCGGGCAGATAGTGCTGGCGAAGCATAGGCATAACAGTGTCTTATGGTTGGGGGCTGAGTGACGTGAAAGGCCGCGAGTTTACCCAAAAACCCCCGTTAGGTTAAGGTAAGTCTCAGGCAGTGCGGGTGATTTTGGGGCACAAAGCCGCTAAACTGCGCCGCTTTTCATCGACGATTGGCCGATAACGCCGATCCATCACAATAACATCGAGGTATCTATGTCTGCGCAAACCGCTGCCCAATTGGAAATGGCCGAATTACTGGTAGAAGCACTGAATCTGGAAGATATAGCGGCGAGTGAGATAGCACCGGATGAATCCTTATTTGGCGATGGCCTGGGGCTGGATTCCATCGACGCACTCGAAATCGCCCTCGCCATTTCGCAAAAATACGGCGTGCAAATGCAAGCCGACGACGAGCGCACCCGCAAGGCCTTTGCCACCCTCGCCTCACTGGCCGAGTTTGTACAGACCAATAGCAATAAGTAAGCGCTAACCTTCGTGTTATGCCCAGCGACTCCGCGATGACCGCCAAGCAACCCCCTGCCCAGCTGCCCTTACTGGAGCGCCGGGTGGAGGATTGTTTCGCCCATCTCAGTAGCGCTCTAAGCCCATTGGGCGGCGCGGCGGGCGAGATCAGTGTCGACGAGTTTATCGGCCAGGTATTAGCCCTGGCCGAGCGCCTGCCCGAGGCGGGTTTTGCCATCAACCTGTGCGACAACCGCTACTTATTCACCCTCGGCTTTTGCGCCGCGCTGGTGCGCGGGCAGACGAACCTGCTGCCGCAGAACCGCGCCTCGGCCACCCAAGCGCTGCTGCGCGAGCAATATCCCGCTAGTTATGTGCTGCACGACGGCTTGGAAAACCTGCTCGACTCCTGCCCGCAGTTCAACCTTAACGAAACCGATTTACGCGCCGACGCTTGCCGCGACATTCCGCAGATATGCGCCGACCAACTTGCCGCCATCGCCTTTACCTCCGGCTCCACCGGCCAACCCAAAACCAACCTCAAACCCTGGCACACCTTTGTCACCAGCAGCCGCATGAACGCACAGGCAATGCTGGGCGATGACTACCGCGAACAGCTGCGTTTCGCCCTCGCCAATGTGCCCGCCCAACATATGTGGGGGCTGGAAACCTCCCTGCTACTGCCGCTGTTTAGCCGCCTGTGCATTAGCGATGCGCGCCCGCTGTTTCCGCTCGATGTCGCCCAAGCACTGCAACCATTACCGGCGCCGCGTTTGCTGATCAGTACCCCAGTTCACCTAAGGGCACTGGTGCACAGCGGTGTGGCCATGCCGCCCGTCAAACAAATACTCTGCGCCACCGCGCCGCTGTCGCAAGACTTGGCGCAGGCAGCAGAAAGCTGTTTTGCGGGTGAGTTAATTGAAGTTTACGGCTGCAGTGAAGTGGGTTCCATGGCGCGCCGCCGCAGCGCACAAACGGATCTGTGGCAGCTATTTGATGGCTTGGAATTGGCACAGGATTTATCGGTGATTCGCGGCAGCCACCTGCCGCAAGAGCAGCCGCTACAAGACCGGATTGAAACCGCGGATGGCCGCCACTTCCGCCTGCTCGGGCGCAGCGACGACATGATCGAAATCGCCGGCAAACGCGGCTCGCTAGTGGAGATGAACAAACTGCTGCTCGCCACCCCGGGCGTGGTAGATGGCGTGGTATTTATGCCGGAAGCGGGTCAACAAACCGTGACCCGCCCGGTCGCTTTAGTGGTCGGTACAGACATCACCAAACAACAACTCAGCGCCCGTTTTGCCGCGCACCTGGATCCGGTATTTATGCCGCGCCCACTGCTGATGGTGGATGCCCTACCGCGCGAAGAAAACGGCAAATTGCCGCGCGCTAAGCTGTTGGCGTTTTATCACGAATTACGCAACAAATAAGCATCACCCGAGAATCTTAAACCGCCATTCCCTAATATCTTCAACCGCCATTTCCCAGTATTTTCAACCGATAATCCCCCAGCAACTCGCGCTCAGCATCACTAATCCCAAGCTCAGGTGCATCACCCAACATATCCCGAACCGCTTCTGCCACCTGTTCTACCAGTGCCATATTGCGCGCCAATTCTTCCGGCAGCGGTAATACCGGCGCCTCCATCAACACCTTGTTAAAAAACTGCAGGCAGGGGATTTGGTATTGATCCATAAACACGCCGCGATTGGGCAGCTGTAAACGGCGCTCAGCGCGGGTGCGGAACAGGGCTTGAATGGATTGGTTGAGCTGCTGGGCTTTTTGCAATTCACCCGCCAGCGGGCGGATGCGCTCAAAGTCGCACAGGGCGTCGCGGAAATACAGCAGCGAGAGCACACCCCAGTAATAGCTGTAATCCCACAGGAGTTTTAACCCCATCATCACCCGGTCGCCAAAACCGCCGTACTGACCGGTGTAGAGCGACAGAGTGTTCTGGTAGATGGAGCGCAGCAGTTTTTCATACACCAGCGCCTGCACCCGAATATCCTGCCCACGGCGCTCAGCGGTGATCAGCGAACAGATAAAACCATTGGCAAAGGCGATAAAGTCGCTGCCGGGTGAATAAAAGGGGTCGGCAAACAGACCGGCCTCACCGGCAATTGCCCAGCGCTGGTCGCTGAACAGTTGTTTGCAGTCGTAGGAGTAGTCCAGCAACAGCACAAAATCGAGGAACTTGGCAGCACCTATCGCCGCCGCACAGCG
>LLBY010013204.1_pt11 | contig 10964 bp, 11 predicted proteins | sample 1489401 | NCBI WGS metagenome assembly LLBY01 (sample SAMN04092656, study PRJNA295927) | soil metagenome | biome: Soil prokaryotic community; feature: Bulk soil; isolation source: soil from tomato rhizosphere | host: tomato cultivar Hawaii 7996 | place: South Korea | collected 2011-11-01 | reverse complement strand
GCCGAGGCATCGTCGAACCTCGCCCGCTTCGACGGGATCCGTTACGGCTCGAGAGTCGATGGCGCCACCACCGAGGAGCTGATGGCGAGGACGAGGGCGGAGGGCTTCGGCCCCGAGGTGATCAGACGCATACTGCTCGGCACCTACTCCCTGTCCGCCGGCTACTACGACGCCTTCTACGGACAGGCGCAGCGGGTCCGGGCGGCCATCCAGGCCGACTTCGCCCGCGCCTATGGCGAGGTGGACGTGCTGATCTCACCGACCAGCCCCACGGTCGCCTTTGCCGCCGGCGCACGCACCGCCGACCCGCTGGCCATGTACCTCTCCGACATCTGCACCATCCCCTCCAACCTGGCCGGGCACCCGGCGGTCTCGGTGCCGATCGGGCTCGACGATGCCGGTCTCCCCATCGGGTTCCAGGTGATGGCTCCGGTGCTCGGGGAGGAGGTCATGTACCAAGTGGCCGCTGAAGTGGAGCGACAGGCGGCATTCTCGATCTCGCCCCCGCTGATGGCGGGTGGGTCGTGAGCTGGGAGCCGGTGATCGGCATCGAGGTCCACGTCGAGCTCGACACCAGGACCAAGATGTTCTGCGGCTGCCCGGTCGCCTTCGGAGGTGAGCCCAACACCAGGGTGTGCCCGACGTGTCTCGGGCTCCCCGGGGCGTTGCCGGTGCCGAACCGGGCTGCGATCGAGTCGATCATCGCCATCGGGCGCGCCCTCCACTGCCAGGTCACGGAGCGTTCCGTCTTTCATCGCAAGAACTACTTCTACGCCGACCTGCCCAAGAACTACCAGATCTCCCAGTTCGACGTGCCGGTCTGCCATGACGGCCATCTCACCATCGAGGTCGGCTCCGACACCAGACGCATCGGCATCGAGAGAGCGCACATGGAAGAGGACACCGGGAAGTCGACCCATGTCGGGAGCGGGGGCCGCATCCATGCCGCCGAGTCGACACTGCTCGATTTCAACCGTTCCGGCGTCCCGCTGGTGGAGATCGTCTCCCGACCCGATCTGAGGAGTGCAGTGGAGTCCAGGATCTATGCCCAGGAGCTGAGGTCGGTGGTGGCGGAGCTCGGGGTGTCCGATGCCCGGCTCGAGGAGGGATCGATCCGGTTCGACGCCAACGTGTCGGTCCGTCCCCGAGGAGAGAGCGCACTGGGGACCAAGGTCGAGGTCAAGAACATGAACTCCTTCCGATCACTGGAGCGAGCCGTCGACTTCGAGATCGACCGCCAGACCTCCCTCCTGAGCTCGGGGGGAGAGGTGACCCAGGAGACACGACACTGGGACGAGGAGGCGGGAGTCACCCACTCGATGCGCACCAAAGAGGGGTCTTCCGACTACCGGTACTTCACCGAGCCCGATCTGGTGCCCATGGTCCTGAGCCCGGAGTGGGTCGAAGAGGTCGAGCGACGTCTGCCCGAGCTCCCGGCCGCCCGCCGGGAGAGATATCGGGCCCAGGGCCTCGACCAGGCGACCGCAGGGGTGCTGTCCCATCTCGACCCCACACTGCGCGCCATCTACGACGAGGCCGTCCTCTCCGGGGCTCCGGCAAGGGCGGCGGCGAACTGGCTAACGGGTGAAGTCGTCGCCTGGCTGCGCCGAGGAGACACGGATCCCCGGGAGCTCAGACTGGACGGTGGCGCCCTCGCCGAGCTCATCGCCATGGTCGAAGGCGGTGTCGTCTCCAGCTCGGCGGCCAAGGACGTCCTCGACGGCGTCCTCGCCGGGGAGGGCTTGCCCACCGATGTCGCCGAGCGACGCGACCTTCTCCAGATGCGGGACACGACCGCTCTGGAGTCGGTGGTCGAAGAAGTCATCGCCGCCAACCCGCAGGCGGTGGAAGGCTTCGGGGCGGGGGAGGAGAAGGTGGTCGGATTCCTCGTCGGCCAGGTGATGAAGGCGACCCAGGGGAAGGCCGATCCCCGCCTGGTCAACGAGATGCTCCGGGAGAAGCTCGGAACCTGACCCTCTGGTGCCATGGCCGTCGGCACGCGGCGTGGTTAGCTTCAGGCTGTGACGGCCCGGCACACCAAGATCATTGCCACCCTCGGCCCCGCGGTGGCGAGCGCCGAGTCGATCCTCGCCCTGGTCGAGGCGGGCATGGATGTGGCGAGGCTGAACTTCTCCCACGGCGATCACGATCTGCACCGGGCGATGGCAGGCTGGGTCCGGGATGCCGCCCGGGAGTCGGGACGGACCGTCGCCCTGATGCAGGACATCCAGGGGCCGAAGATCCGCGTCGGGGAGTTCCCCAACGGCGGGGTGACCCTGTCTCCGGGGCAGCGAGTCGAGCTGGTGCCGGATGGGCGCACCGGGACCGAGGACCGGATCCCGGTCGGCTACCAGCCGCTTCTCGAGGACGTGGTGCCCGGTGATCGCGTGCAACTGGCCGACGGGTTGATCCGATGCGAGGTGGTGGGCACCACCAGCGACGGTCTTCTCGCCGTGGTTCGGGTGGGCGGGACCCTCACCGACCACAAGGGTGTCGCCTTCCCTGACAGCAGGCTGTCCCTGGGCAACGTCACCGAGAAGGACGAGATGGACCTCGCTTTCGGCAAGACACTGGGGATGGACTACATCGCCGCCTCGTTCGTTCGCAGCGGCGAAGACGTGAGGGTGGTGGCCGATCTCGCCGGCGACGTCCCGATCATCGCCAAGATCGAGTTGGCACAGGCGTACGAGAACCTCGACGACATCATCGAGCCCTCGTTCGGCCTGATGGTGGCCCGGGGAGACCTCGGCGTCCAGTTGCCGCTGGAGCGGATCCCGCTCATCCAGGACGAGATCCTGGCCAGGACCAATGCCGCGGGGAGGGTCTCGATCACCGCAACCGAGATGCTGGAGTCGATGACCAAGAGCCCGAGGCCGACCCGCGCCGAGGTCACCGATGTGGCGCACGCGGTGATGTCCGGGACCGACGCCGTGATGCTCTCCGGTGAGACCGCCGTCGGCGACTACCCGGTGCAGACCGTGACCGCGATGGGTGCCATCTGCATCGCCGTGGAGGAGGGAACTCTCTCCACCCGGGGCCATCACCCCATCCCCTTCGTGGGCGACGGCAACACGGTCGCCTCGGCGGTGTCCCAGGCCGCCACCGAGATCGCCGGCAATCTCGGAGTCGAGACGATCGTCGCGTTCACCGAGACCGGCAACACCGCGCGACTCGTCTCCAAGTACCGCCCCGAGGCCAGGATCGTGGCCTTCACTCCGAACGACGACACCAGGAATCGCATGGCCCTCTATTGGGGGGTCAGCCCTCACGCCTTCGAGCGGCGCACCTACACCGACGAGGAGATCGCCGCCGCCGCCGGGATCCTGGAGAAGGAGGGCATGGTGTCGAAAGGGGACCGGGTGATCATGATCGCCGGTGTGCCTCCCAACAACCGAGCGGCGACCAACCTGGTCAAGGTCCACGTCATCGGCGAGGCCGCCGGTGGCCTTGGCTCCTGAGTACGATCGATCAGCTAATGGGTCAATCCGTCGTGGTCAACAACGTGGTCGAGATGGGTGATCTCCTCCTCATCGACACCGACCGCAGCTTCACCGGTCAGGACGGAGTCGCACTCACTCCGGATCAGGCGGGGGAAGCGGTCCCGGGACGACTCGCCCGTGGCCTGTTCGACCTCGGGCTCGGGATCGATCACGTCTTCGTGCTCCAGAACACGATCACGGTCCGTCACCCCGGCGGATGGGATGAGAGCGGGAAGACGGCGGTGCAGAACGTGGTCGAGGGCTTTCTCCGCTTCTACGAGGATGACGAGGTAGAGGCGAGCAGCTAGCGCAGGAGGCACCCGCCGTCCGTCACGGGGCCGAGGAGTCTCCGGGCGGCGTGGTCGTGGTCGACGCCTCCGTTGTCGTGGTCTCCGCCGGGACCGTGGTCGTGGTGGACGGGACGGTGGTCGTCGTCGTGGGGCAGGCCGTGTTGGCGTCGGGGACCTTGCAGGGATGGACCTCGAACACGGCGAATCTGGGGGCGTATCGCACCACCCACTCCCGCTCCTCCACGACCTGATCCGGGTCCCCTCCGCGCAGGATTCGCCGGACCACGGTGACACTCCAGCCTCCGGCCTCGGTCTGGGTCTGAACCTCGGCGTCGATTCCCAGATCCGGGTTGCCGACGTATCTCGGTTCTGGCGGGTCGGTGAGCGCAAAGCGATCCGACACTTCGTTCTTGACATGCAGCGCCTCGGGCCCGCCCTCGGTGTCGGCCCAGACCCGGCTCTCGCCACCCGACTGCTCGCCTTTCAGGGTGCGACCGTCGTTCTCGCCGAATATGCGTACGGTGATCGACGTCTCGGTGTACCTGGTGTCGATCAGGATCCCGTGGTCGGTGTTGTTCCGGAATTTGAGATCGGGGTCCCGCCAGTTGAGTGTCGCCTCGACCCCCTCCGGGTACCGGGAGAAGTAATAGGAGTGGGGCTTGTGCTCCACGTCCTCGTAGCCCCCCCAGAACACCGCGTTGTAGAGGGTGGTGGTGAACTGGCTGACGCCGCCCCCCACCGTGTCCTCGAGCTCGCCGGCGATGATCGTGCCCGCCGGGAGGTAGCCCTTCTCGGCGGTGCGCTCGCCGACGTGGCCATTGAGGCTGAAGGTCTCCCCGGGGAGGACGATCGTCCCGTCGACGGCGTCGGCGATGGTGTGGATGTTCACCACCCGGTCCTGACAGCAGTCGTAGTAGGTGGTGAACGACGACACCAGGTGGTTGATCTCGAGGCTCTCCAGGTACTCGGTGGTCACCTCGGGCTCGGCGCCTTCGACGAGGGGGAGCAGGCCGACGCGCTCGATGGTCCGGCCGGCATCGGCCAGCCGTTGCGCCGTCTCGGCGGCGTCGATCACCGTCCCGCTCTCGCCGGGTGAGATGGTGATCTCGTCGCCGTCGATCTCGAACCGGGCGTCGACCGGCTCGTCCTCGACCTCGTCCCGGATCTCGTCCAGATACCCGTCGATGGTGTCGGTGTCGAAGGAGATCACGATCCTGGGCTCGCTCTCGGTGACGGTCTGAGACCGGAACGCCCCCACCAGCTGATCGGTGGTGAACACCAACTCGTTCTCGTCGTTGATCAGCCGGATCGGGCCCTCGAGGACGCGCTCCGCCTCGTCGACCGCCCGGTCCACGTCCGCATCGGTGAGCTGGGGGACGATGGTGGTGGTCGGGATGGTGGTCTGTTGCGGGTCGATGGCGAGCATGGTGGCCTCGACCACCTCGAGCGCACCCGGGCGGTCGACGCCGGTGCCGACCTCGGGGTATTCGGGTGTGGGCTGACCGTCGACCAAGGTCACACCTCCGGGGGTGGCAGGGAGGGCGATCACCTCCGAATCCCAGGTGTCGAACACCTCGTTCACGTCCGCCTCGTCGATGCTGCCCCGCACCGGGATGTTCACCGTCTCGAAGATGTGAGACACCCACCAGGCGAACTCGGAGATCGGGTTTCCCCCGCGACCGACCAGCATCGCCTCGTCCGCGATCGCCTGCTCGTCGATGTCGAGACCGGTTTCCGGCGGCTGGATGCTGACGAACTTGCCCTCGATGCTGAACACAGCCGGTCGGTTGAGGAAGGTGTCCTCGACTGCGACGAGGGCGGTCAGTGCCTGCTCCTCGTCGAGGCCACCGATGGGGGTGCCGGCGACATCCACCCTTCCCATGACCTCGCCTCTGGACATGAGACGGGTGAGCCCGTAACAGCCGAGGATGAGGACCAAGACGGCGGCGACGGCCAAGGCGAGCGCGCGAAGCGAGAATTTGGGTGCAAAACGGTGCTTGTTCATGGAGAAGGTCGCCCCAAATCGACCTTGGCCCGGGAGCGTCGATAGTAACGAATTCAGGGGGTTTAACCGAAAGCGCGCTCCCGTCGTCTACCCTCGCCGGCAGTGTCGATCGTGTTCCCCGAAGTCGTGGATGGGGACGAGATCAGGGTCTCGGCAACGACGTACGTCACCTATCTGAAGTGCCCCGAGCAGGCCGCCGCCCGGCTCCAGGGCGTGTACGGACCCGACAGCCGCTCCTCGTTCCTGGGGTCTCTCGCCCATCGGGTCTTCAGCCGTCACCTGAGCACGGGCCCGATCAGGGACGAGGACTTCGCCCAGGTGTGCCGGGAGGAGATCGGGGGATCGACCCTCAACAACAAGCTCGGTGCCCTGGGAAACAAGCCATCGGTTCTCAAGGGGTTGATCGAGGAGGCCCGGGCGCTCTACGAGCGCTTCGTCAGGCTTCCCGAGGAGGGCTTCGAGGGTTCGGAACGGGTCATCGAGGCCAGCCCTTCCCAGGGTGTCTCGTTGGTGGGGACGGTAGATGCCGTCTATCGACACGAGCTCGGAGGCCATCGTCTGGTCGATTGGAAGACCGGTGAGTTGGGCGAGCCCGAGGCCCAGCTCATGTTCTATGCCCTGTTGTGGGCGTTGGAGACCGACGAGCCGCCGGCGTACGTGGAGGCGATATCGGTCAGGACGGGGGAGCGGTTCGGGACCGAGCCGTCGATGCCGGGTCTGCGGCAGGTGACCGAGAACGTCGCAGATCTGATCGACACCGTCCGGAGCGCCTGGGCCTCCGGTTCGCCACTGGCCCGTCACGGCGGGCCCTGGTGCCGTTACTGCCCCGTCCTCGACGACTGCGACGAGGGAAAGTCGGTGGGGGCGCTGCTCGAAGGCAACGCCCCCACCACGTGAATGTCAGCAGCAGGCGGTGCCACCACCGCAGCAGCCGCTCCCGTCATCGAGAGGAATCATCACCGCTCCTTTCAGATCGATGACCTTCGATGTATTGATTATGGTCGATACATCGACTAATGTCAATATGTATGGAGTGCTGCTCGCCTCTCTTCGACAGGATCCTGGCGCCCGATGAGGCCGCGCGCACTGCTGACCTCCTCACCGCCCTCGCCGATCCGGTGCGGCTCCGGATTGTCTCCATGCTGGCGGCGGCGCCCGACGGAGCCGCTTGCGGCTGCGAGCTGGAGTCCCCACTCGGGCTCTCCCAGCCCACGGTCTCTCATCATCTTCGAATACTCCGCGAGGCGGGTCTGGTCACGGGTGAGCGCCAGGGGCGCTGGGTCCACTACCGACTGGTGCCGGACAGGTTCCGTGAGGTGACTAATGCGCTCCGGGTTCCCGAGCCCCTGGCTGTCTGACCCTCAGCCGCCCACCAGCTCGCTCAACTTGGAGACCGTGTTCCAGTTGCGGGCGGTGCCCGGCACGCCGAGCACCTTCTCGAAATAGGCGAGATCGAGCTTGGAGCGGCCGGAGCCGCCCGGATAGGCGACGAAGATCTCCTGCCCCGACACCGAGAAGAGATCCTGTGGAGACCGCTCCGGGTCCAGTTCGCCCACCCGGGACTGCGTCGGGGCCTGGTCGAGGAAGACGACGTGCAACAGTGATCGGGGGAGGTCCATGTCAAGGTAGGGGTTGCGATCGAGGATGGCCCTCAGCTCGGCTTCGGTCCGGGTGAGGACCTCGACCTGCATGTCGAAGCGGGAGGCGATCAGGGACGCGATGCCGGATGCGACCGCCCTCCGAGACCGCGACGACGGAGGCAGGATCAGGTTCCCCGACTGGAGAAGGGTGCGGACGTCGCCGAGGCCGGCTTCGGCGAGGGCCGCCTCGAGACCGGCCATCGGGAGCGCCCTCCGTCCACCCACGTTGACCCCTCTCAGCAGCCCAACCATCGGCGGTGTGCCCATCAGCCCGGCTCCGATGGTGAGGGCTGGGCCCCCGGGCTCGCCGGGGCCCTGATTCCGCGGTGTTCCCAGTCACCGCCCAACGAGGTGGAGACCACCTCTTCGGAGTCGCTGGGTTGGGCGCCGAAGTCGTCACGGACCGGCGGGCCGGAGACGACGGTGTTGGACAGCGACCCCAGACCCTCGACCTCGACGGTCACCACGTCGCCGGGCTCGACCGGCCGGGAACCGGCAGGCGTCCCGGAGAGGATGACGTCGCCGGGGAGGAGGGTGATGGTTCGGGCGAGATCGGCGACGAGGTACGCCATGTCCCATTCCATCTCCGAGGTGTTTCCCTGCTGCCGCACGGATCCATTGACGAGAGTCCGAATTGTCTTCCCCCTGTGGTCCCACCCGGTGACGACACCCGGTCCCAGGGGGCAGAGACCGTCGGAGCCCTTGACCCTGAGCATCGACCCGGCGTCGGTGTCCCGGAAGTCATGGAGCCCGAAGTCGTTGGCGATGGTGAATCCCTCGACGTGGTCCATCGCCTCATCGGGGGGGACGCCCTTGCACCTGGTCCCGATCACGATCGCAATCTCCCCCTCGAAGTTGAGGAATCGACACCGGTCGGGTCTCACCACGTCGCCGTTGTGGGCGTTGAGGGCGCTCAGCGGCTTCTGGAAGTAGGTGGGAGCCGGGGGAAGCCGGGTCATGAACTCCTCGACCCGGCTGCGGTAGTTGAGATGCACGGCGAGGATCTTCGACGGCACGGTCGGGGGGAGATGGGCCGCTCCGGCGGCTGACACCCTCCGCCCGTCCGCGGTGACCAGGTCGTCTCCCTCCCGCCTCACCCTGGTCGGGGTGCCGTCGAGGAGGATTCGTCGATACTCGGCCACGGTCCAAAGCTAACCGGCGAGGCCGCCGATTATGTTCGGTGGCCAACCAAGAGGAACCCACATCGCACAGCACGACCGCGGTGATCCGCATGCCGACATCGCTTCCCATGACACGTACGTGCGTTCGGTGCCCCACGCCGCCTTCGCCCGACTCCGCCGGGAAGACCCGGTGGCCTGGATCGAGGGAGATGGTGGGTTCTGGGCGCTCACCAAGCACTCGGACATATCGATGGTCAGCCGTGACTTCACCCGCTTCACCGCCGCGCGGGGGATCCGAATCGAGCAGATGGCGCCCGATGAGCTCGAGGCGCGGCGCACGATGATGGAGTTCGACCCTCCGGAGCACGCACGTCTCCGGAGACTGGTCCAACCCGGGTTCACCCCCAAGGTGGTAGCCACCTATGAGGCGGCATTCCGCATCCTCGCCGGCGAGGTCCTCGACCGGGTGCTCGCACTGGGCGAGTTCGACTTCGTGTCCGAGATAGCACGGGAACTGCCGATCCGGCTTCTCTGCCGTCTCCTCGGGGTGCCGGAGTCGGACGCAGGCAAGCTGGTGGGCTGGGGCGATCAGATGATCTCCAACGCCGACCCCGAGTACACCCCCGTGGTGATCGACAGGGTGGACACCGCCGAGTACCGGTTGCTCCCGTTCCGCTCGCCTGCGGCCCTCGAGGTCTTCCGCTACGCCGAGGAGCTGGCGGCGGAGCGGAGGAGGAGCCCACAGGACGACATCGTGACCGTGCTGTTGCACGCGGAGCCCGACGGGCATCCCTTGAGCGAGCTCGAGTTCAAGAACTTCTTCACGCTGATGATGGTGGCGGGCAACGAGACCACCCGGCACACCATCAGCCACGGTCTCGTCTTCCTCCTCGACCACCCCGATCAGATGGATCAGCTCAGGGCGGAGCCGGCCCGGCTCTCCCGGCTCGCCACCGAGGAGATACTCCGGGTTTCCTCGGTGACGATGCACTTCCGGCGCACCGCCACCGAGGACACCGAGCTCCGGGGGAGGACGATCAGGGCCGGTGATCGCGTGGTGATGTGGTACCCGTCCGCCAACCACGACGAGGAGGTGTTCAGCGACCCCTTCCGATTCGACATCAGACGCCAGCCCAACGACCACCTCACGTTCGGGACGGGACGACACGTCTGTCTCGGGGCGTCCCTGGCCCGTCTCGAGGTGAGGGTGGTCTTCGAGGAGTTGCTGCGACGTGTCGGGTCGATAGAGCTGACCGGCGAGCCGGACCGGCTCCGGTCCAACTTCATCAACGGGATCAAGCACCTTCCGGTGCGGGTGACGACGGTCTAGAGGTGGGTGGCGAGGAGCCCGATCGCCAGGGTCGGGACCGTCCACGACAGGAGGCGCAGCGGGTCCTCCCAGGTGGACAACAGCTCGGCCCGGTCCCAGCTCCGGTCATGGTCGAAGTGAGCGCTGGCTTCGGTGGTGCGCCGCCGGACGTAACGAGCGGGCGTGCTCAGCGCACGCTGGGCCAGGCTGAGGAGGGTGGCGGCCGCCGCCACCAGCACCACGGGCCAGCTCGATTCGAGGGTCTGCGCCCAGTTGCCGACCACCACCGGGAACGCTCCCCACGCCAGGGCGAAGCCGAGATCGGAGTGGAGCCAGGGCCACTCCAGGGCATATCCAACGGCGAGGAGCACCCCAGCCGCCCCCCAGGCCAGGACCCATGGGGAGAGCTCGGCCGCGCCGACGACGGCGATCGCCAGTGCCACGGCCATCGCCACCATCCCCAGCCACCAAAGGGCGCGGTCGGAGAGGCCGGTGCGCAACGGGCGGCTCTTGACCTCGTCCAGGGCGTGGGCCCCGATGCCCAGGCCCACGGCGAAGGCGGCGACGGTCCCCGCCAGCACCCGCCAGTCGACGTCGGGGGCGATGGCGGCGCCTATGGCGACGTAGGAGAGGTGCCAGAGGGTGTACGGGACGTGGAGCAGGGCGATGAGGTCGCGCCCCGTCGACCCGGTGCGGGCGTAGTAGGCGGGCCGGCTCATCGCTTGCGCCCCGACATGACCAGTCCCCCACCGAGAGACATCCGGTGGACGGTCACGTCGTCGAAGCCGGAACGCCGCCACAGCGTGGCAAGGGTCTCCGGCGGGTATCGGTCGGCGAACCCATCGATGCTGCCACCGAGGAATCGGCCCACCCGGAACCAGCCCTCGCCCGCAACCAGGCCCGCCACAGGCAAGGCGATCCGGGTGTACAACCACCACAGCGGGCGCCAGATCCCGTCGGGGCGCCCGAACTCGAGCATCCCCGCCCGCCCACCCGGGCGCAGCACCCGGCACACCTCTGCGAGACAGCCCTCGACGTCGCCAACGTATCGAAGGAGGTATCCAAAGGTGACCACGTCGAACGTCGAGTCGGCGAAGGGCAGGGTCTCGGCGGTGGCCAC
>LLBY010009339.1_pt5 | contig 10975 bp, 8 predicted proteins | sample 1489401 | NCBI WGS metagenome assembly LLBY01 (sample SAMN04092656, study PRJNA295927) | soil metagenome | biome: Soil prokaryotic community; feature: Bulk soil; isolation source: soil from tomato rhizosphere | host: tomato cultivar Hawaii 7996 | place: South Korea | collected 2011-11-01 | reverse complement strand
TGATTGAATGTAGCAATAGTAATTATAAATATCTTTAAATGAAATATAAAAGATGTGGAAAAAGTGGTTTATTATTACCTCAAATTTCTCTAGGATTATGGCATAACTTTGGTTCTGTAGATAGTTTTGAAAATGCTCAAGATATTGCTTTAGCTGCTTTTGATAAAGGAATAACCCATTTTGATTTAGCAAATAATTACGGGCCAGTTCCAGGTTCAGCAGAAGAGAATTTTGGTAAAATAATTCAAAATAATTTTAAAGGTTTTTTAAGAGATGAACTTGTAATTACCACAAAAGCTGGATTTAAAATGTGGGAAGGACCTTATGGAGAATGGGGTTCTAGAAAGTATCTAATTTCAAGTCTTAATCAAAGCTTGCAAAGAATGCGATTGGATTATGTAGATATATTTTATTCACATCGACCAGATCCAAACACACCTATAGAGGAAACCATGTCAGCACTTGATTACGCAGTGCGTTCAGGTAAAGCTATTTATGCAGGAATCAGTAATTATAGTGCAACTGAAACAGAAGAAGCTGTCGCGGTTTTAAAGCAATTGGGAACACCATGTATTGTACACCAAGCTAAATATTCCATGTTTGAGCGTTGGGTTGAAAATGATTTATTAGATGTTCTGAATGTTAAAGGAATGGGTTGTGTTGCTTTTTCTCCTTTGGCACAGGGTTTGTTAACTACTAAATATTTAAAAGGCATTCCTGAAAATTCTAGAGCAGCAAATCCAAACGGTTATTTACAAACATCTGAAATTACAGATGAGAAAATTCAAAAAATAAAAGCCTTAAACCAATTAGCAATAGAAAGAAATCAAACTTTAGCACAAATGGCTATTGCTTGGTTATTAAAAAGCGACACAATTACATCGGTTTTAGTTGGAGCCAGTTCAGTCAATCAATTAAATGATAGTTTAGGAAGTTTAGAAAAATTAGACTTTACTTCCCAAGAATTAAATTATATTGAAAATATATTAAAATAAAAATTGTTTATCTTCGTTTCTAACTTTTAGAGTCGAGTTCAAGCCTATAAAATGTGTGAAATAAATAAAATGAAGTTAATAACCTTTCTGTTCGTACTAATAAATGCTTTTGCTTTTGGACAAAATAGTGCAGAACACAAAGTAATAGCAGGTGAAACAATTTATGCTATTGCTAGAAAACACAATACTTCAGTTGAAACAATTTACAAGTTAAATCCAAAATTAAAAGGGAAAACTTTACAGGTTAGTACGGTTTTACAACTTCCTAAACTCCAAGAAAATAAAACCATAACTACAACTGAAACCCCACAATTTCATAAAACTAGAAAAGGAGAATCTTTTTATAGTATCTCAAAAAAATATGGTTTAAGTATAGCAGATTTGGAATTATTAAATCCAACTATTAAACCGAATAAATTAAAAGCTGGTGTTGTCCTAAATATTCAAAAACCTCATACTATTGAAGCAATTAAGACTGAAGTTGTAGAAGTTGTAGTCGAAAATAAAGATAATACAGATCAAGAAAGTGAAATAAATAATGAAATAATAAATAAGGATTCCATTTTTACAATTCTTCATATAATTAAACCAAAAGAAACTAAATATGGTATTGCTAAACAATATGGAATAAATATTCATGAATTAGAAATTTTAAATCCAAATCTCCCTTCAGATTTTCCAGTTGGTTACCAATTAATTATCAAAAAAGACAAACAAGTAATAGTTGCTGATAATTCAACTTCACAGAACACTACAAGTCTTTCCTATGATGAGGAAGAAATGGTAGAAAAAATGTCTCATGAATTTAACTCAAAAGCAGACTTATTAGTTGAAAAAGCTTCACAATACATTGGTATAAAATACAAGTATGGAGGAACAACTCCAAAAGGGTTTGACTGTTCAGGTTTAATGTGTACTACTTTTAAAGAAATCGATTTAAGTTTACCGAGAACTTCTTCAGCACAAGCTGGCTATGGAGAAAAAATTAAAATGAATGAATCTCAAAAAGGAGATTTAATTTTCTTTGCAACAGGTAGAAAAAATCGTATCTCACATGTAGGTATGATTACTGAAGTAAATGAAGATGAAATTAAATTTATTCATGCTTCAACTTCTTCAGGAGTAATGATTTCTTCAAGCAAAGAACCTTATTTTGCTTCTAGGATTATTCAAGTTAATAGAGTTTTGAATGAATAGTTTTATTGATGTCAAACTTTTAAAAAAACCAGGGTAAATATTAAAATTCAGATAGATTTTTATAAAAAAAGGACTATCAAATTAAGATAGTCCTTTTAAGAAAATAGGTTAATATAGAGTAATCATTTGCTATGGTTTATTCTTTACTAATTTTAATTCCTTTTGTGTTAGATTCTTCTTTTATATGTAATACATAAAATCCTTTAGATAAGTTTGATAAATCAATAGTATTATGGTTTGGATTTATTACTTCACTTAAGATGCTTTTACCCATTATATCATAAACTTCAATAGTAGTATTAGTTGTTATTCCATTAATAGTAATCCTATCTTTTACAGGATTAGGATAAAGACTTAATTCATTTAAATTAGCAAATGAATTAATAGAAAGAACACTAGATAAATTTGAAAGTACTGGTTCAATTTCATTCCAAGGTTTATCCGTCCACGACCAAACTAGAGAGCCATCCCAACCTCTTTGAAATAGAGTAGCTCCTAAATTAGCAGCAGTAACTCCAAAAGTATCAATAGGATAATATTCGGCAATAATTGTTGGTTTATCTAAATTCATAGCACTATAATCATTATGAAAAGGAGAACCATTGGTGCCAGCCCAGTTATAATAATGTAAATTATAATAATCTAAAGTTCCATTCGCTTCTCCACCAGCAGCAATTAGTTTTTGATCTGTATATTCGTTAACATAGCCATATTGGGTGTTGTCTAAGGAGGTTACAAAACCAAGAGCTCCATTTGTTACTTTTACTGTAGGTTGAGCTGTTTTTATTGCAGCAGTAGTTTTATTTATCATCCATTGAATATTAGTCATAGTAACTCTATCAGTAAAATCAGGCCAACCAGAAGCATATTGGAGTGTCATGCCTTCAGGTTCATTAAAAATCTCCCAAGCATAAAGTCCAGCATGATTTCCTACAGTATTTACTAATGGAAGTAAAGCATTGTTTAAATATGCTTGTAAATAAGCTTCTTGCGTAATTATTTTTTTATTTCTAGAAGAGTTAACATTCCACTGACTACCTTTAAGCATATCAAATGACCACAAACAAATTTGGATTTTTAAACCTTTTGAAGCCGCCAAATCTAAAATAGCAATCAAATCGGTAGCAAAAAAAGTAGGATTTGGAGCTACAAAATCATCATTACTATCAAAAACAGGATTTGTAGAACCATTAGTATGATACCACCATCTAATAACATCACCTCCAGCATTACTTACTTGATCCATGATATTAGAAAAAGTAGTTAAATCAGGGTGATATTCTGTACCATTACTTTCTTTACCAATATCTCTTCCAAAATTAACCCAAGCAATATTAATTCCATTAATAAATTGGAAATTAGGAGATCTTAATTCATGAGAAGAACTCTTATTTTCTAATTGTCTTGGAAGGGTATTATTTTCATAAGAAACCTCTAAGTTTTCTTTAATGGTTTTAATAATTTCTTCTTTATAATTCTCATGATTATGCCATGATTCTTGAACCTGTCCTAATGAGATTTGTGATAGAAGTGCAAAAAATAGCAGTAATTTTATATTTGTTTTCATGATTTTATAATTTTTGTGTTAGTTTTTGAAGTTGTAAAATTAAAGGGAGCTTTATTCTAAATTCAATACTATTTCATCAAAAATGAATACTTTTATAAGTTAATAAACCTTAAAAAAAATAGAAAAAAGGAAGAAATGAATTATTTTTATTATTATTTGATGCAATTGTATTACTCTTTTCTTATAAATTAAAATAAGTTTGTTTTACTAATTTGAAATATTAAAACCTAAATGAAATTATCCTCGTTTTTATATTCTTTTTTAATAGGTATAACTTTATGTTCTTTTCAAAAAGACCAAACAAACACTAACCCAAAAGAGAAACAATTTATTTATAGTGGTAGAATAGAAACGTTGCCAAATGGAACTACAAAACTCATTTCATCAGCTTCTTCTGTCTCATTTAATTTTACTGGAGATGATTGTGCTTTATATTTAAAAAGTGAGGATACTTACGAGCATCATAACTATGTTTCTTTAGAATTAGACGGAAAATATATAGGAAGATTAAAAGTTGAAAAAGGAGAATCTAAAGCCTATCCAATAAAAATATTTGAAAAGAAAAAGAAGCATCACCTCACCATTTATAAAGCCACTGAAGCGGCAAATGGGAGCGTGTTATTTTCTGGGACAACTGCTAAAGTTGTAAAATCTAAAAATGAAAAACACACAAAGAAAAGAATTGAATTTATAGGGAATTCTATTACTTGTGGTATGGGAAATGATACCAAAGAAATCCCTTGTGGAACAGGTGAATGGTATGATCAACATAATGCTTACTGGGCTTATGGACCTATTCTTTCAAGAAGTTTAGAAGTAGATTTTCTACTCAGTTCTGTATCAGGAATAGGAATGTATAGAAATTGGAATGATGAACACATAGAAGAAGCTATAATGCCTGATGTATATGAAAATTTATACTTAAATAAGGATAATTCTAAACCTTATGATTTCAATTTTCATCCTGATATTGTAAGTATATGCTTAGGAACAAACGATCTTTCGGAAGGAGATGGTAGTAAACCAAGATTACCTTTCAATGAAGAAAAATATGTTAGTAATTATATTAATTTTATAAAAATGATTTACAAACATAACCCAAAAGTTCAAGTTGCCCTGTTAACTAGTCCGATGGTGTCTGGAGAAAGAAACGAAGTCTTAGTAAATTGTTTGATGAAAGTAATGGCTCACTTTAAAAAAGACAAAGAGTATAAAAAAATAGCTTTGTTCGAATACAACTCTATGGAACCCAAAGGATGTGGCTATCATCCAGATATTGAAGATCATAAAATAATGGCAGCACAATTAGAACCTTTTTTTAAAAAATTACTCCATGAAGAATAAATCTATTATATATGTATTGCTGTTTTTTTCTAATTTAATGATGGCTACTGTTTCATTACCCAATTTCTTCTCAAATGGAATGGTTTTACAAAGAAATAGTGAAGTTAAGATTTGGGGTTGGGCAAATCCAAAAGAAGAATTAATAATTAAAACTAGTTGGGACAACAAAGAATATAAAACAACTGGAACTAATCAAGCCCATTGGGAAATAAGTATTCCAACACTAAAAGAAGGCGGACCTTATACAATTACAATTAAAGGGTATAATGAAGTGGTACTTTCTGATATTTTGATTGGAGAAGTTTGGCTTTGTTCTGGACAATCTAATATGGAAATGTCAGCTAATTGGGGAATTGAAAATGGAGAAGAAGAAATAAAGAATGCAAACTATCCACTCATCCGATTTTTTGCTGTAGAAAAAGCAGCTTCTTCTTCTTTACAAAATAACCTAATAGGAAGTTGGCAAACTTGTACTCCTGAAACCATGAAACATAATAGTGCAGTAGCTTATTTTTTCGGTAAACGATTACAAGAAGATTTAAAAAACGTACCAATTGGATTAGTTGTTTCTGCATGGGGAGGAACACCTGCTGAGGTTTGGATTCCAGAAATAGTGTTGGAAGCCGATAAAGAACTACTTGAAGAAGCTAATAAAAGACCTTCCTCAGAATATTGCCCAGTAAAACTAGGGAGCACGTTTAATACAATGATTAATCCTTTAATTGGCTATAAAATTGCGGGTGTAATTTGGTATCAAGGAGAAAGTAACGTGGGATCAAATCGATATGATTCTATTTTTTCAACTTTAATCCAATCTTGGAGAACACTATGGGGATATGATTTTCCTTTTTATTATGTCCAAATTGCTCCTTATTTTATGGGAGAAGAACACTTTTCGGGTGCTATATTAAGAAATGCACAGCGTAAAACTTTAAAAGTAAAGGGAACAGCTATGGTTGTACCAAGTGATATTGCTACAATCGATGACATTCATCCAAAGAATAAAAAATCGGTTGGTATGCGTTTGGCTAATTTAGCTTTGGCAAACCTTTATAAAACTAATCAAGATTTAGTAAACAGTCCTCTTTTTAATAAAATTGAAATTAAGAAAGACAAAGTATATGTCTATTTTGATTATGCGGAAGGATTGCATTTCAAAGATAAAAAAGAAGTATCATTTGAAATTGCTGGTGCTGATAATAAGTATTATCCTGCCAAAGCAACTATTAAAAATGATATTGTAATTGTACAATCAAATAAAGTTAAAGAACCAGTAAAAGTTCGCTTTGCTTGGTCTAATACTTCTCAAACTACTTTAGTAAATAAATCAAATTTACCAGCTTCATTATTTGAAAGCGAATAAATACTATATATGAAAACTTTAAAATCCGTAAAATACATTTTTTTACTAGCAGTTATTACAACTATGAATGCACAAAAAAAACCTTATTTAGATACAACTAAACCAATAGAAGAAAGAATATCATTATTAATGAAATCGATGACTTTAGAAGAAAAAGTCGGACAAATGAATCAGTATAATGGTTTTTGGGAAGTAACAGGTCCTGCTCCAAAAGGAGGTGATGCTGAAAAAAAATACGAACATCTTCGTAAAGGTTGGGTAGGCTCTATGCTAACAGTTCGAGGTGTTAAAAATGTAAAAGCAGTACAAAAAATAGTGGTGGAAGAAACTCGTTTGGGAATTCCACTTATTATAGGGTTTGATGTAATTCATGGCTATAAAACCTTGAGTCCAATTCCTCTAGCAGAAGCAGCTAGTTGGGATTTAGAAGCAATAAAAAAATCAGCACAAGTGGCAGCAGAGGAAGCATCAGCCTCAGGAATTAACTGGACATTTGGACCTAATGTCGATATTACTCGCGATGCCAGATGGGGAAGAGTCATGGAAGGAGCAGGTGAAGATCCTTATTTGGGAAGTAAAATTGCAATAGCAAGAGTGAAAGGATTTCAAGGAGAAACAAAAGAAGATTTGTCAAAAGTAAATACCATTGCTGCTTGTGCTAAACATTTTGCAGCCTATGGTTTTGTAGAAGCAGGAAAAGAATACAATATTGTAGATATGAGTATTTCTAATTTACATAATTTGGTATTACCACCTTTTAAAGCGGCTAAGGATGCTGGTGTAAGAACTTTTATGAATTCTTTTAATACATTAAATGGCGTACCAGCAACTGGAAGTACTTATTTACAAAGAGACATCTTAAAAGGACAATGGGATTTTGATGGTTTTGTAATTTCAGATTGGGCTTCTGTTAGAGAAATGGTTAATCATGGTTTTGCAAAAGATGCAGCAGAAGCTACTACAAAAGCGGTTATTGCGGGTTCCGATATGGATATGGAATCGCATTTTTATGTAACTGAATTAGCCAATTTAGTAAAATTAGGAAAAATAAAAGAGAGTTTGGTAGATGATGCAGTTAGAAGAATATTACGAGTGAAATTTGAGTTAGGGCTATTTGAAAATCCATACAAATACTGTGATGAAGAACGAGAGAAAAGAGTAATTGGTAGCAAAGAAAACAACGAAGCTGTTTTAGATATGGCTAAAAAATCGATTGTCCTGTTAAAGAATGAAAAACAACTACTTCCTTTAAAGAAATCAGGTCAGAAAATTGCTTTAATTGGTGCTTTAGCTAATGATAAAAACAGTCCATTAGGTAGTTGGAGAATTGCATCTGATGATAATACAGCTGTGTCTGTTTTTGAAGGAATGCAAAAATATAAGGATAACCAATTAGCCTATGAAAAAGGAACTGATGTAACAGTAGGTAAAACCACTTTTACTGATGAATTAACTTTTAATACAACGGACACCTCAGGATTTGAAGCGGCAATTACTTTAGCTAAAAAATCGGATGTGGTAGTACTTGTTTTAGGAGAACATGGCTTTCAAACAGGTGAAGGAAGAAGTAGAACCGACTTAAATTTACCAGGAAACCAACAAGAATTAATGGAAGCCGTTTTTAAAGTCAATCCTAATATTGTTTTAGTATTAAATAACGGAAGACCTTTGGCTTTGCCTTGGGCTTATGAACATATTCCAGCCATTGTTGAAGCATGGCAATTAGGAACACAAACAGGAAATGCTGTGGCTGAGGTTTTATATGGAGATTATAATCCTAGTGGAAAATTACCAATTTCTATTCCTAGAAATGTAGGACAATGTCCTATATATTACAACAGTTATAATACTGGAAGACCAGTAAATTCTGATAACAATGTGTTTTGGTCACATTATATAGATGTAGAAAAAACACCTCAATATGCTTTTGGACATGGATTAAGTTACACGACTTTCGAATATAAAAATCTAAAAATAGACAAAGTAGCATTTGCCATAAATGAACCAGTAAAAATTTCTGTTGAAGTAACCAATACAGGAAATTATGAAGGTAAAGAAGTCGTACAATTATACTTACACGATATTACGGCTAGTTTAGCACGACCAATAAAAGAATTAAAAGGTTTCGAATTAGTTACTCTTAAAAAAGGAGAAACAAAAACCATTACTTTTACTTTAACTCAAGCCGAATTAGGTTTTTATGATAATCAAGGAAATTATTTAGTAGAACCAGGGACTTTTTTAGTTATGGTAGGTGGCAATTCACAAGAGGGTTTAAAAAACAGTTTTGAATTAAAATGATGAAAATTTTATCTAAAAAAAATAGTACGTCTTTTATCACATTTTTATGTGTAGTTTGTTCTTGGAGTCAAAACAACATTTCGTTTTTAAATGAAAAAGAGGATAATGTTACAATTAGTAAACATATTTATGGTCATTTTGCAGAACATTTGGGAAGATGTATTTATGATGGATTATATGTTGGAGAAGATAATACCACAATTCCCACCACAAATGGTGTTAGAAATGATATAATCAATGCTTTAAAAGAATTACAAATTCCAAATTTAAGATGGCCTGGAGGTTGTTTCGCAGATACTTACCATTGGAAAGACGGTATTGGCCCCAAAGAAACTAGACCTACTATTGTGAATACTTGGTGGGGTGGAACAACAGAAAATAACAGTTTTGGGACACATGATTTCTTAAATTTATGCGAATTACTTCAAACAGAACCCTATTTAGCTGCAAACATAGGTAGTGGAGAAGTACAAGAACTAGCAGACTGGGTGCAATATGTAAATTTTTCTGGGACAAGTCCAATGTCAGATTGGAGAAAAAAAAATGGAAAAGAAAAGCCATGGCAAGTGAAATTTTGGGGAGTAGGCAATGAGGCTTGGGGTTGCGGAGGAAATATGACGGCCGATTATTATGCAGATACTTATAAGAAATATGCTACTTTCATGTCGGACTATACCAATGGAGGATTATTTAGAATAGCTTCTGGTGCTAATAGTGATAACTATGAATGGACCGAAACACTCATGAAAAAAATCCCAAAAACTTTAGTTAAAGGACTTGCATTGCATTATTATACCGTGATAGATTGGGAGAAGAAAGGTTCAGCAGTACATTTTACAGATGAGGAATACTTTAAAACCATGAAAGCGGCTTGGTATATGGAAGAGTTAGTGACTAAACATAGTGCTATCATGGATAAATATGACCCTCAAAAAGAGATTACTTTAGTTGTAGATGAATGGGGAGCATGGTATGACGCAGAACCTAATCAAAAGCAAAGTGTTCTTTATCAACAAAATACCATGCGAGATGCATTAATTGCTGGATTAAATTTAAATATATTCAATAACCATGCAGCTCGTGTAAAGATGGCAAATTTGGCACAAACAGTAAATGTATTGCAAGCCATCATTCTCACAAAAGGAGATAAAATGATATTGACACCTACTTATCATGTAATGAACCTATATAAAGTGCATCAAGAGGCTACTTTACTTCCTTTAGAAATAAATTCCAATGATTTTGTTTTCAATAATGAAAAATTGCCAGCCATTTCTGCATCAGCTTCTATAGACAAAAACAACAAAACACACTTATCATTAGTAAATATTGATCCTAGTAAAAGTCAAGAGATAAAAATTGCCATATCGGATAAAAAATATAAGATGATAAATGGAACAATACTAACATCAAAGCAATTAAGAGATTATAATTCATTTACAAATCCTTCAGTAGTTCAACCTAAGCCATTTTTTGATTTTAAAAAGACAAATAAAGAAATAATTATAAATCTTCCTCCTTTTTCTGTTGTGGTTATGCAATTAGAATAATGATTTGAAATTTAAATAAATACACACTAAAGTATTATAAACTTAGCGTCTTTAAGTAATCGTGTAATACTAATGAACGTTTTAAATTTCCTTCTTTTAACTGTTCTGGGTTGAGTGATTTAAATCTCATCCTACTTAACTTAAAAATCTCGTTTGGAAAATCATTTAGAAAGTGAACAAAGAAGTAACACAATGTATTGTCTTTAAAAAGTCTTTTTAGGGATGAAAGAATTCCCATCATAACTTCATTTTCATATAATCAATTAAAAAAACTTCACTCCACACATATTTTCACAAGAATAAATGCTTTAAACAAATGTTAAACTTTTTTTCTATCTTTGGAATACAGTGTTTAACTGAAGTTATAAATCATTTAGCTTCCAATCTTTCAAAGACTAGGAATTTAGAGTTTTAAAAAAAATAAAAACTATTTTAGAAGACAAGCAATAATGGAAAAAATAAAAATTGAAATTAAATGGGCAATCCTTTTCTCTGTAATGGGATTGCTTTGGATGGCATTAGAAAAACTTTGTGGACTACATGGAAAATATATCGACTATCATTTATATTTGACAAACTTGTTTATCATTCCTGCCATTTGGATTATGGTTTTAGCTCTTAAAGACAAAAAGAAAAATTTTTATAAAGGACAAATGAC
>LLBY010017584.1_pt1 | contig 10997 bp, 15 predicted proteins | sample 1489401 | NCBI WGS metagenome assembly LLBY01 (sample SAMN04092656, study PRJNA295927) | soil metagenome | biome: Soil prokaryotic community; feature: Bulk soil; isolation source: soil from tomato rhizosphere | host: tomato cultivar Hawaii 7996 | place: South Korea | collected 2011-11-01 | reverse complement strand
ATCCTAAGTCATGCTCGTCTGCCAGTTCCGACACGTCCCCGGGGATGGGTGTTTCCGCTTATGTTAAGTGCCTGTCGATTATATCAAAAATTACTTTCGCCGCTTTATCGATACGCTCATAGCGAGGATGGTCGGCGGACGTACGCACCACGGAGCTTTTTAGCAGAACTTGATAGAATCGAACTATATCCCCGATGAAAGATTAGGAGTACCGATGGACAAGTCAAAGGCAGTTGAATTTGTTGAGCTGGCTCTTGCAGAACTCAGAGACCTGGAGGAAGCCGTACACGATAATCACAGAGAGACGATAAATCTCAAGACAGAGGTACTAAGACAAGCCCTCTTCAATGTCCTGGAAGAATTACAAAAGGATGGCTGAGGCATATGATTGGCACTTAATCTTAAACAAAAGAGACCCCGCCAGGCAGGGTCTCTTTTGGGCTGGTTTCAGTCGGTCTTACGGCAAAGAACTGTTGATCGCGCTGTACGTCTGCCCGAGCCTCGGTCCGAGTAACCTTACCACCGCCACAACGACAACCGCCACAAATGAAAGAATAATTGCGTACTCGACCAGCCCCTGGCCTGTTTCTTTGGGTGCAAAAAACATAATAATAAATCCATCCTTCCTAAAAAAAATTGGTCTGGCTCTTCGCACTCCTACCGCCCGTCTCATAATTAACTTTACTTTTCACATGCACGCGCAGGCTGAAATTCAAATATAAAGTAAAGTAAATTTTGCGGCACTATGTAAACAAGACAGAATGACCTGAAAGAGGTTACAGATTGCGGGGTATAATCGCCGCCTGTTGGTTACACCCATTTTACGTAGAGAGTAGAAGCTATGTCCCCGATTATCAACCCCGAATCCGCAGGAAAAGAGCGCACCCGATTCTCAAAGGCGATCGTGCTGGCAGTGCGTGAGCTGGCCAAACAAACCGATGTAACCGAGGAAGCGAAGGATCTGGCTGCCTTTATCGCCATTGCCCTCCGGAGTATTTCCGATGGGATCGATGTCTCTGTAGCGGCGTGGGAAAAGCGCGGCTACTGGGTCAAGGCAGACCGCTTCCGTATGGATTGGATGTGGACCGGCCAGCTTGCCGAGAAGATGAAGAACGCGCTTCAGACAGATGACTGGGCGACGATTGCCATGCTGATGCCCCAGATCGCGCAGAAGTTCAGCAAAATCGAGATCGCCAAGAATCACCGGCTGGGCAAGCCCTGGGTGGGAGCCTACGGACGGTTGAACGGAAAATAAGAAACTCCCCTTTCTTTCGAAAGGGGAGTCCGTTTTGTGTATCGGAAAGTACCCTTAGTTATTGTAGCTGCTGCAACTGCTGGAAGATATCATTGATAGCGGGACCGGCAGTCCTCATGAATAGTAAGAAGGCCAACCCACACAACAGGCCGATGAGGATGGCGGGCAGGAATAACGCCGCTGCGGCTTCGCCCCACCCGCAGCGATGAACTGCCTTGATCGCCGTCACCTGCAGGAACATAGCATAAAGTCCCAGCCCGAAGAGCAGAGGTAGCGTACAGAAGGCCACGAACGGGATCACATTCAGAGGGGCAATCAGGCCGGAAACGAGGGAGACCGGCACTGTAATTGCCCCAAAGGCGTAGGCCAGCTTGTCGAAAGAACCCTGTCCGCCGAAGAACCTTGCGGTAGCCTGGATGATCGCGACTCCTACCGCAAATCCGATCACCGAGAATAGACCGGCAATCGGCGCACCACAGACGGCGCTGAACAGACCCGCCGCCCCGAGAGCGCCGGAAAACCCGGGCAGCTCTCCAACCTCGGGCATCGCCTGTTGGAGGCCCATCAGCGTGGCGACAAACTGCACCAGGCTGCTGATCAACGCCGAGAGTGTCCCTGCGATAAACACCCAGATGTAGGCGGATTTCGCCTTGGCTTCGGGGTGATCGGTGATCTCAAGAAAGGTCCGTTCGCCGGGCTTTGTAAATACTTTGGTCCAGACCGGCAAAGCGCCCTGGGGCGCGGGAAAATCCGGGTCGGCGAGCATGGATGTGTTGGATTGATACTTCATGGCTGCATTCTCCCAATTTGGTAATTCGATATATTCACATGACGGCCAATCCAGGATTTGGTAGCACCCTCACACGGATCATTACATTACAGTCCCCTTTCAAGACTTGAGACACTTCGGTACGGCTTCGCCACTCAGTGCGGCGCCCGACACGTCTTTATGGGAGCTCGCCCCTAGCAAAGTTTTCCGGGTACTCTTGCAAGGAATGAGACCTCTCAGGTGTCTGCAGGTGGCACATTGCCCGACCGTAAATCATGCGATTGGGAGGGCGGCCCTGAGCGTGGCTTGTTCTCACGCAGCTTCCCCTCGAGGAGATCGACAATGCTTTCCATCGAACCGTGGCTCACATCCTGATATCCTTTTACATCTTGCATGCCTGGAATCCCTGAGTCGTCGAGTCGCACCGGCAGTATGTATTCGTCAGGGTCACGTAAGGCATGTTCGCGCGCGGACGCGCGCTCGGCTTTCGTCCATGCGTTCAGAGGATAATGCTTTGAGATGAGCAGGAGACAATACTGCGCCTTTGTCCGATACATCTCGGCAATATGGGTCACGAAATCACTGCCGCCCAGCTCATCAGGGTGATATTCCGCGCGCAGGACTTGGATGTTCCTAGCAGCCAGCAGGCCGGCAAGCTCCTCTGCAGCAGCTCGATCCTCCGTCGCGAACGATACGGCTACATCATATTCAAATGGATTGTGTGCAGGCATGGATTTCCTCACCGCTCATCGATCTGCATCCCCATAGACTTTTTCAACTTGGCAATCCCCCTGTTTTGGATCACTTTGACATTATTGACATCCTTGCCGATGACTTCGGCAGTTTCCTTCAGGCTAAAATCCTCCAGAAAGCGCAGGACGATGACCAGCCGCTGGTCTTCGCTCAATTCTGTGTTCATGCTTGCCAGCAGCGCCTCCATCATGCCGCGCTCATCGATCTGGCTCTCTTGCGCATTCTTGTCCTTCTCCAGTGAGCGGACGGCAACTTCCAGGTGGGAATGGGGATGCATATCCCGGAAGCGTTCCACCAGGAGTCGATATGCCGTCTGATACAGATACAGGCGAATGTTCGCCCGTGGGCCCCGGCCAGCGCCGAGCTCCTCTACAAGCTGCACGAACACATCCGCTACGATTTGATCTGAGAGGATGGGATCATGCAAAAGCCTCGAGATAAACTTGTAGAGCGCAGAGGAGTACAGATCAAAGATCTGAGCCAGTGCATCTTTGTCGAGATTCCGAGCAGCTTTGAGCAGATCGGCAGGTTCAGTCATGAGATGAATTATATAACGGCCAGACGCTTAAAACCTTGTAGAGGATTTCTTTGCTTCTCGAGAGAGCTCGATTGCGGAGTATCAGGCGATACACGGGGTTGATCTCTTCCACATCGAAAAGAAAACGTGTCAGCCGCAGCTCATTCCGGGCGTCCCCGAGTCCAACGATGACCTCGATCAGTTCTTTGAAGCGTGCCTCGGGCAGGCCGTCGAGCTCAGACACGACGGTGTTCAAATCACTGCACTTGGCATCGACAAATGAATAGGTGAATTGATTGAGGCTGGATCGACGCAGGCATAGGCACATCTCTCTGACGATCTCATGCTGCTGAGGCTCCAGGTACTGGCCGTTTACCGCAGGCGGCAGTTCCACGGATGTTCCAGCTTGTCTCCTCAGCATCCATCACCTCAAGCCCGGGAAGAATCGTCATGCGCGTACGAATGAATTGTAGCACCAAAGCCTGGGGATGTCCCTTGGGCCTACAACGTATGTGTATGGCATTCGAGGGTGGATTCTACTAAGGGTCCAGGGTTCCCACCCGGGTCCCGTTGACGATAAAGGGCACGGGTGTGCCGTCAATCATGATATAGGTCGTGTCGCCTGCACTCCGGTAGGTCGTGCCATCTATTTCCCACTCCAGGGAATAATTATCAATCGGATCTGATGGCTGGAAGCTCTGATCCAGATAAAACACCATCAGCAATAGAAATCCCCAGCGCAACAACCGCATCTGAGACTTCCTATCCATGCCCACCGAGTCCTTTGCCAAAGGTGCAGAGCTGGCAAACCACGCGAACCGGTTGCCTGTCAGCTTATGCAAAAAGCCTGGTAGAGAGATCCGGCGCATCATCAGTAGGTCGAAGCACAACCACACACCGAGCCCCACAACTGCTGCAATCGCGCCGCCCTGACTCAGGTTCCTCACGCCCCAAAGGATAAGAGCCGCCGCGACCAGGACAAAGACCCACCACACGACCCAGACGGCAAGGGGCAGGGAATAGAAATTGCTAAAGCCCTTGGGAGAGACCTGTATACCATATGAGACCTGCTCATTCTTTTCATCTGCCAGGCGCGAGGCAACTGCCTGGATCGTCTTGAGGCGACCCATGCGGAAATCCACAACTTGCTTTTGTAAGATAGGCTGGAGCTCCGCTGAGATGTCGATGTTCGTGCCAAGGATGTAGATAATTCTCCCGGCGAGGCTGTCGTTTCGTTCCAGCAGCCATTGCTTCGACGTCCGGTTGGTCATGATGACCAAATGGGTGTTGGCGCGGTTCTCTGGTGCAGGCTTGCAGCCTTCTTTCTCGAACACGGATGCCACCCGATCGGCGATTGCCTGATCGGCCGGGTGGTAATGCACGGCAAAGGAAACCCCTGTGGACTCCGGAGCGATCCCTTCTGCGTCTAATGGTTCTTCATCATTATCGACCAGCTTACTCTGGATCGCCTCGCGCATATCCTGGTCTGCATCCCCCGAGGGGAACCAGCGCAGGATATCCGCTGAGCGCCCGAGCACCCGAAAGGCCCAATAGACCGTGATCAGAGGCACGAACAGGATGGTAATACCCATAAACCGGGTGACAGGCCCTGCTGCGCCAAATAAGAGCAGCGCCCCACAGACAAGGGAAGTCACGGTTTGTGTCCACAAAAGATTCCAACGGGCATTCTTAACTTCTTCGTAACGGATGCGGTGCGCCCAAAACCGTAACAAGGTCACCCCTTGCTGGGCCAGCAGTACCAGGCCAATCACAAACCCCCAGAAATACAGATTCTCGTATCCATCTGTAGGGTGAAACGCCGTAGTAACCCATGCCGTGATCGCCGGCAACGCAAACACCAGGATCGTGAGCCAGATAGGCAGCGGCATCGTGAGAGGCAATGGGAATCGGCCCGGCGCAGGGACGGCGTCGTGCCGGGCAGGTTTCTCTCCACGCAGATAGGCAACCAGACTCTCGATGGCCCGATCAAAGTCAGTGCGGGCATCATAAACCGGGGAGCCACGTAGAGCTTCCGGCAGCCTCACGTTCTCTGCAAGAACCACGACAACTTCCCGTCCGTTGCTCAAGGCAGCTTCCCACTCCACCTGGACGTAACGCGACGCAATCGCAGCTTTCGAAGCGATCAGCACGAGCCTTGCACAATTGCTGTACCCATCCTTCAACGCGGATGACCAGTCCACCCCGGGGCCCAGCTGTTGCAGATCGAACCACACCTCAAACCCCGCCTGCTGGAGATGGAGCGCCACAGCCTCGGCAAAATACATTTGCTTGCGAGAATAACTGACAAATAGGTAGTCCATTTCGATTCTCCTCATCGAATGCCGCCCCGCCTGGTTGGAGCCACTTGTTGCCTGTTTTCCATCCCCCGTAATTAATGATTCATAACACGGTCAGCCGCCCAAAGTTCCACGATTTTCATTTGAGATTTTCGTCGTTGAGACCCCAGGTGTTGAGGGTCTGATGAATTAAACACCGGCGGCCCGGATGGGTTCTACCCAAAATCCGAGCCGCTTCGCGCTGACAGGAAAAGCTCAGCTTCCGCTGATGATGTTCTTGAGGATATCCCCACCCACGCCGGCCACGCCTCTCTGCTCACCGCCTGACTGGCTGAACGTGAGACCGCGCTTGATGCGATCGACCAGACGCGCGAAGGGCAGGCTCTGCAGATAGACTTTGCCCGGGCCTGTCATCTTGGCCAGGAACAAGCCCTCGCCGCCGAACAGTGCGTTCTTGAAGCCTCCCACGAACTGGATGTCGTAATCGACCGTCGTAGCAAACGCCACGAGACAGCCCGTGTCCACGCGCAGCGTTTCGCCCACCGCCAGGTCCTTCTCGATGACCGCCCCGCCTGCGTGAACGAAGACCATCCCATTGCCGGTGAGTCGCTGCAGGATAAAGCCTTCGCCGCCAAAGAAACCGGCACCCAGGCGCTTGGTGAAGGCGATCTCGATCTCGGTGCCGCGTGCCGCGCACAGGAACGAATCCTTCTGGCACAACACCTGCCCGTTGAACTGGTCGAGGTCGAATGCCACGATCTTGCCCGGGTACGGCGCGGCAAAAGCCACGTGTCGCTTCCGCTGATCATTGTTCATGAAGGTAGTGATGAAGAAGCTCTCCCCCGTGACCATGCGCTTGAACCCGGAGAACAGACCACCTTCCATGCCGGTCTGCATCTGGATTCCGTCTTCCATGTAGGTCATCGTCCCGGCTTCGGCGCGCACACCCTCGCCCTGGTCCAGCTCGACTTCCACGAGCTGCAGGTCATCACCGTAGATCTTATAGTCAATTACGTCTGCCATTGCCATGCTCCTTTTCTGTGTCGTTGCCAGTTGATTCTTCTATCTGGCACATTATAAATACGAGACGATTCCTAAGGAGTTGCGGACGAAAATTCCGCCGCATGCCGATCAAAGGGAAACGCGAACAAAAACCAGGAGGAATTGCACCGCGTTGAAAACCATCACCACGATAGGCCAGCCGACGTGCAATTCCTTTCTCTTCCAGCTCATCACGCCGAGCACCAGCCCGGTCAGCGGCACGGGTGAGCCTGTTTGCAGGAGATACCTGGACAAAAGTCCAGACAGCAGAGCTAATGTCAACGACCATGTAAAGAGGGGGTTCCTGACTTGGTTCATTACTTCTCCAGAGCGTATGCGCTAAACGTGACAGCCAGGGATTGAAATCGAAAGCTGCTATTATTCCTCTTGCAAAAAGGGGTATTTTCTATCACTTGATCCTGCGTATCTCTGGAAGGATTTCAAAATCTTCCGAGTGCGGGATCAAGTGAAAAACATGCATGAGCTCCTCGCTCGATGGGACAGGCTTACGCGTACTCAGATCAAGAATCGTGCCCTCCATATCCATGATGACAGCCTTCTTACCATTGGATTTAGCAATGTCGTGATGTACTCTCCAGAACATGCCCCGGGGCGAGAGACCTGTCAGAGTAAAGCTGATCGTCACAGTTTCCCCCAATAGCACTTCACGCAGAAACTGAGTGGTAATCTTCGTATACACTGGGCCAATTCCGAGTTGTTCGAATCGCTCTGGCGGAAATCCGTTTTCCGCAAAGAACTCATAGCGCACTTCGCCAACTGCGTTAATATACACAGCATTGTTGACATGCCGGTTGGCATCAATATCTGAAAATCGAATTCGGTACGTTTTAGAATATGTGCTCATTTGACCGTCTCACAAACCTCCACGAAATGCTCGATCGAAAATACTCGGCATCCTACTCACGGAGTTTACCCTGAGAAGGTCGAAGGGCGCGGGAACGTTGTCAAAGTGGTTTGCGAAGCATTCCCGGAGCAGATCGTCGGGGAGAACTCCTCTACGGCAATGGCTCTAGTGAAAAATTGGAAAACGATGGACACGACCCTATTGCTCCGCATGATGTTACCAACGCAATTCCACCTGTTTCGTATCCAGACATTGTAAACTGATCATATTTAGCACCATTTACCTTGGCAATAAAGGTATTCCCAGAAACATCAATTTCAAAAGTAAACCTAGAGATAATATTAGCTTCATCATTGCCCGTTATCTCAGGTAAATGAAATGGCAGTTCACTGAGGGTTGGAGTGTACCCCCAACGAAATCGACTGGAGCTATTCATATAGTAAATTAGATTTTGATCGCGATTTGATCCATATCGGACAACTACCCCAAGATCCCCTTGATTTGCCGATAAAACATCTGGGCTGTATACATCTACCCGTAAACGATAATTAGTCAATGTGGGGTCGTCTAATATTAACGCACCAGCAGGGTTATCATTCTCATTGATTGAAATAGTCGCACCGTTATCTGTAGTAATCCAGGTTCCCGAATACATTCTCCAGGGTGGGTTAATACCTTTTGAAAAATCATCTCTAAAAGGTAATGTTATCAAAGGAGTCAGGGTAACGGTCGCAGTAAGCGTAGGTGTTGGCACTGCAAGAGTTTCTGTCGGCGTTGAGGTTTCTGTTGGAGATGCAGTTTCTGAGGGGATCTGCGTAATACTTTGAAAAGGAGCAGGTGTAACAGAGTCGAGCGGGGCTATAGTTGGACTAACACTTCGAGATGGATCGAATCCCACAGATTCAGACCGAACCGACGCCGTATAAAATGCAAAAATAATAATACCGGCTACCCCCGTTATGACACTAGCAATATTTGCAGCCCTTTCCAACGCTTCATTTGTGATTGCATTCTTAGCCAAGAAAAGCACAATAGCAACAATTAATAATAGTGAAGCCAAAAGAATCTGCATATGGTCTCCTTAGCCAAGACTCTCACTCACATAGTAAGTTCCGCGTACGTGATGTGCCCGTCGATTTCTGCAAATAAACCAACTCACTTCCCCTCCACAATCTTGATCTCCTCTTCCGTCAGCCCATACAACGCATAGACGCGCCAATCGATCTTCGCATCAACCCGGGCGATCTGCTTCTCCAGGGTGCGGACGCGATCCAGATCATCTTCCGTGCACCCGGGTCCTGTGTCGTCACTCCCTCGCAACACTTGCACCGGGCGCACACCCGCCCTGGCGGGCGGTGCCAGGGAGTTCCGGTGTGAAATTTAAGACAAGCATACAAGAAAACTGCCCTCCCTGCAAGGTGAAATTCATGCATGGGGAGGTAGGGCGGGACGCTCCGCGCATCCTGCCCTACTAGTTCCCTTAAGAAACTCTAACCCTGCACTTAGCGGAGATACAGGTAGAGAGAAATCCGTATAGACATATCATCCGTAACTTCTCAATGGCGAAGCTGCGTATGGTCAGGTTTCCTTCGCCTATTCTATGTATTCTGAGGAGAGAAAGGAAAGCTCAAATGAAACATGCAAGAACGAAACATATTCTGCAGAGAACGCTGCAGGCCGGGGGGATGATCCTCCTGCTGGCAAGCCTGCTCCACCCGGGGGCCGTCCTGGCACACCCGCCAGGCGTGACGGAGAGGGTCAGCGTGGATAGCGCGGGTATTGAGGGGAATGATACCAGCGGCTTTCTATCACCTCCGGCGATCAGCGCGGATGGGCGCTTCGTCGCCTTCGACTCGAACGCTACAAACCTCATCGAGGGGGGAAATCTGCCGTCCAATATTTTCGTCCACGACCGGCAGACGGGCGTCACCGAGATCGTCAGCGTAAGCAACCGCGGGCGCCAGGGCGAGGGACTCAGCTCATTCCCCGATCTCAGTGCTGACGGACGGTACGTTGCCTTTGATTCCGATGCCGAGAACTTGGCTCGTGGAGATCGAAACGGCACGACCGATGTGTTCCGTCACGACCGCCAGACAGGCGAAACAATCCTTGTCAGCGTCACCTCAGACGAACAGCAGGGTGGTGCGAGCAGCCATGCGCCCGCCATCAGTGCCGACGGCAATTTCATCGTATTCCATGCCAACTCGGCGCTCGTCCCGGAAGATACCAACAACAACACCGATGTTTACGTCCGCGATGTGCAGGCGGGTACCACTACCCTTGTCAGCGTGGCGCTCGATGGCACGGCGGGGAACAACACAAGCTTCATCCAGGACATCAGCGCGGATGGACGCTTCGTCGCCTTTGTTTCTGATGCTACGAACCTGACCCCGAATGATGTGGTGGATAACGAGCCAAATGTTTACGTCCGTGATCTATCGTCCGGCGTCACGGAGCTGGTGAGTGTAGGCAGCGATGGCACGCGCGCGAACGTAGGGTTTTTCGATATCCCCTCGATCAGCGCGGATGGGCGCTATGTGGCTTTCTCCACCTTTGACAGTCTCGTCCCGGAGGATACAAGCGCGTTCACACTTGACATCTACCTCCGAGACCGCGTGGCAGGAACGACGGAGCTGGTCAGCGTCAATAGCGACGAGATCCCCGGAGATGGGCGAAGTGAAGCCCCCAGCGTCAGCGCCGACGGTCACTACGTGGCGTTCCAATCGGATTCGGCGAACTTTGCCCTGGAGCAAAGCTCGCCCTTCCCGGATGAGGATATCTTTGTGCGCGACCGCGTGGCTGGCACGACCGTGCGGGTCAGCGAGAGCAGCGCTGGCGAGGAAGGCAACGCACGGAGCATTGGGAACGACATCAGTGGAGACGGCCTGGTGACCGTATTTGGTTCCGAAGCCAGCAACCTCATCCCGAACGACAACAACGGTGTCAAGGATATTTTCGTCCACGATGAGAGGCCCGCTGCGGATCTGAGCGTCACAAAGTCAGACTCGCCCGACCCGGTCAGCAGAGGTGCCACCCTCACATACACGGTCGTTGTCACCAATCAGGGACCCGAGACGGCAACCAATGTACAGCTGACTGACGTGCTTTCCACGAGCGTCCGTTTTGTCTCAGTTGCGTCCACTGCCGGAGCCTGTTCCGAGTTGGACGGAACGGTCACTTGCACGCTGGGCGATATCCCCAACAGTGGCTCTGTGACGGTTACGATCGACGTCACCGCCAGGCGGACAGGCACCGCAATCAATACGGTCCAGGTTGGCAGCTCATCGCCTGATCCGAATCTTGCGAATAACACTGACACGGAAGAAACCGTAATCACGCGTTAGTCACGCCCGCCAATCATCCAGTAAAGATCAATGATAGGAAAGAGGGGCTGTTCGGAAGGAGCAGCCCCTTTTGCTTCTCTCTTTGTCACACGCAGGCACAGGTAGGTCAGGCTTAAAGCCTGACGAACTACTTTATTCAGGTTAACCTTAGTTTCC